>Ga0172377_10004242_pt1 | contig 14780 bp, 13 predicted proteins | sample Pumphouse3metaG_FD_119749 | JGI IMG/M metagenome (GOLD analysis project Ga0172377, IMG submission 119749) | Leachate microbial communities from a municipal landfill in Southern Ontario, Canada - Pumphouse #3 metaG | ecosystem: Engineered > Solid waste > Landfill > Unclassified | place: Canada... | reverse complement strand
TGGCGGAGAGGGGGAGATTCGAACTCCCGGAACCCGAAGGCTCAACGGTTTTCGAGACCGCCGCATTCGACCACTCTGCCACCTCTCCACGCTAAAAATTATAACCTATCGACCACTTACCTCGGCCCCCGGCCTCGGTACTTCCCGGGCTGATGCCCGGGTCGCTGCCACCTCTCCGTTCTTCGCACATTACAATATCGGCAAAAAACCGGACCAACGTAATTCTACCAGAAGAAATGAGGTTTCTCTACTGTTTTTTAACTATTCCCTTCCGCGTTTTTATCCGGGGATATTGGAATTGAAATGGTGAAGGTTGTACCTACCCCTTCCCGGCTTAACAGAGATATCTTTCCGTTCTGGCCTTCGACCATCATTTTCGCTATTGGAAGACCCAGTCCGGTTCCCTTGGGCCGGGTGCTGTAAAGAGGCTCGAAAATAAGATCCTGGAATTTTTCGGGAATGCCTCCTCCCGTATCCGATATTTCAACTCTGACGCTGCCTTCTTTTTCAAAAACCCTGAAAACCATCTGACCGTTCCCGTTCATGGCGACTATAGCGTTATTCGTGATGTTGGCTATCGCGTGCACAAGCTTTTTCGCGTCCGCCATTACTTCGGGGACATTCATGAACTCTTTCTTAATTTTGATAAGTTCGGGAAAATTCACACAATCTATCGCCTCTTCCACTATTTCCCTCATATCCCTTTTTTCGAGCTTTACGGGATCCGCTTTGGCAAAACCCATCACATCGGATATTATGGCGTTCATATCATCTATACCCTTTCCGATTATACCGGCATACTCGTCGAGCTTTTTATCACCATGGTCCTTTGGCCTTGTTTTTAGAAAATAAGCCGCGTTTTTTATTACGGCCATGGGGTTACGCAATTCATGGGTAACACTCCCGGCCAGTTTTCCCAAAAAAGCAAGCTTTTCACTGCGATGAAGCTTGCCGCTTATCTCCATAAGTTCCTCCGTTCTCTCTCTGACCTTTTCCTCAAGGCTATCCTTGGTCATTTTAAGTTCTCTGGCCATATCGTTAAGATCTTCTATCATTAATCTCATGGTTTTTTGTGTTTTTCTCAGCGTATCTATCTGCTCCTCCATATCTTTTTTCACGGAATCCAGTTCTATCTCTTTTTTCTTTATATATTCCGAAGATCTTGACTTTATCAATTCGTTCTCAACTTCTCTGGATCTTAACAAATTGCTTAATTCTTCCAACTGCTTTGCCTTTATCTCCACTTTCTCTTTTTCCATCAGAAGATCCATTTCTCTATCCTGCCTTATTTTAGCAAACAGGCCTGTCACGTATGTTATCAGCAGGAAGATCATCCCGACTATAAGAACATTCGTGCTCAAGACATACCTGAAATTATTGTAAGACGATTCAAACATCGGAATAAGGCGATAATGCGGCAGGATCCCGGCATATTCAAGGGATATAAGCGTAAAATAACAGAACAGTACACCCACTGTAACTATTCTCGCTCTTGGCCTCTTAAACAGCATATTAGCGTGTATCATATCAAAAAAGTATATCGCGAACGCTATCCATTCCCCGCCTCCCATATAGTGGACGAGAAAAGTGGACAGCAAGATCCCCGGAAAGTAATAACTGAAGTGAATATTGTCTACAACCCTTTCGTTGGAAAATTCTTTTGATCTGAAGATCCAAAGGTACGCGAGACTTATTGCCAGCCATGCAAAAAGAACCGTTACTATTTGCGGCGGGACAGACACTTTCAACACCTTATCAAGCAGGGCGGCGCACAAAAACGCCATGAACACACTTAAGACCCTCGCCCTGAAAGACGCGACTATCAGTTTTCGCTTATATTCCGACGACTTCATGGATCTACACCTCAACCCTTCCCCCGCTCGTCGCTTTTCCCGTTTTTCTCTTCCAACATCTTTATTCTCATTCCGGCTTCTTCAAGAGCGTGGCGAAGGGTATTTATTCTATCCTCCCTTTCCACACAAGATCTCAAAAAAACCTCTAATTCCTTCCTGCGTTTTTCTTCTTCCTCTTTTCTAACCGCATAATGGGAAATATCTTTGGCAACAGCTATAACCATTTTCTTATCGGCCATCTCCGAAATAGTAATTGTGAAAAGCACGTTCCGGTAACGCCCGTCCTTGCAGACCAGCACCGTTTCAATATTGCTCTTACCCGACAAAGCCAGATCTTTCGCGAGATCCGTGAACTTCTGTCTGTCCATGGGATGAACAATAAGATCCATCCTTGTTCCCGATAATTCCTCTTGCGAAAACCCTGTAGTTTCCGACGCGGTGAAGTTAGCCTCTTTTATGATCATCTCATAAGGATCGAATATCACCACCATATCCCCGGAACTATTGAACACCTTTTCATATTTTTCGCGGGATTTTCTCATTTTATCGTAAAATTCTGTCCTCTCGGTAACATCCTCCAGAAAAATCTCCGCTATCTCTTCCCGCGTATCCGGTTCCGGAACAACGCACCCCCTCAAGGCCAATACCTTTTCTTTTCCGGTGAGGGTCTTTACCCTGCACTCAAAACCTCTGAGCTGTTTTTTCTCCTTTATCTCTTTCAAAATAAATTCATCCGGGTTGACCGCTACAACAAGTCTTTCTATGGGACGACCCAAAATGTCTCCTGGGGCTGCCCCCAACTCCAGTATTTCGGAAAATTCTTTATTTGAAGCTAATACAATGCCGTCTTTTAAGCGACATCTGAAATACCCGAAAACAATGTGATTGAGAATGTTCCTTGTCTTTCTCTCCCCAATACAACATTTAAGGCATCTTTGCCCTATAGTAAGAACTAAAAGCAGAAATAGAATATTAGAAACGATCAAGTATCCCATGTTATCTGTTCCTCCGTTCTCCTCCATCTGCCATTTAGATTATACCTCAGGGGTATCACGGTGGCAAATCCGGGTTCAAATTAGGTTTATGATATTTGTTATCGCAAGATCCAGGTTAAAAGTATCCGTGATTTTTTGACTATCTCCAATAAATTTTTTGTTTTTAAATATTTTTTATAACTGTACGTGACAGTGATTTCACATGCATAAGCGCTTCATTGTTAAGACATTATAACGCAAAAGCTCCGGGAAACCCAAATAAAACATTTTAAAAACTTAGTTAAAGTTTTTTATTGAAAAACTTGCCTTTCATGTTTCTTGTGGTATACTTTAGTTTGTAAGGAGGTGGTGGAAAATATTAAAGGAATTTACGGGTCTTTTCTAGCTTTTCTAACCCCCTTAAAAATAAAAAAAAGGTGAAAGAAAAGCTAAACTAAAACAAGAAGCGCCGGGAGGCGCTTTTTTTATTTTCCGGCCTTTCCGGTTTCGAATTTCCGTATGGCCCTGTATACTTCGTTAAAATCGTCTGTCCCGCAAACATAATCCGAGATCCTTGACAGCTCATCACTGCATGAATTAAAAGCGATTGAGCATCCCGCTATCTTCATCATGGGGATATCCCCCTCGCTATCTCCCACAACTATCATTTCGGACGGCATAGCGCCGAACTTCTTAAGGATCTTCCTTATAACTCTTCCCTTGGACCCATGCGATATATTTATAGTAACCCCTCCCGTCAGCTTCCCTCTTCTTACATTAAGCCGATTGCATATTACATGGTCGAAATCAAGTTCCTTCTGCAGTCTTTCCGCCATGAACTGAAGACCCGTGGACACGGCTGCCAGACAATATCCTTCTTTTTTAAGTTTTTTCAGCACCTTTTCCGCGTTCCTGGAATATTTTACGCCGCTGAAAACCTTTCTTATTTCACTTTCACTTACGCCTTTCCAATGAGCGGCATCAAGTTCGCAAAACCGTCTATAACTTATCTTGCCCGCTAAAAACTGTTCCTGGTATTTTCTGGCCAGGACATCCCAAAGGCCCATTTTTTCGTGTATGTACCTCCAGCTTGAAATATGTCTTGTAATGGTGCCGTCTATATCTAACACTATGAGCCTTGTCACTTTTACGCGCTCCCGTTCTTTGACATTTTCTTTGCGGCAAGCTGTCCGCATGCGGCCGCGATATCGCTGCCCCGGCTTCTTCTCAGCGTTGTCCTGACCCCTCTTGTCTCAAGCTTTTTTCTGAACTGTTCAGCCGTTCTTTCGGGAGAAGCTTCGTACCCGGCCGCACCCGAAGAATTGCAGCGGATAAGGTTTACCTTTGCCTTGATCCTTTTGGCTATTCCGGCAAGGTTTTCCGCGTCTGCAAAAGAATCGTTAACTCCCTTTATGAGGGCATACTCTAAAGTTATGATCCTGCCTGTATCCTCGAAATAATCCCTAAGAACGGAAATAAGTTCCGGCAACGGATATTTTCTGTTGACCGGCGCCAAAACGTCCCGAAGCTTGTCTTTAGAAGCATGCAGTGATACCGACAGCTCAACCTGCACACCGATATTCTTAAGTTTCTCTATTCCAGGGACCAGGCCGCAGGTTGAAACGGTTATCTTGCGGGCCGCTATAGAAAGCCCCTCCTCACCGTTTATTATTCTTATGGCCCTGGCAAGGTTTGGAAAATTATCCAGGGGTTCCCCCATGCCCATAAAAACTACGTTGGTTATCCTTTCCTCAATATGTTTTTGTATCATAACTATCTGGCCTGAGATCTCTCCCGGCGAAAGATCCCTCTTGAAGCCGCTGGCTCCGCTGGCGCAAAAAGGACATCGAAATTTGCATCCTACCTGAGTGGAAAGGCATACTGTTCTTCTGTTCCCCGAGGGTATCATGACTGACTCTATCCTGGAGCCATCCTTCAATTTCCACAAAAACTTCAAAGTTCCGTCTTCCGACCGGACGCAGTCTTCCTCGAAAATATTGTCCATATTGAATTCCGTTTCCAATATTTTAATGAACTTCGCGGGAATATCGGTCATTTCAGCGAAACTCAAAGCCTGTTTACCGTAAAGCCACCTGAAGATCTGGCGCGTCCTATGCCTGGGTTCGCCCATTTCCTGGATGACAGCGGAAAGTTCCTCGAAAGACAGGTCCCATATATTCCTTTTCATATCGTCCTCTCACAAACCTTAATAACTTACGCCCCTTTTTCTTTTCTGTTTCTCGACCGGGCGTTTTCTGAAAGATGCCTTTTCCTGAGCCGTATGTTTTTGGGGGTAACCTCCACAAGCTCGTCATCCTCTATAAATTCAAGAGCGAACTCAAGTGTCATTTCACGCGGAGGAATAAGCTGCATGGCGTCATCCGCTCCCGAGGCCCTCATATTGGTAAGTTTTTTTTCACGGCAGGCGTTTACAACAAGGTCCGCTCCTTTGTTGTTCACGCCCGCTATCATCCCTTCGTACAGCTCATCTCCAGCCCGGACGAAGATCTCTCCCCTTTCCTGTAAACTCCACAAAGCGTAAGCTGTGGCCTTCCCGGAAAGCTGAGATACCATGACCCCGCTTTTACGCCTCGGCAGATCCCCCTTGAACTGCTGATACTCATAAAAATTATGGTACATAACCCCGGTACCCCGGGTCATAAGCAGAAAATCGCTCCTGAACCCCGCCAAAGCTCGTGAAGCTATAATGAATTCCATCCTGACCGTGCCCACACCCGTAACGCTCATTGTCCTCATCTCGGCCTTTCGTTCGCCCAAAGCCTGAATAACCGCTCCGTCGTAGCCTTTATCAACCTCAACCACCAGTTCCTCTACCGGCTCAAGAATAATCCCTTCTTCTTCCTTCATTATGACCTTTGGTTCCGATACTTCCAGCTCATATCCTTCCCTTCTCATTGTTTCAATAAGGACGGCAAGATGCAGTTCCCCTCTTCCGGACACTTTGAATCTTTCCCCGCCGTCGGCAGGCTCCACTTTGATCCCTACGTTCAGCATAGCCTCTCTTTCCAAACGTTCTCTTACATGGCGCGAAGTAAGGAACTTTCCGCCGTCTCTTCCGCAAAGCGGGCTCGTATTATGGGAAAAGTTCATCGATATCGTAGGTTCGTCTATCTTGATAGTGGGAAGGGCCTGAGGGTTTTCGGGTGAAGCCAAAGTCTCTCCCACCTTGATATCCTCCATTCCTGCTATCGAAACGATGTCTCCGGCCTCGGCATGTTCTACTTCCACCTTTTTCATGCCGACATATTTGAGTATCCTTGTTACCTTTCCTCTCTTCTGACTGCCATCGTGTTTTATAAGGACTATCTGATCCGAAAGGGACACTTTCCCGCAGGAGATCCTCCCTACAGCTATCTGTCCCACATAATTGTTGTAATCCAGCATTGTAATAAGCATTTGAAAAGGCTCGTCGGGAGCGGCATGAGGCGGGAGGACGCGGTGGATTATGGTTTCAAGCAGAGGTTTCATGTCCGAAGATTCGTCCTCAAGGTCTATTTTTGATATTCCGTCTTTAGCGGACGCGAACACTATGGGAAAATCCAGCTGCTCTTCCGTGGCGTTGAGCTCGCAGAAAAGATCAAAAGTCAAGGATGCCACTTCCTGAGGCCGGCAATTGGGACGGTCTATCTTGTTAATAACGAGTATGGGCTTAAGATGCAGTTCCAGGGATTTTTTAAGGACAAATTTTGTCTGCGGCATAGGCCCCTCGAAAGCGTCGACCAGAAGAAGAACGCCGTCTACCATTCGGAGTATCCTCTCCACCTCGCTTCCAAAATCGGCATGGCCGGGCGTATCTACGATGTTTATCTGTATATCTTTGTATCTCACCGATACGTTCTTGGAAAGAATGGTTATTCCTCTTTCTCTCTCTATAGGATTGGAATCCATTATAGTGGATTCCCCCGCCTTGAAATCATATGCTTTGGTCTCCCTGAGAATAGCGTCGACAAGAGTGGTCTTCCCGTGGTCTACATGTGCTATTATGGCTATGTTCCTTACGTCTTTTCTTCGTTTTTGATTTTGCATTTTCCGCCTTTACCTTGATCGACATTTTTGGCGTAGATGGCAAGGCCATCCCCGCGTGAATAAAAATCCTCTATTACCCCTACTTCCCTGAAACCCCTCGCGGCGTAAAATCTCCGCGCCGGCGCGTACTCTTCTCTCGTTGAAGTTTCAACCCTTATGACCGCTTCCGAATTCTCCTCTGTCATTATCCTTTCCGCATCGCTAAGTATTTTTCTTCCCAGGCCCTTTCCCTGATGTTCGGGCGGAACGACAAGCCAGTATATATCCCAGCTGAGATCGGTAAGAGGCGTTCTTCCAAATATCACAAAAGCCGTAAGCTCCCCTCCGGAATCCGAGGACAGTACCCGGTACGTGGTCTCCTTACCGCTAAGCATTTCATCGATAAGTTCTTCGAGCACATCTATTTCCTTATCTCGAAACACCCCGGTCCTTACGGCCGCTTCTATCATTTTCTTTTTTTCGGGAATAACATTTCCGGACATCTCTCACCCCTTTATCGGCATATCACCTTTTTCCCCGCTAACAGCAACCACTATAGACCTTATTTGGCTAAGAGGCAAGAGGGAAGAGGGAGGAAAAGAGTATCCGCGCCGGACGGATCCCGCCCGAAGTTCTAAAACAGGCGGGACATGAGGGCCCTGGCAGGAGTACAAAAACCAGCCTTAATACTGCAATTAAATATACAACAATAGCGCTGCCATTCAGACTAAACCGGCGTTATAACGATCAAGAGCGCGCGAAAGTATTCCGCGGATAAGTTCTCCGTAACTTTTTCCGGAAAGCCGGCACATTATGACAAGATCGCTGTAAACCGGAGAAAGCCCGGGAAGCGGGTTAACATCTATTACCCTCGGCTCTCCCTTCGCGTCCACCCTGAAATCTATCCGGGCGATATCCCTCAGCGACAGCGCTTTAAAAGCATCAGCCGCGCGTTCCCTAATTTTTCCGGAAACATCACCCGGAATAACATCTTCACCCTCGTAAACTATCTTTTTTCTCCAATCTCTTTTTTGTTCGATAGAATAGATAAATTCCCCTTCCCTGTTCCTGGGCGATATTTTCATCATTCCGAATATCTCTGTAAGATCATTCCCCCAGACAGCCGCTGTTATCTCGTCACCCGGAAGATATTCCTCTATAATAACAGGTTGTTCATACGTTTCCAGTACCCGGACGGCTTTCCCGTATAGATCCTCCTGAGAAAAAGCCAGAGAATCGTCAAACACCCCCTTGGAAGACCCCTCCCATCGGGGTTTGACTATCCAGCGTCCTTCGCGGCAGAACGCGCCTGATATCTTCTTCACATCCAAAGCGTTCCCGGCCGTAAAAGCTTTCGGTACGGGCACACCTGCTTTCTCCAAAACGGTATTCGTAAGATATTTATCCAGTGTTATCCCCAGGGATATGGGATCGGATCCCGTGTACGGCATATCAAGACTTTCAAGAACACATGGCGCCTGAGATTCCCTCGAACGCGTTTTCCCTATTCCCTCGGCTATATTGAACACTATATCGGGTTTTATCCCGATAAGATCGGCCGCGAGGTCCGCAGTCTGCTCCGCAAGAAAAACGGACGCTCCCGCGATTTCAAGTTCTTTCCTTATGGCCTCGATCGTCTCTATCTCGTCGTATTCTTCATGAAGATCATCGGTCCTTGTCTTATCTTTCAGATTGTAGACAATAGCTATAGACAAGATCTTCATGTTTGGGCGGGATGGGATCATGTGGGGTTATGATATTCAAAGATCTCGTTGTCGTAATTCCGAAGGATAACACTTTTATCCGACGCTGAGATAAGATAATTCGGGGAAACAGGCACTTTCCCTTTTCCGTCAACACCGTCCACCACAAAGGTGGGGACACACATTCCTCCCGTATGTCCGCGCATCTTTTCCATTATCTCGACACCCTTAAAAATAGATGTCCTGAAATGAGCCGCCCCGATAACGGGATCGCATTGGAACAGATAATACGGCCGGACCCTTATACTTTGAAGTTTGTGGCAAAGTTCTGTCATGACCTCGGCGTTATCGTTAATGCCCTTCAAAAGCACCGATTGGTTGCTGACGGGAACTCCCGCAAGCTGTATATTCCTGCAGGCCTCGGTAGATTCCGGGGTTATTTCTATAGGATGGTTGAACTGAACGTTTATCCACAACTTAGGGAATTTCCGGAAAACGGCTAATAGTTCTTCATCTATTCTTTCGGGAAAGACCACCGGAGCCCTTGTTCCTATACGCACAGCTTCCACTGTGTTTATTTCAGATACTGAGGACAATATACTCTCTATTTTCTCGGTTGACAGCGTCAACGGATCCCCGCCGGAAATAACTATTTCCCGTATCTGTTCGTTCTCTCTGACATATTCCAGGGATTTTTCCAGATCGTCAAGAGTGGGCTCCGCTACCTGGCATCTCCAAAGCCTTTTTCTGGTACAATGCCGGCAATACATAAAACACTTTCCCGTCACAAGCAAGAGCGCCCTGTCCGGATACCTGTGTATGAGAAACCTTGTCGCCTCTGTCTTTACTTCTCCCAGAGGATCCATTTTATCATATTCGGAAAATTTCATTTCCGACGGCGATGGGATGCACTGCATGTAGACAGGGTCTTTAGTATTCTCTACGTTCTTGATAAGGGAAAGATAATACCTGGGAATGCGCAAATGGAAGAACTTGGTTACTTTCTTAAGCGCTTCTTTCCTGGTTTTTAGAAGGGGTATGTCTTTCGAAAGATCTTCAACGTTCTTTACCGCTAAGGCGTCCTCTTCCTGCCAGATTTCTATTCGTTCCTGAGTTATCCGTCCAGGAGGTTCATCGATCTCCGCTGACAAACCGGTCCCGGTTTCTTTTTCCATATTTTTCTATCTCCTTTAACTTCCGTTTCTCTGAAAGCTCGTTTCGCGTTTTCTCTTTTCAGGATCCATAAATGTATTTCACTCAAGAATATACAACAAAAAAACCTAATGTCAAATTAAATCGATATTTTTTAATGCGCCCCGGATCTTAAAAAAATCCCGGCCTCTGATTGACAAAGCTTATTTCAAGTGATAGACTTAGCTCTGATTTTGGAAAAATCTTGATCTTGCGATCGATTTTTAAAAATGTAATTTTCTTGCCGTCGGGACACAATACTATGAAATTAAAAAAACGTTCCTTCCTTATCGCCGGGGTTGGATTTCCCCTTCTTTTAGCTTGTTCGGACGCGTGTGCCTCCGGTACCGGAGGCACGGATAATATCGCCGGACGCTCCGCCGCGCTTGTTCTTCAGGTAGGCTTAATAATTTTCGCGGCATGGTCGGGAGGCGCGATATTCAGAAAAATGCGCCTCCCCGCCGTTCTTGGAGAGGTTCTTTCAGGTGTGGTAATAGGCCCGTATTTACTGGGGAGTTTGCCCCTGCCGTCCTTCCCTGCCGGTATTTTACCTTTCTACGGCACTTTCCCGGTATCCCCGGAACTTTACAGCCTCGCCATGATAGCGTCGGTTGTACTTCTTTTTCTCGTAGGCCTTGAGACCGACATTGAACTTCTTTTTAAATTCTCCGCGGCCGGAGCGGTAGTCGGCATAGGAGGGGTTTTAGTAAGTTTCATCGCGGGCGCCGCGGCCGGAGCCTTTTTTATGCACATCTTCTACGGCGATATTTTCACCCTTGCCCATCCCATACCTCTTTTCCTGGGTGTTATTTCAACGGCAACTTCGGTAGGAATAACAGCAAGGGTTCTTTCTAACAGAAAAAAAATGGACTCCCCCGAAGGGGTAACTACTCTCTCGGCCGCGGTCGTGGATGACGTCCTTGGGATAATCGCTTTCGCCGTGGTTATAGGCATCGCGCGCAGCGGCCATGTGGTATGGCTCGATATCTTCCTCATATCCCTGAAAGCCGTCGGCATCTGGCTGTTCTTTACCCTCGCCGGGCTCATCTTTTCAAGGAACATAGGTGTTTTCCTGAAACAGTTTAAAGACAGGCCGACAATGGCGGTAATGAGTTTTGCGCTGGCTCTTTTACTTTCCGGACTTTTCGAAAGATCGGGGCTCGCGATGATAATAGGCGCCTATATTATGGGTATCTCCCTTTCAAAAACGGACATCTCTTTTATAGTTCAGGAAAACCTTACCTCCCTGAATAAATTCTTTGTGCCTATTTTCTTCTGCGTAATGGGCATGCTGATAGATCTCAGGGAAATAGCCAGGCCCGAAATACTGTATTTCGGCCTCATATACACGCTCCTGGCCGCCGCCGGAAAGATCGCGGGATGCGGCGTCCCTTCACTATTTATGAATTTCAACCTGCGCGGAGCCCTTCGCATAGGCGTCGGAATGGTCCCCCGCGGAGAAGTCGCTCTTATAATATCAGGCATAGGCCTCGCCCTGGGACTTATAAACCACGATGTTTTCAGCCTCGCGGTCATAATGACATTTCTTACCACACTTTTCACGCCCCCTATTCTCGACCTTATGTTGAGGAGCGATAAACCCGTACTCAGAAAGACCGGCGGCGGGAAAAAAGCCATGGAAACAATAAGATATTCTCTCCCCAACCCGGAGACTACCGAACTCATCCTTGGCAAGATAATATCCGATTTTGAAAATGAGGGTTTCTTCGTACACAGGGTATCGATTCCCGACGCGCTGTATCAGATAAGAAAGAACGATGTCTCTCTGTCTTTGAGAAGATACCCTGAAGAACTTGTTTTTGAATGTTCCGGAGATGACTCGTCCTTTGTACATACCGTTTTTTATGAAGTTATAGCGGAACTCGAAGAGCTTATGAAACGCCTTGAGACAGTATCCGACAAAAAAAAGATATCGCAGGACCTGTTCAACAATGTCTCGTCCGGCAAAAAAGAACGCGTCAGAATATCCGAAATAATAAGGCCGAACACCGTCACAATAGATCTGAGGGGAGAAAGTAAAAAAGATATCATCGCGGAACTTGTGGATATACTTATATCATCCGGAGATCTTAGCGGTCAAAAACGAGAAAGCGTACTTGCGGAGCTTCTGGAAAGGGAAAGCGTGATGTCCACGGGCATGCAGGAAGGAATAGCCCTGCCTCACATAAAAACGACAGCCGTAGAACATCTGGCATCGGCTGTGGGCATCAAAAAAAGCGGGGTCGATTTTGATTCTCTCGATAAAAAACCCGCGAATATTTTTGTCCTCACTCTGGCCCCCAAAAACAACTACGAACCTTATCTGCAGTTCGTGGGAGAAGTGACAAAAGTCCTTATAGATCCGTCAAATCGTGAAAAAATACTCTTATCCTACAGTAATATCGAGCTCTATTACGCAATGACACATACGGCTTAAGACCCGGACTCAACACTATTTTTTTTTCTGTACAAACCTTCCGAAACCTCGAAAGATACTTTTTGGAGACATCAATGGAAATTCATATCCCTCATTTATGAACCTTACATCCTCTACGGTAAAAAAAGCGTTCGGGTTAAATTTTTTTATTACATCAACGAGGTCCTGAACATTTTCCCTTCTTACAACAGAGAAAATAACTTTTACCGAACCTCTGCCTCCCTTGCCGTCTATACTGGTGACCCCGTATCCTTTCTGGTTTAAAGCGGTTATAAGGCCTGTGGCGTCCTTTTGCGTGACTATACGGACTATCCGGCTCCCGAGAGAAAGCTTTCTTTCTATGGTTATGCCTACATAATTGCCTATCCCGAAACCGCCCGCATAAGCGATGTAATGTATGGGGCTGTTCAGGTTTTTCATTATCTGCCCAATGGCTATCAGCCAGATCAGCACTTCAAAAAATCCAAGGATCGCGGCGGAATATCTTATGCCCCGGGATATAAAAATTATCCTGAGCGTTCCCATGCTCACATCCGCTATCCTTATAAGGAATATGAGCAATGGAACTACGGCATAACTGATCAGTTGTTCGGCAGACATATTTTCTCATTTTTACTGCGTTATCTCATATACCACATCACAGGTGGCAGTCACTTCCAGCGTGCCGCCCTCTATCTGGGGCGCGGATCTTGCCATGGACGCGTCATAGGCCATCATCTTGTTCACGGGGTACGGCCTGTTCAAAGATTGGTTTACCCGTAATATTCTTCCGAGTTTCACGTTAAGAGCGTCCGCGAGTATTTGCGCCTTATTTCCGGCATCTTTGGCGGCTTCTACCCTGGCTTCTGTCTCGAGCTCGTTCATTTTACCTGAAGTGAACTGTATACCGCTGAAAGTATTCACCCCTCCGGACACGACTTCGTCTATGATCTCGCCCGTCTTCGCCGCTTCCCTGACTTTCACCGTAAGTTCCTGGCTGACCCTGAAAGATACGGGTTTTCCCGGGATCTGCCGGCCTGCGTCATCGCGCGGGTATACGGGAAAAACATTATAGGAGGAAGTAGTTATGTCTTTTGTATCCACTCCTTTTTTCTTCACGGACACGATAACATTATTCATTTTTGCGGTATTGTCCGAATATGCTTTTGAAAGAGTCCTTTCGTCGCTCGTCACCCCAAACCTTATTATCGCCTCGTCCGGCACGGTCTCGACTTTCCCTTCACCCTGCACGTTCATGGTAGGAACATTCCCTTCAAGACCGCCCTGAAAACATATTCTCTGGCACCCCGAAGAAAACAAAACAACGATCCCCAAAACACCCGCGCCAAAAGCCATAGACACTATTCTTTTCATATCCCTCTCCTTCCCTTCTTAAGATTATCGGCCGCGAATTCCCAGTTGATAAAATTTTCTATAACAGCGTCGACATATTCCGCGCGCCTGTTCTGATGATCCAGATAATAGGCATGCTCCCACACATCTATCGTCAATAACGGGGTCATTCCCCCTGTTAAAGGAGTCTCCGCATTACCGGTCTTTACTACTTTAAGCTTTTCTCCGTCCTGCACAAGCCAGGCCCAGCCGCTTCCGAATTGAGAAAGCGCCGCTGAAGCCAACTCTTTTTTGCACGCGTCTACGGTTCCGAAGGACTTCTCGATATTAATTTTCAGATCTGCCGGCGGCTCTCCACCGCCATCCGGCGTCAAACTGTTCCAGAAAAATGTGTGATTCCACACCTGCGAAGCGTTATTGAATATCGCGGACATATCATCCTTCCCGGCCGTTCCTGTAATGATATCTTCCAGCGTCGATACGGTAAATTCAGTCCCATCTACCAGCCTGTTCAAATTGTCAAGATATCCTTTATGATGCTTTCCATAGTGAAAACTTACCGTTTCCGCTGAAATTACAGGTTCAAACGCGTCCTGGGCGTATGGCAAATCAGGCAGAACATACGGCCATACCCGCGCGGCATCGTAAATGGTATCGGCCTCGCCTCGCTTGCCCGGACCGTTCTTTACACTAACATCGCCGGCCGCCTGGGCATGCGCCAAACCGAAAATTAAAAGAATACAGGCCGATGAAGCAAATCCGATGATCTCCTTATTAAAGATTTTCATTTTCCCCCTTTTCCTGTTTCAGGACTCTTGCGGAATAAAAATAATAAAACGGGGAAAGCGCGTCTCTCACTCTCCCCATCTCAAAAAGCGCGGCGCCATCAAGTTTATATTATCTTTTCTTTCCCGATTTGGACATACCCGCTTTACGGCATGTCTTACACCATTCGCTGTCTTTTTTATCACAAAGCTCCTTCATGGCCTCTTTCTGTTCCGCGGTAAGACTGTTCTTAAGTAACATTTCAGTTCTCCGCAGAAATGTAGCGTCCCCACGCCCGTCTTTGCGAACCCGCCGAAGGCGTGTGAAGCCCTTCGTATCGTGATAAATGCTATGGCTCAGGATTTCGGCAGACTTTGCATAGGGCCGAAGCAATCTCTCTCCGAAATATTTTCATATTTTGAGATCACTTCGTCGCCCCCTTCGGGGCTCCTCGTGACGACGGTGTAGGAACTTACTGCAGATGACTGAGATGTTACGT
>Ga0172377_10004241_pt1 | contig 14781 bp, 12 predicted proteins | sample Pumphouse3metaG_FD_119749 | JGI IMG/M metagenome (GOLD analysis project Ga0172377, IMG submission 119749) | Leachate microbial communities from a municipal landfill in Southern Ontario, Canada - Pumphouse #3 metaG | ecosystem: Engineered > Solid waste > Landfill > Unclassified | place: Canada... | reverse complement strand
TGAGGGTGATCTTTCTTCTGGTTTAGAAGATTCTTCTTTGAAGGCTCTTTTTATTTCTTCGTATTCTTTAGAGTGGAAGACGGTCGATAATCAGATAAGCGGACTAGAGGAATCTTTATCCGGGGCTGTCACTCTTGATAAAGAGTATCTTGACTCTAAAAATATTTCCTATACTGATACCAGGAAGGAAGAATTCAAAGATTATCTAGTCACTCACAGGGATCTTTCTTCATATGACATTTTTATTGTCGGGGATGATAACGCCTTGGATTTCTGCATGACCTATTACGGTGAGATATTTAATGATAAGCCTGTTGTTTTCGAAGGAGTCAACAATATTAATCTGGCCTTGAAAGCCGTAGATAACTCAAATTTCTATGGCATTGTCGAAAGGCCTTCTTATGTTAGGAATCTATCTTTTGCCAGAGGTTTTCTTCCGAACGTCACTCAGATAAACATTATTTCCGATTCGTCTTTAACCGGCAGGGGCGAGGTGAGCCAATTCATATCTGAGATTAATTATGATAATGATTTCCAGATAAATGATATCAATATGTCAGATCTGACTGAGGATGAAGCTAAGGACGCTTTAGCTTCTCTTCCTGCCGATCAGATTAATTTCATGCTGACTTTTTCGGAGACTAAAGAAGGTAAATTCACCAAGGAAAAGATGGGCGCTATTCTTAAAGAAAGCGTCAGAGCCCCGCTGTTTTTTGCTAACGATATAGGCTTAGACGGAGTCTTTGTCGGCGGATACTTTTATGACCACAGGACAGCATGTCTGGTAGCCGGTAATACTGTTAAGGGCATTTTAAGCGGGACTATCGATGAATCCGCCAGACTCAATGCGGCTTCATATGGGCAGTATGATCTAGATGTCAGGCTGGCGAAAGAGTACGGGTTTGATATATCTAAGGCCCCTGAGGGAACGATCCTGATCAATGATTCAGATTCTTTTCTGTCAAAGTATTGGATTCCCTTTATTGTTTTCATGTCTGTCGGATTGGCGATAATAGCTGTGGCGGTGATTGCGATAATCCTTGTATATAAGGCTAACGAAAGGAATCACAGACTTAGGGCGGCCTATGAAGAACTGAATATCGCCAAAAAGAAAGTCGATATTCTGTCATCGACAGATTTTCTGACTGGTCTAGGCAACCCTCGCGAATTCCATACGGATATAGAGAAACTTATTCTCTCGGGATCGCCGTTCTATCTGATTGAAATTGATGTCGATAACTTTAAATCGATCAATGATCTTTTCGGGCACAACGCCGGTGACAAAGTAGTCGTGAAGCTGGCTGAATTTTTCAAGAGCTTTAATTCTTCTAAAATTAACTCGTATCGCTTCGGAGGCGATGAATTTATATTCCTCTGCTCGGGCATGGATCATAAAGAAGTGGAAGACTTCGCTGAGATCTTAAAGAAATATTCCTCTAAAAAGATTTCTGTAGGCCTTTCTGACCTTGTCATAAGCTTTTCAATCGGCATTTCCTATTCTGACGGAAGCTTTATCAAAGAGGATGAGATGATCTCTAATGCCGATTCAGCCATGTATTATGTAAAGCAGAAAAATAAGGATGACTATGCTTTCTTTGATTCTAAGCTGATGAAAGGGATTAAAGAAAGCTCATATATCGCTCAGGAATTGGAGGAGGCTATAGCTGAGGATAAGATTTATATGGTCTTCCAGCCTATTATTGATGTTAGGTCCAAAAAAGTCTTCGGCTTTGAATCTTTAATGAGGGTAAAGTCTTTAAAAGTCGGACCGGCTGATTTTATTAAAGTAGCTGAGCATTCTAATCTTATCGTCCGGCTTGGAAGAGTAGCTTTAGAGAAAACACTTTTATTTATGAATGAATTGAAAAAGGATGGCAGAGAAGACGCCCACGTATTCATGAATTTTTCCGCTTCGCAGAACGGCGATCCCGATTTTATCCCGGCTATGATAAAACTTATCGATGAGTATCAGTTGGACAGCACTAAATTCAGCGTGGAGTTTACTGAATCGGCTTATTTCAGCAACGTACCTTGGCTTAATAAACTTATTAAAGACTGCAATAAAAAAGGCATACCTCTGACTCTCGATGATTTCGGGAGCGGCTATTCTTCTATTAATAACCTCCTGAATATAGGCTACACTTATGTAAAGTTTGATATGGAAATGTTCCAGAGGATATATAAGGATACTTTCTTCAAGAACCTCGTTAATTTCTGCCACTCTCTGAACTATAAGATAATCTGCGAAGGCGTTGAGACTCCTGAGCAGCTGGACGCGGTTATCGAAAACGGAATCGATTACATCCAGGGATTCTATTTCTCTAAGCCTAGAAGCAAGGGAGACGCTATCAATTATCTTACGGACTTCAGATTTCCAGAAGGTGTGAAGTAGGAAGAGAAATATTTATTCTGCGTCAGCATTTCATGCTTTTTCTATTGACTTGGTTTTAGGTTTAAGATACACTTCTTATTGCGCGGATTAATCATCCGGGCTATTTATATGAACGGACTTAGATACGCCCGGTTTCGTGTAAATAGAAAATTCATTTCCAAGGAAAGGGGAAAGAAATAATATGCCAACCATTAATCAATTGGTACGTAACGGCAGAACCAACGTTGAGTATAAGTCTAAAGCTCCTGCTCTCGGCAAGAGATGGGACTCACTCAATAAAAAAGAGCACACTCAGTGCGCTCCTCAGAAAAGAGGTGTCTGCACACGTGTCGGAACTATGACTCCTAAAAAGCCTAACTCCGCTTTACGTAAGTACGCCCGTGTCAGACTTACTAACGGGTATGAAGTTACCGCTTATATCGGCGGTGAGGGTCACAACCTTCAGGAACACAAAGTCGTCTTAATCAGAGGCGGCCGTGTCAAGGATCTCCCTGGTGTCAGATATCACATTATCAGAGGCGGTCTCGAATGCTTCGGCGTCGAGAATCGTAAGCAGGGTCGTTCTCTTTACGGAACTAAGAAGAACGGCGAATTCGCTAAGAAGTAATAGAAAGGATATAGGTAAAAATAATTTATGCCACGTAAGAATGGAAGCGTTGAAAAACGCGATGTACTACCCGATCCTGTCTATAACTCAAAGCTTGTCACTCGCCTGATTGATAAAATCATGCTCGATGGCAAGAAGGGCACCGCTCAGAAGATTCTCTACGGCGCTTTCAAGAAAGTTGAAGTTAAGACCGGAAAACCCGCCGTGGATGTCTTTGAGGTAGCTTTAGGCAACATTATGCCTGAGCTTGAACTTAAGGCCAGACGTGTCGGCGCCTCAAACTATCAGGTACCTGTCGAAGTCTCTGCTGAGAGAAAGGTCACCTTAGGCTTAAGGTGGTTAGTCTCCTACGCCAGACTCCGCAAGTCTGAGAAGACCATGGAAGATAAACTGGCTGCGGAAATCCTCGATGCTGCTAACGGCACCGGCGGCGCTGTCAAGAAGAGAGAAGATACTCATAAGATGGCTGAAGCCAACAAGGCTTATGCCCACTATAGATTCTAGGAAAGGAGTATAACTACAATTTATGGATCGTAAATACCCCTTAGATAAAGTCAGAAATATCGGTATTATGGCTCACATTGATGCCGGTAAGACTACTACTACTGAGCAGATATTGTTCTTCACCGGCGAAAACTATAAGATCGGCAACGTCGATGACGGCAATACTACTATGGACTTCATGAAGCAGGAACAGGACAGAGGAATTACTATTCAGTCTGCCGCTACTACTTGTTTCTGGAAGGGACATAGAATCAATGTTATCGATACTCCGGGACACGTCGATTTCACCGCTGAAGTCGAGAGATCACTAAGAGTTCTCGATGGCGCTGTCACTGTTCTGGATGGTAAAAACGGCGTTGAACCTCAGACCGAGACTGTCTGGAGACAGGCATCTAAGTATAAGATTCCACGTATCGTTTTCTGCAATAAACTCGATGCTATCGGCGCTGACTTCGAGATGTCTGCTAAGTCCATCAAGTCAAAGCTTGGTGCCGAGTATGTTGTCTGTGAGTACCCTATCGGATTAGGACCTGAATTTGTCGGAATTATCGATATTATCCGCATGCAGGCCTGGATGTATGATAAACCAGTCAAGACTGATCCTCCTACCCAGGTCGCTATTCCTGCTGATTATCTGGAGAGAGCTAAGGCTTATCACCAGGAGATGCTCGAGAAGATATCTAATTACGATGACGATATGATGATGAAGGTCCTCGGCGGCGAAGAACCTACTGTCGAAGAAATCATCAAGACTTTAAGAAAAGCTACGATCGGCGGAGAATTATTCCCTGTCTACTGCGGCTCTGCCTACAAGGATAAAGGTGTCAGGCTGCTCCTTGATGGTATTGTCGAGCTGTTACCTTCGCCTCTGGATGTTCCGGCTGCTGTCGGACACGATAAGGCCGGTAACGAAGTTACCTGCAATTCTACTGACGATGAACCTTTGACTGCCCTCGCTTTCAAGATTTCTACCGATCCTTTTATCGGTAAGCTTACCTTCGTCAGAATTTATTCTGGTATTATGCATACCGGCTCTTATGTTCTTAACGCCAATAAGGGTATCAACGAGAGAATCTCCCGTCTGGTTCTTCTTCACGCTAATAAAAGAGAAGATGTCGATACTCTTAACGCTGGTGAAATCGGCGCAGTAGTCGGTCTGAAGAATACTGCTACCGGTGATACTCTGTGCGATGAATCAAGAGTCGTCGAGCTTGAGTCGATTCAATTCTCTGATCCTGTCATTTCTGAGGCTATCGAGCCTGTCAGCAAGACTGATCAGGAGAAGATGGCTGTTTCACTTGTTAAGATCTGTGATGAAGATCCTACTTTCCACTTCTACACAAATCACGAGACCGGACAGTCTATTATTGCCGGTGTCGGCGAACTTCAGCTCGATGTTAATGTCACTAGACTTAAGGAAGATTTCAAAGTCAACGTCAAAGTCGGAGCTCCTCAGGTCGCTTATCGTGAGACTATCAAGAAGATGGGCGAAGTTGAAGGACGTTACATCAAACAGTCCGGCGGTCACGGTCAATACGGTGACGTTTGGATCAGATTTGAACCTAACCCTGGGAAAGGCTATGAGTTTGTCGATGCTATTACCGGCGGCTCGGTTCCTAAGGAATTCATTAAGCCTACTGACGACGGCTTAAAAGATGCTCTTACTAGAGGCTTACAGGCTGGCTATCCGGCTATTGATATCAAGGCTACCTTATTTGATGGTTCTTACCACGATGTCGACTCTTCGGAAGCTGCCTATAAGATTGCTGCCGGCTTAGCCTTCAAAGGCGCTGCCAGCAAGTGTGATCCTGTTATTCTGGAACCTATCGTTAAGGCTGAGATTACTACCCCTAACGATTATCTCGGAACTGTCTTGGGGGATATTTCTTCTAGACGTGGCCAGACCGAAGGTATGGAATCTCACGGCAATGCTCAGGTCATTACTGCCTATCTGCCTTTAGCCAATATGTTTGGCTATATCTCAGATCTGCGCTCTATGACTCAAGGCAGAGGCATCTACTCGATGGCTTTCGATCACTATCAGGAAGTCCCGAAGTCTGTCGCTGCTGAAATCATTAAGAAGAGATCTGAATAAGCCTTAAAATAGGGCTTATATATAAGGTTTCCGCTTATTGAAATACTACGTTGGTTATGCTATATTTAATCTAGAAATTTATTGGAGGAATTTCACATGGCAAAACAGAAGTTCGATAGAAGCAAAGTCCACATGAACATTGGTACCATCGGTCACGTTGACCATGGCAAAACCACTTTAACTGCGGCCATCACACACGTCTTAGCCAAAAAAGGCGAAGCCACTGCGATGAATTATGAGCAGATTGATGCTGCCCCTGAGGAAAAAGCCAGAGGTATTACAATCAATACTGCTCACGTTGAATATACTACTGCTAAGAGACACTACGCTCACGTCGACTGCCCGGGACATGCTGACTATGTCAAGAACATGATTACTGGCGCAGCTCAGATGGATGCTGCTATTCTTGTTGTCGCTGCAACTGATGGTGTTATGCCTCAGACCAGAGAGCACGTCTTACTTGCTCGTCAGGTCGGCGTTCCTTACATCGTTGTCTTCCTCAACAAGTGCGATATGGTCGATGATCCTGAATTGATCGACTTAGTCGAAATGGATGTCAGAGACTTACTTAATAAGTATGGCTATCCTGGTGATGATACCCCTATCGTCAGAGGTTCCGCTAAGAAAGCTCTTGAAGGCGATCCTACAGCTGAAGCTGCCGTTCAGGAACTCATGGACGATATCGACTCTTATGTCCCTGATCCTGTCAGAGATGATAACAAGCCTTTCTTACTCGCTGTCGAAGATGTCCTTACCATCACTGGTAGAGGCACTGTCGTTACCGGCAGAGTTGAAAGAGGTGTCTGCAAGTTGAACGATACCATCGAAATCGTTGGTATCAAGCCTACTAAGTCTGCCGTTGTCACCGGCCTTGAAATGTTCAGAAAGACCCTCGATTTCGCCGAAGCCGGCGATAACGTCGGTGTTCTGTTAAGAGGTGTTGAGCGTGATGATGTCATCCGTGGTCAGGTTCTTGCTAAACCTGGTTCAGTTACTCCTCATACCGAATTCAAGGCTAAGGTTTATGTCTTAACCAAAGAAGAAGGTGGAAGACACACTGGATTTGTCAATAACTACAGACCTCAGTTCTATTTCAGAACTACTGATATCACTGGTACTATTGAGTTACCTGCTGATGTTAAGATGGTTATGCCTGGCGATAACCTTGACCTTGATGTCAAGCTTATTCACCCGGTCGCTATTGAAACCGGCACTAAGTTCTCCATCCGTGAGGGTGGGCACACTGTCGGCGCCGGCACTGTTACTGAAATCATTAAGTAATAGCTGCTTAGAGAATAACTTAAGGCTCGGATCAGCGTCCGAGCCTTTTTTAGTCTTTCTTTAAGTTATATTTAGGTTTGATATCTAATATATTAAAATAAAGAGAGGAAAAAGAATGAAACTGCTCTTGGCGGAAGATGAGAAAGATCTATCTAATGCTGTATCTAGAGTCTTAAGATTCTATAGATACGATGTTGACCAGGCTTTTGATGGCCAGCAGGCTTTAGATATGCTCGCAGAGACTTCATATGATCTTTTAATTCTTGATGTGATGATGCCAAAGAAAAACGGATTTGAAGTTTTAAAAGAAATCCGAGATCAGAAATCTAATATTCCGGTTTTGGTTCTGACCGCTAAAAGCGAATTAGATGATAAGCTTGAGGGCTTTGAGGCCGGAGCGGATGACTATCTTACTAAGCCTTTCCAGATAAAAGAACTGATGGCACGCATCAAAGCTTTAGTGAGAAGAAAAGGAGAGATAATTACCTGTAGGCATTCGATAGGGAATATTTTTCTCGATCGCGATAATTTCGAATTGGTCGGCAAGAAAAGAGTCAGGCTTACGAATAAGGAATATAAGCTGATGGAATATCTGATTCAGAATCAGAATCAGATTTCCTCTTCGGAGAATATTATGGAAAATGTCTGGGAGTTTGATACAGAATCGGAGATCAATGTCGTCTGGGTTTTTATTTCTTCTCTAAGGAAAAAACTTGACCAGGTCGGCAGCGATGTGTCGATTAAAGCCGTGCGCGGCCTGGGTTACAGGCTGGAAAAATAATGATCAGGAAACTTCGGATTAAGTTTATCGCTATAGTTATGGCCAGCCTTATTTTAATATTGTCAGCCATCATGGTCGGTATAAATTTAATCAATTATTCGCAGGTCTCTAGATCTGCCGATCAGATGATCGATATTATTGTGGACAATAACGGAAAGCTGCCTGAACCTAATATAATCGGAAAAACCATGTATGAATCAGAGGCGGAAATAAGCAGTCAGGACGATAATCAGGATATTATTCTTCAGATGAATCCTGAGACTCCTTTCGATACGAGATTCTTCACCGCCATAATATATAACGGACAGGTAGTTTCTACTGATGTATCATATACCGCTTCATTCACTAAGATAGAGGCTTCCAGTAAAGCCCTCAGTCTTTATAATTCAGGAAGAGAAAGAGGCTACGACGGCGTATATAGGTTCAGGGTTCATCAGAGTATGGATTCTTCTTATTTAGTTATCTACCTCGATTATTCCCGGCAGCTAGAACCGACCCAGAATTTTATGTTCAATTCTCTTTGGATTGCGGCCGCCGGTATTTTAGCGGCTTTCGCTGTTGTTTTCTTTATTTCGAAACTAGTCGTTAAGCCAGTTGAGGAAAGCGTATCTAAGCAGAAGAGATTTGTTACGGATGCCGCTCACGAGCTGAAGACTCCGCTGACTATTATTTCTGCCAACAACGAACTTCTTCAGATTGAGAACGGTGGAAATGAAATGACATCCGTTATCGATAAAGAAGTCAGGAAAATGAACGATATGGTTAAAGATATGACAGCCTTAAGTAAGCTTGATGAAATAAGCCGGAAAGATTTCGAATCTTTCAGCCTTACGGAAGCCGCCCACGATGTCTCTTCTTCATTTATAAACGCTTTTGCTCAGGAGAAGAAAGGATTTGATATTAAGATTGATGACAGCATAGAGTTTAAGGGAAATCAGTCGCAGATCAGGAAACTGCTCAGCATACTTATAGATAACTCTTTGAAGTATTCAGTAAGACACGCCGAAATTCACGTATATAAAAACGGCAGCCACACCAATATTGATGTGGATAATGACGCTGAAAATATCACCCAGGGTTCTAAAGAGAAGGCTTTTGAGCGTTTCTACAGATCTGATGAAGCGAGGGGAAGCAAGGTCCAAGGCAGCGGAATCGGACTATCTATCGCTAAAGAGATAGTTCTGATCCATAAAGGAAGAATTACCGCCTATTCCTATAAAGACAACACTTTCTCGATCAGGGTAAGTTTTTAGACTTAAGTTAATTTTATTATATCTTTAAGTTAAATTTATTTTCGGATTGTTAACTATTAGTGAAAGGAGCTGCAGATAATGAAAAAAAGTATTTTTGCGCTTTCTCTGATGTGTATGACCGGACTCACAGGATGTACGACGGCTTCTGAGGGGACTTCAGAATCTACTATCGCTTCCACTTCCGTAACGATCTCTGATACTTCTTCTACCAGAAAGACAATTGCTGTTTATAAGACTTCGTGGGAAGATACTCTTCCGACCGCGACGGTCACCGATGGCGATTATTCTTTTTCTCCTATATCGGATTATTCAGCCGTCTTAACACCCTCTGTTTTAGCTTCGATGCATGATGAGATAGCCCCTATCTCTTACGATGGGACATATACAGAAGGAGCAGTTGATATTGTTACCGGAGGTAATTATTACTTTAAAGGGTCTTTTACGCAGATTGCGATAAAAAAAGCGGTCGGAACTTCTGATGTCCATCTTTATTTTGATGGGGTCACTATCGCAAATGTAAAAAAACTCATCGACTGTGCTTCGTCTTTTACAGGGAAACTTACTGTTACCTGCCTAGAAAACAGCAGCAATGTTCTTACCTGTGACTCAGCTTCCGATGCCAAAAACGCCATCTCTTCAGCGAACGAATTATATATCAACGGCAAAGGGAATCTAAGTATCTATAATACAGGAAAGACCTGTATAAAGAACGACGGGAATATTTACTTATACGATATTGTCTTGACTTTAGATGCCTCCGCCAGCATGGAGGGGCACGGAATATCCGGATATTCAGTTATCGGCAAGAACGCCACTATCACTGTTACAGATGCCGGCAAGGATGGAATTCATGCGGAACTTCCGGATACTGACCCGATCTTAAGCAGCTATGTCAATTCATCCGGCTACATCGGATTGTTCGATGTCGACTTTACATATGCTGGAACCGGTGACGGAATCCAGGCCGACTCTTATCTATATATCGATGGTGGTACTTATAATATTACCTCGACTCCGACCTGGGTCTTATATGGCTCAGATGATGCGACTGCCTACGGAATCACTGATCTTGATGATTATAAATTCAGGAAAAGCGGCTCAACCTATTCTAAAGTTGATTCTGAGCAGAGAAAAGGCACGGGTTTATATGCTTTTGCTCAGTCGGTCAAAGGCCTAAGGGTCGGAGCCATCGATCAGGAAGACTCGTCTGGGACAGAGACTGAGATTGCATCCAGGCTTTATATGCTTAAGATATCTTCCGCTGATCTTACTATTAATACTCCTGATGATGCCATCCATGCTAATTATGGGGAGATTGTAACTGAAGGGAATACTATGAATATATCTTCTTTGGATCAGGGTTTAGCGGCGGATGGTCCGGTGAGTATTACTGATGATGACATCACCATCGCTTCTTCTTACGAAGGTATCCAGGGAAGTATAATAACGCTTGACGGGGATGATACTGACATATCTATTGAAGCCAGCGATGACGGAATCAATGCTGCCTCTGATTATTATTCTGATCTTTCTATGAATTTCTTAGGTGGCAAGATTACAGTTAACGCTTCCGGAGACGGAATTGATTCTAACGGCACTATATGGGTCGATGGCTCGGATTTAGTCATTCAGGGGCCGACTGATTCAGGTAATTCTCCTATAGATTCTGGCGACGGAAGCGCAGGCGGAATTTTTATTGATAGCGGTTCGGTTATAGCAACTGGCTCTTCTGGTATGCTTGAAAGCCCTCTTTCTACTTCAAAGCAGAATTCCATCGTCTATTCTGGAAGTACTTACGCTTCCGGAAGTGTTATAGCGCTGAAGGATTCTTCTGATAATGAAATATTGAAGACTACTGTTACTAAGACGGGAGCAGCCGTCATCCTTTCTTCTGAGGATATTCTTGCCGGCGGAACCTATACTCTTTATATAAACGGGACCTCAGTCGGAAGCGCCAGTATTACTACTAGAATCACTGCGATCGGAACAGGGTCAGCTGGAGGCCAGACTAGTTCTGGCGGGATGCCCGGAGGGAGATAAGTCTAGTATTATCTGATTAATCAGACGAAAAGTTCTAGGTGGCTGGTTCATCTAGGACTTTTCTTTATTTATCTTACATGTAATATTATGCAACTTACATTTGCGTGTATTCTTCTCTCAATTAACTTAAGATTAAATCGTAAGGGAGATATGTCTTACTAGAAAGGCCATCAGAATATGATTGATTCGAAAGCGGTCGGCAACAAAATCAACAAGCTTAGAGTTGATAATAAACTTAGTCAAGACCAGATGGCAGAAAAGCTATTCGTCACCAGGCAGGCGATATCTAAGTGGGAGCTGGGCCAGGCTCTGCCGTCTATCGACAGCCTTCTTCAGATGAGTGAGATTTTCAAAGTGTCATTTGAGAACATCCTGTGTTTAGATCAGAAGCCTGAAGTCGATCCGGACGACTTATTCAACGGGCACTCTAGAGATTTTATTATCAGAAGTATTTTCGATAATAAGATTAAAGTAAATCTTCCTGAAGTCTTCTATCAGTTTTCACCATCCGAAAGAATGCTTCTTATCCAAGGCGTGAAAAACAAAAGAATCAAGACTGACATCCAAGAGCTGAAGGCTCACCTCACTAAAGGAGAGCTGGCTCTATTAGAAGACGGCCAAAGGAGCTTAACAAAATGGAAAATATAATGAATAAAATAGATATGCTGATCCAAAAAGAACATGAAATCAGAGACAGGCAGGAAAATAAGTACGAGACTAACGAAGACATTAAAGAAAGGAGATACCAAGATGAACATCAATAGACTTCTTCCCTTCCTCGACGACGATGATCTTGCCGACTTAGCCAAGAAGATACTTAATTCTCCTGATGGAAGCTATCAGGGAATTACCATAAACAAGATTCTTCCTTTCATGGATGATGACGATGTCGATAATATTTTCTGGGAGTATCTGAAAGAAGGTAAAAACTGTGTGCAGTTCCTTCCCTTTGTCAGCGATGATGCTTTGTCTAAAGGTGCTAAAGGGTACGTCAGCGGAGCTATTCCTGATTTTCCGCTAAAAGCTTCTCTGCCTTTTATGGACGATGATGATATCTCGATGATTGCGAAAAAATGCCTTGAATCTTCTTCTGAGGATTTTATGGGAGTCAGTTTTAAAGAAATCATGCCTTTTCTCGATGACGATGTCATCGGAGAGATCTTCTTAAAGAGAGTTAAGGACGGAGGAAATTATCAGGAGCTGCTTCCCTTTGTTGATGATGATGTTTTATCTGATATGGTCGATGACTACATTAAAGGCGATTGTAAGGCTGAGATTGATATGGATAAGATCTATCCGTTTCTCGATGAAGACGATATCAAGAAGCTATTTAAGTATATGATGTCTAAAGATAAGTAGATTCTAGCAGCAATTCTTCTGTGGATTGCTGCTTTTTAGATTAGAATACCGGCGACAATAAGCAGAAGAAAAATGGTCGCAGATTCATGTTTTCCTGTTATCAGGGCGTTTTTCTGATAACAGACAGAATCTTTGATATCTACCTTTCCTTGATGGCGAGATCTTCAGCTATCTGATTTAGAACTGTATAGTCTTCGGGCTTCAAAGATGATTTTATCGTCAGCGTCAAAGGCGAAATCTCATTACCGGGTATTCCTGATAAGATCTTCCCGATGATTTTTCCGGCGGCCGGGACCCAAGACCCATTCTCGATGATGGTGAATCTTTTGTTCCTGATCATTCTGGCTTTTAAGAATGATAGGTACATCTCCATCTTCGGATATATATCATTATTAAAAGTCGGGCATAAGATCACTATGTCTTTATAAATGAAGGACTGACTTAAGGCGTATGAAGTATCGATGCGGTTAAGATTTATAATCGAGACATCTACTCCTTTGTTCTGTAAAGTCATGAAAAGTGAATCAGCAGCTTTTTTGGTGTTTCCGTATATAGAGCAGTAGCAGATGAGAACGCCTTTTTTCTCCTGGGTAAAAGAAGCCCAGAGTTTATATTTAGCTAGTATCTGGCTTATGGATCTTTCATCGTCAAGGATCGGGCCGTGAAGCGAGCATATTTTCTTTATCTCAAATTTCAGGGCCTTAGTTAAAGCTATTAAGACCTGAGGTCCGTATTTGCCGATAATGTTAGTGTAGTAGCGGCGGGATTCATCTAGATATTTATTAAAATCCAAGTTCTTGATGGACAGTTCGTCTGTCTGATAAAAAGCGCCGAAAGCATCAGCTGAATACAGAGTTTTATTGTAGCTGTCGTAAGTCATTATTACTTCGGGCCAGTGGACCATCTGAGCGGCAAAAAATTTCAGCTGATGCTTACCTAAAGATAAGACGTCACCTTCTTTAACAATAACGACGTTTTTAATTGTGGTCTGGAAGAAGTTCTGGAACATCGTATATCCCATTGCGGAGATATATACTTTGGCCGAAGGATAAAGCTCTAAGACCTTAAGCATGGCTGAGGTGTGGTCAGGCTCAAGGTGATGGACAACTATGCAGTCTAGATTTCTTCCGTTCAAAGCCTCTTTAAGATTTGCGATAAACTCATCTACGACAGATAGATCCACTGTATCTTGTAGACAGGTCTTTTCATCTAGAGTCAGATAAGAATTATATGACATTCCGTCGACAAGAGGAATCTCCCCTTCGAATTCTTCTTGAGTGGGGTTGCTGCAGCCTATGTAGCAGACATCATCTTCAATTTTTCTAAGCATAATAAAAGCCTCCTATTCAATTATAGTATTTATCAGATTGATTTATTAATCTTGTGTTTTGATTCATCGAAAATGTTTCTGATATTTAGCACATTCTCAGTGAGAGTGTCTAAAATCACTGCCCGAACTTGTTCTTGAAATCCTGAATGTTCTTGGCGATGACTTTTAAAGCTTCGTTTCTCCCTTTGACTCCAGGCACGGTCGTTGCTTTTTTCTCTAGGACTTTATATATTTCGAAAAAGTTAATTATCTCGTCGAATATGTGCTTAGGAAGATCGGAGATATCCCTCATTTCCTTATAGAAAGGATCGTTAGGGCAGACAGCGAGGATCTTGACATCTCTTGAGCCCTGATCGATCATATCGATCATTCCGATAGGTGTGGCCTCAACCAAGGTTAGAGGAAGAATAGGCTCGGATGAAATAAGCAAGACATCTAAAGGATCGTTGTCTTCGGCGTAGGTCAAAGGTATAAATCCATAATTCTGAGGGTAATTTGTCGAGGTATAAAGGATTCTATCTAGCTTTAATAAGCCTGTCTCTTTGTCTAATTCATACTTATTTTTCATGCCTTTGGAGATTTCGATACAGGCGGTAAATCTCTCGGGTGTGATACGGCTAGGATTAATGTCTTTCCACGGATTCATTTTTTCTTTTCTCTTTTCTTGTTCTATTGTTTTTTAATAGAACATATAATAACAATCTTGATGTGTAGTGTCCACAAAATCTATGTTAGCTTCATTTAAGGATTTTGTGTAGATTCTGACTTGTTCAGGTTTTTTAATGATATGGCCGGAGTAAAAATAAGAGTATATGATTTATGATAAAAAAACCAGCCTTCCATATTGCTAAGAATAAAAAAGGCGCTGATTATCTGTGCCTTTAATATCTGCATAACTATTAAAGCTATATTAAGAATCTGATAAGAAAAACGGGCGCATATTGATGCGCCCGCTATTTTTCTTATGGCGGAGTAAGAGAGGGTCGAACTCTCGCACAGTTGCCTGTCTACGTCCTTAGCAGGGACGCCCCTTAACCACTTGGGTATTACTCCAAAGACTCGATAGAAATCTAATTAAAGATTTGCTTGATTATTATGATTTATTAAGCCTTTTTTGTCAATGAGAGTTATACCAGATC
>Ga0172377_10004239_pt1 | contig 14784 bp, 12 predicted proteins | sample Pumphouse3metaG_FD_119749 | JGI IMG/M metagenome (GOLD analysis project Ga0172377, IMG submission 119749) | Leachate microbial communities from a municipal landfill in Southern Ontario, Canada - Pumphouse #3 metaG | ecosystem: Engineered > Solid waste > Landfill > Unclassified | place: Canada... | reverse complement strand
TTTCTGTATCAACTATTTGGATCTGGCGGCCTTTAGCACTTAGAGTACCAACTGTAACTGTGTGGTCAAAGTCTTTGCCCCAAGGGTTACCGATAGCAAGTACCCATTCGCCTACGCGAGATGCATTTGAGTCGCCTAGTGGAAGAGCTGGAAGTGAATCAGGAGCTTTAACCTTTAAGACTGCGAGGTCTAGATCATAATCTGAACCTACGAGCTCTGCAATAAAAGGCTCATCAAAACCCTGTATTGTGACCTGAATCTCTGTGGCACCATTGACAACGTGATCATTGGTAAGGATGTAGCCATCCTGACTAATGATAAAGCCGGTGCCCTCACCGTACGTTTCACGGCCAGGTGTTTCAAACGGTTGGTCACCGAAGAAAAACCTGAAGAAAGGATCAGTTGGGGTTATATACTGACTTTCAGTCGCTTTAACACTCATAATATATACGACTGCAGGAGAGGTAGCTTCAGCAACATCCGCAAATGCATATGGGCTTGTTATATCTCCTGTCAGGGGAATATTAGAAGCAATTGCTGGGGGACTAATAATCTTTTCTTCGATTGGTCTGAAAATGGCTCTTACCTCTGGCACAGAAAAGGCCACTCCACCGGCGACAAAGGCTAATAATACAATCGCTAAAAGGGAGAAACGCTTTTTGTGTGGAATACGGTTCAATGACATCTCCTCCTTATAAAGGTTGGCATAAACACATGCCAAATGCCTATTAATATTATAACTTTGAGTGGGTTTTTAGGCAACCGTACTTCGTTTAGTTAGTTGCCTTAAGTCCTAGTAATGTTCAACAGAGGTGACAAAAATGTACTACAATAAAAATAATACCCCAGATAGTATGCAAAAAACCCTAGAATTCTTAAAAAGTGGTGAGGCGGTATCAGGGGAGATTATCTCACAGAGTCTTGGAGTAAGTAGAAATGCAGTTTGGAAACAAGTGCAGAATTTAAAAGCTTTGGGCTTTGAAATAGTTGCTGAAAGAAATGTAGGCTATAGGCTACTTACTGATCAAAGTCACCTTCCAGATCGGTTATATCCTTTTTTAGTCTTTCCATTTTTAAGGACAAAAAAACTAGGTAATGCTATTTTTTGGGAAATGGAGATTTCTTCAACTAATGATAAGGCTACTGAACTTGCAAAAACTGGTGCAGAAGAAGGGACTATCGTTCTTGCAGAAACCCAGAGTAAAGGCAGAGGGAGAAGAGGTAGATCTTGGGAGTCTGCTACGTCTAAAGGTATCTACTTATCGGCAATTTTAAGACCACAAAGACCGCTTGCACAGTCCTCTCCGTATACCTTTTTAGGCGCGTATGCTGTCGTAAGAGTCTTAGAGGATTACGGTCTTAAAGCTTTTATTAAATGGCCAAATGATGTCTATGTAGCAGAAAAGAAGATCTCTGGAGTACTTACTGAACTTTCAGCAATAGGACAGGATATCGGTCATATCGTTTTAGGTATAGGACTAAATGTCAATCAAAAAGAGTTTTCACCTGGCGTGCCAGCCACTTCGCTTAGCTTAGAGTTAAATAGAAACCTTCAAAGAGCAGAGGTCTTAGCAAAACTCCTTCTTTACTTAGAAGAGGGATATGAACGGCTCAAAAAAGACACTAAGTGGTTAATTGAGCTTACCAGAGAGTATTCGCTTCTTCTAGGAAAAGAGGTAGTAGTTACTGGAGGCATGGAGCTAGAAGGAACAGCCATAGATATTGCAGATGATGGAGCCCTTCTAGTCAGAGTCAAAGAAAACATACAAGAAGAAAAAGTAGTGAAAGTCTGGGCTGGGGACGTAAGCGTTAGACAAAAACAAAGGTGAGTTATTTAGCGCAGGAAGATATAATCCAGCTTTAAAGCTTGCAATTGATCGATCTCGCGAAGTTAACGTACCGATTGAAGAGATTTTTACCTTTGACTAGCTTTTAAATTATAAGTATCACAAATAAAAGCCCTAGAGAGAATCTTTGTTCTCTCTAGGGCTTTTATTTGCGTAGAGCTGCCTTAGGGCTCATAATAGGTAGCTAATTTCTACCTTTTTTTATCCATCCTGCAACTTCAAGGGTTCTTTTGGTTTGATGCACAACTGCGTCTTTTACATCCTCAACCATTTGGCCATCCTTGCCTTGGGTTACAGAGGTACCATATGGATTGCCACCAGCTTTTCCAACTACCATGTCTGTATATCCAGGTGGTACGATGATTGCTCCCCAGTGTGCCATAGAGGTGTATAGACTAAGAATTGTAGCTTCTTGACCGCCATGAGAATTTGAGGCAGAAGACATTGCACTTACGACCTTGTTCGTTAATTTACCTTTGGCCCAGAATCCACCTTGAATGTCGATAAACTGTTTCATCTGCGAGGCAATATTGCCAAAACGTGTCGGTACGCTAAAAATAATCGCATCTGCCCACTCTAGATCATTGCTGCTTGCAACAGGCACATCTTTAGTTTCTTCTGCGTGTGCTTTCCAAGCAGGGTTACTATTTATAGCAACCTCTGGGGCAAGCTCTTGGACTTTTAGTATTCTAGCTTCAGCGCCAAATTCTCTAGCAGCCTCTAAAACCCATTTAGCTAGCTGATAGTTTGTTCCTGTGGAACTATAATAGATAACAGCAAGTTTAAGTTGATCCATGTTTTTAATTCCTCCTAAAAGATCTATAGAAAAATTTTTAGGGAAAATTTACATATCGTTCGTTACTATAGTTCTACCCACTAACTAGCCCACCAAAACAAGCAACCTTTTTTTCTGTATTTATATCAAGCGCTAGTTGACAATCTTAGAAAAAAGCCGGTTTTGCAAAATGAGCTTTGCTCATACTAACCATAAGAGCATCTAATGCGCGAGGGAGAGAAAAAGTATCTATTAATAACAGCTTTTGGGGGTAGAAGATGGTCACGAAAGAAAATAGGCTCATAAAACAGCTAGCACCTCATGCAAAAAAGGCACTCTTAATAACGCTGATACTGATCTTGTTTCAAACAATGATGTGGGAAAAAAAGGGTACAACTAAGCCTGCTATTCAAGGTATCTGGGTTGTAAGGACGACTCTTGCCTCTAGAGAGAGTGTTCTTGCAATGCTTAAAGAGGTGGAAAAAGCCAACCTTACAGATATTTTGGTCCAGGTTAATATGAGTGGTTATGCCTACTATCAATCAAGTAGGCTTCCACCTGCAGTTACAGATTTCGATCCTCTGCAACTTCTTTTACAAGAAGCTCATCAAAAGGATCTTAAAGTACATGCCTGGATTAATGCTTTTACAGTTGGACCACTAGGGCTTAACCAAACCAATCCCAATCATGTACTATATCAACACCCAGAGTGGAGTACTGTAGATATCAAGGGGATTTCAGTTTTGGAATACCCAAAATCCCGAGCTAGCGAGGCTCTACCTACACAGTATCTAGAGCCAGGACTAAAGGAAGTACAAGACTGGGTTATTCAAAACTGCCTAGAGGTTGTAGAAAACTACCCAGTTGATGGAATTCATCTAGACTTTCTTCGCTATCCAGGGAAGGATTTTGGCTATCACCCAGAGGTAGTTAGAGAGTTTCAAGAAGAATACGGATCTTTGTCTCAAACTCTGATTTTAGATGAAAAAAGAGTAGAGACAGGGCCTAGTAAAACTATGCATTTAGGTAGCTCGCTAGAGTTTGATGAGTTTAGAGAAAAGCAGATTACAAGGATTATCAAAGAGGTGTATGTAGGCACTAAAAAGCTGCGGCCTGACCTTTTAGTGTCCGCAGCAGTTTACCCAGATCCTCAAGAAGCAGTTGATGATAAATTCCAAAACTGGTTTATGTGGCTAGATGAAAACCTCATCGATTTTGTAGTCCCTATGGTCTATAGCTCAGATCATACTATTTTTCTAGATGCCTTAGCTAAGATCTCAGAGAAGGAAGTAGACCTAGAAAAAGTAGTTGTGGGGCTTGGACCATACCAAGATACGTTAGGGGGAACCATCAGTAAAATAGAGACTGTCAAAGAAGAAGGTTATGGTGGATTTGTGCTGTTTAGTTATGATGCAATTAAGGAGAGTGGTTTTTTAGAGCAGCTTAATCTAGAAAATAAGTAGAGGAAGGGTTGCCCCTTCCTCTAAGTTATCTTGTGTTTTTAAAGTTCATTAATAAAACGTTCAAACTCGCGTAGCTTTTTTTGAATCTCTAGAGTAGACTCTTTTGCAGCTTGCCTAATAGCTCCTTCTGGATCATCGCCTTGGATGACTACTTTATTAAAAGCAAAGTCGATATAGCGATTGGCAATTTGCCCGCCAATTACCGCAGTTTGCATACGGCAGGTCTCTAAGGATTTTTTAGCTAATAGGATGTGCTCGTCTGGGAAGATTGCACTGTCGATTGAGTTTTTATTACTAAAAAATATTCTAGCTTTATCACTACTTGCATGAGCTAGGTTCATAAATCTTGAGGTAAACTCAGATGAGTTAATGTATTTAACAAACTCCCAAGCTGCATCCCTCTTTTTGGAGGATGAGACAATCGACCAGACAAGCATCTTTCCTGTATTGGTGTGGTCGATAGATCCATCTGGTCTTTTTGTGCCAGGGAAAAGAGCTAGATCCCATTTGCCTAAAAGATTTGGGGCAGTAATCTCCAAACCATGGTAGTACCAGTTTTGCAGAATCTGTACTGGAGTCTCTCCATTTGTAAAGGAGGTAAAGATCGGATCTTCTAGTGGCATCTTATACTCAGTATAAAGAGAGGTTAACTCTTTGAAAGCTGCAATATTTTCTGGGGAGTCAAGAGTTGAGGCGGTACCGTCTAGAGAGTAGATATCAGTACCTCGTTGGAATGAGAAAGGCAGGAGTTTGCCAACAATTAGAGCTGTAGGATCTCCTTGGTAGTAATAATAGGTCTCCATGTCTCTTGCCTTAAGCTTGATGCTTAACTCTTTAATATCATCCCAGGTTACAGGAGCATCTACACCTATTTCGGTGAGAATGTCCTTGCGATAGAAGGTCCACTCCCAATTAACTTCACCTGGAATCGCATAGAGAGCCGACTTATACTGGAGGGCTGGAAGAAGCATCGGGTTAAAGTCTTCTTTGATTAAACCGATATCTTCCATGGTGTTTAAGTTTACTAGAGCCCCTCTAATACCTAATTCAACAGCGGTATTAGAATAGAGCTCAACAACATCGGGAGCATCTCCACCTAGGTATGCTAACAGGAGTTTGTTTGTCATATCTTCAATAGGAACAGTAAGTATCTCTACTTCGATGCCGGTTTTAGGAGTAAATTCGTTTTTGACTAGATCCCTTAAAATTTGCCCGAGAGCACTTTCATACCACGTCCATACTGAAATTGTTTCAGAAGAAACACTAGGAATGATTAAAACTAGGGCAAGTAGACACATCAGCCATTTGTACTTTACCATCATTTTCCTCCCCTTTGCCAATACTGGCTGTTTTTTAAAAAACAGTAAGATATGCTTAAAGAACAAAGACAAAAATCCTAGTAGCTAATTTTCTTGGCAAATATCTCAAATAGGGAAAATTCAGTAGAATAGGTAGTTTTAATATGTAGATAATCTAAGTTCCTCGCGATTTGCTTTATTTTTAAAAGTTTTTTAAGTCAAAGCGCCTTAGGGGGATTATTCAGCACTAATGTAGAAAAGCACTTTATCTTGTATGTTTAAAATATTTAGGTTAGACTCATAAATTCCTGCTTATCGATTAAAGTTGCAAACAGAAAGCGAGAGTTTTATTTTGGATCTTTTATTTAGCTAAAAGTTTGATTAAAGGGGTACAGGAGGTGTTTTAGTGGAGCAGATCATTAGTGTTTCTGGGGTCTATAAATCATATCAAAAAGAGCAGGCGATCAAAGACTTAAATTTCTCAACAAAAGAGGGAGAGATAGTAGGTCTTTTAGGGCCAAATGGTTGTGGAAAAACCACAACAGTTAGGCTCCTAAATGGCGTGATAGCAGCTGAACAAGGCAAGATAGAGGTATTTGGTTTAGACCCTAAAGAAGCAGGGGATAAGATTCGGCTCTTAAGTGGTGTCCTTACAGAGAGTGCAGGTTTATATCCCAATCTAAGTGGCAAGGCAAATTTAGAGTTTTTTTATGAGCTATACGGCGTAGAGCAAAAAGAGAGGATAGATAACTTACTTAAGGATTTTGGTCTTTGGGAACACAAAGATAAAAAGGTTGGCAGCTATTCAACTGGTATGAAAAAACGGCTTGGCATAGCCAAAGCACTCCTCCACAGCCCTAGACTTTTATTTTTAGATGAACCAACTAACGGTTTAGACCCAGAAGGGGCAAGAGATCTTTTAGAGTATATAGCAAGGCTCAATGAGGAAAAAGGAGTTACTGTTTTAATCTGTACACATATCTTGACCCACATAGAAACACTCTGTGATAGATTTCTCTTTATGGCAGATGGAACTGTGATCGAAGAAGGTACTCTCTCCCAGATTGAAGCAAAGTATCTTAAAGAGTTTTTAATAGAGATTGAAACAGACATCACAGAATATGCACTTTCTTCTGATCTTAGAGAAGAGCTTGTAGAAAGCAACTCAAATAAACTGATCTTTAAGGTCAAGCGTAAAGAGCATATTCCCGATCTCCTCAAGGCACTCCTAGAGCTCGGACCGGTTTATACTTCAAGGATCTTAGGTAGGGATTTGGAGACGATGTATTTTAAGATAAGGGAGGCTAAAAAATGAATCGGAGAGCGATCCATGCGATAGCTAAAAAGGATCTTTGGTCAATAACCTCTAATGTACAGATCTTTTTGCCAATTATTATTGTGCCTCTAATTCTTTTGGTGCTTCTTCCTGCAGGTCTTCTTATCGCTGCAAGATATTTTGATCTGTCACAGACAACAAACATGGAGCCTATCTTAAATATGTTTGCGCAGCTACCAGAGGGGAGCCTCAAAGTTACTTTAGATAGCTTTGGAGATGTAAACAAGCAGATGATCTTTCTCTTTATCAACTACTTTTTTGCTCCACTTTTTCTTTTAGTCCCGATAATGGCAGCAAGCCTTGTAGCAGCAAATAGTTTTGCTGGAGAGAAAGAAAGACGTACCTTAGAGAGCTTACTATTTGCACCTGTAGATATTTTTTCGTTGTTTTTTGGAAAAGTTTTAGCTGCTTTCATACTAGCTATGGCTCTTGCAATAGGGGGATTTGTACTCTTTGGATTGGTAGTAAATGTTCTAGCGTATCCGCTTTTTAATCAGCTAATCTTTCCAGAGCCTAACTGGTGGGTTTTAATCTTCTTTGTGTCTCCTGCACTGAGCTTTTTGACTATACTATTTAACATCTTTGTCTCAGCAAAGGTCAAAGGCTTCCAAGAAGCAAATCAGATGAGCGTCTTTATAGTTTTGCCAATAATTGGGCTTGTACTCTCTCAAGTTACTGGAGCACTCTTTCTAGATAGCCTAGTTTTATGGATTATTGGGCTTGTCGCACTACTGGTAGCTCTGATTGTACTTTGGCGAATGCTAAAGCACTTTGATCGAAACAAGCTCTTTGAAAGCCAGATCTTCTAGCATAAGTCAAACCTAAGGAGGACCGTTTGGTCCTCCTTTTTGAAAAAGGTTTAGCAGCTTCTAAAGGCGTACTGCAATCCTACTAAAAAACGCATTGGTTTTTGCAAAGATGGCAACCCTTAAAAAGGGTGCTGATATGGTTTATCTTTGTCCATTTGGTAAAATTGGTGCAGTAAAAGTAGAAATTAAGCCTGCAGAGCTTGTAAAACTAGATCCCCTCTGCAGTAAGTGCCTTAAAGATTTAAACCCAGATCTAACCTTCTTTTTCCTCGCAAGAAATTTTTATCTTGTCTATAACAAGCTCCTCAGAGAAACCCTAAACGGTCCGTGCATAAGAGAGGTCTTATCATCTCTGGGCTATAGCGACAATTTAGCCTCAAGCTTATCCTACCTCAAAGAAAATTTCTCTAAAGGCTGCCCGCCTGAGATCGGTTTTTTCCTAGGCTATCCTCCCAAGGATGTGCTTGGGTTTATGGGAAAGGTAGGATTTGTCTATGTTAAGACTCTAGGCTGGAGAATGTATGAGCCAGTTAATAGCTCTGAAACTCTTTACTTAAGATATAAAAAAGCAAGATTAAGTAGCTTAGTTTCGAGGTGTAGTACATATGTAACAAATTCTTTGCAGATATGGAATAGAAAATAGAGCTGCCAAGTGGCAGCTCTATTTACCTTTAGTTAATATAATAGCTATTGGGATAGTTCTTCTTGGATTTTCTCCCAAAGACTTGCAAATAACTCATGCCATCTTGGCGATTCAACTAGTTGATGACGGGGAATCTCTCCGCTTTCTAGCTTTTTGTCAAAAGGTAGGACGCCAAGAAGTGGTATGTTATTATTCTTACAGTACTCTGCGGTCTGGTTATTTTCTGACTCTGATAGATTTACTAGGACGCCATAGGGCTTTTTAAAATTATTAAAAAAGTTAAGTGTCCTTTTTAGTTGCTTAAAGTGAAGTTCGTTATCTCCAGTTACCACCACAAAATAGTCTGCGCCCATTGTAGAGCAGCATGCATAATCAGAGATATAAGGCGCAGCATCTACTAAAGTTACATCCAAAGGATCTAAGTAGCTTTTAGTGTGATAAAAGAGAGAGTTTGCTTTTACTGCAGAGTCATTTAAGCGCACTTCAAGAACTGTTAAATTATTATAACTAGCTTTGTGGATAGTGCCTATTGTTAGTTTCTGTAGCTTGACTGCGTGACCTTTGCAAAAATCTACGCAATCGCCGCAGTGGCTACAAAGCTCAGTAAGAAGTATAATTTTATCTTTATAATCTTTAAAAACGCTAGATTGGCATTTTGTGATACAACTGAGGCAATGCTGGCAAGCGTCTAGATCATGTATTGGAGATAAAACTGTGATCTCACTTTCCTTTGACCATATAGGGGGCAGGAGAATAGAGCTTTCTAATTGCTCAATATCAGAATCTAACAAAGTAACAGATATGGTTTTTCTAAGATAATTTGCTAGATTTGCTGCTATCGTTGAGCGACCGGTCTGAAAACTACCGCTCACAAAAGCTACTATCAATTCTCTCGCCTCCTTACACTACGCTAGATTTTTTACAGCTGTATCAACAAGATTTGCAAGATCTAAATCTTTAGGTAATGCATAAGACTCAATCTTACCGAGGTCTGTGAGCTCGCTTAGCTTTGGGTCAAGCGGAAGAGAGCCAAAGAACTCTATCTCAAACATTTCTGCTAGCTCTTTGCCTTTAGAAGGTCCAAAGATCTCGTGCTTTTCATTGCAGTTAGGGCAGATAGCATAGCTCATGTTTTCCACAAGACCTAAGATGGAAATTCCCATTTTTTCTCCCATCTTGAGAGCTTTGCGTACAACCATCTGTGCTAACTCCTGAGGAGAAGAAACCATTAAAATGCCAGTTACAGGTAACATACCTAAGACTGTTATTGAAACGTCACCAGTTCCCGGTGGCATATCGAATACCAGATAGTCTAGGTCCCCCCAAGCAATATCTTGCCAAAACTGAGTGATGGTGTTGTTTAGAATAGGAGCCCTCCAGATCACAGGGTCATCTTCGTTTTCTAGGATGAGATTGATTGATACAACCTTGATACCTGTCTCTGTTTTTGGGGGCAGAATCTTACCACCATCTGAGATTAAGCTTTGACGGAGACCAAACATCTTTGGTATAGATGGACCGGTAATATCGGCATCTAAAATACCAACCTCAAAGCCTTTTTGTTTAAGTGAGGTAGCAAGCATTCCACTGACAGAGGACTTGCCAACGCCACCTTTACCACTCATTACTGCGATAACATTTTTGATGTTGCTTTCAGGATTTAGTTTTAATTTTTCCATCGTTAGGCTTAAAGCCATCACCTCGGTATGATTTTGTTGAATAGGTTATTTTGTCTTGTTTAGGAATCGTTTTCTTAGAAACTGTTCCCTTATCAATATACCTCAATTGTCTCTCCAATAAACAAGCAATTGAGCTTTTCACCAAATACACTATAAAAGCCAGCCATCTGCTTTGGTGAGTAGCAACAAACCGGCGCAAACTTTTGGAAATAGTGGTTAATCATGGTTGCATCTGTAATAATGGTTGCTGGGTCATCTGTGAAGTTTATTATGCCAATTAGCAGATAAAATCTTTTCTCTTTCGTGATAGAAATGGCTTTTTCTATGACACTTAAAAGCCCTCTATGGGTTGCGCCGCAGATTACGACAAAGCCCTTTTTGGTATTTAGAAGTAAGAACTGTTCTTCAATTAGTTCATCTGGCAAAAGGTCGCCTGTGTCATATCTGTAAAACTGTTCTCCGATCTGAGGCTTTCCTTCACTTGAGTAGGGAATTTCTCCTGAAAAATAGACATCAGGGAAAACCTCCGTTGTATTAGTTAAAAGGGTTAGCTTTGTACCAGACTCTAGAATACGCTCTTCTGTAAGAGTCGAGCTCACATTGATAAGTAGGTCTTCGTTATCTCTCATAAATCTTCTGTGGAAGATATCAGGATGAGTGATTACTTCTTTAGGCTTAAAACTCAAGATGTTTTCTAGACCTTCTGATGATCCTCTAAAGCCGTGGGAAAGGAAAACAGCATCTAGAGAAGAGAAATCAACCCCTAGACGCACAGCATTGACCAATATGGTTTCTCCAGAGCCAGTATTAAAGAGAAATTTTTTGTCTTTATACTGGATCAATAGAGAGAGCCCTTTTTCGCCAAGAAAGTCCAACTTACTTACATAGTTACTGACAAGTGTTGTGATAGTTACCTCTGACATAAAAACCTCCTTTTGCTGCATACAAAAGAACCTGTTTCGAAAACGACTTACGCTAGTATTTGTTTTTCTACTAAATCTTTAAATAGAGTATTACTTTGTAGTAGCTCGTCTTTAGTACCTATGGCTTCAAGCTTACCTTCATTTATAAGCGCAATCTTTGTCGCATATTTTAAGGTAGCAAAGCGGTGGGCGATGATGATAGAGGTTCGGTTTTCAAGCACTGTTTCCATAGCATTGCGGATAGCAAGCTCTGTCCCAGCATCTACACTTGAAGTTGCCTCATCTAAAATTAAGACCTTGGGGTTTAGAAGGATTGCTCTTGCATAGGAGATCAGTTGTCTTTGACCTCCTGATAAGCCTTTACCGGTTTCGCCAATTTCAGTGTGATATCCGTTTGGGAGCGATACGATATAATCATGGATGGCTGCCTGTTTTGCAGCACTGATGATCTCATCATCGGTAGCATCTTTCTTGGCATAACCAATGTTGTCACGGATGGTACCTGCAAAAAGTGTTACAGTTTGAGGGACTACTCCGACAAAGCGCCTTAGATCGTTTGGATCTAGGTCTCTTAAGTCAATACCATCTAGAGAGACTGTACCTTCTTGAGGATCATAGAGACGAGAGATCAGGTTAATCAAGGTGCTTTTCCCCGAGCCTGTTGGTCCTACAACGGCAAGTGTTTCGCCTGGCTCAATGGCTAAGTTTAGGTTCTCAAACAATGGGACCTCTCCATAGCTAAACCTGACATCCTTAAGTTCAATTCTACCTGTACATTCCTTTAAGGAGACAGGGTTTTTTGGCTCTGGCACAGAGGTTTTGCGGCTTAGATAATCGGAGATGCGTTCTAAAGATGCTAAAGAACCTTGGAGTACTGTGTAGAAGCTAGTGAGTTCGTTAAGTGGTCCGTAGAGATGATTTGTGTAGCTAATAAATGCCAGTAAAGTACCGATTGTGGCAGTACCTGTAATTACTTCTCTGCCACCAATTAGAAGGACTAAAATCATACCTCCTGATTGGTTTAGTGCCATAAGGGGAGCAAGAGTTGCGGTAGATTTAGTTGCCTTGATGTTGGCATTTACTGCCTCTGAGGATCTTTCTGAGAAGATCTCAGTATTTAGCTCTTGTCTGTTTAGAGACTGCACAACCTTAATGCCAGAGAGGTCTTCTTCTACACCTGAGGTAAGTTCCGCACTTTTTTCTCTGGCAACTCGGTAGGTTTTTTTGATCCTATAACCAAAGATCCTAAGCAGCCAAATCATAATCGGAACAGTGACAAAGATCCAAATAGCAAGCTTTGGCGAGAGCCTAAACATAATGATGACGACACCAAAGAGGGTTACTAAATCACCAACTAAGGTGATTAGTCCTGAAGAAACTGTGTCAGCAAGGGCACCAACATCGCTAGTTAGGCGAGTGATAATATCGCCGGTTTTTTCTCTTTCAAAAAAGCTGACAGACTGGTTTACCACATGACTATAGAGGTCTTGCCTTATTCGACTAACGGATCTATTCGCTGCAAGGCTTGTAAGATAACTTCGAAAATAGGTCCCAGCCCAGGAAAGGATGGCAAGGAGTATTAAAGTTAGGGTTCCAGAAAGTAGCCAGGTGCCCGAACCATCTTGGATACTGTCTAAGATTAGCTTCGAGATATATGGGCTTAGAAGGCTTGTTCCTGTTACAACCAACATAAAGGCAAATGCACCAAGCAGGGTAAATTTCTCAAGTTTTATCTGTTCGACGAGAATACGTCTAGTTTTTTTATCGATATCTTTGAGGCGGATCTTTTCTTCTGGTTTATCTGGTAGGTGGCGAACATATCCGCGCATATCAGACACTCTCCTTTCCAGCTAGTGCCTGTTTTTCAGTAGCATCTCGGTAGAAACCCCGAACGCTTATGAGCTCCTCGTGAGTGCCAAACTGGGTCAGCAAACCTTTTTCAATAACCGCAATCTTATCTGCGTTTCTAATTGCCCATAGTCGATGAGCGATGATGATGGTTGTGCGGCCTTTAGTGACGTTAAACAATGCGTTTTGGAGCCTTGCTTCAGTATTAGCATCTACATTTGCCGTAGGCTCGTCGAGGATTAAAATCGGAGGATCAACAAGTAAGACTCGAGCTATCGCGATTCTTTGTCTCTGACCTCCTGAGAGCCTGACGCCTCTTTCGCCGATTTCTGTGTCATATTGGTTTGGGAGGCTCATGATATATTCATCGATCTCTGCAGCTATAGCAGCGTTTTTTACCTCTTCAAAGCTAGCCTCAGGCTTACCATAGGCGATGTTATCCTTGATAGTTCCATCAAAGAGGAAGGTATCTTGCAGAACATAACCGATCTTTGCTCTTAAGGACTTTAACTTATATTCTCTGATATCGATGCCATCTAAGAGGATCGAACCAGAGTCTGGGTCGTAAAAGCGGGGGATAAGACTGATTAGTGTAGATTTACCAGCGCCTGTGGGTCCAACTACAGCAATGTTTTCGCCTGCTCTAATATCGAAACTGACATTCTTTATGGTAGGGTCTTTCCTGGAGTAGCTAAAGGAGACATCCTTAAAGCTGAGGTCACCATGTACTTCTGGGACATAGATCGCGTCTTCTTTCTCTATCACGTGGCTTTTAGTATCTAAGAGCTCAAAGATTCTGTCTCCAGCAGTAGCCGATGATTGGGCAAGGTTAATTAGGTGCCCAGTTTGTCTAATCGGTCTTGCAAGGTAGCCTAAGTAAGTGGTAAATGCAATAAGGGTACCTATTGTTAGTTTACTTTCTAAAACTAAGTATCCTCCGATAAGAAGGACAACTGCTGAGGCTACTGAAGTTAAAAACGCTATATAAGGCATCCAAAAGGCACTGATTTTACTGGTATTTATATGGATGTCTCTGACTTCAATATTCTTTTTTCTAAAGCGCTCTAGTTCATCTTCTTCCTTGCCAAAAAGCTTAACGACTCTGATACTAGTAACTACTTCCTGCATGATGGAGGTGATCTCGCCGCTAGCTTCTCTGTTTCGCCTCCAAAGTGGTCTTACCTTAAGAGCATACGCCCTCATTGCAATGTAGGCAAAAGGAAGGATAAAAAGGTAGATCAAACCAAGTACCGGTTCCCAGTAAGTAACCACTGCAAAAATGCCTATTAGAGTAAGGAAGTTTACCAGCATAGTAATGGTTGCAAAACCGTAGAGTCTACCAATTACATTGGTATCCGAAGTGATTCTGCTCATAAGGTCGCCAGTTCTAGCAAAGTCAAAGAAGCCTATCGAGAGATTGCTGATATGCTGGTAGAGTTTTTTTCTTAGTTTATGGACAGTGTTTTGGCTGATGTACTCGGTAAGAAGCCTAAGTAAAGCAGAGAGTACACTTTGTGTAACAGTGACAACTAAAACGAGCAGAGCAAGTTTTGGTAGACCTGCAAAATCTTCATTTAAGATATAGGTATCGATAGCGTCTTTAACTAACATAGGCGATACTAAAGAGAGTATTGTAGACACAACTAACATTAAAAATGCTAGAAAAACTAAGGCCCTGTATGGCTTTAAAAAGCCAAGTAGACGCCAGATGGTTTTTAATGTAGGTTGTTTGATTTGAACGGTTTTTGTCTGTATCACTTAAGACACTCCTAGGTTCTTCTGTCTTTGTTTAGCAAACCTTTATGATCAAATCTATAAGCAGATTCCAAAACTATTAGTTCTTCTTGGCATTAATGGATACCTGCAAAAGGCAGTTCTTATATTAATGAATTTAGTAAAGTAACTAAGAATAAGTGCATTTTTCGAAATAAAAAGCGGGTCCTTGATGTTCAAGGAGGTTAGAATTAGTCTAAAATAACCGTTCTTAGCTTTAGGTTTAGAAGAGGGATATCTAGATAAACAGTGGATGTTATGCACACAACCTACTAGAGGAGTGATTTGATTGATAGATGCACTCAGAAGATTTTATGAAAGTCTTGATGAAGAAAGGCGGCTAAATGTAGATAAAGCACACTTAGTGGAATATCTGACTACTGTTAGATA
>Ga0172377_10004238_pt1 | contig 14785 bp, 13 predicted proteins | sample Pumphouse3metaG_FD_119749 | JGI IMG/M metagenome (GOLD analysis project Ga0172377, IMG submission 119749) | Leachate microbial communities from a municipal landfill in Southern Ontario, Canada - Pumphouse #3 metaG | ecosystem: Engineered > Solid waste > Landfill > Unclassified | place: Canada... | reverse complement strand
CGGATATTTTTTTTCCACCTCCCGGTAATTGCAAGGCGGCGGGACTTGCAGAATCCCGGCCGCCTCTTCCGTAGAAACTATGAATTTCGGCAAACTCATTTAATGCTGTAGATCCAGCCTTTTTCAGCATCGTATTCGCGGTTCACGACGTCACAGTTCAACGCCGCTTTGGCCAACAAACCGCCGATTTCGACTTCGTGTTCGGACAAGCCGGTTTTCGCTGCAAATTCCGCGGCAGTGCCGCCGCATTCGCCGCATTCCATCATTGCCGCCATGAATTTCCGGCGAAGGTCGAGAATACCCTGCGCCGCCAGTTTATAAGCTTGGACACCGGGCTGGTGAAAGGCATTTATATTAATGAATTCAGCATAGACCGCCACCGCACGTTCGTAAAGGGCGATAATCATACCGAGATTGTATTCATTGACTTCTTCGATAGTAATGCTGATCGTCTGGCGGCCCTTACCGCGCAAAGCGGCGGAAAGCCCTTCCTGGAACCCGTGCAGGTAGGTTCCCATGCTGGAACTTTCGTCTATTGGCAGCACCATTGGATCTTTCAGTACTTCAATGAAAGTAACGAAGAAATCGTCGCGACCGTCATTCAACTGCTGAATGAAAGCATGCGCATCCGTACCGCCCTTGTTGCCGAAAACGTTCAACCCTTGGTGTACGGTTTTGCCGTCAAGGTCTTTTTCCTTACCGAGGCTTTCCATAACCAGTTGCTGGAAATAACGGGAGAGAAGGATCAAACGGTCCGAATAAGGCACGATAACCATATTGCGGTCGCCCTTGCCCTTGCCTGCGATATACCACATGGCGGCAAGCATATAAGCCGGGTTTTCGAGATAATTCCCGTTTCTGGTCCATTCATCCATGAAACATGCGCCGTCAAGGAAAGCTTTGAAATCAATCCCGGCCAAAGCCGCCGGCAAATGCCCGACGATACTGGTTTCGCTGGTGCGGCCGCCGATTGATTCAGCCATTTCGAATATCCGCAGCCAGCTTTCTTCTTCGGCGTGTTTCCATAGTTTGCTGTCTTTCATAGTAACCGCCACAGCATGTCTGGCGAAATCGACTCCGGCCTCGTCATAATAATCTTCCAGCGCGATCATGTTGTTGCGCGTTTCCTGGGTGCCGCCGGATTTAGAAACCGTGGCGACCAAAGTAGTGGCGGGATCAATGACCGCCAGTGCATCGGCGAAACCGGCGGAATCGGTATTATCGAGAAAATAAACTTTCAGATTGCTTTGGCGGTCAACTTCCTTCAATTCATTCCAGTACGGCCCGTTGACGGCAAACTGCATAAGCTGCGGTCCCAAAGCCGAGCCGCCGATACCATTAACAATCAGGGAACGGAAACGCCCCCCCTGCCCGGTTATCCTGCCGCGGCGGACCTCGGAGGCAAATTTTTCAACTTCGGCAAATTCCTTACCGACCGGATAAGCGGCGCGGTCGGAAAAATGCGTAACTTTACGGTTTTCGTCGGGATTTTTGATTTCCCCGGCTTCGATACGGGTCATTTCACGTTTGGCTCGCGCAAATTTTTCCGCCATGGCGTCAAGATCGGAGTCTGTGAATTTCATTCCGGCAAAAGCAATTGAAAAACCGCTGTTTCCGTCGGTTAAGGTATATTTTCGATTACGTTCTATCCATTCCTGAGGCTGCATAATGTCGTTCCCCTTGGGTTAAAGGTTAATAACAAGCTATAACAATAACCGCAAATATGAAAAATTAAAGCTGATCTTTTCCATAATCGTTTTTTTATTGAAAAACAATGACCTGATTCAAAGTTTTGCTTTTTTTATCAAAGCGAGAAGGCGGTCGGCACGTTTCAACTGGCTTGCGGAGGCTTTCGGAAACTTTTTGAGTTCTTCACACAAACGGATGGCTTCGGGATATTTTTTCTGGGTATAACGCAATTCGGCCATCAGCAGTAAACTGTTCGCCCGGTAATAATTATGGAGGGCGGCATTTTTATAGATGACTTCATAGCATTTATAGGCTTTTTCGTATTCGTGCAGTTTCTTCCAGGTATCGCCGAGCTGATTGTTTTTTGAATAAACCAGCCATGCCGGTTTCGTGGACGACATTTTTTCGAACCATTTTACCGCGAGTTTATAATTTCCGAGCTTGCAGGCGCACAGTCCGGCATAATAAAAGACAAATTGCTGCGCGTCGCTTTTCCAGGAGTCTATTTTCAAAGTATCAATATATTTGAGGATCTTCACATAATCTTTCAACTTGAATAAAATCGCGATATATTCCTTTTGCGCCGCCTCCCAATCAGGCGAAGATTTCCCGCACGCCGCAACGCATTCAAGCCAGGCCCCGGCTGCTCCGGAATAATCCTTTTGCGCTTCCATAAGGCGCGCGTTTTCCATCAGGAAAAGGACCTTTTCCTTATTATCCGCAACCACCGCCAAGGCCGAACTTATTTCATCCCGGGCGTCATCATAACGTTCAAGCTTTTTTGAGTAACTTATCAACTTGAGATAAGCATTGATCCTGTCACCATGTTTTAAATCAGGAATATCCAGAATCCGGGAGGCCCATTTATGCGCTTCCTTGTATTCCTTGAGCCTATAATGCGCATTCGCAACGGCGAAAAGTATCTTCACTTCCTCGGACGATAATTCAGCGGCTTTATAAGCGGCTTTAAATTCATTGAGGGCGCCTTTATAGTCGCGGGCTTTAATCTTACGCAAACCGCTCCGGTACAAAGCGTTGAAATTACCTGCATCCAGCGTCGCCGCCAGCCAGAAACCCATTAAAACCAGAAAAAGGATTTTCTTCCTACCGGCCATTATAATTCTCCTCAAAGATCCTGTATCGGGTTATAATAAAACCACTGCTCCTTTAGTTAAAAATAGAAGCCCAAGCAAAAGAGCAAATAATTCAAACACATAGGCCGCCAGACTGATTATTCCGCTTTCGATCCCGTTAAACTTGTTCTGACAGTAAGTTTTCAATCCGTGATCAAAAGCGAAAGCGACGCCGAAAAGAACCAGATTGGCAGCCGGGGCTTTCAGCAAAACAAACAGAATCAGGAAAGCGGCCCAAAACCATATATACCGCTGCTTTGCCTTTTTTATCGCCAAGTGCGGCCGGCCCTGCTCCAGCGAATTTAAAGTCGCCAAGTCGCCCTCAATGGTAAATTCGAGCACCAATACGCTGATCAGCCAGAAAGTATAACCGTAAAGCACCATAAGAGAAAAAGCAAGAAGTTTGAACATAATTACCAAAATCATAGTCAAAGTCGCGGCCGGCATACTCATGTCGCCAATCCCATCAGGCAGATTCAGCAGGGTATTCTCGAAAGAAACGTTTTTCCGCTTATAACAAACCAGGGCCATAAGCCCGGCCAGGCCACGGCCGTTATCCTTGTAGACGCAGAAACAAGTAAGAATACCGGCAAATACAGCCGCCGCCGGGACAGGATAAAAGAAAGTTCCCAGTATTTTTCCAAGCAGCCAGGCCAATACCGCACAAATAATCCCGACAACCGGAAACAACATCTGTGTCAGGATTACCGCGCTTTCAGTCCCGACATATTTTTTGTTGTCGCCATGATTTAAAAAGGGCAACGGAAATTCTATCAACATATTCCAGGCTTCGGATAATGCCCGCTTGAAAGTATTCAAAATCAGAATCATATTTTCCTCCCTTTATCAGTTTTAAGTTTTAAGGGTTAAGTTTTAAGGGTATTTCTAATATAATTTGTTAATCTGAAAATTTAACATTTATATTGCCGACAAGTAGGCCGGCTTTCGATGAAAGCGGCAATAAGCAACCATTATATTGCCTGACAACGTTTCATCTCGCCGGTCTCATCGAGACACGGCGCTACTTAAAGTTAAAAATTCAACCTTAAACAGTATAATTCAATGCTTAAAGTTCCGACTTATAAATCTTTTCATATTCCTCCGCCATTATCCTGTGGGTAAATTCGGCTAATTCTTTACGGTCGCGGCCATCAGGTTTAAACGGTTTCATAATCGTCACCTCCGCCCGGATCTCTTTATAACCCAAGATACGCCACAAATGCGGCAACAAAGTCATATCCCCATACCACGCCACCGGTTTCCCGTCCGGCGTATCGCCGTAACGTATTATCGTCGGTAATATCCAGTTGTTGTTTTCGCCGGCGGCGGCAAACGGCGTCGATTTGAATTTCAAAATCCCGTGCCGACAGTCAGTACTGGTACCCTCCGGGTAAACCAGCAGCGGAATACCATTATCCATGGAATCCTTGAACTGCTGAGCCACGACTTTCGATTTTCGCGGCGACGAGCGGTCGACCCATATCGGACGTCCGCAAATCAGGAACCAGCCGATAACCGGCCATTTCCGGAGCCCGCTTTTCGGGGCGAACCTGATTGGAAATACAGCCGCATGAACCAATATGTCAATATATCCTGAATGATTGGAGACCACCAGTCCGCCCTTAAAATCACCGGTATCGCCGACTATTTTGGTCTTAATGCCAAAAATCCAGGCAAGGCCCTTACCCCATACCAAAGAGAGTATTCCGAAACGGCGCTGCACCTTCCAATACCTGCCGAAACTGAGCAAAATCATGAATATCCAGATGATCAGCATCCAGGCCGTCAATAAAAAAATCCTTGATATTCTTCTAATAATCGCCATACAGAAAGCTCCCGGTAAACTACTTGAAGAAATGCTTAACGTATTTTTCCGGCAATTTATTAGTATCCAGTAAAATCAAAAAATCTATTGTGCCGAATTCCCGGTCAATAATAGGGATTCCGCAAACGCCGACGCCCAGGCGCAAATACCCTTTGAACAAAGGCGGGATATTCTTCAGTAACGTAATCTTTTCCTTAAGAAGCTCCTTGACGCGGTCACGTTCGGGGGGCGGCAGTTCGTAACCGGCGGCCGGAGTAGCGTTCAGGGTCGGGCACAACTGTCCGCGCCGTTTGAAATGCTCATACAGAGCCCAGCCGATGTTCGGGTCAACCGTTTCCAGACTGACGCAGCCGAGCAGATATCTCAACCCTGAACGCTTCAGCGTTCCGCTGAGTCCGCTCCAAAGCAATCCGATCACGGAACCGGTTCGAAAATCAGGATGTACGCAGGACCGTCCCACTTCAACAATTTCATCGGCAATCTTTTCAAGTCCTTTGATATTATATTCCCGTGCGGAATAAAATCCGAGCTCTTTTTGGGCGATGATCCCCAGATGAACCCGGTAAGTACCGACGATTCGGGAAGTTTTCTTTTCCACAATGATCAACTGAAGACAATGTTCATCAAATTCATCCTGGTCAATTTCGTTGATCCTGGCGGATTGCAGGCCTTTGCCCTGCTCAATATTGAACACCTCGTAGCGCAGCCGCATCGCCGCTTCAATTTCCTCCTCATTCTCCGCGTATTTTATCAGAAAAAGTTCCTGTTCCGCGATCAAAGCCGGAGTAGCTATTTTCTCTAAAATCTTTCTATTCGCTGTCACTTCTTCATCCCGGTTTACTTAAATAATGTACTTGTAAGTACCTTAATTTACACCCGAAACAAGAATATTCCAGCTTAATATTAAAATAAAACAACGGGATATTATTTTATGAGCGGAAAGCGAATTCATGGAAAGTCATAACGTCTTATGAATGAATAATTTTTCAAAAAAACTTCTAAAAAAGCCGGAAAGTGGGGCGGGTTACTGTTGTTTTCTACTGGAATCGGCGGTCGCGCTTACCTGGGCTATCTCAAGTTCCCCGTTATTATTCAAAGGCAGGAATTCGATAAAGTCAACAAAGGCCAGGGATTCGGATTTCGTATTCTGGCTGTTGGCGCCGATACTGAGGACAAATTCTTTTGGAATAAAACCGAAGGCCTTTTTGAAATCATCAGCGATATTTCTCTCTTCAATAATCCATTTATTTTTACCGCTCTGCTGATTACGGAGACAAAACCATTTTACGATAACCGTGCCGCCGGCATAACGACTGCTTCCTTCACAACCGACCGGCGTATCCGTTTCCCAGCGATAAGCGATACTCTTTTTGAACATCCAGTCATTCGCGCCGACATAAATTACAATCGCCTGGTCGTCTTTACTTCTGTTACGGCCGTCAGCGCCTTTCGGAAAGGCATTCACGCGCCAACGCCAGCGCAAAACAGGAGTCTTGGTCAAATCCACGGTTTTATAAGGTTCACAGAACAAAGCGCCGGTAGCTTCATCGGCAAAGACTTTCAGCATTCCAATGATTTTAGAACTGACCAAGTCTTCTTCTTTTCCACTTTCAATTTCAAAAGCAGTCTTCTTCACGCCCCATACGGTGGCTTTAACCTCCCAGCCGGAGGGCAGTCCGCCTTCTTTGCCGTCAACCGCCGGATTAAAGTGCTCACACCAGTTTTTCCGCTCGCTTTCAGCAAAAACGCAACAAGACAAACCGACAGCAAGAAAGAGTAGAATTATTTTGTTCATAGCTTACCTGTCATTTTACAGTACGTTTCATATTTGCGCATTATCGACTTCACATAGGCTCTGGTGCTCGGTATCTTTATCCGGTCGATAACCTCGCCGTCATACTTTTCAGGCTTCCAGGCATCCGCCCGTTTTCCACCCGCATTGTATTGACAAAGCGCCAGTTCATTGGCATATTTATATTTGCGCCAGCGTTTCAAAGCCTCCGCCAAATACCACGTTCCAATCTCAATATTGAGGGCCGGGCTGAAAAGCAGCCCCTCTCGAACATTATCGACTTTATAATGTTTAGCCCAGTCAACCGCCGCGCCGCCGGGCATTATTTGCATCAGGCCTATTTCACCTTGAGAACCGCGCGCACCGGGATCAAATTTGCTTTCCTGAAAAATAACCGCTTTTACCAAACGGCTGTCCAGATTATATTTTTTTGCCGTTTTTTCAATTATCTCGTCATATTTAGTGTCATCTATCCGGAAATTATAATAAAAAACCAGAATGCCAAGCGCGACTAAAAAAAGGGCAAATACGTATTTACCTTTTCCGCCTGTTTCTTCCTGTTTCCCTGAACTCCACATTAAAGTTTCCCGCTAAAAACAACTTCTATTGAACGGCAACCTAATATAGTCCATGGAAACAGCCAAGTCAACTTCCGCAACAATAATAAAATAGTTCTAAAAACCCAAAAAATCAACTCTTCCGGCATTAATGAAGCTTCAACCAGCCCCCTGTAAAGTAAAAAAACTGACCCGGCAATGTGACTTGTTTGCCGGATCAGTTTTAAAAATATTTATGAGACTTATTTTGCAGGAGCGGGAGCTTTTGCCGGGGCTTTCGCACCGGCTGCATTGCCTTGAGCAATAGCGTTCTGCTGTTTTTGTTTTGACAATTCCTTGAGTTTTCCCAGAATTTCCTCGGATATGGAAATATCAACTTTAATGTCCTTATCCTTCTGATCGATCTTGATCGCTTCCGTAACCGCTTTTCCCAATTCCGGGTCCTGGCCCATCTGCATCCCCATGATCATAACAAAAGTCTTAAGCTGCATAGCCATCTGTGCGGCGTTCTGAGCGTCAGTACATTTCAGGTCGGCTTTCAGGCTGAGATCTTTCTGGTCTTTGCCGGTCAGGTCAAGGGCAATCATGGCCGAATCAATATTTTCGAGAGGATTAACGTTCATCGGGTTTTGCTGCGGGGTATTCGAATCAGCTTTTGGCTTTGCGGCTTTCTCATTGGCGAAAAGCACATACATCAAGGCCTTTTTATCAGCTTTCTTATCCGCGGCCATTAATTTCTCGTTTTTGGTCTTACCCACGTTTTTGCAGAAATCTTCAGCTCTATCGTCGTCACAAATCAGTACCAGATTGGACTTCAAATAAGTAACTACCGCCTTGTCTTCTTCCTTGCCCTTCTGCCCAATGACATAAGCCTTGCGTCCGCCAAAGGTCTTGTGGGTGCAGTCTATTTTGTCTTTATTGATTTTCAGGATTTCAAGCAGTTTCTTTTCGGTAATCTTAGTAAGCGCCAGTATCCCGGCGTTCTGGGTATCCGCGTCGCTTTTGAAAAACATCATGACTTGCGAAGGCAGATCATCCTGGGTAAGCCCGTAGCTTTTCAACTGCGCTTCAAATTCCTTCCAGCCGTCGTTGAATTCGGCGTTGTCCTGCCGTAAATCCTGCAAATGAGACAATTTCAACAAGCGCGCGGCATCCATGAAAACAACGCCTTCCGCATCGGCAGGCACAAAATTAATCATGTCTTCAGCTTTACAATTTATACAGTAGATACCCGCCAATACCAAGACCGCGGCCAACAGGGTGAACAATTTCTTCATTTACAAACTTCCTCTTTTAGTTACTAGTTTTCAGACCCATGCGAAACCGATCGCACGACTCGTTATTTGGGTTAAGTTAAGCGCGGGAATTTTAAATACCAGCCCGCATCAGGCATCTTTTTCATTTTTATTATGTTTCTTGGGCATTACCACCTGCAAATGCAGTTCGCGCAACTGCCGCATACCGACCTCAGCGGGGGCGTTCATCATCAGGTCCTGCGCCTGCTGATTGAACGGAAACGCAATAACTTCACGGATATTCGGCTCGTCCGCCAGGAGCATGACAATACGGTCAACTCCGGGCGCGATACCGCCGTGAGGGGGGGCGCCGAGTTTGAAAGCGTTGATCATGCCGCCGAATTTCTCATCCACCACACTGCGGTCGTAACCGGCGATCTCAAACGCCTTGTACATGATATCCGGGCGATGGTTACGGATAGCGCCGCTGGAGAGTTCCACCCCGTTGCAAACAATATCATACTGATAAGCCAGAATGTCAAGCGGGTCGTTGTTCAACAACACATCCATTCCGCCTTGCGGCATGGAAAAAGGATTGTGGCTGAAACCGATTTTCCCGGTTTCTTCATCCGGCTCGAACATCGGGAAATCGACGATCCAGCAGAATTTAAAAACGTCCGGGTCAATCAATTCCAACTGCCTGCCAAGTTCAGGAATGACATTGCCGCCGATATTCATAACTTCCTTTTCCTTATCCGCCAGGAAGAACAGCGCATCGCCGTTCTCAACTCCGCCGTCGGCTTTAAGCTGCGCGAGGGCTTCCGGGCTGAGGAATTTGGCGATCGGGCTTTTTTCGCCTTCTTCCGTCCAGATTATGTAAGCCATGCCTTTGGCTCCGGCGGACTGGGCGAATTTTATCATATCGTCAAAGAATTTCCTTGATTTGTCGGCAACTTTCGGAGCCTTGATCGCACGCACGACTCCGCCTTTTTCAACAACACCGGCAAAAGCCTTGAAGTCACAATCGCGGAAAACCTCTGTTACGTCGATCATTTCCAGCGGGTTGCGCAAATCCGGCTTATCCGTGCCGAAACGCTTCATGGCTTCCAGGTAGGGAATGCGGATAAACGGAGCCTGGTCAACTTTTTTATTGCTGAAACGGGCAAAAATATCATCAAGCAAATCCTCGATGACAGTAAAAATATCGTCCTGCGTAACAAAACTCATTTCCATATCAAGCTGGTAGAATTCACCCGGCGAACGGTCGGCGCGGGCGTCTTCGTCACGGAAGCACGGCGCGATCTGGAAATACTTGTCGAAACCGGCAACCATCAACAGCTGTTTAAACTGCTGCGGCGCCTGCGGCAGGGCGTAAAACTTGCCGGGGTGAAGGCGGCTGGGAACCAGATAGTCGCGGGCTCCTTCCGGGGAACTCGCGGTCAGGATAGGAGTCTGGAATTCCTGAAAACCTTTACCCCAAAGATGTTCGCGAATAGCGGAAATAACGTTTGAACGCAAAATAATGTTCTTGTGCAGTTTCTCCCGGCGCAGGTCGAGAAAACGGTATTTCAGGCGCATCGCTTCGGGAGTTTGTTCGTCCTTTGCTACCTGGAAAGGTATCTGGTCGGCGTTTCCGAGTATTTCCATCGCAATAGCGGCAACTTCAATTTCGCCGGTGCGCAGTTTTGGATTGACGGTTTCGGCAGTACGGGCAATGACTTTGCCTTCAAAACAAACCACCGTCTCAACCCGCCAGCGTTCCAGTTCCTGATAAAAATCACACGACGGGTCAACAACAATCTGGGTAAGACCGTAATGATCGCGCAAATCGATAAAAATTACACCGCCATGGTCACGGACACTATGAATCCAGCCCGATAAACGGACGGTTTCGCCGACATCTCCTTTGCGCAAATCCGCGCAAGTATGAGTTCTGTATTTGCTCATGAATTTTTCTCTGCTTTTATATTAAACATTCAAACAAGTTCAGCATCCGCGGCAGACAACCGCGAACGTATAACTTAGCACGTTATTCCGATAATTTCCCCTGTTCTTAATAAAAAAAGTTGAAAATTGAAAATGTTTATCTCGGCAAAGCCGGAAATCCCTTAAAACTTAACCCTTAAAACTTAAAACTAAATCGCAATATCGCTGCGGCTGACGGGGACTTCGCTTTCGGACGGATGTCTTTTCACCATTTCTATTTTCCGCCAATGTCCCGACCTGAAACGCCATAACATCATCATGGATTCAAGAATAACATAAATTGACAAAAAGACCCAGACGCCAACTATGGAAGTTTTAAAAACAAAAATCAGCAGCAGTACGCCCGGCACCATTACGCCCCATGAAAACGAAATCGCAATAAACATTACCGCCCTGGTATCCCCTGCCCCGCGCAAAGCGCCCATAAAAATGAACTTGGTCGCGTCAAAAAAGTTGTAAAACGCCGCCAGCGCCAACAAAATCGCCCCATCACGGAGAATGTCCCCGAATTCAATGGCGTTTTTATTTTCCGGACGGAAAAGTTTCAGCAGCGCTTCCGGCCAGATAAGGTAGACCGCCCCGGCCAGGCACATATATAAAGCGACTATCCGCCAGGCCCGCGCGGCGCATTTTTCAGCGGTATCCAGTTTGTCCATACCGATAAACTGCCCGGTAATTATTGATGTCGCGTCGGAAAACCCCAACAGGGGCAGAAACACTATCTGGTTGATCGCCAGGGTTATAGTTGTTGCGGCCAAAGCTTCGTCACTGATATGCCCGACCAGAAAAATAACCATAGTAAAAGCCCCGACATCACAAAGCACCTGTATTCCCGCCGGAGTACCGAAACTGAAGAGTTTTTTAAGGTAGTTGAAACGAAAAGACCGGTATTTGCGGGTAGGCAGACGTCCCTGGTTCACAAACAGGAATATGACCAGGATGCACAGGAATGAAAACACCGAAGCCAGCGACGTCGCGAAACCGGCGCCGTAAATACCCAGTTTCGGACAGCCCCAGTGTCCGAATATAAACAGATAATCCAGCAGAATGTTAAGCGCACAGCCGATGGTATTCACCGTAGCTACATAAACGGTTTTGCCGCGCCCCGAGAAAAACGCGAAAAACGCCGCCCCCATACACATAAACGCCCCGCTGGGAGCAAGCGCCATGAAATATTCTATTTCGCGGGAAACGATTGCCGGGGAATGTCCGCCGGCCCGGATTATGCATTCTCCCAGAGGCGGGACAAAAAACACTATCAGACAACCGGCGAAAACCGCAAAATAAAACCCCGTCCAGCAGGAACGAACGCAGGAAGTCATGTCCCCGGCTCCAAAAAACTGGGCCACCAGCGCATTGGTAAAATTTATCGTAACCATAAAAAAGCAGAACATTGCGAAGTACAAAATTCCGCCCGGCAGGGCCGCGGCAACGTCCTCTGTGGAATTCAAAGCCAGGAACTGCCGGTCGACAAATTGCATTATCGTATGGCTGGCGCTGAGAATAACCAACGGATAAGCCACCCGCAATATCTGCCGGTAACCGCCCGGCTCGGTAAAGTTTTTGCTTTTGAAAAAATTCATAAATCAGTTATCAGTTGCCGGTCTAACGACCGGCGCTCCCGGCAGTTAAACCTGAATTTTAAAATTCGTAATTCGTAATTTCCTCAAAGTGTTCGTTCAACTCCCAGGAAGTTCCTACTATACATCATCGCATTATAAATAAAATGCGTTCTTTTCAAAAAATCCGGTTTAAATCGATATAAAACTTATTAACCGGAAAACATCCAAGCGCCGTGGAGAAACACGCTGGACTAAAGTTTTTTAAACAACGCCTCAATTAACATAAATGTTGCAATTTTCGTTATAAAGCTTTATATTATTATTGAAATGCTACCGGAGGGAAAATTATGAACTTTGAAGAATTGGGAACAGCCGGAATATCGCCTGAAGACAACTCCAGGAATTATGTTTTGAGATATTTTTCCAGAGAGACAAACCGGGAAGAATATATTCCGGTAAAAACTTTCAACATAAGCGAATACCAGTGCGGCCTTAAGGCCGGGGAATATTTAAAACTCAAAACCGACCTTGCCTTATATAAGGCCGACGAGATATTCCAGGTTATGACCGGAGCCGAAGAGGACCCGTCCTGTTTATGGTTGAAAGATTCCGCCGGCGAACACATGAGCTGGGACGATGAATCGGGAATTTTTGAATTTTTTGAAAGAATAAACCACGCCGGGAAAAAGTAAAATCAATGACCTTGCGGATTTTTCGTCCGCACGTTCCTGTTACCATATTGATATGAGAGGCCGGCCGGTAAGCATTCTGCGGGGATTTTCCTCAAAAAGAACCTTTTCCAGTTCTGGACTCAAACGCTTTGCTACGTATTTCCGGCAAGCCGGGATCTGGCCGGAATAATTTTTGACGGAATGCGCATCGGAAGCGATAAAATGGCACAGGCCCTTCTTCAGCAGTTTCTTCGCAAAACGGCGCACCCGCCGCCCGTAATTGCCCGCGAAACTTCCGGCATTCAGTTGAAAATAAATGTTTTCATCAGCCAAATCTTTCAGGTCAGACAGAGCGTTCTTATCAAACAGCCTTTCGGGATGAGCGATTATTATCCGGTAATCCCGCATCTGCCAGTCAAGCAGGATATTCTTTGTCATCAGCGTGATCGGCGACAGGCAAAAGTCAATAAGCACGTAACTGCCCTTATCGCCAAGAGTGATCAGGGACTCCTGCGTGTTCAGGTGTGAAAAATCATATTCGCATCCGAAGAATAATTTTATATCCAGATTTTCAGCTTCAGGCACAAGCCTTTCAAACCTGCCGTGAGCGGTTTCGAACAAACCCGGAGAAAAATGCGGAGTCAAAACTATGGATTTGACGCCGTCTTTCGCCGCCGCCTTAAGCATTTCCACGGATGAATCAAAAGACCTCGAACCGTCATCAACCCCGTAAAGCAAATGGCTGTGAATATCTATCATATGTCTGCATCCTTCATGATCAGGTACGCCTCGCAACCAATAACTTAACCTGCTGAAATATAAAAATCAATCGTCAATACCTTAAAAAAAACGGCATTATTCTGTCGTCAGGTTGATTTTTTCAGAGTTTTGGTTAAATTAAATGATTCGGGATATTTCCCGGTTTGCCAAACATATATTAATAAGTTTTATATATTCAATACCGGAGCATTTTACGACATGAAAAAAAAGAAAGAAGTTACCGAACCTGTCGATAACGTAAAAACTGAAGCTATTGACGCCGGAACTGAAGAAACCCCGGCGGCGGAAGCCGCAGAAAAAGAACTCAGCACAGACGAACAGATCGAAACGCTGAACACTGAACTGGCGGAAGCAAAGGACGCCTTGCTGCGCCTCAAGGCTGATTTTCAAAATTACCGGATGCGTACGGCAAAAGAAATCGCCAATGCCAGGACTTTCGCCCAAAGCGATACGATCATGCCGTTCCTGCAAGTTTTCGACCACTTCAACATGGCAATGACCGCGGCGGAAAAATCCGACAACATGGACGCTATCAAACAAGGTCTTGAAATGATCCTTGCGGAATACCGGAAAAGACTCGATGAACTCGGCGTTGAACCTTTTGACGCGGTCGGCAAAAAATTCGACCCTCAACTGCATGACGCCATGAGCCATGAACCTTCCGATGAGGTCGAAGAAGGCCACGTTATCAGGCAATGGAATTCCGGATACAAAATGGGTGAACGCCTGCTCCGGCCGGCAACGGTCGTCGTCAGCAGCGGTCCCGCCGATGATGAAGATTCTGAAAATTAAAAGGAATGTGTTCTATGCCGAAAGAAGAAGATTATTACGATATATTGGGTATTTCAAAAAACGCCACGGAGGCTGAAATCAAAAAAGCCTACCGTAAAATGGCTATTAAATATCATCCCGACAAGAACCAGGGAAATAAAGACGCCGAAGAAAGATTCAAAAAAATATCTCAGGCGTACGAAGTTCTAAGCGATAAAAATAAACGGGTCCAGTATGACCAGTTCGGTCATGCCGCCTTTACCAGCGGCGGCCGCAGTACGCACGGATTCAGCGGCGGCGGTTTCCATGACCCGATGGACGTATTCGCCCAGTTTTTCGGCAATGCCGGAACCGGCGGCGGCAGCAGTTTTTTCGAGGACTTGTTCGGCGGCGGCGGTTCAAGACGTTCGGCATCGTCCGCGGTTGACGGCGCGGACCTCCGCTATGATCTGGAAATCGATTTTGAAGACGCGGTTTACGGTGCGGATAAAAAAATTACCGTTCCGAGAATGTCCGCCTGCGATAAATGCAATTCAACCGGATGCGAACCCGGCAGCGGCAGAAAAGTCTGTCCCCGTTGCGGCGGCAGCGGCCAGGTCGCCTTGTCCCAGGGAATATTCAGCATCCGCCAAACCTGCCCGGCCTGTCAGGGCGCCGGGGAAATCGTTGAAAAACCATGCCGGAACTGCCGCGGCAGCGGCCGTATCCACACCGAAAAGAAATTGCAGATACACATTCCGCCCGGCGTCGATACCGGTTCGCGCCTGCGTATTTCCAATGAAGG
>Ga0172377_10004235_pt1 | contig 14794 bp, 11 predicted proteins | sample Pumphouse3metaG_FD_119749 | JGI IMG/M metagenome (GOLD analysis project Ga0172377, IMG submission 119749) | Leachate microbial communities from a municipal landfill in Southern Ontario, Canada - Pumphouse #3 metaG | ecosystem: Engineered > Solid waste > Landfill > Unclassified | place: Canada... | reverse complement strand
TATTGTCCTTGCTTCCGTCATTGATGGCGATGACCTCGAATTCGGGATAGTGGACGTTCAATGCATACGAGATGGTTTCTACGGCATTCTCCCCCTCGTTGTAGCATGGGATCAGAATACTGACCCCCGGCCAGCGCTCATGAGGGTTTAGAGGGGGAATGATGTCTTTCGCATAGGGTCTTTCATTTTTAAAATAAAAGAAAATAGCCCCGATGATCCACAAGCTGGACATGAAAAGGGGATAGTAAAATACAAACCCCAAGATGAAATGCCACAGAGAATGCAAAAATATCAGGAAAGCCATTCTAATCCTCCTTATTGGGCTGGAGCGGTAGTTTTAATCGAATACGAATGCATACGGATCGGCTTTTCGGAAAAGGCTTTATTGATGACATCCGCATCCGGAACATTCGTATAGACGTTGTCGGGATAATAGGCGATATGATGAACACCGAGATTGTACAAGCTGCGGATGGTGCTATCCATCTCCTGTGTCGAAATCGGTTCGTTCTCTTTTCTCCAATTGACGGACTGCAACTCGATGACGGTGCGTTCCAAACCGCACTCTTGCTGTTTGACGCGATCGACGATATCTTTATAAAACTGCTGCGAATCTTCAGCCTGCTCCATATACGGCATCGCCATGATGGCAGTATAGTCGTAGTGTTTGATCGACTCGCTCAGACTTTGGGCATACCACTCTTCGGCATTCGGGTTCAGTGCGACCTGCGCATAGAGATTCCGTGCCGTTTTGAGACCGGGCTGTTCGTCGAGAGCTATGTGCGCCAGTTGTTGTGCAAAATGATCCAGATAGTCGGTTTTGAGCTTGGTCCATCGGTCAAACTGCTTACGGTCGGAACGGATTTCGGTTACGCTTCCTGATAATCCCCATTTTTTATATTGTGCCCGTGCCGAGGGGCTGTCGTCTTCGAAATCGGAGAGGGTAACGTCATCATGAAATAAGATTCCGTCAATATACGACGATTTCGCCAAATCCCGGTAAATCTCGCGGATCACTTTTTGGGCTTTCGGTGAAAATGGCGACAGTCTCGGGTAGCCCATGTTCAAATGTCCCGGATCGACTTGGAGAGTTACCACGGTGTCTTTGGCGGCAGGATTGGTTTTCGGCAGTTCCCATGCCAGCATCGGCATCCATGCGTAAATCCGTTTTACCTGGGTACGGGTAGCGATTTGCCAGGCTACACGATTGAATAGATCGGCGCGCATCGGAATGTTGCGGTTCGGAAAATAGACATAATCGGCGGCACCGTTGGCATCGGGATCGGCAAAAGCCTGCAAATAGACCGTATTGATTCCGAGGCTTTTGATCCGATCGAGCAGCACACCCAGATTTTTTTCCTGCTGATCCGGGTCCGGATCATAAATATAATCCAGATCGATATGGGCCGCTTTGGTCGTACGGTCATCGTCGGTCAGATTGGCATTGCGTAAGATCATGTTGAGTTCGAGATCGCGCAGCGTCATTTTCCCCTCTACCAATATCCGTCGCAGTCCCCATAGCGGTGTAATACGGGTGTTGCTTCCATCGTCGAGGGTCAGCCCTATCGGCATCCCCAAGCGCTCGGCGATTGTTCTTGATTCGATATTGTAGTGTCCGTACGGCCACACCATCACACGAGGCTTTTGACCGGTATAGCGCTCTAAAAAGATGTTGTTTTCCAGAAGATCGTTATAGACGCGGGCTTTGTACGTTTTTTCGTTTTCATACGATTTGGTATCCTTAAACCACAGACGCGTCGTGATCGCCGGTTCCATGTTCCCCTGCGGATTGCCCTGTAGACCTTCGTGAGACTGATAGCTGTGGCTTCCTACCTCCACAAGACCGCTTTTGACCATCTCTTTGATCTCTTTTTGGCTCAAAAACTTGTTCCGGGCAATCATATGTCCGCTGAAGTCCACTTTGTCCTCTTTTTGAAGCCAACTCCCGACCAACGCGATAACGGTCGGGATTTTGTATTTTTTCAGTACGGGAAAGGCATTGGCATAGACCGATTGATATCCGTCGTCGAATGTGACTAAGACAGCTTTTTCCGGTAAGGGTTTGCCGTGTTTGCGGTAGTTAAGAATATCGTCGATACGGACAAAATGGTAGCCGTTATCGATGAGCCAGCGCATTTGTTTTTCAAAGTTGGACGGACTGACCGCATAGGTCGAATCGAGCGTTTCGCTTTTGTCCGATATTTCGTGATAGCTGAGGATGGTAAATTCGTTGACGTTCTGGTCGCGGCTGCATTTGTTGGGCAGGTCGTTTGCAATCAGCACGGCTCCGAAAAAAGTGATGAATACCGAGAATAAAATTAGAATCTGTCGCGGCATGTTTAGAACCCTGATGACGTATCTGTTGGACTCGATTGCATTGTGAAACCTTATGGAATTTTATGTGCAATTATATGTCAATAGCGCATCAAGAATCCATCAAGATTTTTTCTCATGCAGGCAGGTATAAAAAAGGCGGAGAAAGGTCGGTTACAACTTGTTGCGGTCGACGCTTACGCCGCTGTATTCGAGGGTATAGATCAGTTCGACGGTATCGAGGATATTAAAATTTTCCATAACCAGTTTTTTAAGATACTCTTTTTCGGATTGTTCGATTTTCATAAGAGATGCGGCGAATTTTCCTTTTTTGTCGATAACGAGGCGGCTGATTTCGCGGTCCATGTTTACATGGTTCATCAACGTTTTGACATTGGTTTCGAAGACCGCTCCGAGCAAGGAAAACATTCCTGCGAGATAGGCTTTTTCTTTGTCTTTGTGATGGGCTTCTTCTTCCATTTTTTCTGCTCGGTTCAGTGCCAGCTGGAGCAGAGATTTGGATGCGGGATTGGTGGATATCTCGGCGTATAGATAAACGAGAAGCCATCGCAGGAGTTTATCTCTGCCTAGAAGCGTGATGACTTGGGTAATCGATTCTACGGGAGTTTCGAAGGCAATTTGGTTATTCAGAAATTTGATCAGTTTGTAGGTAAGATCGGCTCTTTGACGGATAAAAGTTTCAATCCGTGTTGTTTCATCATCTTCTTTGAGGAGTTTGATAAGCTGTAGGATGATGACGTGCGTCACCTCTTTGTAGCCTTCGATTTCAACATTTTCGGGACGGTGAAAATAGTACCCCTGAAACATATCGAAACCCATAGCCTTATATTGTTCGTGCTCGGCTCTGGTTTCGACTTTTTCGGCGAGAAAACGGGTACCGATACTTCGCAGTTTCTTCATCACTCCGTCGATATTTTCTACCTCTGCGGTACGGACGTCGACTTTGACGATATGAATGTATTTGAGCAGGCCTGCAAATTTTTTGATCATTTCCACACTGCAGTCAAAATCATCCAGTGCAATCGTATAGCCGCGTTTGTGATACGTTTTGATCCGTTCGATCACTTTGTCATCCAGAGAAATCGTTTCGAGAATTTCGATGACAAAGCGCTTTTTATCCAGCATGTCGATAATGCCCGATGTGAGGAAATGCTTGTCGGCATTGATAAATGCAATACCGGTTTTTCCCAAAAGCGCATCGGTGTTAAGATTGGTCAGGGTGTTGAAAATAACATGGGCGGTCGCTTTGATATGACTCGGAAAAGGTTCGCCTCCCTCTGTCCCGTCACGAAATAGCAATTCATAGCCGTATACATTTTCATTCGCCAGATAAATTTTTTGTTTCGCTATGTATAACTTGCCCAATCAACTGCCTTGTAGTCGTATTCTGAAACGTATTTTGCCCGAAAACGGATAAAAATTCGTTATGCCCGGAAAAATGAGGGGAACAATTTTGGATATTTAGTCTTTTATGGAATAATGGAGCAACATGAGGAGTAGGCATGATTAAAGCATTTTTTAAACTGGAGTCCGCGACGGGGATTTTGCTTCTTGTCGCAATGGTACTGGCAATGGCAATGTCCAATTCGCCTCTTGCATCTCTATATGAGAGTTTTACCGAAATTCCGGTTGTAGTGAGTTTCGGATCTCTTGTCATCGCAAAACCTCTGCTGTTATGGATTAATGACGGATTGATGGCGGTTTTCTTTTTTATGGTGGGGATGGAGATCAAACGCGAGGCATTGGAAGGCTCTTTACGTGATATCCGGGCCATAGTCGTACCGATTATTGCCGCCGTAGGCGGGATGGCCGTTCCGGCACTTATTTATGTCTGGTTTAACCATACCGATCCGAATGCCTCAGTAGGATGGGCGATCCCGAGTGCAACCGATATTGCATTTGCACTGGGAGTTCTGACCCTGTTGGGAAATCGTGTCCCATCAGGCTTAAAACTTTTTTTACTGACATTGGCGATTATTGATGATTTGGGAGCCATCATTATTATCGCTCTTTTTTATTCGAGCGATCTTTCAGCGATCTCGTTAGCTATTGCGGCCCTCATGATAGCGATTTTGTTTCTGATGAACTATAAAGGGGTTGTCAATTTGACGGCTTATATTTTAGTCGGGGGGATACTATGGATATCGGTATTGAAGTCCGGCGTCCATGCCACTCTTGCCGGAGTGATTTTGGGAATGATTCTCCCGCTAAAGGGGAATTCCGGAGCATTCCATGCATTGGAACATTCGCTGCACGCTCCCGTGAACTTTGTTATTCTACCTCTGTTTGCATTTGCGAACATGGGAATCGGGCTTGGGAATCTGAGTGTTAAAGATTTCACCGATAATATCACTCTGGGAATTGCCGCGGGATTGTTTTTCGGAAAGCAGATCGGCGTTTTTTTCTTTACGCTCATAGCAGTGAAAAGCGGGCTTGGAAAACTTCCTTTGGGTGTTTCGTGGAAACAGCTTTACGGAATTTCGATCCTTAGCGGAATCGGTTTTACGATGTCTCTTTTTATCGGTTCGTTGGCATTTGAGAGCGCAAAAAGCGGCGGAATCGCGATGGCGGACGAACGGCTCGGAATATTGATCGGATCGATTCTCTCCGTCGTTTTGGGCTATTTCGTGATTCGTTCGACGTTAAAATCAACGGAATTGAACTAAAACATTGGAATGTTTGGCAAAATATGAGGTATAGTAACACCATATGTCTTAGGAGATGTTTCTGTGGATACCGTCACTCTTACCGATAACCGAACCGATAAAAGCTATACGTTTTCGATACTGCATCCCAGTGTCGGTCCGGACGTTATCGATTTGCGGACACTGTACAAAGAGAGCGGGATGTTTACCTACGATCCCGGATTTACTTCGACGGCAAGCTGTAGTTCCTCGATCACCTACATCGACGGTGAGAAAGGGGAATTGCGCTATCGCGGATATGATATCAGCGATTTGGCCACCAAAAAAAGCTATCTCGATGTTTGCTATCTGCTGCTTATGGGACATCTGCCGAATGAAAAAGAGCGGGCAGAGTTCGATGTCGAACTGCGTAAACGCTCTTTTATCCATGAAGGGCTCAAACGGTTGTTCGACGCATTTCCCGACAAAGCTCATCCGATGGCGATGATGGCATCGGCCGTTTCGGCGCTTTCGACATTTTATTTCGAACACTTGAATGTTCAAACAAAAGAAGATGCGCAAATCATGGCACGGCGTATTATCGCCAAAATACCGACTTTGGCGGCTTTTACCCATCGCCGTATGTTTGGAATCCCCTATATCTATCCCGATATCGAGCGCCCGTTCACCGAAAATTTCCTGTATATGATGCGGGCGTATCCCGGTGAAAATCTCGAAATCCGGGATGTCGAAATCAAGGCGCTCGATACGATATTCACCCTGCATGCCGATCACGAGCAAAACGCTTCGACTTCTACCGTCAGGGCCGTCGCATCCACAGGTGCACACCCGTATGCGGCATTGTCTGCCGGCATCAATGCCCTGTGGGGAAGGGCTCACGGAGGTGCCAACGAATCGGTTATCGGACAGTTGGAGTTTATCGGCAGCGTGGATAACGTGGACCGTTTTATCGCACGGGCCAAAGACCCGAACGATGACTTCAAACTGATGGGGTTCGGCCATCGTGTCTATAAGAACTTCGATCCTCGTGCAAAAATCCTCAAATCCCTGCTCGATCAACTCAAAGACGAACTCGGAGTCGATAACGATCTTCTAAAAATTGCGGAAAAAATCGAACAAATCGCTTTGAGTGACGATTATTTTATTAAGCGCAAACTGTATCCGAACATCGACTTTTATTCCGGTCTGATATTAACGGCCCTCAAAATCCCAAAACCGATGTTTACGATCATCTTTGTTATCGGGCGCTCTGTCGGATGGATTACACAGTGGATGGAGCTTAAAAACGATCCTGAGATGAAAATCGCCCGTCCGAGACAGCGGTATATCGGCGAAGCGAAAAAGCGGTTATAGCCGATTTTGGTATAATAAGAAATATATAACCGCTTTAGGAGCTTTTATGGAGTGCGAATTCCCGACCGTCAATGCGACAAACGAAGAAATACGATCTATTTTTAACGAAGTGAAAACCATTGCCGTATTGGGACTTTCACCCGATTCGACCAAAGACAGCTATCGCGTTGCCGAATATTTGAAAAATGCGGGATATACGATCATTCCTGTTTATCCGAAAGAGGAGACCATTTTAGGGGAAAAAGTGTATCGTTCGCTCCATGATATCCCTTTTCCGGTCGATATGGTTAATATATTTCGAAAAGCAGATGCGCTGGTCGCAATCGCCGAAGAGTGTGTAAAACGGGGAGACATCAAAGTGTTTTGGGCACAAAAAGGAATTGTGAACAACGAAGCGGCCGAACAGGCGAAAAGTGCCGGAATGCGCGTCGTTCAAAATCATTGTACGATGGTCGAACATCGATCGCTCAACAGTTAAAGGGAAACATTGGTCGATTTACAAACAATATACGAAGCTCATGAACGGATTAAGGGGACGGTAGTCGAAACCCCTTTTGCATTTGCTCCGAGACTCAGCGAAGAGTGCGGATGCGAGGTCTATCTTAAAAAAGAGAATTTACAAGTTACGGGAGCCTTTAAAATACGGGGTGCCTACAACAAAATTGCATCGCTAACCGAAAACGAACGTCAATGCGGCGTCATTGCCGCAAGTGCGGGAAATCATGCGCAGGGAGTCGCCATGGCGGCCCAGATTTTCGGTATCAAAGCTTTGATCGTAATGCCCGAATCGACCCCGTTGACGAAAATAAACGGAGTACGCTATTACGGCGCCGAAGTTATCCTCGCGGGCGGAAACTACGACGAAGCGTATGCCTATGCATCCGCATACGGTACGGAACATGGTCTCGTTTTTATCCATCCGTTTACCGATCCTGCGGTTATGGCCGGGCAGGGGACGATTGCCCTGGAAATGCTCGATACGATTCCGGATTTGGATGCGGTTGTCATTCCGGTCGGCGGCGGCGGATTGATCTCGGGTATGGCGTCGGCTATTAAAGCCCTTTCACCGAAAACGGAAGTGATCGGAGTAAGTGCCGCCGGTGCCCCCGCGATGCGAGAATCGTTCGATGCAAAACGTCCGATCGACAGTACCTCGGTTCGGACGATTGCCGATGGAATTGCGGTTCGCGATACTTCCGAAATTACGCTGAATCATATTTTAGGATGTGTAGACAGGATCGTAAGTGTCGACGATGAAGAGATTGCCAATGCGATTTTGTTTTTACTTGAGCGCCAAAAACTGGTTGTAGAAGGAGCCGGCGCTGCAGGTGTCGCAGCGATGCTTCACGGTACCCTGTCCGATTTGAAAGGGAAAAAAGTGGGTGTCGTCCTCAGCGGCGGGAATGTCGACGTAACCCTTTTATCGGTCATTATTGAAAAAGGATTGATTAAATCGGGTCGCAAGATGAAGGTTACGGTGACATTGGTAGATAAACCCGGCGCTTTGATGCAATTGACTCAGATGCTACAGGGGCTTAATGCCAATATCGTCCATATCGCGTACGATCGTACCTCTACGACGCTTGCTTACGGCGATGCCAATGTGACGATCCATCTGGAGACCAAAGGGGAAGAACATCAGTCCCAAATTCGCGCATTACTCAAAGAACACCGCTATCTCAGCAGTGAAGAGCACTAAAGGAACTACGGTATGGATGTTTTAAAATTATTTAATATAAAACAGCCCATACTCTTATTGAAAACATTGACGAACAATCAGCTCGGGATCATCGATTCGCTCAACGCCTTGCGGATCATAGACCTGAATAGTTACAACGTCGTCGGCGGGTTTAAGAGCAATATCGTTCATGAACGCTATATCGGGGCCCATGTCGATATGACTCCCAACGGCGAATATTGTATTTCAATCATACCGGGGGCAAATAAAGCGGCGGTTTTTAGCGTCGCCAAAAAAGAACTTCTTTATAAAGTCGGCCGCCATCAAGGCGAGATCGAGAGTGTGGGAATAGACCCGAACGGCCGTTATTGTGTAACCTGCGGTCAAGACGGGAAAGTCTTTGCGTGGGTTCTTAAAACGGCGCGTTTAGCGTTTTCTATGCCGCCGCATGCCGATTTTATCTCTGCCGTCGCCTTTAGCGAAAACGGGCAGTGGATCGCCACGGGGAGTTACGACCGTAGCATCAGCCTGCTCAATCTTGCAACGATGAAACACCCTCTGAGGCTGAACGGTCACGCTTCTGCGGTCATTAAAATCATTTTCCTCCCTGAAGCGAGACTCCTTTCTGCGGATAAAGAGGGGGGATTGATTGTTTGGGATATGCATAATTCCAAAGTGATCAAACGGCTTCCGAAAATGAATGATGATTTGACGACGATGTGTGTCAGCAGTGATAAACGTTTTGCGTTTGTCGCGACTAAACTGGGGTATATCGGACTATATGATCTGCAGACATTAGAACAAATCAAACAACGCTATATCAAAGAGGCCGAATCGATCACCTCTTTGGCCTTTTTTGACGACCCGTTTCGCCTCGCGATAGGGACAACAGAAGGAAACGTGAAAATATATTCGCTTTTCGGGGACGAGAAGGCATTGATGCAGCTTTTGCACGACGGTTACTATAAAGAGTTTTACGATAAGCTCGAAGAGAATCCGATCCTGCAGTATTCTAAGCCTTACGATGCCGCGGAACGCATATGGGCCGATGTTTTGGAAAAAGCGCGTATTCTGCTTGAAAAAAACGAGCGTGTAAAAGCAAAAGAGCTCTTAGACACCTTTGCCGGTATTTCGAAGAAAAATGCCTTGATTACTCAAATGCTCCGTTCTTACGAGAAATACGCCCAATTCCAAACCTATGTCAACGAGAGCCGCTTTCCGCTGGCTTATTCGATGGCGAAACAGTATCCATCGTTTCAAGATTCCGAACCGTATCGAAAGATGGAAATCCGATGGAAAAAACTCTTTTTAAAAGCGCAGGAACTCATTTTGACCCCCAACGGAGAGGAACAGGCACGTCAAGTGCTGGCACCGTATCGGGGAATATCGGATAAAACTGTTTTGATCCAACAGCTTTTCGAACAAAGCAGAATGTATGAATTTATGAAAAAGATGATCGCTCAGCGCGATTTCGTCAAGTTTTTCGATTTGATCAAGATGCATCCGTTTTTAAAAGAGTTTTCAGAGTATACGGCGATTATGGATTACGCCGATAAGCTCTATATTCAGGCACATAAAGGGTATAAAGAAGGCGATTATGCAGCTGCACGGAAAGCATGCGAAATTCTCCTTGCATTTCCCGATTATGCCGCAGAAGCTCAAGAGATGACCGATACGATCCGTGTCAAACATCTTTTCTACGATGCTATCGCTTCCAATAATCTCGTTAATGCATTTTCATATCTGACCTCTTATCCTCTTTTATACGAAACTCCCGAAGCACAGACGCTGGAGCGGCAATGGAACGCGGTGGTGGATCAAGCGCAGCGTTATGCGGCAAAAGGACTTGCAAAAGAGACCTTCACGGTATTCGAGCCGTATAAAGGGATCAGCGAAAAATACAGTGCTATGGCGAGAGTCATGGCGCAGGTGTACTGTGTCGAGCTGGAACATCAGTTGCGGGCGCATGCTTCTCAGGATACGATCGAGCAGGGGATTCGAAAATTCGTCGAATTTTTCGGAGTGGATGAGGGGATTATCACCGTATACGATTATTTTAAAGCCCGCTATTCGACCCGTTTGGATTTGGATATGCTAAAGCAGGGCTCTTTTGAAACATGGACGCCCGCACAATATGTCGATCATATTATCCAAGGCGTGTAATGATCGCGATTGATTTGGGTTCGAATACGATTCGTTTTATCGAATTCGACGGCACTGTATGGGGCAAAAGTTTCGAAAAAATCGTCAGAACGGCAGAATCCCTCCATCAGACACGCCTCATCGGTGTACAAGCGATCGGGCGGATTATCGCTGCCATCGAAGAGGCAAAAATACATCTCGATTTTGCCGCACATACGGTTGTCGCATATACAACGGCCGCCATGCGGATGGCAGAAAATCAAACGGATGCGATAAATGCGATAGAAGCGGCTACGGGTATCCGTTTTTTGATTATTGACGCGCAAAAAGAGGCATCGCTGACTTTGAAAGCGGTACGTTACCGACTTGATAAACTTGGTATTGAACCTTCTGCCTTTGTGATGGCCGATATCGGCGGGGGGTCGACGGAGCTGATTAGTGCAGATCACGAATCGGTTTCCAGCATTAGCATAAATCAGGGCATCGTGACTCTCTCCGAAAGTGCGGATACGTCTGGACTTTTATCCGAAAAAATTGCCGCTTTTAAAGAACGGATCGTTTCTGACACGCGTAAAATCGAGAACAGCTCTTTGGTACTGACAGCCGGTACACCGACGACGATCGCCGCTTATTTGAACGGTATGGATTACGATCACTATGATCCCCGGAGGATTAACGGCTTTGTGCTCACATTAGAAGGGTGTTATCGTGTTTACGAGCAATTGTTGAGCATGGACGAAGCGACACGAAGACGTTACGTAGGGGTAGGGAGAGAAAACCTCATTATGGCGGGCATATTGATGGTCACGGCAATCTATGAAGCCTTGGGGTATACGGAAGCGATTATTATCGATGACGGGCTGCGCGAGGGGATTGCACTCGATTTTTTTGACCGCTAATGTCATCGATTTTGGAGCTGATCGCAGAATTGGCTATAATAGAGTGATATAAAAGAGGGGGTGAAACAGTGAAATTAACTAATATCAAACGTGTCGGCATTATTTTACGCCCCTCTACGCCGGAACTCAGAGATATGTTTTTTGAGGCAAAACGGATATTTGAATCATCCGGTATCGAAGTGATCATCGATAATATCAGCGGCGGCATGATCGGTTTGATGGGACAGCCTTTTGAGATGATGTGTCAAAACAGCGATTTTTTGGTCACGATAGGAGGGGATGGAACCCTCATTTCCGCTGTGCGCCGATCGTATCATTATCGTTTGCCGGTATTGGGAGTCCATGCAGGGAAACTGGGATTTTTAGCCGATTTGGATTTGGCTGAATTGGAATCGTTCGTCCAAAAAATGGGAGAAGGCGAGTACCGAATCGACGAACGTGCGATGCTTCAGGCAACCATTGTCACCCCTAACGGCGAGAGCGACATCTATGCTTTTAACGATATTGTCCTTACCCGCCCCTCTATTGCAAAAATGATACGGCTAGAGACGTATGTCGACGGACGGAGTTTTAATACCTATTACGGTGATGGCGTCGTTATTTCGACTCCGACGGGATCGACCGCCTATAACCTTTCTGCCGGAGGTCCCGTCCTTTTTCCCATGACGCAGGTCTTTGCTCTGACGCCGATATGTCCTCATTCTCTGACGCAGCGGCCGGTAGTTTTGCCCGGACATTTTGAAATCGAGATGAAAACTCCCGATCCGAGCGCGTTGGTGATCGTAGACGGACAGGATCTAGTCGAAATCAGTGAAAGCGATACCGTGCATATTAAGCTTGCCTCCGGTGCGGCGAAGTTGATCCATCGGAAAGAATTTAACTATTTTGAAGTTCTCAAAGAGAAGCTGGGGTGGGGGAATTAAGCGGTGATTGAGCGATTTTATCTCAAAGAGTTTTTGACGTTTAAAGAGGCCGATTTGGAGTTTCATCCGGGACTGGTCGTCTTTACCGGACCCAGCGGAAGCGGTAAATCGATCCTGATGCGTTCTATTTTGGCGTCGGTAGGGCTTGACAATGTCGAAGCGCAGATATGCGAATCGACCGTTTCATGGATGATCGATGAGGAGCGCTACGGTCTGCAAAACGAGAACAGCAATATTTTCCGCCACGTGAAAAAAGAGAAAACCCGTTATTTCATCAATAATCAAAGTACCTCAAAATCGTCGATGGAGACAATCAGCGGCGAATATCTTCGCCATCTCAGTCTGAAAGATTACAGCGACTTTGAGCCGTCGGCACTGCTTCGCCTTCTCGATGAACGGATCATGCAGCGTTCAAGTGAATACACTACATTGCTTCAAAACCAAAGAGGGCACTATGCCGAGTATAAAAAACTCTCCGACGAGCTGAAAGTCATAGAAGATCAGGAGAAACACCTGGCCGAGCTCAAAGAGTTCGCCCTCTATGAAATAGGAAAGATCGACGCAATCAAGCCGAAAATCGGCGAAGACGAAGAGCTGATGGCCATCAAAAAGCAGCTTTCCAAAAAAGAGAAAATCGAAGCCGCCATAGCACAGGCCGAAACGATATTCGCCTATGAGTCTCAGGTCAGTTCCGCATTAGGGCTTTTGGAGAGCGATTCGGCCTTTTTTGACGATGCTATGAACGAGCTGCGCAATGTATTCGAGAGTTCGATGGAACGGCTAAACGAACTCGAAGAGATATCCGTCGAATCGGTTTTGGACCGGATAGAGCAGATATCTGAGCTCAAGCGCCGTTACGGCAGTGTCGAAGAGGCATTGGCTTATCGTGAGCAAAAGGCGAAAGAACTTGAATCGTATGAGAATATCGAGCACTCCAAAGAGGATCTTGTTCACGCGATCGGAAAATTGAAAACTGCTTTGGATACCGAAGCGAAGGCTATATCGAAAGAGCGTCACGCTATTCTTGCAGAAACACGCGAGAGGCTTAATCTCTATTTGGGGATGCTGTATCTTCGCGAAGCGACGTTCGAACTAGAGCCTTGCGAGCCGAACGCGTCCGGAATCGACAAAGCAGTATTGGGATTATCGGGAACAAAGCTCGACAAACTCAGTTCCGGTGAGTTCAACCGCTTACGTTTAGCTCTGCTGGCATTGGGAGTAGAGAGTATGCAAGGCAGCGGCGGTGTTTTAATGCTGGATGAGATCGACGCGAATCTCAGCGGTGAAGAGTCGATGAGCGTTGCCAAAGTGTTGCGCCATCTGTCAACCCGCTATCAGATATTTGTCATATCGCATCAACCTCAATTGACCTCGATGGGCGAACAGCATTTCCTGATTTACAAAGACGACGAAAGCCGCGTACGTGAGCTGGATGAGCAGGGGCGTATTGATGAAATTGCCCGTATCATCAGCGGCGATGCCATCAGCGACGAAGCGATCGGTTTTGCCCGCGATTTATTTGAACGTTCCCGAGGATTATCATGATTATCGATACCCATATCCATCTCGACGATCCGCGTTATGTTGAGGACTTTGAGGCGATGATGCAGCGTGCTCACGAAGCGGGTGTTGAAGCGTTCGTTATCCCGGGAGCCCACCCCGGTACGCTTGAACGTGCCGTTGAAATTTGTGATGCTTATGAGGATGTCTATTTTGCGGTCGGTGTCCACCCTTACGATATGGAGACGATCGACAGCGTCGATTTCAAGCACTATCTTTCCCATCCCAAATGCATTGCGATCGGAGAATGCGGACTTGATTATTTCCGCCTAGAAGGAAGCGACGAAGCAAAAGTCGAAGAAAAACAAAGACAGGCCGAGGTATTCCGACGTCAGATCCGTCTTGCCAAAGAGTACCGCAAACCGCTGATCGTCCATATCAGAGATGCCAGCCACGATGCGAAAATGATTTTACTCGAAGAGGATGCCGCAGAAATTGGCGGAGTACTGCATTGCTACAATGCCGACGACGAGCTTCTCTCTTTGGCCAACCAAAACTTCTATTTTGGCATAGGCGGTGTCGTCACTTTCCAAAATGCCAAGAAACTGGTCAATATCCTCCCTCGGATACCCCAAGACAAACTGGTGATTGAAACCGACGGCCCGTATTTGACACCGCACCCTCACCGGGGAGAGCGTAACGAAAGCGCGTATACCCGCTTTGTTGCCGATAAAATGGCTCAACTGCTGAATATCGACGTCAAAGAGATCGAATCGCTCACGACGACCAATGCCAAAAAACTGTTCGGATTTGGATAGCCATGAAGAGTGAGGAGAGCGGATGAAGGCCATTTTAGCATTGTTAGTGCCGCTATGGCTTTTTGCCGTCGGATTCGATCTGAACGATCCGAAAAAAATTGAAGTTTTACGTCATTTCGATATCCCTGCCTCTTTTCTGAGCGATCCCTATCTACACGATATCTATGCAAAAAAACGGCGCGAATGTACTCTCAACGGCTTTGCCGATTCCGAAGAGAATGCCGATATCTTTATTCCGATGCTCTCTTCCCTGATCGCTCAATCGGATCTTCCAAGCGAATTTTTATTTGTCGCGATGGCGGAATCGCGTTTGCGGGTAGGGACCTCATCGTCGCGCGGCGCAGCCGGATTGTGGCAGTTTATGGAACAGACGGGGAAATTGCACGGTTTGCATATCGATCAATATGTCGACGAACGGCGCGATCATATCAAATCGACCCGTGCGGCAATCGCCTATTTGAGCAGTCTCAAAAAACAGTTCGGCAAATGGTATTTGGCACTG
>Ga0172377_10004234_pt1 | contig 14796 bp, 10 predicted proteins | sample Pumphouse3metaG_FD_119749 | JGI IMG/M metagenome (GOLD analysis project Ga0172377, IMG submission 119749) | Leachate microbial communities from a municipal landfill in Southern Ontario, Canada - Pumphouse #3 metaG | ecosystem: Engineered > Solid waste > Landfill > Unclassified | place: Canada... | reverse complement strand
TACCTGAATCCCTATTTCGTCAGATGATGCTTCATCCAATCCTATCTCACGGCAGGCATCGATATATCTTCTCGCTTCTCCCCCGCCGCCGACAACGGCAAAAATCTGAATGCCGGCTTTGGTAAGAGTTATCAGAGATTTAGCCCATTCTTTCAGGCGGTGCGCATCTAGCGACGGTATCAGGACCGAGCCTCCTACTGAAATAACAACCCTCGTCATAAATTATCCTAATAATGTGTTTCTTCTGAACATATATGTAGTGCGTCTTCGCGCGAGGTGCAGATGCCCTTTTTCGGGGGATGGATAATGAATTCAAACCAGTTTCAGACATTACTATTACATGTCCCGATTTCCTCACATAGACATTTACGCACTATATGTGACGTTACCCTCCCTCACGTAAACAGAGATACCTTTGGCTCCTCGTATGGATTTTTAAAAAATTAAGAGCGTAGATAATTTTTTCCAAAAACTACTGCATATGTCCCGTCCATAGTATTTTCAGATAAAGTCCTGGCGATTCCGTCCGGCAAAATTTATCTCACACCCATAAATTAGTTGAGTTTATAAAAATTGCGGCCCCATCATAATTATTTTGATAATTGAAGGAAGATATGAAGTTTATCTCGTAAATTACCGGCAAAATACTGGTAATCATCTATTATCTCGATAAAGAATGCTTAAATTTTAAATTGAGGGTCAGAATCGCTGAAAAATGGGAATTCCTCTAAATTTTGAGCAGTTTTTGAAACGGGTTAGTTTTAACAAAGATTAACGTCAAATTATAACTTGGAGGGTTTCGTTATCATTGAAAGTGTATGTAATAAAGATTCAACTGAGTCACGCCATATCATTAGTGTTAAGAGTCTGACCAAGGTCTTTGGGCATGATTACGAAAAAGCATTGGAAATCCATCGAAAAGGTCGTTCAAAGAAAGAGGTTTATGAGGAAACCGGGGTGACAATTGCCCTTGATAATGTCTCTTTTGATGTGATACGTGGTGAGACGTTTGTTTTGATGGGTCTTTCCGGGAGTGGTAAATCAACGCTGCTGCGTTGCCTTAACCGGCTTATTGACCCGACAAACGGGGATATACTGATTGACGGTGAGGATATCATCGCGAAGAACAGTGATGATCTGCGGGAAATCCGGCGACGTAAGCTGGGGATGATTTTCCAGAATTTTGCCCTTCTCCCGCATAGGACTGTTTTGGATAATGTTGCTTTCGGTCTTGAGATTATGGGCGTTTCAAAGGAGGAGCGCCTGAAAAGATCCGAAGAAGTTCTACGGATGGTGGGGCTTGAAGGTCATGGGGCGAGTATGCCTTCAGAGCTTTCAGGCGGCATGAAACAACGAGTCGGTCTCGCACGCGCACTTACGAGTGATCCTGACATTCTTCTGATGGATGAAGCATTCAGTGCTCTCGACCCTCTCATTCGACGGGATATGCAGGATGAACTGCTTGAACTCCAGGAACGTCTCGGCAAGACGATCATCTTTGTCACTCATGATCTTGATGAAGCGCTGAAACTCGGCAATCATATCGCTCTGATGAAAGACGGTGCGATTGTGCAGATTGGCACCCCCGAGGAAATTCTGACAAATCCTGAGAATGCCTACGTTGAAAAGTTCGTCGCTGATGTGGACTTAACCCGGGCCCTCTCGGCAAAAGACGTTATGCGTGAACCAGGGGTGGTTGCCCAGTGTACTGCAGGACCAAGGGTAGCTATGCACCTGATGGAGGAGCATGATATCCCGCAGATTTTCATTGTCACCCGTCAGCACCAGTTCAAGGGGCTGGTTACTCTGGAAGATACTGTTGGTGCTGTCAAGGCAGGGAAGGGAATTCCGGATATCCTTATTACCGCAATTCCTATCGTTGCTCCTGATGCATCACTTGGCGATATTATCACACTTATTGTCGAGGGTCCCTACCCTGTGGCAGTAGTTGATGAGACAAACAGACTCCGCGGTGTCATATCACGTGGTGCCATCCTGGCGGCTCTGGCAAGAAAAGGAGAGGGTCCTCATGGAACTACCTAAACTGCCAGTTGGTGATGTTGTCGAAGTAATCGTAAAATGGATCGGGACGTATTTCAAAGGGCTGCTCGAGGCAATCAGCGATGGATTACAGTTCATCGTGAGCGGGTTTGAGGATATACTTCTTGTTATACCAGCCCCGGTCCTGATTCTTATAATCAGTGTGCTGGTCTGGTTCGTTACCCGGCATGACATCAAAATGACCGTGTTAACAGCGCTTGGTCTGCTGCTGATATGGGACCTTGGACTATGGGAGTTATCTATGCTCACCCTGGTTCTTGTCCTTATCTCAACGATTATCGCACTTGCACTCTCAATCCCGCTTGGTATCGGCGCAGCACGCAGCGATACGCTGAACTCTGCTATCAAGCCGTTTCTCGATTTCATGCAGACGATGCCTTCGTTTGTCTACCTAATTCCTGCGGTAATCTTCTTTGGTCTTGGCAGTGTCCCGGGTATTATTGCGACAGTGATATTTGCAATGCCGCCGGCACTGCGCCTCACGAATCTCGGTATACGACAGGTGCCTGTGGAATTAGTTGAGGTTGCAGATGCTTTCGGCTGCACGTCCCGTCAGAAATTGTTCAAAGTACAGATTCCCGTTGCTCTCCCGACTATCATGACGGGGGTTAACCAGTGCATTATGCTCGCACTTTCAATGACCGTCATTGCGTCCATGATTGGAGCCGGTGGTCTTGGTTACCAGGTTCTTGTAGGGATTCAGCGGGTAGATATCGGAATGGGATTTGAAGCAGGACTGGCTATTGTTATTCTCGCGATCATTCTGGACCGGATTACCCAGAACCTTGTGCCAAAGTATGCAAATAAATGATTTCACGGGTGCTGTGAAAATAGTGCCTGAAATCTGAAGTATGTCTTACCACTCTCCAGCGGTAAGATGTAAAAATTTATGGAGAAAAAATGATTCAAAAAAAGAAATTAACTCTAATAGCACTGGCAGGATTCCTCCTTGTGCTCATCCTCTTTACTGCCGGCTGCACCACCGGGTCAACTGAACCCGCAAAAGAGATTACTATCGGGTATGTTACCTGGGACTGTGCAATTTCCAGCACGAATGTAATGAAACAGGTGTTTGAAGAGGCAGGATATGATGTCACACTGGTTGCAGTTGACGCCGGACCGCTTTACCGGGCGCTTGCCGATGGAGATGTTGACTTTACTACAACTGGATGGCTGCCGTACACCCATGAAGCTTATTGGGATACCTATGGCAATCGGATCGTGTATGTTCATGACAACATTCCCGGAGCTGCGAGCATTGGGCTTGTCGTTCCATCATATGTGACTATTGATTCAATCGATGAGTTAAACAGCGTTTCTGACAAATTCGACAGCAAAATCATTGGTATCGAACCAGGTGCGGGTATCATGTCCCGAACTGAGCAGGCAATTGATGAATATGGTCTGAACTATGGGCTTGTTTCAAGCAGTAGTGCCGGTATGGCTGCAGAACTTGGTTCTTCTATTGATGACGGTGAGTGGGTTGTAGTGACGGGTTGGTCTCCTCACTGGATGTTCAGCCGATATGATGTCAAGTACCTTGAAGACCCGAAAGGTGTCTTTGGCGGTGCTGAGAATATAGTTACCCTTTCACGCCAGGGTCTTGAGACTGATGATCCTGAAGCATATGGTATTTTAACCCGCTTTGAGTGGACTATCAAGGATATTACATCAGTAATGAATAATATCGCCGGCGGTATGTCTGAAAAGGATGCTGCCAAGGTATGGATCGATGCAAACCCTGAAAAGGTAAATGCATGGCTTGGGAAAGCCTGATCCCCTTTTTTTACATTACGTGGAATCAGTGTCAGCTCGATAAATAACATGCATCTTATAATTACTTTATATAATTAGAATGTACTATTTTATCTCTACTTAAATAGCAGGATTCTTTAAGCTAATATTGAGATATTGACATTATTTCAATGATTAAAAAAATCTCTTGCATTCTCATCGGGGTATCCCAAACAGAGAATAGAACCATCTTCATTAATTACGACCTCAATTTCATTCACTCCATCTTCCACGATTGTCTTACCATCTTGAATGATTACCTGCTGATTTCGTGACCCCCTCCATTGTAAGTAAATATCCCTCTCTGATTCTGAATATCTGCCACATATGAGAATATCTGCGTAGCTACATATGTCTTTGAACTTATGGTTTTCTTTTATCTCATTCATCTCATATCCTGTGTACAACATAATGTGTATCCGGTTATTTTTCAATTGCTTCATAATCCAAAGTAGATTGTCAGATTGTTCCAGAGGTTCTCCTCCTAAAAAAGTAACGCCATTGGGATGTTCCTGAAGGATTGCCTGCAGTAGATCCATTCTCTTAATTAAATGATTAGGAGCAAAACTCAACATATCAGAATTCCAGCAACCGTGGCAGTGCAAAGAGCAGCCTTGAAACCAGATAACATAACGTATTCCCGGACCGTAAATATTGCTGCCTGATTCTATATGGGCAACATTGAACGATGTTCCATAATCATTCTGCATATAAATCAATACTGAGTTCGAACAAGGACAAGGTGTACTTTATCCCCCTGTTTTGTTTCTTTCACTGAATACCCTTTTTCCCGCGCTTTAGATATGATTTCCCGTTTCCGATTTTCCACAAAGAGACGTTTGCGTTCTTGTTCCTCTTTTAATCTGCATTCCTCTTCGAGTTTTTTCTCTTCAGCAACGCGTATTTCTAGACGTTGAAAGGCTTTTTTGTATTCCAGATCAACTTTTTGGAGAAATGAAGATACTGTTCCCCACTGTTTTACATCCATACCCCAGGGATATGGTAGATATCGTCCATTTGCACTAGAATCATGTTGGAATAGATATCTCCGGGATTTCGAATCATAAATAAATATTTGATTTCCGTAATAGTCCCTGAGATTAGTAATAATCTGGTCCTTTTGGACACTATAGGATACACTAAGTGCATCCAAAGCTTCACAGAGGAGATTACAAGATACAAATGGAGTTGTTGTTTTGATAACTGCGCTCATTTTTTCCCTCCTTTCTGCTGCAGTATTTCTCTTGAGGATGTTTTTATGTGCTGATAATAATCATCACTTGGTTTTATTGTCATTGGCACTTCCTCTTCTCCTAAGATGTCAGTCAATGCATCCATACAGATATCCCCATAGAATCCGGAGGTCTTTGCGGTGATGTTTCCATCCTCATTAATTTCAATAGTAACTCGTTGTTCCGGCATAGTTTACTCAGTGGTTTTTCGTGAACAGATTTTAGCGTTCAGGCGTTTTGCATCTATCTTTGCATCATGTAGTTCATCTATTGAGGATATAACCAGATACCTATGAGTTGCCTCCCTGTAAAGGAGGAATCCCTCTTTAGGCAGGTCTTCCTTTGGTAGAGTGAACACAGGAGGTTTCCCCTCTCCCTCAATAATTCCGGCTACTTTCCCAAATGAATCTGACATTGTGTCAGATGCAGATTTTGGACGCTGTTCCTGATGCTTAGCTTTATCAGTTTCCTTCCTGTCTATCTTCTCCTTTATTCTCTTCATATCATCTTCATTTTTTTCCTTTTCGAGGGAGAGTTTTAATTTATCTATATCCTCCTGGATATTATCAGTTTCTTTGTCCCATTCCTCTTGTCCATCCACCAGTTTTTTTTCTTTTCTGGAATCTAGGATTAATTGTTCAATTTTATTCCAGAGCATTGTATGGCGTTCCAGGTTCTCTTTACGGAAACTTGGAGATGCATGGGTAAAATCAAATTTATACAGCTTATTTATTTCCTCCATGCATTCGTCAAACATGTGTTCTTTCCCTTGCAGGCGTCCTTTGATTATTGAATCCCAGACAGATTTCTCTTTTTTATGCTTGACTATTTTTTCCTTCATTATTTGTAGTGTATCTATCCAGTTTTTCTGGAAGGTATCCCAGCCGAGATATTCCGGTTTTGTTGAATTTGGTAAATATGGTGGATGGATGACAACACTGTATAGTATATCATGTGCTATCCTATCACGTCTGAAATCCATCAAACCTTTCTCTTCACAGATATCCCTTGTATTCTGACAGAAATTATCCATTGTATCCGTGTGAATATCTCCCAGATTTATCTGCAGAGTGTTGGCGATAGTTATTATTTTGCCAGGTTGGTCTGCAAATCTTATCTGTAGATTCGTCTGTAGATCCTTTATTGCACAATTTTTGTTCAGAGTCCAATGCTGGGGATAATCAGTGAATGCGTTTGATGTTTTTTCACAGACGTATATCCAGTTGGTCTTGTCTGCAGAGGGATTTTCAGGAAGATAATATTCTTTTTCATCATTTCCTCTACGGACAACAGACATATTTCTGCCGGTTTGTTCCGATAAATATGCCCTTCTTGAGTGCAGACAAAAAGCTTCAAGATTTTGAGGTTGCCTCTCTTTTGAGAGAGTAAAAATCACCTTACCATATTCCTTACGTTGGGAAAACATGCGGTTCATCCAGTCACAATTTTCCGCAGGGGTAATGATATCAACTGTGTTGCAATCTTCTGTTTCCACTATAATAAATGGGTCCAGTTCGCCTGGAAGTGAGCATGGAAGATCAGTTGAAATTTCTATAATCGGGTTTGTTTCTGATTGGATATCTCGAGGTTCCTTATTGTTGGAATAATATTCAAAAACCGTTTTTTTCCAGAACAGATAACAGAATGTCTGATAGAGGCGTTCTGATTCTGAAGACGTCGTTTCAATGCCAAGCTCTCCTGTAAAACCATCTGATGGATATATCCATGCCCGACTTTGTGATGTATTTCCATCAATTAAAACTAATGTTCCAGACTGGGTAACCCCTGTTCTAATCAGGCAATTTCCGGCAAGATGTTTGATTGCATCTCTATTTCGCGGGTTGTCTGCATCTCCAAGAAGGATATATATGCGTTTTTCATGCTCCAGTTGCCCCAATTTCCTGACATCATCTATTGATAAGCAATCCGCTGCAATGCAGATAATCGTTCCTGAATCTATATCAGGTATTATACACTGTTTCTCAGAATTTACTTGCTTGGTTTGAATAAAGATATTTTTTAGCATTTGATCATTCTGCGAGATTGTAAACTTTTCATTCTTTATCATTATACCTGACCTCCATTTTGTTTCTGTTTGCTGTTTACATGTTGCGAAAGATAATCCGGCAATTTATAAATCGGAGACACATGTACTAATGAATCTACGTAGATTCTATTTTCCCCATCTTTCTTAAAGGGCGTCATAGAGTGTCCAAATGTCCAGAATTTCCAATCAGACTGACACTTAATCATCCATATTCTGCTGTGATCATCCCAATTCTTATCACGTTTCCCTGGTAATTTCTCACATTTCCAGTTTGATGGTAGCGATTTGAAATTATTATCACGTGTATATAGGGTAACCCTGGACTTATTCGGTAGAATTTCTTGTAATATTTCTAAATTTTTCTCGGTAATATATCTGTCTGAGATTATTATTTCAGAAACATTCATGCCCTCAAATAAATTTTTCCTGATCGTATCCTTTACTGAATGTGATCCGCTCTCCATTGTAAAGGGGAGACGGACTTTTGCTGTATGTGGTCGCAAATCCTGCATTACTGCCACATTCCAGTAAGCCCGACGACTCTTATTCTTTAACTCCTCCAGCAGTTCTTCTATGGATGGAGAAGGAATAATAAATCCATCAAACGCCGGAAGCGACAACCAATCTTCGTGCTGCATTTCCGTCTGCTCACGAGAGACATACTGATCCTCCCATTCATTTACACGTAGATGCTCAATCCATTCCTTGGCAATATGTGAGGTTGCAGCTCTGAGAGGAATGTTTTCTATTTTAACTAGTGAGAAGGCTGAATTATTGGAATCGGAAAATGTACTGGTGAATTCTGTTGGATTATCCGGAATATGATGTATCAACATTGTATTTGTCTTCTTATCATATTCTGTCTCACTCCCCCTGTCATTCCCAAAAACATTAGCCAATATATCTTTTGGATTTACTCTATGAGTCTCTTCTCGAGTTATCTGTGAGTCTTTTTCATCTATGGACCAGCGAAGAGCTGCTTTGAGAGTGCATGGGATCTCATTTGAGTCCATATCCTCAGTATTACATGTACATTTACCGGGAGATTCATAACTTTGCTCTTCCAGTATAGTTTTTGGTTTAAACGAATAGAGAATAACAGTTTTCTGGGAATCTTTGTCATAGATATCCTGCTTTCTGCTTACGCCCCACTCACAATATGCGTTGATTATTTCCCAATGTTCTCCTTTCTCTTTTCGGTCCCCTGCACGAATTCTTCGGATTGCAACTGGTTTCTTATCAAACCAGTCATCTTCATTAAGATACCATACTTCAAATTGCCCATATTCATTTTCCGGAACAAGACCCGTATCCTTTGCTTTCTCCCCCTTTTGGGTTAATTCATTGTAGTTTATCACAAGCCCCATTTTTTTAAGATAGTCCTGCAAGCGTGGAGGTAATTCTGAGATATCTTTGGAAAGGAGCTCATGTATGTCATCTCGTTTTTGTTCAATGCTTAGGGTTGCGATTATTCTTTTTCGAATAAAAGTTATGTTTCGTTCAAGTGTAAGTTTCATTTTCTGTCACTCTGTATTCTATCATACATTTCTGCAAGTATGTTCAGTTCCTCAGTTTTTGATGTGTCGTGATAATAGGCATATTTCCCTACAATTATCATCTGATGACGGGCTCGGGTAATTGCCACATTCAAACGGTTTGGCGAATCCAGGAAGCCATCCCTGTAAGTATTGACCATCGATAAAAATACAATGTCAGCTTCCTGACCCTGAAAATAATCAACAGTTGCAAGTCGAATTTCACAGTTTTTATACGTGAAATGGGAGTAGTTTTCCTCCTGACCGGGAAGTGTTTTAAGTTTCCTTCGCAATGTTTCCTCCTGACCTTTGTAGAATGTTAAAACTGCAATTTCTGGTTTGTTCTTTTCATTCCAGGATTGCTCTGCCCAAATACCGAATTTCTTAATTTCCAAAAGAACGATTTCCGCCTCTTTTTCATTGCTGTTATGGTTTCCAACCGTTCCATCACAATCAATCCATATTCGGCGTGAGGGATATTTGGCATCCGTGGTGTATGTCCAGGTTCGTCCCTTTACTTTACTCCCGTCAAGTAATGAACGTTCAAATCTACTCCCACTATTATTATTCGTATAAAACAACTTACGTGGTGGTTCGGAAAGCTCAGGATGCATTCTATGCTGGTGTGTCAGTGTGACAAGACGACATCCAAGTTCTTGTGGAGTAAAACCATTACTCAGTGTTGTGAATACACCGTAAGTGTGTTGCCCATCAGTAGATAAACTTTCCAGAATGGAGGGAAATGCAATACTTTTTACCCAGAATACCAAACTTTTTATGTCTTTGGATTGAGGCATAAGACGGTCAATATCTTTTTCATAGTAATCTCTTGTGCCTGATCTTCTGGAATATCTAAGCCAGTGAATACGTTCAAGACGCCAGCAGATTTCCTCTGACCAGGCTTTATTTATTTGAGATAATAGTATCTTATGGACTTCTTCTGCAGAGGTTTCAGTCCCACCTTTGTATTTGAATGAATGATTATTCCTCCAGTCTTCACGTGTGTGGTGAGTGAATGCGTGACTGCTCTGCATCCAATCCTTCTCTAGAATTATGGCATCGCATGGCATCTGATTGCGATATTTCCTTAGCAGATCATTGGTGAGAAATATTACATTATATCTATAGAATGATTCGATGTTATCCAGTGTCATTTCCTGGGTGGAAATCATCAAAATGTTTTTGTCCAATTCTCTATCAGGATGTTCACCAGAAATCCGTATTCTTCTTTCCTCCAGTAAATTCTTCATAACAGCACTATTTACTGGTATGATGAGTCTATTTTTGTAAGGACTGACCTGGAAAAGCAGATTGCAGGCTTTTTGGAGTGCAGCGTCTGCTATCTGACAATTCTTATTTTCAAGATGTTCCAGATTACTGGTAATCTGCCCCCGATCGGTGAATGGTGATAATTGTTTTACATCTCCAACCAGGATCCATTTTTTTGCAAGTCTTGCAGGAACTACAAACTCCTGGAATGTCGTTTTACTGCACTCATCGATAATCATCACATCAAATGGTGCCCCGCCGCGGGTAAGATTCTCCGAAGGGTCCTGATTTGATTTTCTGCTATCTCTGTTAAATAGCTTGTGAATCCCGCTTGTGGTGCCACACACGAGGTTTGCACTTTCAATTAGTAACTGCTTTGCAGAATCTTCATTTAATCCTAATTCCGTGGTCCATTTTTCACATTGATTATCCAAGGCATATTCTTCAACATTTCTGGCACGGTCGACTTGCCCAAGCCGTGTGGCATGAACTGGTGCTTTGTTTGCATCTTCGTCACGTAACCGTTCCAAAACATTGTTGATGGCTGCATTTGTTGAAGCAGCAAGCAGGACACGTTTCCCTTTACGAATCAATTGGAGAATCAATTCTCTGATTGTGGTAGTTTTACCGGTGCCCGGTGGACCATCAAGGATAGCAAAATCGGGAGTTGCCAAAGCTGTGAGAACAAAAGAACGCTGTTTGTCACACCCATCAAATGTTTCATCAGTTAAAACCATCCATGGATAGAGAGGATGTATCAACGGAATAAATTCTGGCCAATTTTGTTTATCGCGATTACGCATCAGATTTAGCAATGGGAGATTTTCCGGAAAAGGACTCTGCTCAAGTTTTCTTAGGGCCTCCTGCTGATTTGCCAGTTCTCGAATGTTTGCTCTTAGATAGAGATACTCTCCACTGGGATATTCATCTTTTCGCGATGCAGGATTTTGCAGTCTGAGTTGATACTCATCCGGTTTTCTTCCGGAAATATGATATTTTTCTGATTCATATCTTTTTTCCGTAGGAAAAATATCGACATTTTCATCAAAGAAGTATTCCAAGATGGATTGTTCCGGAGTGTCGCCATCCTGATTGTCTATATCTTCCACGAGTTGTATCCATTTTTGTGGTGAGGATACAACATCTCCGGATAATAACCAGTCTTTATATGGAGCAAAGGTGATAGTGATTTTTTTTTGATGAAAGACGTTGGATGGTGATAATATCTTATCATCTGAATTATACACCCAATCGTTATTATTCAGTTTATCTCCATTCAAACGTATGTCTTCCAAACGAAGATGTAAGAGCCTATTCTCGGTGATATCCTGAACCTGACAATTCTTGAATTCTGGTTTATTTCCGGCAATTAACCATGTTTGAGAATGAGATTTAAGAGGATTATATTTTTTTTGAAAAGTATCTACTTCAAACTTACTCAGAATTTCATACTCAGTGTCAGCACCATTTACCTGGATTTTTCCATTATTATTAATATCAGCCCATAAACGGAATGTCCCATTATCATCTAATTTATCTATTTTTACCCGCTTATTCTCATAACGGGCGATTAAATTATCTGTATCTACAGAGGTGCGGCATCTTTTCCATGTAAAATGGAATCCCTGCCAGACTATTTCTTCGTCTGGTAATATGGTATCAAATAAGAAATGATACGTGACATCGTCCATTTTTCGAATTTGTTCCGCTAAAAATGTATGGGTTTTTCGGTTCTTCTTTCCTTTCCCCCAGGCAATTGTTAAATCCTCTTCATCGATACCACTCTCTTTAAGTTCATCCAATTCTTCGGGAATGATGGAGAGGATTGCCCATTCCTGATCGGGTAAAGTCAACTGTATCAGCGTAAAAGGCTGGACTTCATATAAATGGTTTTTGGCAGATATTTTCAGACCATCACGCGAGATTTTTTCCCATCTGCAACAGATATTCTTTTTTTTCTGTGAATCAATAGCCTGATTCAGATAGCCGATATATTTACCCAGCGATTTAGATGCATCCTGAAACAAAGGATAGTCATCATTTCCAGTCATTGCAACAAAATACCCAGAGGGAATCTTATTCTCAAATTGTGCGCCCATGATTATTTCCAGCTAAACGGATTTGCAATTTCTTGTGGGAGTACTGGTTTTTTCTTCGTATCTGAAGAGACCTCCAGGTCCTCAGGTGCACGGTCACTTGCAGGAACGGCTCGTCCTTTTGCCCATTCCCGGGTATTACGGATGACTTCACTCATGGTTTTTGAGAGAGGGGATGTTTCGAGAATTGCAGCCTTAACATCTGCAGCTGAAAGATCGTGTTCTTCATCATATGCTCTATACATTGCCTCTTTGATTGCTTCTTCCAATTCTGCACCAGTAAATCCTTTAGACAGAGTGGCAAGTTCATTCATTTGTTCCTCAGAAAAAGGCTTTCGTTTTCTGCGTAAAAGGTGTATTTTCAAAATTTCTTTGCGATCAAGGGCATCCGGAAGATCTGCAAAAAAGATTTCATCTAAACGCCCCTTCCTAAGAAGTTCCGGTGGAAGTTGGGCAATATTATTTGCCGTTGCTACAACAAATACCGGTTTTTTCTTCTCCTGCATCCAAGTGAGGAATGTTCCAAGAACGCGGGATGTTGTCCCGCCATCTGTTGCACCCGAACTCTGCAGTCCGGCCATGCCCTTCTCTATCTCATCAATCCAAAGGATGCACGGTGCAAGGGTTTCAGCTGTTGAGAGCGCAAATCGAATATTCTCTTCAGACTGCCCAACAATTCCACCAAATATTTTGCCCATATCAAGTTTTAATAGTGGTAACTGCCAAGCGTTTGCGACTGCTTTTGCTGCAAGACTTTTCCCGGTTCCAGGAAGACCAAGCAATAAAATACCTCTTGGGACCTCCAAACCGAAATCACGTGCATCCTGCGTGAAAGCCTTTTGTCTTCTCTTCAACCATTCTTTCAGCCTTCCAAGTCCACCAATATCATCTAGATTGTTTTCGGGTTGATAAAATTCCAGATGACCGCGTTTGCGGATAACCTGCTCCTTTTCTGCAGCAATAAGTGGAATTTCCAACTCAGTAATTCGTTCTTTTTCTACAGCAACTGTAGCAAATGCAGACCAGGCCTCAGTTGTGGAAAGACCAAGAGCTGCATCCAACAATCTGGCGGAGTCTTCTTCACAGTCACGGTCATCCAGATTAAACTGTTTTTTTATGGCCAGTATAATTTTTCGCAAATCTTCTTTGCTTGGAAGAGGTAGTTCCAGAATCTGTACTTCTTTTTCGAGTTCTATTGGTAGATAATGAATCGGCTGCGAGAGAATCAATATTCTGTTATCTAGTTGCTGTAATGATATTTTTCTGGAAATACAACGAAGGCGATTAATTGTTTGAGGCTGGTTTTCAGCAATATCCGGATGAAAATCTTCAAGTAAAAGAATAATATTTTGTTGATCTTCTTCGGAAAACCACTCTAGAATCTCACCAGGTTCTCTTAAGCTAGTATCTTCAGTGTTAAGAATTCCTGTCTTTATGTCGTATTGGGCAAGTCCCTCGGTTCGATTCCATACATACAATTTTCGAGAGGATAAGTCCGCAGCATAATTTAATGCTGCATGGATGCGCAATGTTTCAAAACTGATAATTTGTAATATCGGTGTTTTTGCTTTAATATAAGTAATTAGATGTTTTTCAAAATCAGGAATATTTAATATCATTATACTCTCTATAATGGCGGAAAACTCATATGAATCTTTTGATATTGATTTGCTAATTTTATATAATAGTAGGCAAATGAAGGAGTATCACTTAATAATTGACTTATTTTCTATCATAATTGAAATTTTAAAATATTAAACATATAACCAATCTGATAAAAATAAGAACCTGCAATTGTGAATTGGATATAGGCACAAAACAACGAACATTCAAAAAAAAAAGTGGTGAATTATCTGCTCATACTCAGCTGTTCCTCGCGTGTCACCTTATGTTTGTCCAGGGGTATTAGAATAATGAGCACACCAACTGAGAGCACGACCCCGACCACCAGCGGGTCGAGATAGCACCATGGTGAACCAACCAGGGAATCCACCCCGAACAAGGTATGGCATATGCCAAGCATCTTCGACTCTGCCAGATGACAGAACAATGTCCAGATGAGCCACCCGCCGGCTCCGACGGCGACACTCCATTTTCCGGCAAGATACGATGGGTTCTTCGCTGTAATCCCGTGAATGAACGCAGGGAGAAGGGCGGCTGTACAGAGACCCATGAACATAGCTGTAGCGCGGGCAATGATACTGCCCGGCATAATCACCGCAAGAATGACACTGACAATCAGCATAATCGCAATTCCTATCCGGGTTGCCCTGATGGAATACCGTTCTCCTCTCATTCTGGAGAATATGTCTCCCCCGAGAGTTGTGCCCATCGTATGCAGAAGTGACGAGAGTGTTGACATAGCCGCAGAAAGCAGCGTCAGCATGAAGATGATGACGAACAACTCCGGCATTGACGAATTGATGTACAGAGGAATGATTGAATCGATATTCCCGCCTGCGGCATCGATTGCAAGTTGTCCGGTCGTATTCATGAAGTACACATTCGTCAGAGGTCCGACAGTGAACGCAACGCCCGTCATCATGACGATGAACAATGCTCCAATGGGAATTGCACGATTCAGGGTTTTGCCGTCTTTTGCCGTCATGAACCGGACTGCAAGCTGGGGCTGGGCAAGAACTCCTATACCCACGCCAAGTACGAGCGTGGTGATAACGGTCATCCAGATTGGAGAGCCGAACTCAGGCATCGACGTCCAACCCGTCATGCCTATCGCGGCAAGATTATCCGGGACGAGTCCG
>Ga0172377_10004229_pt1 | contig 14802 bp, 11 predicted proteins | sample Pumphouse3metaG_FD_119749 | JGI IMG/M metagenome (GOLD analysis project Ga0172377, IMG submission 119749) | Leachate microbial communities from a municipal landfill in Southern Ontario, Canada - Pumphouse #3 metaG | ecosystem: Engineered > Solid waste > Landfill > Unclassified | place: Canada... | reverse complement strand
GAAATTCGCCTGCGCATCCGTTGCGGAGCTAAAGCAGGTCAGAGAGAAATTTTCCCAAGCCCTGTTCGACTCGTCCTCGCTTGTCGAAGAAAAGGCTGAATTGGACAAAGAGATAGACGAAGTGTCAGGCAAACTGGAAGGCACTGCGAAACGGCTTCACGAATCAAGGCATAAAGCTTCCGGTACTTTTGCCTCGGCAATCGAGAAGACCATTCGTTTTTTGGAATTGGACAGAGCCGTTTTCCAAGTAAGTTTGTATCCTCAGGACATATCCTCCACCGGCATCGACGAGGCGGAGTTTCTCTTTTCGTCCTCAGGACATAATCCTGTCGATGTGTCGAGGTGCGCCTCCGGAGGCGAGTTGTCACGTATTATGCTTTGTCTCAAGGCGATGATGGCGAAATATGCCAGTATGCCGACGATGATATTCGATGAGATTGACACAGGGGTTTCCGGCAGCGTGGCCGACAAGATGGGCTCTATGATCTGTGCAATGGGCAAGGATATGCAGGTGTTCGCGATAACGCATCTGCCTCAGGTCGCCGCCAAGGGTATGGCCCACTATCTGGTGACGAAATCATTTGACGGCGGTAAAGCCGTCTCTTCCATAAGGCGACTTTCCGAAGAAGAAAGAATCTCTGAAATAGCCCGTATGCTAAGCGGCTCAGTAGTGACTCCGGAAGCGATTGCCAACGCAAAATCACTTCTATCCGATTAGTTTTTAAATCACTACGGAGATGCTGTAGTCAGGATTGTAGATTATACGTTTCACGGCAGTGTTCTGAAAGCCGCCCTCACCGCCTACCCTTGAGAATTGGAAATCGGACTGCAGCAATCTCGTGAGCCCCTCAATTCTGTGGGACCAGTTTTTTCCGTATTCCGCACATTTTGAAATAAAATAATATGTGACGTCATAGCCCTGAAAAGCGAACTGACTTGGATCAGTGTTGAAGAGAGACCTGTAAGTCAGAACGAATTTCTCAACTTCCGGAGCGTTATAGTCAATGTAATAGCTCGTGCTTACGTGCAAATCGAGACTGTGCAGGCTGCCGACTTCTATGGTGCTGAAAGACCGGATCTTTGACGGGCTGTACAGAATCACCTCGAATCCCGAATGCTCCGCGAGATTGAGATTTCTGACGGCGTCATTCACGAAAGCCTCGCTGTCAGAAGCTATGATAACTCTGTTGGAGCCTGATTTGGTCATTGTGGTGCGAAGGCGCTCGGCCATATAGCGGCTCTCCAGAATGGTGTAGGAAAGGGGAGCATACTCAACTCCTTTCGAGTGAAGAAAAGAAACTATCGCATTGGCGGTGGCGTTGCTCTTGGCATTCTTCTCGGTGATCAGCAGAATCTTATCCCCGCCCCTTTTGTCTTCCTTGACCCAAGACGCGAGATCGGCATATTGTGAATCATTGGATGAGGGCGCCTGAATCACGTTGCCGTGCTCACCGGTGAGCGAACCGGCTCTCGGATCAAGAGGAGAGACAATGTAAGTGTCTGACGGGCAGATGTTCAGAGCTTTGTTGATGTCAGAGGTGGAAAGAGGTCCGATCACCACGTCGCTTTCTTGAAAGCGTTCCTGAGTGACCGGTATACTTGAGGCGACGTCATAGACATAGAATTCTGTTCCTATTCCTTTGTCCTGCAACTCTTTAAGCGCTATTAAGGCACCACTGTAGAAGTCCAGGTTGTTGTCGTTGGCGTCTCCTTTGGAATTGAAAGGCAGCAGAAGGGAGGCTTTTACGGAATTACGGCTTTTGAACTCAATCGAAGAAGTGGTCTCTTTTCCCTCCTTGATGTCTTCAATTCTCTGCTTGATCCTGTCTTCTACTTCGGAGCCTGTCTCGTTTTTGTCGCTCTCTTCCGCTCTCACAAGCTCAGGATGCGTCGGAATCTTGATTCTCTGCTTCTTCTTGACGGTACTGTCTTTCATACCGTTGAATTTCATAAGCAACTCCTGTGAAATGCCGTATTTCTTGGCGATGTCGTCAAGGTTCTCGTACCATTTCACTATATGCAGGAAATAATCGTTGTTGTTCAGCGACTTTTTTGTGTCATTCTTCGTCACGCTTGAGTCCTTGACGGGCACAAGCAGTATCTCTCCTTTCTTAAGGCCGTCTTCCGCAAGTTTGTACTGAGGATTCGCAGCCTTGATTTCATCTATGCTGACACCGTAGGCTTTCGCGATTGAAAACAGCGTCTGTCTTTCAAGAACGATGTGCGAGTAGTACACCTTGCCGTTGCTCCTGACTTTTTCTCCTGACACCGTCACCGGCTCCGCCTGATAAGTCTGTGCGGTAGCAGGTGCGTAAACGCCCGAGGCCAGACAAAACAGAAATATGACAATAATAATTCTTTTCATAATGACAGATGTTTTCATTCTCTAAATATGCTATTTCTCCAACGTGTCTGCGAAGTCAGTAAGATTTTTGCAGAAAGAACTCCACGAAAGTCTGATCTTCTCTTTGCGGATGTTTTCGCAACACTCGTCTTTGATTGCGGGATCCGCGAAAAATCTCTCTATTTCCTTTCTGATGATTCCGGGCTCGGCTTTTGGAGCGACGATTCCAGTTCCGCGGTCCCCGATGGTGCTTTTCAGACCTCCGACATCGGTCACTATCATCGGCACCTCAAAATGGTATGATATTGAGCTTATGCCGCTTTGCGTGGCGCTCCTGTAAGGAAGCACGGTGACATCCGCGGCGGAAAAATAATCCTTAACCTCGGAGTCTCTTATGTAGACGGGAAAAGTCTTGATTCTGTCGTTGCCAGGGATGCCGTCGATGATTCTCCGGTATTTCTCGAAAGAGCCGTAAGGCTCGCCCGCGATTATCAGCTGGTAGTCTTCGCCTAAATCCTTAAACGCCTCCAAAAGAATATCCAGCCCTTTGTATTCTCTAATCAGACCGAAAAACAGTATGTTCTTCTTGCCGCTTTCGAGCCCGAGTCTCTTCTCGGCCGCCTCGCGATTGATCTTGGCGCCGAAATGAGTGTACAGCGGATGAGGCGTCACTATGTGAGGTTTCTTGGGGCTGAGATTCACAAGATCCTCCGCCACTTCCCCGCACATAGCCGCACAGCCGTCGCAACCGGAAAGAAAATATTTGGTGAGAGGCGTGTCGAAGAACTTCTTTTCGTGCGGCACCACGTTGTCCAGAATGGCTATCACTTTGCAGTTTTTGTTCACGTGGCGGGCGACATATCCCAGCGAAGGGGCGAAATAGGACATCCAGTACTTCATAATCAGAAGATCAGGAGCCCATTCTCGAATCCTCGCCGCAGTCTTTATGTAAGAAAACGGATTAGCCGTATCCAACAGAGACTCGCTCTCCACCGGCACGGCTTCATCGTCTTTTGTGACATATTGTGTCTTCCCCGGAAAAAGGAAGTCCGGATACTGCCTTTTGAAATTGAAGGCCTTGACTGTGTGATTCTTGCTCAGTTCGTCAAGAAGGCTTGCGTTAAACTGGGCGATTCCACCTCTCAACGGGTAGAAACTGGACAATATGGCGATTCTCAATTAGCTTAGACTTTATTTGTTGTCTTTGCCGTTCTTGTTGTCTTTGGCCGGCTTGTCGTTGTTGTTTGTTTTGCCTTTCGTCTTCACGTATTCCTCATTCAGACTTGTGAGAAGGTCGTCCGTGATGTCCAGTGAGGCGTCTCCGGTAACAACAGGCTGGGGGAGCACGTCGCCTTGAGTGGCGATGATCATTGCGTACTGTTTCTCTTTGTTGTAGGTGTCGATGAAGGTCTTGATCGCATCACCGATCTGATTCATCATAACTTGCTGCTCCTCATTGATTTCCTGTTGTTTCTGATTGGCGAACTGGTTGAAGTCGTTCTGCTGTTTCTGAAGGTTCTCGCCTTGAATCTGAGCAACGGAGCTTGTCAGAAGACCTTTGTTGACTTTGTCCTGGAAAGTGTTGACATCGCTCTGAAGTCTGTTCCCTCTTCTGTTCACTTCGTCGGAAATGCCCTGAACCTTGGTCTCTACAACGGATCTGAGGTCATTTGCCATATCGTACTCTTTGAGGATTCTGTCGAGATTGAAATAGACTACGGCTCCTTTTTCGGCCACGGCCTGGACTCCTTCTCCGTCAGAGGAAGATTTGGAACTTTTGCAGGAGTTTCCGAAAATGGCGAATAATCCCAAAACGACAACAGCCGCAAGGGCGATAATGCTTAAGATCAATGGTGTGTTTTTCATTTTGATATAAAAATAAAATATTGTGAATAATCAGTTCGTAGCACAAATTTAGCAAAATTATTTAATCTTGGACAGGTACGCCTTAATTGTTTGCTCAAGACCCAAATATAAGGCATCGCAGATTATTGCGTGTCCGATCGAGACCTCATCGGTCCAAGGGATTGTCTCCAAGAAGAATGCCAGATTCTCAAGATTCAGATCGTGTCCTGCGTTAAGCCCGATAGAGCAAGCCTGAGCTTCCCTTGCGGCCTCAAGGAACGGAGCGACAGCCTTTCTGCGGTCAGCCTCGTAATCCGAGGCATAACTCGCCGTGTAGAGCTCGACTCTGTCGCATCCGCAAAGCGCGGCGCCTTCCACCATAGCGGGGGAAGGGTCCACGAATATGGAAACGCGAATACCCTCGGACTTGAACGTCTCGCACATATCCGTTAGAAACGATCTGTTCCGAATGGTGTCCCAGCCGGCGTTGGACGTTATCGCGTTCTCCGCGTCAGGAACCAGTGTGACCTGTGCCGGCTTGACTTCCAGAACAAGGTCTGTAAATCTTTTGATGGGATTGCCCTCAATGTTGAATTCCGTCTTCAAAAGAGGTTTGATGGCTCTGACATCGGAGTACCTTATGTGTCTCTCGTCAGGTCTCGGGTGCACTGTAATCCCTTCCGCACCGAATCTTTCACAATCAACGGCTGCTTTCTCAACGTCCGGCATATTGCCTCCGCGGGCATTTCTGATAGTAGCGATTTTGTTGATGTTAACGCTAAGCCTCGTCATTGTAAATAATGTTAAAACAATGCAAAAATAGATATTATTGTTTAAACTTTGTGAATAATGTTTTAATTTTGAGTTTTAAAGTGGTATCACCTAACTTTTAGCGAATTGAAAATGAGACTTGCGGTTTATGTAAAGAGAGAGCGGCTGAAGTCCGACCCGAGATTGACTGAATTGAAAGAAATACTCAAGCCGAGGGGATTTGAGTTTTACGACATTGAGACGCACGACGATCTGTTGCCCGAAACGGATATGCTTCTGAGCGTCGGAGGCGACGGAACCTTCCTCTCTGCGTCCAAGAGGGTGGGGGACACCGGCATTCCCGTACTTGGTGTCAATCTCGGCAGACTCGGATTTTTGTCCGAGTACCGTCCGGACGATGTGGCCAAAGCCTTGATCCACGGTGACTACACCATTGAAGACAGAACCCTGCTGGATGCCGAGATCTATCGTGGCAAAGAAAAATTGTTTACCGAAGTCTATCCTTTCGCTCTTAACGAAATAACGGTCCATCGTCTCGGATCCGCAATGCTCGGAGTGGACGTCAGACTGAACGGAGAGACTGTGCCGACCTATTGGGCCGACGGTCTTCTCGTTGCCACGAGTTCCGGCTCGACTGCCTATTCCCTAAGCGTGGGAGGCCCCATCTGCACACCTGACTCAAAAGTCCTGATCATTTCCCCTATTGCTCCTCACAATCTTAACGCAAGACCTCTGATCATTCCTGACACCTCCGTTATTGGAATCGGAATGCAATCCAGAGACAACGAAGTGATGATTACAATGGACAACAGAAGCATCGTCTCGGCCCCCGATGTGACCGTCCGGATTTCAATGGCACAATTTTCGCTAAAAAGAATCCGGCTCAACAAATCGAATTTTATTAAGGCTCTTACGAGCAAATTATTCTGGGGCGAAGACGTCCGTAATGGGAATGAGCAATAATTTCTGTTTATGATTGAAAAATTGAAAGTGCCGGTCCACGTTTCCATCATTATGGATGGGAATGGAAGATGGGCTCAGGAAAGAGGCAAAGAACGTGTCTATGGCCATTTCGAAGGTGTGGAAAGTGTCCGCGCCTGCACTGAGGCGGCCATAGAGGAAGGGGTGAGATACCTTTCTCTTTTCGCTTTTTCCGAAGAGAACTGGAACAGATCCTCGAGTGAGGTCCACACTTTGATGGAACTGATGCTTTCCTCGCTTGAGAAAGAGTGCCCGTCTCTCGCCGAGAACGGAGTCCGTCTCAGAGTCCTCGGCAACAGGACAAGGCTTAGCGACAAACTCAACGCGACCATAGACAGGGTTGAGAAAGTTACTGAGGACTCAAAAAAGCTCACTCTTATAGTTTTTTTGAGTTATAGCGGCAAATGGGACGTGCTTCAAGCTGCGAAGAAACTTGCCAAGGAAGCTTCAGAGTGCCCGGAACGTCTGCAAGAAATAGAGAATATGACCGTTGAGGATTTTGGGGGTTATCTGGTCACCGCGGATATTCCCGATCCGGATCTGATCATCAGAACCTCCGGAGAACAGCGGATAAGCAATTATATGATATGGCAGAGCGCTTATTCGGAACTTCTTTTTGTGAAGACACTGTGGCCTGATTTTAAGAAAACGGAATTTCACCAGGCTATCGAAGAGTATTCCAGACGTGACAGACGTTATGGAAAAATTAAATAATTCGTATATTTGCATTTCATAATGAAAATTCAGTCAATGAAAGTCAGCCTTTTTTTCTGTTTTCTATTTCTTCTTCTTGCGCAGGTCTATGTTTCGGCACAGAACGGCGGCGGAGTGGAAGTGAATTACAATTCCCCTAACAAATATGTGGTCGGAGGTGTTTCTGTGGAGGGGAACAGCTATTTCGGCAGCCAGCAGATTCTTCAACTCGCAGGCATACAGAAAGGTATGGAGGTAACCGTCCCGAGCGACGCTTTCTCGTCCATAGTCAGAAGATTGTGGCTCCAGCGCTATTTTCAGGACGTGTCGGTGTCCATCGACAGCCTCAGCTCACAGAAGGATTCGGCTTTCTTCACTATACACATCAAAGAGCGTCCGAGAGTGTCCAGATGGACTTTCACCGGAGCACGCAGCGGCGAGAAGAAAGAGTTGATGGAGAGACTGAATCTCAGAAGAGGCGGGGAGTTCTCGGATTACGTTTCCAAGACGTCCGTGGACATCATCAAAAGATACTATGCCGGAAAAGGCTTCCTTAAGACTGAGGTTAACGTGCAGGCAGCCAAGGATTCCATAATCAAGAATGCGATCACGGTCAATTTTGCGGTGGACCGCGGTGAAAGAATCAGAATCAAGACAATCAACTTCATCGGAGCCGGCGACGTCTCGGACTACAAGCTGGCCAAGTCAATGAAGAAGACAAAATCGGCGAGATTCTACAACTTCTTCAGCAGCAAGAAATTCGATGAGAAGGAATATCCGGGTGACAAGAAGAACCTGATCAGCGCCTTCAACGAGGCAGGTTTCCGTGATGCCCAACTTGTGAAGGACTCCATTTATTATGTGAAGCCAAACAGACTCGGAATCGATTTTGTCTTTAATCAAGGAGATAAATATTATTTCAGAAACATATCTTGGACCGGCAACTCCGTTTATTCGACAGATGACTTGAACAGGATTCTTATGATAACGAAGGGCGACCCCTACGATGTCGTCACTATGGAGCACAGACTTCAAGGCGGAGGAAAGCAGAATGACTACGATGTCTCCAAACTTTACAGAGACAACGGTTACCTCTTCTTCAACGTGACCCCCGTGGAATTGAACATTCAGAATGATTCTGTCGATGTGGAGATGCGTATCTCGGAAGGTAAGCAGGCCACATTGAACAACATCATAATCAACGGCAACGACCTCACTAACGAGAGGGTTGTCCGCAGACAGATTTTTACGCGTCCGGGCTACCTCTTCAGTCAGAGCGATTTCGAGAGATCCATAAGGGAGATCTCATCTTTGGGTCAGTTTGACCCTGAGGCGATCACCGATCCCGCAAAAGGCTATTCAATCATTCCTAATCAGTTGAACAGCACCGTGGACATCATCTACAACGTGACTGAGAAGCCTTCCAGCCAGCTTGAGCTATCAGGAGGATGGGGCGGCAACACTTTCGTGGGAACCGTTGGAGTGAACTTCAACAACTTCTCCACGAGAAGAATTTTCGACAAATCAGCTTGGAGGCCTGTCCCGCTTGGAGACGCGCAGACCCTTTCCGTCAAGTTCCAGACCAGCGGTACCTATTACACCGCTCTATCGGCAAGTTTTATGGAACCTTGGCTTTTCGGAAAGAAACCAACCTCCCTGAGCATATCTCTGTACTATTCCAGACAGACTGACTCTTACCTTGTCTACAACATCAAGAGTCACGACAAGATGTTCGACGTCTATGGCATTTCAGCAGGAATCGGCAAGAGACTTAAATGGCCTGACAGCTATTTCGTGCTTTACAACGGCCTAAGCTGGCAGACTTACGATTTGACGAACTGGTATTCCAACTACTTCATCTTCGATGATGGTGTCTCCCACAACTTCAGCTACACGCTTAGCCTTTCGAGAAACTCCACTGATCAGCAGATTTTCCCGAGACAAGGCTCTGACATATCAATGTCCCTCCAGCTCACTCCTCCTTATTCTCTTTTCAGGAAGAAGGACAAAGGTGTGCTTGACGCTAACGGCAACCCTACTAAGGTCAGCAGTTACAAAGACATAGACTATGACAACTGGTCCTCACAGGACAGATACAAATGGATCGAGTACCACAAATGGAAATTCAGCGCGGCCACCTACACCAAGCTCGCGGGCGATCTTGTCCTGATGGCAAGGGCACAGTTCGGCTATCTCGGTTATTACAACAAGAATTGGGGCTATTCTCCATTCGAAGGCTTCCTTCTCGGAGGAGATGGAATGAGCGGCTACAGCACTTACGGATCGGAAGTAATCTCGCTCAGAGGTTACGAAAACTACTCTCTTACTCCTTATGTGGCGACTGCTTACAGCTCAAACGGCTCAGCTTACGCCGGTAATGTCTATGACAAATTCACGGTCGAACTCCGTTACCCTGTCATACTGCAGCCGCAGTCCACAATCTTCGTTCTCGGCTTTCTCGAAGGAGGAAACTGCTGGTCAAGCATCGGTGATTTCAATCCATTCGAGATCAAGAGATCTGCTGGAGTCGGCGTTAGGGTCTATCTCCCTGTCGTAGGTCTTCTTGGAGTCGACTGGGGCTACGGATTTGACGACAGCAGCAACGGCAAGAGCCAGTTCCACTTCGTGATAGGCCAGCAATTTTAATTGAAAACTAATGTTAACATAATAGAAACTAATATTAATTGAATATGAAAAAGATTTTTTTGATTGCCGCAATGGCATTGCTTACATTGTCCGCTTCCGCTCAGACTGCGAAATTCGGACACGTCAATTTCTCGGAACTCGTTCAGCTTATGCCTGAGGCGGATTCAGCCAGAGCTCAAATCAACGCGTCCTCAAAAGAAGCGAATGAGACTTATCAGAGTATGACAGAAGAGTTCCAGGCCAAAGCTCAGCAGTATCAGCAGAAGAGCGCAACTTGGACTCCAGCGGTCAAGAAGAGTAAAGAGGATGAGCTTACTGACATCCAGAACAGAATACAGCAGTTTGAACAGACTGTTCAGCAGGAACTTCAGAATCAGCAGAATCAGTTGATGGCTCCTATCTACAAGAAAGCCCAGGACGAGGTGTCCGCTTTGGCAAAGGCCAAAGGACTAGTCTTCGTTTTTGACGCAGCTTCCGTTCTTTACGTTGACAGCAAACAGAGCGTGGACCTTACCGCTGAGGCGAGAAAAGCTTTGAACATCCGCGCCGACCGAACTCTTGAGGCTCTTCAGAAAGAACTTCAGGCTCAGGCTCAAACCCAGCAGCAATAGTTAGGAACAAGATTTTGAAAAGGCAATCCTTCAGGGTTGCCTTTTTCGGTTTTTTTATTACGATTTATTTCTTTTATTGCTTAATATTGTTTACTTTTACAACAAAACTTCTAAGTTTACTTATAATTCTTAACTACTAATGCAACACAAGGTTATTGATGCTAATGATGTTGTGATACGCTTTGCGGGAGATTCGGGTGACGGAATGCAGCTTTCCGGAACCCTTTTTGCGAATATGTCCGCTATCTACGGTAACGGGCTTTCGACTTTTCCCGATTACCCTGCCGAGATTCGTGCTCCTAAAGGGACTGTGGCAGGTGTGTCCGGCTACCAGGTGCACATCGGAAATCACAAGATTAACACCCCCGGGGACTTCTGCGATATGCTTGTCGCGATGAATCCCGCTGCTTTACGCGCCAATGCGAAATGGTTGAAAAGGACGGCGATGGTGCTTGTCAACGATGACGCTTTCGACGATATGGGGATGAAGAAGGCCGGATTCACCGGCAATCCTTTTGAGGAATTGGGAATTGAGGACAGAACGATTTTGGCGGCACCTATCACGAAACTGACCGAAGCATCTCTGGAAGGCAGCGGGCTTGACGTCGCTGCCGTACACAAATGCAAGAATATGTTCACGCTCGGTATGGCCTGCTACATCTACAACAGACCTCTGGATTTCCTGTACGAGTACATTGAGAACAAATTCAGCAAAAAGCATCCTGAGATGGTGGCTCCCAACAAGAAGGTAGTCTACGACGGGTTCAACTATGCCTCCAACATTCAGGCGGTTCCGAACACCTACACCGTAGCGCCCGCCAAACTTGAGAAGGGTACATACAGAAACATTACCGGTAACCAGGCCACGGCTTGGGGACTTATGGCGGCTGCCGAGAAGGCTGGGCTACCGCTTTTTTGCGGGTCTTACCCTATCACTCCTGCAACTGCGATATTGGAAGAGCTTGCTTTGTACAAGAGCCTGAACGTCAAGACTATGCAGACGGAAGACGAAATTGCGGGCATCTGCTCCGCCATCGGTGCGGCTTTCGCAGGCAATCTCGCCGTCACTTCCACTTCCGGCCCAGGTCTTTCTCTCAAATCCGAGGCATTGGGACTCGCCGTTATGACTGAGTTGCCTCTCGTTGTGGTGGATGTTCAGAGAGCCGGCCCATGTACGGGAATGCCTACCAAGACCGAGCAGTCGGATTTGAACGAAGTTCTTTACGGAAGAAACGGCGAAAGCCCTCTTGTGGTGGTAGCCGCTCATTCTCCGGCAAATTGCTTCGATATGGCGTTTCAAGCCGCCAAGATCGCTCTTGAGTGTATGGTTCCGGTGGTCCTTCTTTCAGAAGGCTTCATAGGAAACGGCTCTGAGCCGTGCAGAATCCCTACAATGAAAGACTATCCCGCGATCAAGCCTCATTTGGTCAAATCATGTGACGGCCCTTTCAATCCGTTCAAGAGAGATCCGGAGACGCTTGCCAGAAACTGGGCAGTGCCCGGAACCAAAGGACTTGAGCACAGAATCGGAGGACTTGAGAAGACTCACGAAGGAGTGCTATCCAATGACCCTGACAACCACGAGACAATGGTCCGCGAGCGCGCCGAGAAAGTTGCGAGAGCGGCTTGCCGCATTCCCGAGCTTAAGGTTGACGGACCTGAGAGCGGAGACGTGCTGCTGATTGGTTGGGGAGGCACTTTCGGTCACATCCTCACTGCAGTCGAGGATATGAGAGAAGACGGCAAGACTGTCAGTTTCGCTCATTTCGACTACATCAACCCGCTGCCTAAGAACACGGAAGAGGTTTTCTCCCGTTTCAAGAGAATCGTCGTCTGCGAACTCAACAGCGGTCAGTTCGCCAATTATCTCAGAGGCATTCTTCCGCATCACGAGTACCTTCAGTGCAACAAGATCCAGGGACAGACATTCCTTGTGAAAGATATTGTTGACGCGGTCGAGAAATCATTATAGGAGAACAGATTATGGCAAAATACACATTCAAGGATTTTAAGAGTGATCAGGAAGTGCGCTGGTGCCCCGGCTGTGGGGACTACGCCGTGCTTGCGGCATTGCAGAAAGTGCTTCCCACAGTTTGTGAAGAGAAAGGCATAGACAAAGAGAAGGTCGTGGTGATCTCAGGCATCGGCTGCTCATCTCGTCTTCCTTATTATATGGACACTTACGGATTCCACACCATTCACGGAAGGGCCACGGCCATTTCCACAGGTGTAAAGGTGGCCAATCCGGAGCTCTGCGTCTGGCAGGCGAGCGGGGACGGTGACGCTCTCGCCATCGGAGGCAATCATTTCATTCACGCCATAAGGCGCAATGTTGACATCAACATAATGCTTTTCAACAACCGTATCTACGGTATGACGAAAGGTCAGTACTCTCCGACCTCCAGATTGGGAGCTATCACCAAGACTTCCCCTTACGGGACGGTTGAGGAGCCTTTCAATCCCGGAAGTCTCGTTCTGGGGGCCAAAGGCACTTTCTTTGCCCGCAGTATGGACACTGAATTGTCTCTTAATGAAGCTGTTATGCTCGCCTCATCGAGACATCACGGCACGTCTGTGATGGAGTTCCTCACCAACTGTATGATCTTCAACAACGGTTCCCACGCCGAACTCTCGGACAGAGAGAACAAGGCTGACAGGATCATAGTGCTGAAAGACGGTGAGAAGATGATTTTCGGAAAAGAGCGGGACAAAGGACTGGTGCTTGAGAACGGAAGACTGAAAGTGGTCAGGATAGGGGAGAACGGAATCTCCGAGAAAGATCTTCTGACCCACGATTCTCATTCAGACAATCTCGGACTTCAGACTATGCTTGCGGAGATGAAGTACCCTGACTTTCCTGTGGCTATGGGAGTGATCAGGGACGTACAGGAGATGACTTACGAGGACGGAGTCTGCGATCAGGTTGCCGAAGTGACGTCCAAATCCAAGATACATTGCGTGGACGACCTGCTCAAAAGCGGTTCCACCTGGGAAATATAAAATAACACACACACATAAATTAATATCATTATGAAAACATCAGAAATAATGGCCGGACTTCAGGCCAAGTACGGAGACCAGAAGGAATTCCTTCAAGCCGTACGTGAAGTTCTTGAATCAATCGAAGAGGTGTACAATCAGCATCCTGAATTCGAGAAAGCGAGGATTATCGAAAGACTGGTGGAGCCTGACAGAATCCTGACCTTCAGAGTGACTTGGATTGACGACGAAGGCAAAATTCAGGTCAACACCGGTTACAGAGTTCAGTTCAACAATGCCATAGGCCCTTACAAAGGCGGATTGAGATTCCATCCTTCAGTCAATCTGTCCATCCTCAAATTCTTGGGATTTGAGCAGACATTCAAGAATTCTTTGACCACTCTGCCAATGGGCGGCGGCAAAGGCGGATCGGACTTCAACCCTAAAGGCAAGTCAGAGGGCGAGATTATGCGTTTCTGCCAGGCGTTTATGCTTGAATTGTGGAGAAACATTGGGCCTGATATGGATGTGCCTGCGGGAGACATCGGAGTAGGCGGACGCGAGATAGGCTTCCTTAACGGAATGTACAAGAAGCTCACCCGCCAGCATCAGGGCGTGCTGACAGGAAAAGGTCTTTCTTACGGCGGCTCTCTGGTTCGTCCTGAGGCTACCGGTTACGGCGCCACCTATTTCCTTGAGCATATGCTGCACAATCACGACAAGAATCTTGATATCAAAGGCAAGAGAGTCGCAATCTCCGGATTCGGAAATGTCGCTTGGGGCGCCTGCACCAAGGCCACTCAGTTAGGAGCCACGGTGGTTTCCATCTCAGGTCCTGACGGCTGCATCTACAATCCTAACGGAATGACACAGGAGAAGCTTGACTATATGCTTCAGCTCAGAGCCACCAACAATGACGTTGTAGCTCCGTTCGCACAGAAATTCCCTGACGCTCAGTTCCTTCCGGGCAAGAAGGCGTGGGCGGTGAAATGCGACATAGCGATGACTTGCGCATTCCAGAACGAGATGTCCGGAGCGGATGCCGAGGAGCTTCTCAAGAACGGTACTTGGGCTTGCGTCGAGGTGTCCAATATGGGCTGCACTCCTGAAGCCATCGAGGCTTTCCAGAAAGCGAGGATTCTCTTTGCTCCGGGAAAGGCTGTCAATGCCGGCGGTGTGGCAACCTCCGGTCTTGAGATGACTCAGAACGCAATGCACATCAGCTGGACTGCCAAGGAAGTGGATGAGAAACTTCACGGCATTATGGATTCCATCCACGCGGCTTGCGTGAAATACGGAACTCAACCTGACGGTTATGTCAATTATGTCAAAGGCGCGAATGTCGCGGGCTTTATGAAAGTCGCTGAGGCGATGCTTTCCCAAGGCGTGATTTAACACTTTGACGAATTATAATTCAGAGAGGACGGCCGCGGGAACTCGATTCTTCAGCCGTTCTCTTTTTTTGTGCCTATTAGATAGATAGTTTGACAAAAATTGTGTAGATTTGCAACCCGTTAGCCGAAATATTAATAAACTAAATAACTCAAATGTCTAATTCAACAGTTTCCGCATCTTGTTGCGGCATCCCTGTAAAGAAACTGGTGATGCTTTTTGTCGCAATCGCGGCATTCCTATTTTTCTGGCTGGTTCCAAGAACCTTTTACGGCCTAGGTGTTGACGGCGCTCCCCTTCTTTCGATAGTCGAGCAGAGAACTGTCGCTATCTTCGTCCTCGCCGCACTGCTGTGGATGTTCGAAATCATCCCTGCGTGGACGACTTCCGTCCTGATCATAGTCATAATGCTGCTCACGATTTCGGACAGCAGTCTGCTGTTTTTTATGGGCAAGGATCAGCCTAATCAGATGGGCACATTCGTCAGCTACAAGTCCATTCTCGCGGCATTTGCGGACCCGACGATTATGCTTTTCCTCG
>Ga0172377_10004224_pt1 | contig 14811 bp, 6 predicted proteins | sample Pumphouse3metaG_FD_119749 | JGI IMG/M metagenome (GOLD analysis project Ga0172377, IMG submission 119749) | Leachate microbial communities from a municipal landfill in Southern Ontario, Canada - Pumphouse #3 metaG | ecosystem: Engineered > Solid waste > Landfill > Unclassified | place: Canada... | reverse complement strand
CTCACATTGTGTCAGCAAATAGGCCTTGAGGCTCTCGTCCACCATGTAGTTGACGATCTCGCGCGGGGTGTAGAAGGAGCCGCTCTGTTTGCGGGCGGTCTCGCGCGTCTCGGGGTTATAAGCGCCCAAGAGGATTTCAAAGACCTTGCCGCGCAGTTCGGGATCGAGCGCCACGTCGCTGTCGTTGGGGTCGTTCTCGTCCACTGTAAAGTCGTAGCGGGAGAAGAGCGTGAGCAACCCGCGGTCATCGAAGAACAGGTTGTTAGGGATGTGCGCGACGCGCTTCGAATTGCGGCTGAAGCCGTCCTGATAGTCCGCTTTCTTGTCCAGGCATTCGAACAGACCACCGTTCAGGAAAGGGACGCTGCGGAAGAGGTCGACGACCGCATCTGGCGAAATTGCGAACTCTTTCGCGTAACGGTAGAGCAGCTTGATACCGAAATGCTCCCGGTTCTCCGCGAACGAGCCTTCGCTGGCGAAGTCGCGTTCCTTAATCTCGCAGTTCAGGGTCGCGAAGAAGAGGTTCTGAAGAATGGCGCGGTAGTAGTTGTCTTGCTTCGGGGAGTCGGGGTCGAAGGATTTGAGGATCTTTTTCAGCTCAGCCGGTTTAAATAGCTTTTCCGGGATCAGGTCTTTCTGGCGGATGAACCAGATGAACATGAGGCGAGTGATCAACCGGATGAGGTGCTCCGCGAGCTGGATACGGTCATCATCGTCGCGGTTGATGTCGTTGGGGAAGGTCACGTTGGATTCGGGGGCCATGGCCCTTTCGTACCAGGCGAAGAGGCTGTTGTAGAACTCCTTAGTCAACGTCTCGACGGAAAAAGCCTTGCAGAGATCACCGTAGGAGCTGAACGAAGGCTCCATGCGCGCACGGAACGTCTTGTTGTTCCGGACCGGGTGAACGAAGAACGACTGACGTTTGAAATCGCCGTAAACCAGGCGCTTGCCGTCCGCGCGCCCAGACACGAGGCTGAGACGGAAGTTGCCGTCGCTGTCATGGAAGGCGAACAGCCCCTGCGTGAAGAGTCCCTTGACTTTGGCGGGAGGTGTGTCGATGGCGGCCTGAAGCTGTTTGCGGGCGAAATCGAATTGTTTGCGGCGGCTGGAGCGTTCGTTGATTTTCTGGCCGGCATAGACGGACATCACCAGCAGGGGGCGGTTCACCTCGCCGTCGGAGAGGACGTTCACATAGCCGACTACGCTGGCTTTGGGAAACTTCTCGTCATTGGGCACGTCATGCGGGTCGGCGGTAAAGCGGTCAAACTTCGCGCGGCACCATTCGCTGAATGTCTCGGGCGAAAACCCGGAAATCAAATCATCGATCATGAATAAAGCTTCTCACTGGCAGTAAAATAAGAACTGTAAAAAAATGTATCACTATATGCAGAGGCATGCGAGATTAAAAGATGCTCGATATACGACCGCACATTGTCAGACGATGGCAGTTTAAAAATCGGGCGTCCGGTACGTCCGCCCGTACTGGCGGGGCGCAGTGTGAAAGCTCGGGCCGCGTTTTCCGGCTACAGCAGGGCGGAAGCGAGGCCCAGGTAGATGAAGACCCCGAGGATGTCGGCCAGGGAGGTCACGAGCGGGCTGCTGGCGACGGCGGGGTCGACCTTGAACCGGCGCAGGATGAACGGCAGGGTCATTCCGATGAGGCTGCCGGCCACTACGATCAGAATCATGGAGAGCGCGGCCACCAGGCCGATGCGCGTGCCGCCGCGCCACCAGGCCAGCAGGAACACCGCAGCAGACATTGAGAGCCCGAGGCTCAGCGAAACCATTATCTCGCGCCAGAAAACCTTCAGGAAGTCAGTCAGCGTCAGTTCGCCCAGGGCCATGCCGCGGATGACCAGCGTGGCGGATTGCGAGCCGGCGTTGCCGCCGCTGGCGATCAGCAGCGGCAGGAAGAAAACCAGTGCCACGAACGAGCCGATCAGCTTGTCGAAATGCGCTATGCCCGCGCCTGAGAAAATGTTGACGAACACCAGCGTCACCAGCCAGGGCATGCGGCTGCGGTACAGCATTGAGAGCGGCGTCTGAAGGTACCCCGCGCTAAGGGGGCGGATGGCCACGACCTTGTGGAAGTCTTCCGTGGCCTCTTCTTCCGACACGTCGAGGATGTCGTCGTTCGTGACGATCCCCAGCAGGACGCCTTCCGAGTCGACTACCGGCAGGGCGTAAAGGTCGTATTTCTTGAACACCATGACGGCCTCTTCGCGGTCCTGCAACGAGTGCAGCGCCACATAGTGGCGGTCCATCAGGGACGATACGCTTGCGGCCGGATCGGCGAGGATCAGCTTGCGCAGCAGCAGGTCGTCCACCAGGACGCCGCGCCCGTCGATGATGTAGACCATCATGACGGTTTCCGAATCGTCGCCCATGGCGCGGATTTGTTCCAGCGTCTTGGCGACGGTCCACTCCTCGCGGGCGAAGACATAGCGGTTGGTCATCAGGCGCCCGACGCTGTCCTTCGGGTAGCTGAGGAGGCTGAGGGCCTGTTTGCGGTCTTTGTCGCTCAACAGGTTCAACAGGCGTTGCAGCACGCTGGCCGGCAGCTCTTCGAATAGCGCGGTGCGGTCGTCCGGCGAGAGCGCCGAGAGGATTTGGCGCGTCTCGTCCTGCGCCATGTTTTCCAGAAGCAGGTTTTGAGAGGGGTATTCGAGCAGCGAGAACACGTCGTCGGCCATGCTTCTGGGCAGCAGGCGGAAGACCAGTATCTGGTCGGCCGCGTTCAGGGCGGTTATGAGTTCCGCTATTTCCGGGGGCGGCTGCGCTGCGAGGAAGATGCGCAGGTCGTTGAGGCGCCGGTCCTCCAGCATCTCGACGATGTCGGGCATCAGCAGTTGGCTGAGGACCGTGCATGTGGCGCGGCGCACCTGTTCGCGCTCCTCTTCGGCGTCCTCGCGCCCCTCCATCGCCGCAATCCATGATTCAAGGCGGTCCTTGACCTCGGACAGGTCCTTGAGGTTGACCAGCTCGTGTTTGGTCTCGTCGGCCTCGATGACCCGGGCGAGGGTCGAGAGTTCGGTCAGATAGGCGTTGCGGGCAGAGTAGGGGACGAAATACATCAGGATCAGATGCACCGGCCACCCGTCGGTGTTGCCGTATTCGATGCCGTCGGGGCTCCATCCGATGACGCAGGTCATCTCGCCGACATTTTCCGAGCGGGCGTGCGGGCAGGCGATCCCGTATTTGAGGTAGGTTATGGCCTGCTCCTCGCGCCGTATTACGTTGTCGAAGATACTGTTCCCAGCGGTGATTCCTGCGGATGCGCTGAGGTTTTCGGCAAGTGTGCGCAGGGCCTGGTTTTTATTGCAGGCCGGCAGCTCGACCAGCCGTCCCTCGGCGATAGCCTTAAGTATTGGAATGTGTGTGTTCATGGCCTGAACCCGCGCCTAAAAAAGCGGCGTTCCGAAAGTGTCCGGAACGCCGCTGTATTGTCACATGGAACCGGACGGTTATCAGTTGCCCTTGATGTCAGCCAAGGTTTTCAACATCTCGAAGTTTTCCTTGAACTTCTTTTCCGCGTCCTGGAGCATGGCCTCCGCGTTAGGGTTCAGCTTCAGCAGTTGTTTGAAGCGGTTTTCCTTGAGCGCGGTTTCGGCGAAGGACTGGGTGGGCGCCTTGCTGTCCAGCTGCAGCGGGTTCTTGCCTTGCGCGGCGAGATCCGGGTTGTAACGGTACAGCGGGAAGTGCCCGCTCTCGACCGCGGTCTTCTGGTGGTCGAGGCCCTGGCTCATGTCGATGCCGTGCGCGATGCAGTGCGAGTAGGCGATGATGATGGCCGGTCCGTCATACGCCTCGGCCTCGGCGAAAGCCTTGACCGTGGCGGCGGCGTTGGCGCCCAGGCTGACCTGCGCGACATAGATGTTTTTATAGATCATCGAAATCATGCCCAGGTTCTTCTTCATCTGCGGCTTGCCGCCTGCGGCGAACTTGGCCACCGCGCCCAGCGGGGTCGACTTGGAAGCCTGGCCGCCGGTGTTGGAATAGACCTCGGTGTCGAGCACGAGAATCTTGATGTTGCGCCCGCTGGCGAGCACGTGGTCAAGGCCGCCGTAGCCGATGTCATACGCCCAGCCGTCGCCGCCGATGGCCCACACCGACTTGCGGATGAGGTAATCCGCGACGCCCAGCAGGTTCTTGCAGACGTTGCAGCAAGAGCCGTCGCCGAGCAGCTTTTTGAGCTCGGCGACCAGTAAGCGCATGTTTTCCACGCCCTCGCCGCTGGTCTGGTCAGTCGTCTTGATCTTTTCGGCCACTGCCTTAAGCTCTGCCGGCGCCTTTTCAGCCGCGATGACCTGATCCAGCAGCTCGATGGCGTAGGCGTTGAGCTTGTCGGCGGTCAGGCGCATGCCGAAGGCGAACTCCGCGTTGTCCTCGAACAGCGAGTTGGCCCAAGCCGGGCCGCGCCCGTCGGAGCGCTGGCAGTAGGGGGTGGTGGGCAGGTTGCCGCCGTAGATCGACGAGCATCCGGTGGCGTTGCCGATCAGCAGCCGGTCTCCCGCAAGCTGGGTCAAAAGCTTTACGTAAGGAGTCTCGCCGCAACCGGCGCAGGCGCCGGAAAACTCGAACAGCGGGCGTTTGAGCTGGCTGCCCTGGATTGTGGCCGGGTTGATCTTGGACGTGTCGGCTTCGGGCAGTCCCAGGAAGAATTCCCAATTGGCCGCCTCGGGGGCGCGCAGCGGGATCTGGTCAGCCATGTTGATGGCTTTTTGGGCCGGGTCGGCCTTGTTCTTGGCCGGGCAGCGCTGCACGCAGAGACCGCAGCCGGTGCAGTCTTCCGGCGCGATCTGGATGGTGTACTTGTAGCCGGGATAGGCCTTGCCGACGACACCCTTCGCATCCACCGACTTGAAGGTTTCCGGTGCGTCCTTGAGGTTGGCCGGATCGTAAACCTTGCCGCGGATGGCGGCGTGCGGGCAAACCAGAGAGCACTGCATGCACTGGATGCAGGTGTCGGGATCCCAAGCGGGAATCGCGGTGGCGATGTTGCGCTTCTCCCACTGCGTGGTGGAGGTGGGCCATGTGCCGTCGTTGGGTATTTTAGAGACCGGAAGGGCGTCGCCGCGCTGCGCCATGATCTCGGCGGTCACGTTCTTGACGAAATCAGGGGCGGCTGAGGAAACCACGGCGGGCATTTTAACTTTGCCGGCCGGCTGAGACGGGTAATCGACCTTCTTGACCGCGTCGGAGGCGGCGTCGATGGCGTCCCAGTTCTTCTGGACAACCGCGTCGCCCTTGCGGCCGTAGGTTTTCTTGGCGGCGTTCTTGAGGGCTTTGATGGCCTCTTCCGCCGGCAGGATGCCGGAGATTTTGAAAAAGGCGGTCTGCATCACGGTGTTGATGCGTCCGCCGAGTTTCAGTTCGTGGTCGAGCTTGAGGGCATTCACCACATAGAAGTTCAGCTTCTTGTCGATGATTTGCCGCTCGACCTCGTCCGGCATGCGATCCCAGACCTCGTCCGCGTCATAAGGCGAGGCCAGCAGGAAGGTGCCGCCGGGCTTGACGCTCGAAAGCATGTCGTATTTCTCCAGGAACGAGAAATTGTGACAGGCCACGAAGTCAGGCTTGGTGCAGAGGTAGGGGCTGCGGATGATCTCGGGGCCGAAGCGCAGGTGCGAGACCGTGATCGCGCCGGCCTTTTTTGAATCGTAGACGAAATAGCCCTGGGCGAAATTGTCGGTGTCCGAACCGATGATCTTGATCGAGTTCTTGTTGGCGCCGACCGTGCCGTCCGAGCCCAGCCCGTAGAACATGCACTCTTTGCGGCCCTCGTCCGCCAGCGTGAAATCCGCGGGGATTTCAAGGCTGAGGCCGGTCAGGTCGTCTTTGACGCCGACGGCGAAGCGGTTCATCGGTTTCGCGCCGCGGGCGTTGTCGAAAACCGCCTTGACCATGGCGGGTGTGAACTCTTTCGAACCGAGGCCGTAGCGTCCGCCGTAGGAGGGAATCCAGCTCTTTATGTTGGCCAGCTTTTCCTGCATGGCCTCGCCGATGGCGGTGCGCACGTCGCCGTAGAGCGGCTCGCCGACCGCGCCGGGCTCTTTGGTGCGGTCGAGCACCGTGATAGTCTTGGCGGTGGCCGGGATGGCCAAGGCGAACGACTTGATGTCAAACGGGCGATACAAACGAACTTTGATGACGCCGACTTTCTCGCCTTTGCCGACCAGCTCTTCCACGGTTTCGTGGACGGTCTCGGCTCCGGACCCCATGATCACGATGACGTGCTCTGCGTCCGGCGCGCCGACGTAATCGAAGAGGCGGTATTGCCGTCCCGTTAGCTTCGCGTATTTGTCCATGGCTTTCTGGACGATGGCGGGAGTGGCCGCATAGAAGGGGTTGACCGTCTCTCGCCCTTGGAAATTCACGTCCGGGTTCTGGGCCGTGCCGCGCAGGACCGGTTTCTCGGGGTTGAGCGCGCGGGCGCGGTGGGCCGTGACAAATTCATCGTCGATCATCGCGCGGACCACCTCCTGGTCGACGTCATCGACTTTCTGCACCTCGTGTGAAGTGCGGAAACCGTCGAAGAAATGCACGAAAGGCACGCGCGACTCAAGTGTGGCGGCGTGCGCGATGGTCGCGATGTCCAACACCTCCTGCACACTGTTGGAGGCCAGCATGGCGAAGCCGGTCTGGCGGCAGGCCATGACGTCGCCATGGTCGCCGAAGATCGAGAGGCCCTGGCAGGCCAGCGCGCGTGCGGAGACATGGAAGACCGTGGGGATCAGCTCGCCGGCGATCTTGTACATGTTTGGGATCATCAGCAGCAGGCCCTGGGAAGCCGTGAAAGTGGTTGTGAGCGCGCCGGTGGCCAGGGCGCCGTGGACCGCGCCCGAAGCGCCGCCTTCGGACTGCAGCTCCGCCACGTGCGGCACTGTTCCCCAGATGTTCTTCATGCCCTTGGCGGCCCATTCGTCGGCCCATTCGCCCATGTTCGAAGATGGGGTGATGGGATAGATGGCGGCGACCTCGCTGCAGGCGAAAGCGATTTGGGCTGCGGCCTGATTGCCGTCAACCATGATTTTTTTCGACATGATTCAACTCCTTAAAACAGTTAAGCGCGTCCGCCTAAAGCCGGACGCGCTTAATTTTGATTATTTTTTCAGTGCGGCGCGAACATCTTCGAGCTTTCCGGCCGAACCGAGTTTGACATTCTTGGCGGCAATGAAGGCCGCGTATTCCGGTATGAAGACCTTGCCGGGGTCGCGCAGGTCGAACTTCTCGGGGTGGTCGCGGAAGAACTCGCGGTGCACGCGGCACCAGACCAGGCGTCCGTCGGTGTCGATGTTGATCTTGGTGACGCCGAGTTTGGCGGCGCCGAGGAACTGGTCCGCGTCCACGCCGCTGGCGCCTTGGATGTTTCCGCCGGCCGCGTTGATGCGGGCGACCTCGTCCTTGGGCACCGATGACGATCCGTGCATCACCAGGGGGTACTCAGGCATGAGTTTCTGGATCTGCTCGAGGATGTCGAAACGCAGTTTCTGGTCGCCGTGGAATTTGAATGCGCCGTGCGAGGTGCCGATGGCGCAGGCCAGAGAGTCACAGCCGGTTTGCTTGACGAAATATTCGGCTTCTTCAGGCTTGGTGTAGACGTGCTCGGCGGCGGAGACGTCCTCCTCGATGCCTTTGAGCTGGCCCAGCTCGGCTTCGACGACGATGCCCTTGGCATGCGCGGCGTCCACGACACGCCTGGTGATCTCAATGTTCTTCTCGATCGGGAAGTGCGACGCGTCGATCATGACCGAGCTGTAGACGCCCGAATCGATGCAATCCATGCAGGTCTCTTCATCGCCGTGGTCCAGATGCACCGCGAAAACGGCTTCCGGGAAAATCTGGTCGGCGGTCTGCATCATGGCTTCAAGCATCAGCTTGTGGGTGTACGAGCGCGCGCCTTTGGAAAGTTGCACGATGAAAGGCGCCTTGCTGTCGACATTGCCTTTGAACAGACCCATGGTCTGTTCCAGGTTGTTGATGTTGTAGGCGCCGATCGCGTATTTTCCATAAGCCTGCTGAAAGAGTTCTTTTGTGGTGACGATCATGGATATCTCCGGTTTTGTGCGGCCGGTGTGCGTTGCCACGCGCAAACGCTCCGATGCCGTGAAATGAAAGTCAGTTAATATACAGCCTGAAGGAGGTCAGGACAAGCCAAAACCGATATGCCTAAATCGCGGGTAATAAGTTGACGTGTCTTAGGCGGAATTGATAATTTTGGCGCATGACACCATTTGACATTTTGGTTTTGACGGCCGCGAACGAGGCGCAGGCCAAAGGTTACCGTGAGCAGCTTGTCTGGCGGCGCGACGCGGGCCTGCTGGATCCGGCCACGCGTTTTGAGGTCGTCGCCGATCCCGGCGGCAGGCGCGTGGGTTCTTTGGGCGCGACCCTTAACGTGCTGGAAAGGCTGCGCGGAACCCTGGCGGAGGTGGATTCGCCCGCCGGGGCCCAAAACGTTTTTGAGGGGCGCCGCATCCTGATATGCCACTCTGGCGGCGACAGCAGGCGGACGCCGGCCTACGCGGCGCAGGGCAAGGTCTTCACGCCGGTGCCGACTGCCGCGGCGGACAACCTGCCTTTGGCGCTTTTCGATCTGATCCTGAAGAATCTGCAAAAGCTGCCCGCGCCCGCAGGCGGTCATGTGCTGGTGACTTCCGGTGACGTGCTGCTGACCTTCGACCACGAGTCGGTCGACCTGTCGCGCCCGGGCGTGACGGGCGTGGCCTATTTCGGCCCTGCCGAGCGCGGCTCGCGGCACGGCGTGTATGTGCCGGAAACTTTCACGGGCAGTCCGCTGCGCACCGAGTGCGTCCGGGTGGCCGACTTTTTGCAGAAACCACCGGAGGCCGAGGCGCGGCTGCGCGGGGCGGTGGACCCCTTCGGACATGTCGCGGTCGACACAGGCCTTCTGAGCTTTGATCCGGACACTTGCGCCGAACTTTTGGACGCGGCCGAACGGGCTGGCGGGCGCGCGCATGGCGGCATTCTGGGAGAACTGGAGACGGGCCGGTGTCCGGCGCTCGACCTTTATGAGGATCTGACAATGGCGCTGGCGCCGCGGTATGACGAGCGGCGCTATGTGGAGAGGGTGTCAACGGCGCGCGGGGCGGACAATGCCCACAAGCGCAGGATGGGGCGATTTTACCGGTCGGTGCGCGGCATGCCTTTTCAGGTCAACGTGGTTCCGTACTGCGACTTTTTCCATATCGGCAGCAGCCGCGAGCTTTTGACGGGCTTTTCCAGCCTTTCCCGCACGGCGCGCGAATATTGTTTCGCCAACGGCAGCGGCGCGAGCGTGGCCGGTGACTGCGGCAGCCCTTTCATATTCAACTCTTATGTCAAATGTCCGGTGAAAGCCGTGAACGCGTTGATAGAGGGGGTCCACGCCGAGCGTTGCCGCCGGTTGGATCTGAAGGGAGAAAACATATTGACCGGCCTGCCGCCGGAAGCGGCTGTGCCGGTGTGTCTCGGCAAGGGCACGGGGCTGGCCTGCCTGCCGGTCGGCAGAGCGGGATGGGCCGCGGTCGCGTATGGTTTGGACGATGATTTCAAGACGCCGTTCGGCGGTGACAGGCCTTGCCTTTTTCTCAACGCCCCGGTAGAGGAGTGGCTCGACAAGAACGGGATTAAAGCGTCGCGGCTGTGGCGCGGCGACGCTGCGGACGGCATGTGGCGCGCCCGTCTGTGGCGGGTTGGCCCTGTTGACGCGGTTGTCGCGGAGGCTGTGGCCGTGGCGCGGGGGGCCGGGCTTGACACGGCCGGCCGCGGCCGGCGCTTCAGTCTGGCAGAGCTGATCCCGATGGTTGACCACAACCGGCTGCTGGGCTTGCGGCAGGAGATACGCCGCCACGTGAATCTGGCTAAGGTGGCGGAGCGCGTTTTGGCGGACGACGCCTTGCCGGCGAGTGCGGTCTGCGGGGATATTCAAAACAGGCGGGAAGCGGATGCGGCATTGCGGCGCCTGTCTGCGCTCTTGGGAAAAGATGCTTTGCGCAAGCCGCTGCTGCGCGCGCGTGTGTTGCGCATGATGGCGATGATACAGGACAAGTTCACGCCCGGCGGGAAAAAAGGTCAAGAACATTTGGTCAAGGCGTTCGCGGCGGTGGCCGAGGCTGTGGCGACAAGTTTCGAACCTGCCGGACAGCCGCGCCCGGCCGCTATTCTGCACGATCAGGTGGTTTGGGTGACCACGCCCGTGCGCATGGATTTCGACGGGGGATGGTCGGACACGCCTCCGATCTGCACGGAACGCGGCGGCGCGGTGCTGAACGCGGCGGTGACATTGAACGGACTTTATCCGATTCAGGTGATGGCCAAGTTGAATACCAGGGGCTGCATAAGGCTTTCCAGCATTGACCTCGGCGAGAGCAAAGAGATCAAGACCACGGCGGAACTGCTTGAGCACCGCGACCCGCACGACTGGTCGGCTCTGGCAAAAGCCGCTTTGGTTCTCGCCGGGTTCGGCCCCGCGCGCGTGAATGAGCCCTTGGCGCGGTGGCTGCGGACTTTGGGCGGCGGGTTGGACCTGACCATTTTCTCGGCTCTGCCGAAGGGCTCAGGCATGGGCACCAGCTCGATTCTGGGCGCAGCGGTGATAGCCTGCCTTGACCGTGTGCTGGGGGAGCCTTACAACTCCGACCGGCTGATACGCATGACCTCCATATTGGAGCAGCGCATGTGTACCGGCGGCGGGTGGCAGGATCAGGCCGGCGGCATCATGCCGGGAGTGAAACTGATCCGGACCCAGCCCGGGCAGGATCAGACGGTGTCGCTGCGCTGGACCGAGTTCGACATGTCTGAAGGCAGCGAGTTCAAGCGCCGGTGCCTGCTGTATTTCACAGGCCAGAAACGCATGGCGCGTAATATACTGCACAATGTAGTGGCGGCGTATCTGGCGCGCGAACCCCTGATTTTACAAACGCTTGACGACCTCGGGAATTCAGTTCTGCAGACCAAAGAGGCGTTGGACGCGCGCGACATCGACGGTTTCGCGCGGGGCATCGCGCATTATTGGGAACTTAAGAAAAACATTGATCCCGGCTCGACCAATCCGCTGATAGAAGCTTTGCTGGACAGCGTCAAACCCTACACGCAGGCAGCCCTGCTGCCGGGCGCGGGCGGCGGCGGGTTCATTTTCATGATTGCCAAGAGCGCGGCCGACGCCGAACGCGCGCGTCGCGTTCTCGAGTCCAGACCGCTGAACTCTCAGGCGCGCTTCTTCGAATTCGACATTGATCAGAAAGGTCTGACCGTCACGGTCTTGTGATCCGCCGCGTTTGAAGCCGCGACACACTTCAGCCTTACACCGTCAGGCTGTAGCCTTTGCGGTATTCGGGTTTGAGCAGGGCGTTGGCGGCCGCGCTGTTGGTGAAGCGGGCGGTGTCGTGGTCCCATTCGAGCCTGACTCCGGGCAGACGCACGGCGACAGCGCCCAGCGCCGCGTTTTCGGCCACGTAGCCTGCGGTCTCGAAGGGGTTGTTCGATTTGCGGCCGATCTTGACGGCTGTGATGAAATCATCGAAATGGCTGCCGAGCTTCAATGTCCAGAAGCCGGGCCTGCTTTTCTCTTCTTCCCTGATGTCGCGGATCATCTGGCGCATGGCGGTTTCCGGGATGACGCGGCAGGCGTCCGCGCCGTGCGAGCCGTATTTGACCGTGTTCCTGCTGCCGTAGACGACCGCGCCGGCGTTCCAGCCCTTCTCTGTAAGCCTGTTGCCCAGATCGCGGCTCTCCTCAAGCTGGGTCGGTCGCGGCACCTTGTTGCAGAACTCGCCGTCATGCCAGAGTATGGTCATGGTCTTGCCGTTTGGCAGGTCATACTCGTACCGTATGCGCGCGGCGTTGGGGAAGGCCAGCCGGTCGCGCGCGGGATCCCAGTCCGGAGTGGTTTCCGCGGTGATGCGGTTCGGGCTGCGCAGTGACAGCGAGTCGTAGATCGGATCCAGCAGGTGGCAGCCCCAGTCGCCGGGGTTGCCTGTGCCGTAAGGCGTCCAGGCGCGCCAGCGGTTGGGCGTGAAATGCGGTGAATATGCGTGGTATTCCCCGGGGCCGACCCACATGTCCCAGTTCAAGCCTTCGGGAACCTTTTCCTGCGCGGCGAGTTCCGGTATCTTGCTTTTCGAGTCCAGCAGACGCATGGTGGTCCAGGTGTGGACTTCCCGGATTTCTCCCAGCAGGCCTTTCTGCACCCAGGCCTTGAAGGTCTGGTGGCTGGCGAAAGAGTGCCCCTGGTTTCCCATGTGGGTTACCACGTTGTATTTGCGCGCCGCCGCCATGAGTTGGCGCACCTCCCAGACGGTGCGCGCGATAGGTTTTTCGGTGTAGACATGCTTGCCCAGCCGCATCGCCTCGACCGTCGGCAGCGCGTGCCAGTGGTCGGGGGTCGCCACGATGACCGCGTCGAAGGACTTGACGAGCTTCTCGTACATCGCGCGGTAGTCCTCGAAAACGGCGGCGTCGGGCACGATTTCTTTCGCTTTCAAAATGCTGCGCGGATCAACGTCGGCTATGGCCACGACCTTGCCTGAAGCGCCGACGCTCTTTATATCTGCGCGTCCCTGTCCGCCCACGCCCACGGCCGCGAAGTACACGGTCTCGCTCGGCGGCGTTTTGCCGCTGCCGGCCAGAAGGCGCCGGGGCAGTATTGAGAACGAAGCCGCGGTTTTGGCGGCCGTTGACATGAAAGACCTGCGGGACGCGAAATTTGACATACCAAACCTCTCTTTATTGTGCCGTGATCGTAACAGAAAGGGTATGCGCCGTCTTGTAAATGCCGAGGCAAGATGTGTATACTATCCGCGTGAAACCTAAAACCATGCAGAAGCGCTTCCTTTCGAAGATAGGCGACATTGCGCCGTTCCGGCGCCTGATCGACCTTTTGCCTGACGTGAGTTTCTTCATGAAGGACAGTGACGGGCGTTTCATGCTGAACAATCTGCGCGCTTGCGAGTTCTGCAACGCCAACAATGAGAACGAGACGATCGGCAAGACAGACTACGATTTTTTCTCGAAAGACCGCGCCGACTTTTATGTTCGCGGCGACCGGGAGGTGATGCAGAGCGGCGTGCCGGTCATCAACGAGATCGCTCCGGCTCCGGAACATTCCGACCGCCTCATGGTGCACAGCAAATTCGCGGTTTGCGACAAACGCGGCAAGCCGATCGGAGTGGTCGGCTTTTACCGCATCATCGACGACCTGCGCGACACCCCGCGTTGGCACGGTCGCTTCGCCGAGGTCATGGCCATGATGCATTCGCGTTACGGCGAAGGGTTGGACATAAAGAGTCTCGCTAAAATGGCGGGGGTTTCGCAAAGCCAGTTCGAGCGACGCTTCAACCGCATTTTCGGAACCACTCCCTACGAATATCTGTTGAGAGTGCGCATCGCCGCCGCGCGCGCCCTTTTGGAAAACAGCGAGCGTACCATTGCGGATATCGCATGCGAGACCGGGTTCTACGACCACAGCCATTTCACTCGCACGTTTAAGCGGATAGTCGGCATATCACCGGGCAGATACCGCGCCATCCATTCGGCGGTCGGCATGTGAAAGTGATTTTGCATGGCGCCCCTGGCAGGACTTGAACCTGCGACCCACGGATTAGAAATCCGTTGCTCTATCCAACTGAGCTACAGGGGCAATGAATTATGAATCAGAAAGCCATCGGTTTTTGCCGCAAAATATAGCACAGCCCTGAACCGCGGACAAGCCCGCTGTGCGCTTTGTCGGATTACCGCTCAGGGCGTATCTTCGGGGTTGACTTATTGGCCTTATGCCGCATAATGGACTCCACCATATGGACGGTTTGGCACCCGTGGAAGTCTATGGGGAGCCAGTTGTTGAGCGGCAGTTTGCAACAAGTTTAGGAGATATTTTTATGATTACGATTCGAGCGGTTACGGCGGTTTGTGCTGTGTTTGCGGCGTTTGCCGCCTATGCGGTCAAGCCGGTGGTGACCAATGACTACAACGGCGTCAAGGTGATCGTCAATTACGACAAGAGCCGCATCGCCCCGTACACGCTCGAGGATCCGCTCGCGTTCGCCGATGGACGCAAGGTCACGAACCGTAACGATTGGCGGGCGCGCCGGGAGGAGATGCTGGGAATTTTCGCGAGGGAGATGTACGGCGCCGAGCCGCCGAAGCCCGAGACGCTCATAACCGATCTGGTTGATGAGAAGATCACGGCGGCGGGGTTTGCGATACGCCGTCAGTACAAGATGTATTTCAAGGCGGACCGCACGGGCCCCTGCATCAGTTGGATCGTCTGGGTTCCGCGCTGGGCCGAGAAGCCTGTGCCGGTCGTCTGTTTTCTAAACTACCGCGGCAACCACGAGCTTGCATTCGACACGGACATTCCGATGCAGACGGGATGGACCCGCGCCGGACCCAAGACCGACGGAAACCGCTCTTCGGAGCGCACGCGCGGCATAATGCAGGACGCGAACTCCGACAGCATTTTCCCGCTTGCGAAGATTATCGCGCGCGGCTATGCGGCGATGAGCGCTTGCTACTGCGAGGTTTCTCCGGACCCGAGCTACAGCGAGAAGCCTCCATACGATCAGAAGACGTTCTCATACACTGGAGTTTTCGACCTTTGGGGCAAACGTGACGAGAGCCGCGCGGACAACATCACCGCGCTCGGGGCGTGGGCGTGGGCGCTTTCGCGCGGACTCGACCTCGCGGAGCGCATACCCGAAATCGACGCGAAGCGCAGCGTCGTCACCGGCTGCTCAAGGTTAGGCAAGGCCGCGCTGCTCGCGGCCGCTCGCGACGAGCGTTTCGCCGTTTGCGTGCCCAATCAGTGCTGGG
>Ga0172377_10004222_pt1 | contig 14815 bp, 19 predicted proteins | sample Pumphouse3metaG_FD_119749 | JGI IMG/M metagenome (GOLD analysis project Ga0172377, IMG submission 119749) | Leachate microbial communities from a municipal landfill in Southern Ontario, Canada - Pumphouse #3 metaG | ecosystem: Engineered > Solid waste > Landfill > Unclassified | place: Canada... | reverse complement strand
TATGTTTGGTGGAAAAACTGCTCAAGCAATTTTAGATGCTCAACGTGCGCAAATAGCAAATAGAAAAGTACAAGCATTCAAAATTAATTGGGATAATAGATATGATGACTCTTTTATTACAGCAAATAATGAACAACTAAAATATCCTGCTATATCAGTACCAAATTTAGGAGGTTTAATAAAAAAATTAGATAAAGATACTGAAATAATTATTATAGATGAAATACAATTTTTTGATGAAAACATTTATGATTTTATTTTAGAGAATAAAAGTCAAAAGAGAATTATTGCAACAGGATTACAAACAGATTATAGAGGGAATTCTTTTCCATTAAGAAGTATTAAAGGTAAGGAATTTGATTCAGAAAAATATAGTATTGGTGATTTAATGGGTATTAGTACAAAAATAAAACAATTTTGGCCAATTTGTAAATATCCTATAAATGGAGAAAAATACAATTGTGATTCTGCTTATTATAATCAAAGATTTAATTCAGATGGAACTTTATCATTATATTCAGAGCCAACTGTTGTTATTGGGGGGACAAATAGATATTTAGCACTTTGTGATAAACATTTTATTAGACCATTAAAAAATAATACATTTAGGACTTATAATGGAGAAATTTTAACTCAAAAACAAACAAAAGATTATATCTTTAAAAAAAATGTAAAATAAAACTAATAATACCCATAAACCAACAATAAAAACTAAATATCCAAAACTTATTTGCTTTTATTATTTTAACTAATAGATTTAAGAAAAAGAAACTTAAACTAAAACAAATTAAAAATCCTATTATTAAAGAAAAATCAAAGAAATAATTTTCTAATTTTATTAATTCTAATAAAAAAGCTCCTAAACTTAAGGGAATAAAAAGTAAAAATGAGAACTTAGCAATTTTTTCTTTATTTAATCCTTGAAATAATCCAGTTGATATTGTTATACCACTTCTACTAATTCCTGGAAATAAAGCAAACATTTGCATTAAACCTATTTTTAATGAAGACTTAAGAGTTAATTCCCTATTTTTATTTTTAAAAAACTTTGTTGAAAATAATATAAATCCAGTTAATAAAAAAGAAATACCTAAAAATAAAAATGAATTAAATGTTTTTTCTACTAAATCATTAAACAAAAAACCAATAATTGCAGCTGGAATTGTTGCTACAATTAAATAAATCCACATTTTTTTTGATTCTTTATTAAATGTTAATAATGTCTTTATTTCGTCTTTTAAAAAAAATAAAACTGCAAATAAACTAGCTAAATGAAGTACAGTAAAATAAAATAAATTAGGTGTTGTAAATATTTTTGAATATAATGCTAAGTGCCCTGAACTAGATATTGGTAAAAATTCACTAAATGATTGAATTATAGCTAAAACAATTTCATTAATCATTATCTTTTATGAATCATTTAATTTAAGTATTTTTGCAAATATTTATAAATTAATTAATTCTATTTAAATTATGAAACAGAGGTATAACTTAGATTTATTAGATATTAGTTTATTTAAATTATCTTTAATTTGTGCTACTATTTTTTTAGTAGGAATCTTAATTTATAATTTTCCTCGTTTAATTTTCTCATTAACAAAATATTTTTGGATATTTTTATTCTTAGCGATAATATTTGGGATTTACCCTGTTTATAAAAATTTTTTAAATAAATCTCAAAAAAAGAAAAAATGAAAAATAAAAAAGCTGCAATGGAAATGAGTATTGGTACAATTGTAGTAATTGTCTTAGCAATGAGTATGTTAATTTTAGGAATTGTCTTAGTCCGAAATATTTTTGGAAGTGGTATGAATGTTGTAGATGCAACAGATGCTCAGGTGATGGACCAAATTTCAAAATTATTTGGAGATGATACAAAAGTTGTAATATATCCAACAACAGGAGAAACATCAGTTCAAATAGGACAAACAGGAGGATTTGCATTTGGAATTAAAAATTTAATTACAGGTTCTCAAGGACAAAACGCAATTTTTTCATATGATGTTAAAGTTCAAGATCCTGGTAATTGTGAAGTTTCACCTCAAGAAATTGAAAGTTGGATAATTGCTAAATCTGGAACAGATATTCCAATTCCTGTTGGAGAATCATTTAGCCAAAAAATATTATTACAAGTTCCTGAAACAGCTTATTTATGTACTTTTTTATTAAGAGTAGAAGTAAAACAAAATAGCCAGAATTATGGTATTGGAACTATGTATATTTCAGTAGTTCCTTAATTCTAAAATCTTAAATACTTTATTTCTTAAAACTTATTATGGATAATATAATTACTCTTGAAAAAATTGAGAAATATTTTAATTTAACAAATAAAGCTTTAATTGAAATAAAAAAAAATATAATTAAAGGTAAAGAAAATCAAGCAAAAGAAATTATTGAAATGGTTACAAATTATCTTTATGATGCAAAACACTTCTTAAATAAAAAAGACTATGTAAATTGTTTTGCTGCATTAAATTATTCTCATGGTTGGATTGATTCAGGTGTTAGACTAAAAATCTTTGATGTACATGACGATAAATTATTTACTATTTGTTAATTTGGATAAGCTTATAAAATCCAAACTAATTATATTCTAATGAAAGAACAATTTTGGCATAAGGTAAGTGATGAAGAAAAAGAAAAAATTTCAATTCAAACAAAAGAATTACTTAATAATTTTTCTAAAAAACTTGAAAAGATAAATAATGAAGAAAGACACTTTAGTTCGAAATTAAATCCAGAAGGCTTTAGAGAAGAGGGTAAACCTTGGAAAACAGATTTAGATTTTAAAGAAATTAGTTTATTAAATGCTCCCTTTGTGGAGGAAAATTTTATAAAAGCTGAAAAAGCAAACTGGAATTAAATTATTATTTTTAATTGAAAATGGAAAAAGAGGTAACAAATTCTTCTGAAAAAGAAAAACATCCGATTATAAAAAAGAAAATTAAACAAAGTTTAGATTTAAGTATTAAAGAAGGAAGTTATGCTTCTGTTTCAAGTGCATTAGGTGTTTCTTATTTTTCTCCATTTGCATTAGCATTAGGTGCAAATTCTTCTCAGATTGGTATTTTAAGTGCCTTTACAAATTTACTTCCTGGAATTTCTCAATTAATTCAATCAAAAAAACAATATAAAAAGAAAATCTCAAATAAGAAAATTTTAATACAAAATGCTTTTTTGAGCTATTTTTTAATGTTCTTCTTAATTGCTTTGGGTGTTTTTTATATATTAGGATATAATTTTGTTGTTTGGGGTACAATACTCATATTAGGTTTATTTTATTATTTTTTTGGAATTATGGATAGTTCTTGGTTTATTCTAATGGGAACACTTGTTCCAGAAAATAAAAGAGGAACATACTTTTCTAAGAGAAATAGAACAATCCAATTTTTTGGAATGATTGCTATGATTGTTTCTGCATATTTATTAGATATCTCAACAAAGCATGGTTCTATTATTGGTCAAGTAACAACATATACTATTTTTTGTTTTTGTTTTTTATTTTTTATGTCATTTTTATTTAGATTAAAATCAATTCAATTATTAAAAAAACAATATGAACCAAGGATAAGAATTAAGAAAAAAGAAAAGAGATCTCTTAAAACTTTTTTAAAAGAAATTAAAAAAACACCTTTTGGTAATTTTGCAATTTATTATGCTATATTCAAATTTAGTATGGCTATTGCAAATCCTTTTTTTGTAGTTTATATTTTAAATGAATTAAAATTTTCTTATACTCTTTTTATTTTAACAAATATTTCTATTATTTTATTTAATGTATTATTTTTTCCAATAATCGGAAAAATAGCAGATAATTATGGAAATATAGCATTAACAAAAATTTCTTCAATCTTTATTAGTTTAGTACCTTTATCTTGGATATTAACTCTTTTTTTTAATGAATCATTTTATTTATTAAAAATTTATGCAATAATTGTTCCAGGATTATTATTTGGTTTTGGAGGAGTAGGTTTAGAACTCGCAGCAAGAAATTATATTTATGATACAAATAATCACGAGAGAAGAATGTATGCTTTATCTTATTTGAATTTATTAACTGGTGTTTTGATTTTTATTGGTTCTTTAATAGGAAGTCTATTAACATTTGTTAAAATACCTTTTGTTTCCACATTAATCTTTATTTTTTCAATTTCATTTCTCTTAAGATTCATTATAGCTATTTGGGGTTCTAATAAACTTCAAGAAATAAGAGTTGTCCCTAATTTTAAAGCAAAATATATCTTAAGAGAAATTTATCCAATTAAAGAATTATATCAAAGTTTAAATAAAATCAACAATAATAATATAGAAGTAATCCATAAAACTTAAATAAGCAATAACTTTTTTATAGAAATGAGAAAAAATATTTGTAAAGGTTGTAATAGAAAGGTAGATAGTAAATTTAATTATTGTCCTTATTGTGGAAATTCTATTAAAGAAATGAAAGCAAAAGAAAATTATGGTTTTTTAGGTAAAGATGATTTTGTAAATAAAGATTCATTTTCAAACGAAATAAAATTACCTCTTGGATTAAATAAAATGGTTAATTCTTTAATGAAACAGCTTGAAAAAGAATTAAATCTAGCAGATGCACAAAATATTGGAAATGGATTTAATGTTAGAATTCAAACAAGTAATCTCCCAAATGTAAATAAAGTAACTCAAAAAAAAGAAATAAGAAAAGAAGAAATAATCTCTGATGAGGAATTTAATAGAAGACAAAGTTTACCTAAAAAAGAAGCTTTATCAAAAATTAAAAGATTATCAGATAAAATAATTTATGAGATTGAAACTCCAGGTATTAAAGATAAATCTCAAATTTCAATAAAAAATCTTGAAAAAGGAATTGAATTTAAAGCTTATACAAAAAAAATTTGTTATACTAAAAATATCCCTTTAAAATTAAAAGTAGATAATTATAATGTAATTAAAGATAAAGTTTTATTAGAATTTAAATCTTAATTTAAACCAATTTCATTTTTTATTTCTTTCAAAGAATCAATAGCTATTTGAAAAAACGAGTCTAAACTAATTCCTGTTTTTTCTATTTCTTTAATAATCTCTCTATTACAATTCTCTGCAAATACTTTGTCTTTGAATTTCTTTTTTAATCCTTTAACTTCCATAGTTGAAATATTTTTATTTCTCATTAAAGCATAAGCATAAATTAAACCTGTAATTGTTTCTGAAGAAGCAAGACAAAATTCTATTTTACTTAATCTTTTTTTATCCAAAAATTTTGGTATCATTTCATTTGAATAAACATGACTCTGAACTAAAGAAATAAAATCACTTTCAAAACCTAATTTTAATAATAATTCTTCTGCAATTAATGAATGTTCTTGAATTTTGTTTTTTGTTAATATCCAATCAATATCATGTAATAATCCTAACATTCCCCAATAATTTTCATCTTCACAAAAGTGATTTGCAAGCTTTTTCATTATTGCTTCAGTTTCAATATAATGATTCATTTCAGTATTCTCATTACCTAGTTCTCTTAAATAAGAAATAGCTTCTTCTCTATTAACTGGTAAAAGATTCATTTTAATTTTCTAAAGTTCTTAATAAATTTATAATTCTTTCTTGTCCAATTAATAAAATTAGTCCTGCTAATTTTGGTCCCTTATTTTTTCGGATAATAGCTCTATAAGCTGCTTGAAAAAATAAAGAAACATCTAATTCTATTCTTTTACAAATATCTTGAAATTCACTAAATAATTCTAATTCATTTGAAAATTGTCTTTTTTCTAAAATGTTTTTTAATTCTAATAAAGCTTTTTTCTCTTTAATATCAAATACTTCTTCTATTTTATCTTGAACAATAAATTTCATATCGTCCTGGGCATATTTTTCTAGCCAATTTTTAACTTTTTGAGCTCTTATTAATTCTGATTCTTCTAGATCTTTTAATCTATTTAGTTGAACTAATGTAACTAAATGTCTAAATCCTATTCTTTTTGGTTTACCTTTATTATAATATATATTAGACATTTCATACATTCTTTTTTCTTGAGGATTTGCTGTGTTATTATAATATTTTTCTTCAAGTCTATCAAAATCTTCATAAATTTTTATTACATCATTATCAAAACTTATTTGAAATTTTGATTTAGGTTTTGTTCCAACAAATAAATATCTTAATATTTCAGGTTCATAAATTTCTTCTACTTCTTCAACACTTAAGGCATTACCCGAAGAAGAAGCAAATTCTTCTCCCCCTTTTATACCAATCCATTCATAAAACTGATAAATTGGTGGTTCATGATTAAAAACTTCTTTTGATATTTCTTTTGAAGTTGTAAAAGAACCTCCAAAAACACTATGGTCTATTCCACCAGGTTCAAAGTCTACTCCTTCATATTTCCATCTAAGAGGCCAATCAACTCTCCAACGTAAACTAACAATTCCCTTTTTTCTTATATCAAAAGTTTCACTAAAACCACATTCACACTCATAACTAATTTCATAACCATTCACATCAATAATTTTTGTTAAATCTTTTTTACATTTATCACAATAAATAACAAATGGCATCCAATTTTTATTCAAAGGCTCTTTTCTATATTTATTTAAAATACTTACAATTTTATCTTTATTATCTATTGAAACTTTAATTAATTCAGCATAAGAACATTTTTTATTCATTTTATGTTGATAAATAAAATGAGGTTCTATTCCAAGATTTTTTAATGATTCTTCAAAAACATCTTCAAAATATTCAGCATAAGTTTTATTAGAGTCATATGGAGAAGGAACATCACTTACAGGCATACCAATATATTTTTCATATTCAGGATTAACTCCTTTTGGAACTTTCCGAAATCGATCAAAATCATCCCAAGAATAAATAAATTTTACATCTTTACCTTTATCTCTTAATGCACGAACAACCATTTCTGTTGTAATTACTTCTCTAAAATTACCAATATGAACTTTTCCAGAAGGTGTTATTCCAGAAGCACAAACATAAACATTTTTATTTGGTCTTTCTTTAATTATCTTGTCAGCTAATGCATCTGCCCAAAAAAATTTTTCTACCATTTAAAATATTAGAAATGTTAGTTTTTAAAATTTCCTTAAGACTTATATATCTAATATTTTTCTATTAAACATGAGAGAGTTTATTTATTATTCTAAAAATGCAGTTACTTCTGGTAATCTCATAAAAGAAAATTTAAAACAAGCAGGAAGAATGGATATTGTTTGTAATGTAATAATCTCAACCTTTTTTATATCTAATATGATGAGAGATGATGTTAAATTACACTTAATCTTTGATGGACAACCAAATCCTCCAAAACATTTAATCTTTGAATCAAATAAAGATATGCCTATTTCTAAAAAAGATGTAGCTGGGTTAATAAAAAGAATGTTATATAAATCTGGAGATAAGGAAGAATTAAAGGAAATTTATCCTGGTTGTTTTATAGAAAAGAAATCTTTTGAAAAATTGATTAATGAATTAAATAATTCTGGTAAGAATATTTTTTTATTAGATAAAAAAGGTAAAAATTTAAGAGAATTTAATTTTAAGGGTAATGAGGTTTTTGTTATAGGAGATCAAGATGGTTTTCCAAAAGATAAAAACAAATTCTTAAAAAGAATAGATCAAATAAGTGTTAGTCCTAAAATACTCTTTGCAAGTCAAGTAATAACTTTAATTCATAATGAAATTGATATTAAAGAATAAATTTACAAAGATTTATTAATTATAAAAACTAAATTTTTATGAGTGAATATTATGAAAAAAGCAGCAAAATTAATTGTTCAAGGAACAACACAAGGATTTTTTTTCAGACAATTTATTAAAGAAAATTCAGAGAGTTTAAACTTAAAAGGTTTTGTTAGAAATTTAAATAATGGAGATTTAGAAGTAATAGTAGAAGGAGAAAATTATTCAATAGATAAATTAGAAAAAATTTTAAGAAGAGGTCCAAAACATTCAAATATTAGAAATGTGATTAGAGAAGAAAAAAAATGGACTGGAGATTTTTTAGACTTTAAAATATTGAGATTTTAAAAAGATCCATAATTTAGAACAGAAACCATTTTTCTATTTTTAAGATTTGATTTATTCCTTAGTATACCTTTTTGTGTTTCAAAACCACTTTTTCTTAATTTTGATTTTAGATATTTTGTTAAGATTGGTTCTTCAGAACTTAATAAATAAGAAGAATCATATTTTAATAAAATATAACCTAAAACATTAGTTCTTTCTCTAAAATTTATCTCAGTTTCACCTTTTTTTTCAGAACAAATAACATAACCCTCTTTTTCAACTAATAAACTTTTACCTTTATAAGGAATAATCTTTGATGATTCTAGTGTTTTATCTATATAACCTTGATTATTTGTTCTATATGTTGTAATACTAGAACCTTTTTCTCTAGATTGATGCAACCAACATTGTTTATTTGTTTTCTCTTCTAATGTTTCTTTTTTCATAAAATCATTAACTAAAACAAGTTTAAAAATCTTTTGTGTGTTATCACTATAAAAAAGTAATTAAACTAAGAGAGGAAAAACAAAATAAATTGCAATTCCCACTAGAGCTAAACCTGCAATCAATTTCATAATTTTTTTGTATTTTTGTATTTGATTATCAATATCTTTAATTTTTGTCCAAGAAAAATAAGTTCCAAATACAATTAATAATAAAGGTAAGATATATATTAAATTATAAATTGCAATCCAAAAAAAACGTGAAAATCCAATAATCATATTATCTGCTAAAACTGTTGAATAAATTAAAGGAAATATTGCTGTACATGGTAATTCAACAAGTGAAGCTAATAATGCAAAAGTAATTGTAGAAATAACTGTTGCCTTCTTAAGGTATTTTTCTAATAAAGGTTTTGCAGAACTTGGTATTTTCAAACTAATTCCTTTTCCATAAAAGAAATAATCTTTAATTAATAATATACCTGCAAAAAAACTCAAGACTACTAAAATAATTCTAATGTATAACCCGTATTGGTTGATTAAAGAACCAATTAATGATGTTAATGCAAACATAAACAAAAAATAAAATAAATAAATAACACTTGTGAAGATTAATCCTAATTTAAATGCTCTTTTTAATGAACCTATTGAAAGTGTATAAACAATTAGAAATATTAATACTGTTATAGAACAAACATTCAAACTATCTAAAAATCCTAAAAGTAATGTTGTTGTAATTAAGGATTTATTCTTTAGAGAAATTTCAACATTCCATAATCCTAAAATTTTAGTTTTAACAATTTCACCACCAAAAGTACTATTAACATTATCTAATTCTCCGACAATAATACTTTTAATAGAAGTAGTAATTTCTTTACTAAAACCAATAAAATAATGATCATTTACAAAAACTGTTGGAACATATCCTCTTTGTTCATTTGGAACATTATAATTGTCTAAATAACTATTAAATAAATTTGAATTTTCTTTAGAAGATATTTCATAGGCATTTAATTTTATGTTATAAGACTCTTGCATTTCTTCCAAGAAAGGTTTCATTTGAGCACAAGCAGAACAACCTTGCATATAAAAATAATTTACTTCAACAATCTTTGAATCATTTACATCTAATAAAACTTCTGAAGAAACAAAATTAAATGAGAAAAGTAACAAAATACAAAAAATAATTAAATTAATATTCTTTTTCATTTTATTAAACTCTTAGTTAAATCTTTATTTAATTTTATTCTATTTGTTTTTCCTTCTTTAATTACTTCAACAATTCTTTTTTCTTCTAATTTTTTAATAATTCTGTGGGCCTTTATTTTATCATAATTTTTAGATATTTCTGATTGTTCAATTTCTCCTAAGTTCTTTAATAAAAGATCAAAAACTTCTTTTTCAGACTCATCAAATATTGAATATAATACTTCAAAATTTTTTTCAATCAATCTTTCTTTCTCATTTATTTTTTGAGAAAATAAATAATATAATAAAGATCCTACAAATATAATTGCAAGAGAAATAAATAAAAAGATAAAATTATGTGAAACAACTTTTGGACAACCACAACTATGAACTTGAAATTTATCTGCTAATAACAAGCTTAATAATAGTACTAAAACTATAAATGAAGTAGCACCGACAAATAATATAATATCTCTTTTATGCATATTCATTAAATAAACTTAGCTTTTATAAATATTTTGGTAGTTTCATTAATTAGAAACCAAGAATTTAATAGTTTCATTAATTAGAAACTATTTTTAGTTTATTTCACTTTCTTGCATCTTTTGGATTTTTGTTTTGTTTTTAGTAAAGAATTCAATTGCTTGTTTTAATTCCTTATGCTTCTTTGAATATTCATTTAAATCTATTCCTTTTGTGTAAGCTTCACAAGCTTGAACTAAAGCAGTAGCTCCTGACTTTGTTCCTTTTGGATGTGCATGACATCCTGCACCCATAGTTGTAATAAAGTCTATACTTCCCATTAAATTAATAAATGGTTTTAATAATGTAGGATTAAGTCCTCCAGAAATAATAGGACAACATTTTTTTATACCTCTCCAATTTTCATCTTCTAATATTAAGTGGTGTGCATTATCTTCTTTAATTAAATTAAATATATCTTTATCTTTTTCTGAAACCCTTGACCAAGATTGTTCAAAAAAATGTCCTTTTGATAATAATTTTAAAATGTTATTTGCTGCTACAATATCTTCTTTAGGAGAACCTTGCATTTTACCAACACCCGCCGTTCCAGTATGAATCCCTGAAGCACCTGCAAGACGTGCAAATTTTGATAATACTAAAACAGTAAAACCAAAAGGATTTTCTTCTCTTGTAAATCCCCCATGACCTGCTCTATGAAAATGAATAAAAACATCAGGATAATGTCTTCTTAATGTTTGAACAGCCATCCATCCAGCAGTAATTCCATCAATTAAAAAAGCATAACTACCTTTTTCAAATCCTGCATTTATAATCAATTCACATCTTTTTATCATTGTTTCAAAATCTGGAGATGATACATTGAATGAATGAACTTTTTTCTTACCTGTTTTTTTAACTGCTTTATCCATTGCTTCTTTTACATATTTAACCATAATATCATATTGACAGAAGTCTTGATCTGCTTGAGGTTCATCATTTTTAACAAAATCACCTCCCCCAACCCAAAAATCATAACAAACCTCTGCATATTCTGCAGCAGTCAATCCTATTTTAGGTTTAATAATAGTACCAAGAATAGGTCTATCATAAACTTGTAAATATTTTCTCATATCTTCTAATGTATAAGAAGGTCCATCATAATGTTCTAACATTGCTGGAGGAAACCAAACATCTAATAATTTTAATGCTGAAACTTCTTTCATTCCTAAAACATTTCCTACTAAAAATGTAAAAATATTTTGAACATTTCCCCCTCTATCAAACATTCTCCAAGGATAAGCAATCCAAACTAAATTTTTCTTTAAATCAACTTGGTAAACAATAGCATTTAACTTTCTAGAAAATGCAGTTTCTGTTTTAACTTTAAAATTAGTTCCTGTAGATGATTCCGCAGCTACTTCTGCTGCTGCTTGTAATATATTTAATCCTTTTCCAGGTAACAAATTAAATACTGCTAAAAGATATTCTCCATTTTTAGGATTTCTCAAACTTAAATTAACATATGCTTTTTGCTTCGGATTTAACACTTTTGAAAATTGTTCTATCTTCATTTTCACCTCAATTTAAAACAAAAGTAATAAATCTTTTTAAAGGTTACTCAAGAGAGAAATTAACTTTAAAAAAATTATTCCCAAAACATTTATAAAGAGTTTTTATGACAATTTAATATATGATAAAAGCAAAAGTAATACAATTTAGAAGAGGAAGAAAGACTTATACTCCTAAACACTTTTTGTTAGAAGTAGAAGGTTTAGATACTTTAGAAAAAGCTAAAGATTATATTGGAAAAGAAGTTACATGGACTTCTCCAGGTAAAAATCAAAAGAAAATAAATGGTAAAATTGCTTCTACTCATGGAGGAAAAGGAGTATTAAGAGCTATTTTTGAAAAAGGTCTTCCAGGTCAAGCAATTGGAACTGAGGTAGAAATAAAATAAAATGGCTTTAAGAAAAAGTTCTGCTTATTCAAAAAGATATGCTCGTCCATATACAAGGAAATCAAAGGTAAAAAAGAAATCTTATATTAAAACAGTTCCAAATTCAAAAATTGTTAAATTTAAAATGGGAGATTTAAAAGGTTTTGAGAATGGAGATTATATCATTCAAATTAACGTTATTGCTAAAGAAGGTTGTCAATTAAGAGATAATCCTATTGAAGCAGTTAGACAATATTTGAATAGATATCTTCAAAAAAATGTTGGTAAAGAATTTTATTTAGAAGTTAAAAAATATCCTCATCATATTTTAAGAGAAAATAAAATGCTTACAGGTGCAGGAGCTGATAGAATGCAAACAGGTATGGCTAGATCTTTTGGTAAAACAATTGGAAGAGTGGCATTTGTAAAACCTGGACAAGTTTTATTTATTGTCGGAGTAAAAAATGAAAAACATGAAATTGAAGCAAGAAAACTTATAAAATCAATTAAGGCTAGGTTACCTTGTAAAGTTGGTACACAAACAAAGAAATTATAATTCTTTCTCCCCATCTGTAACTAATTAATAGTAACATTTTTAAAGTTTAATTTGTTCTAAATTCTATGGTAAAAAACCTTATTGATAGATTAGATAATGATGCAATTATGATTCCTACAGGTGGACCAAAATATGATCCTGCAAGGACAATGACAGCAGTTTTTAAATCTATGAGAGACTTTGAAAATCCTTATTATATCATTAGTGGAGCAGTAGGTAAAATAAATAAAGAAGGACAAATAGATTTTGGTCCGAATACAAGAATTGAAAAATTACTTAAAGATTTAGATATTTCTCAAGAAGATATTATACATGAATACACTTCTAGAGATACTTTATCTAATGTTTATGAAACATCTAAGATTTGTGAAGAATATGAGATTGAAAGATTAGGCATTTCAAGCGAACCATCTCATATCAGAAGAATTGAATATGTGTACAAACAATTATCTAAATTAGGTTGTGTTAAAGGTAATTTAGAATTAATACCTTTAGAAGTAAAACAAAGAAATATACCTTTTAAAACTCAATTAAGATATTTTTTCTATAATAATGCTGCCTACATAAAAGATTTATTTTCTACTCAAAAAGAAATAAAAAAAAGATACATAGATACTAAAGTTTAAAATCCTCTTTTTTATTGATTAAGTATGAAACAATTTTTTATATTAGGAAGAAATCCCAAATTATCTAAAACAGAAATCGAATTTTATTTAAAATATAGAAATATCCAATTTACACAAATAGTCTATGATAAGAATATTTTAATTTTAGAATTAAATGAAGAAATAAATATTCAAAATTTGGGTGGTACAATTAAATCTGGTTTAATAGAATATACTGGAACTGAAAAAGATTTTGTAAATTATTTAAATAAAATAGAATTAATTGATTCAAATAAGTTTAGTTATGGTATTTTTGGACAAGATGAAAATGAAATTTTTAAGAATTATTTTAAAAGTCACAAACAAAAAGCAATTTTAAAATATGGACGACATAAATTAAATTTTCAAAATAATGAAGAATTAAACTTACCAAAAGCAGATTATTATTTCTTATATTATAAATTCCAAAAAAATCATTACTTTGGTAAAATTAATCAAGAGTATAATTATACTTCTATAAAAAAACGAGATATGCAAAAGCCTATTCGAAGAGAAGAACTTGCAATTTCCCCAAGACTTGCAAAAATTTTAATTAATTTATCAGGAGCCAAAAAAAATAATTTATTATTAGATCCTTTTTGTGGAGTTGGAGGTATTTTACAAGAAGCTCTTTTAATGGATATTAATGTCTTCGGGAATGATATTGATAGAGAAGCTATTAATTTTTCTTTTCAAAATTTATCTTGGTTATCAAAAGAATTTACAATTAAAAGAAAATATATACTTGAAAGAAGAAATGCATTAAATATTCCAAATAAAAGATTTGATGCAATAGCAACAGAAACACCTTTAGGTGATTTATTAAAGAAAAAACCAAATGATGATAAAGCTAAAAAAATAATTAATGATTTTGAGAAATTTATTATACCTATTTTAAAACATTTAAAAGAAATAAAAAAACAAAATGCAAATATTTCAATAACTTTTCCTAAAATAAATAAATTTAGAGTAGATTATAATAAAATAATAAAAGAAACAAATTTAAAAAAATTAATAGAACCTATAGAAGAATCAAGACCAAAACAATTTATTTCTAGGGAAATAATACTCTTAAATTAAACATGCTATTAAAATCCCATAATATTTAAATATAAAGAAAATAAATTAATAATATGATTATAAAATTAGATAAACCAAAATTATTAGCAGATGCTATTGGGATTATTTCTGAGCTTGTAAGTGAAGTTAAAATTAAATTATTAGAGGATGGAATGAGTATTGTTGCTGTAGATCCTGCAAATATTGCTATGGTTTTATTTAGAATACCAAAAGAATCTTTTTCAGAATATACTTCTGGAAATGATGTTTGGGGAGTTAATTTAGAAGATATGAAAAGAGTTTTAAAAAGAGCATCAAATGCATCTAGTATTATCTTTGAACAAGAAGAAAATCAATTAAATATTTCTATTTATGATAAAGTTAAAAGAAATTTCACACTATCTTTAATTGATTTAGACTCTGAAGATAAAAAAGAACCTAATTTAGAATTTTCTGGAAGTGTAGAATTAAATTCAGAAGACTTTTCTCAATCTATTGAAGATTGTTTAGTAGTTGCAGATT
>Ga0172377_10004221_pt1 | contig 14816 bp, 5 predicted proteins | sample Pumphouse3metaG_FD_119749 | JGI IMG/M metagenome (GOLD analysis project Ga0172377, IMG submission 119749) | Leachate microbial communities from a municipal landfill in Southern Ontario, Canada - Pumphouse #3 metaG | ecosystem: Engineered > Solid waste > Landfill > Unclassified | place: Canada... | reverse complement strand
TCCCCAGGGACCTATAGCAGTCCAATTGGACATATTTTCGCAGAGGTCATCAAATATAATGGAAGATTCCACTGGAATAAATACTGCCTCATTTTTCTCTTTAGTAAGCGAAAAATTTGTATTATAGACTACCTCATCACTATTAAGAAAAAGGATATCATAATATCCTTCAATGAGGTCATTGAAATTAAAGAAACCCTTGCTATTAAAACAAGTATTGATAGCGGGAATGGTATTCAGAGTAACCGTATCATAAGGAATAAGATTCCCTTCAAAATCTCTCAATTGTCCTCTCAAATCCACTGTTTCTGCAGGATTAAGGATGAAATTATATTCAATAGAACCAGATAGTGGAACAGTTATTTGCACAGTTTGAGGTTCATAGCCTTCCGCATAAGCTGTTATATTATAAGTTCCAGGCAGCAGTAAACGATAATAATCACCCACATCACTATCTGAATACACTATTTTATTACAATCTTGAACAGAAATGGAGGCTTTCAGAGGTCTTCCAGCATTGGAAGTCACCAATCCATAAACTCCACGATGTACCGATTCCAGAAAATAAAGCATTGCTTCTTTATTATCATTCCATAAAGCAGGCAGTTCTGAAGCAGGTGGTGATTTAATCTCGTATATTTCAAATGAGATTTGAGTGCTACTGGTGAAAGCATAACACCAATCATTCAAGGTTCCTTGAAGAAGCACAGAAATAGAGCCCATAAAAACATTATTCGGATAAAAGAAACTGTTCCCTAAATAAGGATTATGCATTGAATAACTTGAAGCAATCTGATACAAAAGTTCATTTTCACCAGTAGATGAATGAGTGTATGACCAGGGACAAAAAACTATACATTCACCACCGTGAAATTCACCACCGAGCACGAAATTATGTTCTTTAAAAAAATTCATTAAAGCAATTGTTTCTGGAGCCCAGGGATTATCATCAGGATGTTGTTCTCCAGTAGGTTCTGGGAAATTACGGTTAAGGTCAATATTAGCAGCATTATATCTTCTATAGAGCACATAACCATCAGGATTAAGTAAGGGACAAATCCAGATTTCTATGTTGTTAACTAAATTGGCAATCCGGGGATTAGTATGATATTCAGCCGTTAATAATTGAATTAAACGAATGCATAAATCATAACCCACTATCTCATCTCCATGAATGGTGGATAGATAGTTAAATTCAGGTTCAGCTTCTTCAATATCTGGATTATCAGTGATTTTTAAAAAGTATATTGGTCTGCCCTGGATGGAAGTTCCGGCATTAATCAAACGACAAATATTTGCATAATTATTAGCTGTTTCCTGCATAAATTGATAATATTCAGTGATATTTAAATAAGCATCTCTATTCTGAGAACCATTTTTGCCATTTGAATATTGTTCATAATTGGGAGTAACTTCTATTTTAGCCGCAGAAAGTGAGGTAGAGAGATACACTACAGGAGTGAAAAACAATAATAGAAAAACGAGACTTGTATTTTTCATTTTCCAACTCCTCAATTTAAATCCTATTTAACAGAGCAATTATTATACCATAATTTCAATAACTTATATCAATCGTTAATACATTTACTCATTTAATCTATCTTTTATGATTATAAAGATAGTTTTGCTGACTAAATATTTTATTTATAGTCAGTTAAAGTATGTTTTCAGAAAAGGAAATGCTGAAAAGTTTGAGTCTTAAGCAGCTATATTTTTAGCGTTGATTATACTGGTTAAATGTAGACCCTGACCTCTGATTTCACGGATGAATCGTTGCAGATTGGCTAATTTATTCTCGTTATGGCAATGAGTTATAATGATTATAGGTTCTCTTCTTCCCTGATATTTATTTAAAGACGAGATTTTATTGGCTAAGGTTTGTTCTGTATCATCAGGCACATCAAGAAAGATATCTCGTTTCAAAGCAGGATAACCCCGAGAATAAGCTAAGCGTTGAGCAACGGAATTTTTACTGGTAGCACTATCCACAAAAAAGAGATTATGCTGATTTAGCCAGTCTAATATAATAGTCATAATTTCTCTATTTTCTGTTATAGTGCTTCCTTGATGATTATTTGCTCCAACTGCCATAGGAAGTTGAGCATAGAAATCATCTAGCAGTGAAATAATTTCCTCAGCTGAACTTTTAGTAGTGATGCATTTACTTTCTTGAACACCGGTACCTTCCATTGGAATATGAATCAGAACCGGATGACCATATTGAGAAGCAATTTCTCCTGCCTTACGAGTGTAAGGAAGATTAGGTAGCACGGCAAAAGCAACTTCTGCAGGAAGTTCCTGAGCATATCTTTCCAGAAGCTTACCACTATAACCAAAGTCATCTACTATAATAGCAATATCAGGCAATTCAGAACTGTTCAATCTGGTATAGGGATAAGAAGTTAGAGGAGCGTAATCTTTTGATTTTGAGCTATTAGAGCTATGATTAATATTTGTGGACGAATCTTTTGTAGAGGCAGAAGATTTCGCATAAGGAAGCTCACTTTTCTCTGTATCTTTAATCTCTTTTTGAGAGAAGAATTTATCACAAGAACAAAGTGTAAAAACAAATATCAGAAGAAGAGTAAGAGGTATAAGACGAGATAGATTTTTCATTTCCATTGAATCTGGTCTCCAATTTTTAAATTATGTTTTGCTGCTTGTCCAGCATTCAATTCCAGCACATATCTATAACTTTCCCTAGTAGCTATCATATCTTCACTGAAAGGAGTATTATTTTCAGTTATTTGCATAATTTTTTTATCTTTATCTAGGAAAATAATATCCAACGGTATATAAGTATTTTTCATCCAGAACGGAGTTTCAGCAGGACCGCGAGGATCAAAGAGCATTCCTCTATTTTCAGCCATAGATTCACGATACATCAAACCTTGAGTGCAGGCAGTCTTCGTTGCAGCAATTTCTATTTCATAAACTGCTTTAATATCTCCAGTAGGAGAAGTAATGGTTAAGGTCGCATCTTTTCTGAATTCCGTTCCTGGTATAGTTTCCACAGGTTTTTCTTCTGGTTTAGACCTGCATCCATAGAAGCCTAACGAAATACATAAAACCAGGAGAAAAAGAATACCCTTTCGCATTGACTATTTAATTAGTAACATCTTGTGAGTTATAGATTTATTCCCACTTTGCAAGGTGTAAAAATAGATTCCACTGGAAACTGAATTTCCTGCATCATCCAATCCATTCCATTGCACTCTATGAGTTCCAGAATTCATTATTCCATTAATTAAAGTTTTTACCAGCTGTCCTTTCACATTATAAATCCCTAGAAAAGCTGTTTCTTCTTTTGGTAAGGAAAAAGTGATGTAGGTTAAGGGATTAAATGGATTAGGATAATTCTGCGCTAGACTGAAAGTTATATCAGGATGGATAGGATCGTTTACATCTGTATCGGTAAAAATTCTTAAAGAATCATCTCTGCTATTTATATTATAAAAGAGGTCAATACTAGATGCGGAAGTCTGATAATTAATAGAAAAACCTTCAGTAATAGGTGAAGCAAGATTTATATAAGCATACTTTCCTTCTAGAGGATTGAAAGCACTGCGATAAAATTCTCCCAAATTTTCCTCAATGCTTAGATTCTGCAAAGAATCACAAGGCACAAGTTCCCAGTTCAAACATCTTAATTCATTTTCCGGAACAATATAAAAGGAGGCTTCTATTAGGTTATTTTCACCCGTTTCTTCCATAATTAAATTGACTTCAGGTAAAACAATCTCTTCCGCACCTTGGACACAAAAACGGAATTGAGGATTCTGAATATACTGAGCAATAAAATAGGCATCAACTGAGTTTAAAATTTCATTTCCATCTACATCGGCAGCAGTTAGGCGATAATTTTCCCAAGGTGCTGGGTCAATTTCTGCCAGAGAATCATAGCCAACTAGATAATCAAGAAGCAATTGCACATCTTGCAAAGAAACTATGCGGTCTCCATCAACATCTCCATAAACAATTAAATTCGCATCAATACCAGAAATCTTTATATCATCAAGATAGATGCCATCATTATTATAATAAGCATCCGAACAAAGCATAAAACGAATATAAACATTCTGTCCGGCAAATTGATTCAAAGAATAAGTAAGTGTCGTCCAGCTATTTAGTGAACCAGTTAAGCTATCCAGGTCAATCCAGTTAGTGGCACTATTAGAAGCTTGCACATAGACAAAGTCATATCCGCTTTCCAGGGCATAGATGGTTTTGAAACTTAATGTTGGATTTATTATATTTAGCAGAGAGATAGGATTAGTTAATTGAAGTGTTCTGGTAACATTACTGCCATAATTTCCAGTTGGAGAATCAGTTATTACGGTCTCACCCTGGTAAGTAACTATCCCCCAGGGTCCAGAAGCTGTCCAGTTAGATAAACTTTCACCAGGGTCATAAAATAATACTAATGGTTCAATAAGAGTAAAGACGCAGTTATTGTTTTCCGTAGTAAGCAAAAAGTCGGTTTCATAGACTGTCGTAAGGAAATCATTAAATGTTATATGATAAAATCCTTCAGGGATTTGTGCGAAAGCAAAGCTACCATTAGCATCAGCGGTAGAAGTGCATGGAGGTTCGGTATTCAAAGTAACCGTTAGATTAGGAATTCCGTAACCTTCTGCATTACGGATTTGTCCCATTAAATCAACAGTTGTGGCAGGGTTAAGGATAAAATTGTATTCAGTTGCACCAGTAGCAGGTACAGTAATTTGGACGGTTTGAGGAATATAACCATAGGCAGAAGCAGTAATGGTATAATTTCCTGGGAGTAATAAACGATGATAATCTCCCACATCGGGGTCAGTGTGGACGGATTTATCATTGCCCTGCACTGTTATGACAGCATCTAAGGGTTGTCCTGTAGTGGATGTGACCAAACCATGAACACCACGGTGCACAAATTCTATATAGGAAAGCATAGATTCTTGATTCAGAGCCCAGAAGTTAGGAAGTTGTGAAGCGGGAGGCCATTTGATAGTACTTATTTCCATTGTGATGTCCATATCATCGGTGAAACCATAATTCCAATCCTGCATTGAGCCAGTAATCACATACCAGGCGGCACCATTAGTGATACCATAGGGAAATTCAGAGCTATTATACATAGAAGAATTATGGGAGGCATAGGTTAGAGCAGCCTGAATGAATAAATCATTATCAGGGGTGAGAGTATATGTATAGTCCCAGGGATAATTTGCTACTAGTGAACCTCCATGAAAATTGGCAGAAAGCACGAAATTATGCTCATTGGAAAAGTTCATTATAGCTATATTTTCTGGAGCCCAGGGATTACCATCAGGGTGCTGAACTCCTGTAGGCATAGGAAAATTCCGATTAAGGTCAATACCGTTAGCATTATAACGCTGTCCCAGAACAAATCCATCAGGATTCATCATTGGACAAATCCAGATTTCGGTATTGTCTACTAGATTGGTTATACGAGGATCTATGTCATATTGTGAAGTTAGCAATTCTATCAAACGAATGCACATATCATAACCCACAACCTCGTCTCCATGCATAGATGAAATATATTTGAATTCTGGTTCAGCTTCTTCTATATTGGGATTATCCGTTATTTTTAAAAATAATATTGGTCTGCCTTGAACTGAGGTTCCAACTTGATGAAAAGAACAGATATTGGGATAAATAGCTGCCGTATCTTCCATAAAAATTTCATATTGAGAGATTGTATAATAGGAATCTTTAGTATGCGTAAAAGCATCATATTTCTGCAATTCCAGTGCATTTTGTCTTGCTAGATCAGGAAGTTTCTCCGCTTGAAATCCATTTTTCAGCAATTTATTAAATTCATCATCGTCTCTAACATAGACAATAATAGTGCCAGTGTTACGATTAACGCTATCAACACTAATATGTAAAGAATTCAGGATTTTAACATCGGATTCTATATTCCAGCTGGTAATATGCACGGGATAAGAAAATGCTAAAGCTGTGATTATCAATAATAGTGCTATTAATAATATTTTTCTCATTTATATATCCTAATCTTTTATACTTACAATAATAAAAAAATATGCATATTATAAACCATAACTTTGAAAATGCCAGGCTTACAGCTGCACATAACCTGCCTTGCTTAATGCTGCTTCATTCCTGACCTGACATATTTCACAAGCGGTTATTGCACTGCGCCTGGCAATTTTCAAAAATAATTAAGACCTAAAATTGTCAACTCTTTTAATTCATTATACTATTATCAGAATATAAATTCACGGTTAGAAACAGGTTATAACTGAATTGTCGCCTAATAATAACAATTGTGCCTCGCAATGCGCATACGATATCCAGATTATGACTAGCTTATGTCCGGAACTGGACATAAGCTGGACATAAGCTGGACATAAGCTGGACATAAGCTGGACATTGATTAGCAAGGAGAATATAATTTTTAGAAAAGAAAAATATCCAAAGAACGAAAGCTTTAAAAATAATGGATATTTGTTTTAAATGCTTAGGAATATACACTATTTAAGTTCTGAGTTAAGAAGTAATAAAAATTCATTAAGACCATTGTACATCAAATAGAGCAAAAAAATAGCTAATAAATTTTGTAAAATAAATAGCTGTCAAATTCCTCTCAAATAGAGGTGTATACTGCAAAGACGGGTTGTTATTAAATTACCTCTTTCGTATAATTTATGTAAAGAAGTGCATTTTTTGAAATTCAAAAAATAAAGGAATAAATTATAATTCCAATGCCAAAGCTCATAATTATTTAATATCCTTTTAGTTTTAATTTCTCTAGTTTTGATTTCTAAACCTTAAATTTATAACTTACTAATGAACAGTGATATAGTAAGTTATATATATTAAATCAATGTATTAGTTTAAATAAGAATAAATAACTTCTTGATATAGTATATATAATGCTATATTAAAACTTTTATAATATGCTTTACAGATTTAGTTCTACCCAGACACCCAAACTGAAGGTACGGACACCCGTATCTCTTTTATTATCTGAAGTTTGATCCCAGGTCCCGGTTAAACCGCCTCTAATATCAGGATTGAATTGATAAGTTGCAGAAGGAGTGATAGCGAAATGCATATAGTCACGGTCCACTTGAGAGCTTTCTCTACCCTTAGTTTTGTCATAGTTTTTTTCAAACAGGATGGATAAGCTGGAGACCAGTTCGTTATTAATATGGATTTTCTTTTTCGTAAATGGGACGGTAAAGCCTTTTCCACGGGTAAAAGAATAGGATATATTGCTATTTACAGAATGGGTTAAATTAGTTTTCACTATATCATAGGTATCCATATCGGTTGTATTTGTTGCTGAAGTAATGGAATAACTGAGGTTTGTATTCAAGTTTTTGAAGAAGGTAGCAGTAAAACCCAAAAGAGGATTTAAAGCGATAGATACGGCTTCCTGTTTAGGTTCAATCCAATCTAGATCGCCGGTTGCTCTGGTAGTATACTGTATACCGGTGTTTAATCTAGCTCCGGTGAGAAATTTATTAAGTCTTAACTTTTCTTCAAAATTCATAAAAGAGAGAGTTAAATCGGGAAAAGTAATTACTTCAGTTTGATTTGAAGCGCTGGCACGGTTTTTTTGTAGGCTATAAGAATAGGAAATAATACTATCAAAATTGCGCGAAAAAGTTATACCACTGCCGATAGAGATGGTGTTATCATCGCTAACTGAATCAAGATAGCCAGCTGGAGTAGTATGAGGTAATCCAATTTGAAATAGGAAAGGTGGTCTATCATCTTTTCGTGAATAAGATTGAATATATGAGTTTTGATAGGTCATAGTGATATTTTTTATTTTAGAAAGAAGATTCAATAAAGTGGCAGGAAAATAAGTGCTCTCTTTTTCTTTATCTTTATCTTTGGGAGGTTCAGTGGAATCAGTTTCATCTTTCAAACCAGGTTCTTCGGGAGGATAATATTCTTTTCCTGAATCTGTTTCTTCTATAAAACCTTTTCCATAATCCTTATCCCCTTCCTCATATTTTCCTGATTCTTCTTGCTGTTTTTTCCATTCTTCTTCTTTTCTTCTTTCTTCTTCTTTCTTCTTTATATCTTCATCCGATGGATATTTAAGTTCATTCTCCAGGTCTTTAGTTTCTTCTTGCTTTTTCTTATCTTCTTTTCCTAAATGAGCAGCACTAAGTTTTGCTGCCCATGAGGATAGAACATTGGAATTTAGAAGAGTCAAATTGGTACGGATAGTTCTATTAGAGTTTCCATCACTTTGATACATTGTAATTTGTCCCTCATCGGTATTCTGGAAATATTTGCGTTGAGAATCGGAATAACGAGCTTCAGCACTGGCAGTTAAATTAATATAATCGCGGAGATAATTAGGATTATAGTTCAAGCCTAAATCCTGCACATATTGGGTCATTTTCCCAATATTGATGTCCTTCCAATAAATCTTTTGTTTGAGATCCCGTTCAGTGTTCAATCTTGCAGATAGAGAAATATCTGAAGTTAGCCCCCAGCTAATATTAGTATTGGAAGTAAAAGTTTTAGTAGGAACAGTTTGTGTTCGGGGATACCAACCATAAACTCCTTCTCGTTTTTCCCAGTTATAACTTTGTGGCTCGGAATTATTCAAAGTGAAACTATTATTAAAAGTACTAGGAAACCAGCCTAGACGATAATTTCTAAAAAGAGTGAAGCTCACTTTATCACTTGGAATACTGAGATTATAGTTCAAAGTACCGCGCCAATTGAAAGTAGTATCAACAGTTGTAGGCGTATATCTATATGATTTTTCAATACGTCCACTGAGAGAAGTTCTATTAATAGTATAAAGTAATAAAGGAGATTTGGGAGCAGTACGTTGACTAAATCCAAAATCTGCAGCATAAACCAAGCTTTCTGTCCGTTGTCTATCCTTTTCCGCAGGATCTATAATGTTATCATATAAAAGGTCAGAATTAGCAAGGAATCTTGGGATTCCCAGATTATAATTTCGGGACAGACTTAAAGGAATATCCAGACCCCAGGAATTAGGAAATAATTTATTGAGGAAGAATTTATTCAGGATATTAAGAGTTCTGCTACTGGTAAAAGTATTAATTCTACCTCGCTGAATGACAGTATTGAAGTTTTCACTTTTATCCTCGTAATCAATATCTAAGGTTATCAGATCGGCAAAAACTGAATTTAAAGATAGTCTTTTAGCAACACCGATTTCTTCATAGGGTTCAGAAACTCGCATATCATTAAAATAAATTGTTCCATTATAAGGTTTTGGTAAGTTTAAATCATCTGGAATATAAACTCCCAGATATATATCTCTCACATTTGTTAGAGTAGGAGTGCCTTTAAATGTATAAACTTTATTACCTTCTATATATTCACCTGAGGAATCATCTGGGAATAATTCCTTCAATTTTGTGAATTCTTGAAGAGAATAGGTGAATTGTGTCCAATAATTACGATTCATTTTAGGTATATAATCAATAGTATGAATACGTTCCCTAACCTGATAAAAATTCAGGCTATCTGCACCAATCCTGAAGATTATATCAAGAGAATCTGGATTCAAATCATGAGTTGAAGAAAGTTCAGGATAAACCCAAAACTTGATTTTATTATAGGAAAGAAGACTATAGGGTTCAAATAAACGCTGCCTCAATAGCACTTGTTGTCCTGGTTGTAAGTTTTGGATTTCCATAGATAAAGCAGATTCACTGGATTCTCGTCTATCTTCAATATAATAAGTTCCAGGTGGAGAAGTATAATGTGCACTATTTCTTTGATTATTAACTATGCCAGAAAGATAGGAGATATTATAGGTATTGATAATGTTATCTGGGACAATTTGTCCATTCAAGTCACGGATATAGAAATCTTCCCATTTATTACCAACTACATTAATATCATATAATAGGACCTTTACAGTTTGGTCTGTTTCTATTACGATTCTGCCGTAGGAAATTTTTTTAAGTGTTGGTGCAGCTCCAGTAGGAGCATTATTCACGATTTCATACACCGAAGGATCGGTAAGAGGTATACGATAAAGACGCCATCCAAAATCATTTTCACTAACCATAAACGGTGAATCGGTAAGAGACACGGAATAGCTGAAATACCTATCTAAAGTGTTGAGCACACCGTCATTATTTAAATCTTCTGTATCCAGTACCCTATTTCCTTCTGTCCCATTAATAAAAGGATAATCTCCAAATTGGTCAATAGAATCATCAGCATTGTCATTAGGGTCATCACCTAGTTGACCATCAGGAATGCCATCTAATCCTGTATCTTCTTCCAGAGTTAAAACACCGTCATGATTCTTGTCTTCTGTATTGAGCACATTTAAGCCTCCATACTCAGTATAGAAATCTTCATTTATTTCACCTAAATCAATGCGTAATACAGGATGAGCAGTAGCTTCACTAGCTTTTTTATCAATTTTAACCATCAGTTCAATATATTTTTTTTGCGAAAAATCCAGCTGATTTCCGAGGTATTTCATCACCCCACCCCAGCTCCAGACTTCAGAACCACCAATCCCTAGATTAGAAGGAAAAACCTTTATTGCCAGAGTAGTAATAGATTCTTTTTTCTCTCTATCTGTGAGTGTAGCTGGATCTTCCACCTCTTCTCTATGAATATTTTTAGGATTATACCAAATTGTTCTTCCCTTAGCTAAACTGGTATTCCAGGGTTTACTTGCCTGAGACCAGGAACCTATGGTTACTCCTAAAGGATAAGAATCCATTATGGCTTCCATATCGTCTATATAGGCTTCATTTTTCTTCCCATGAGGATCACCATAGATATTAGGAATGGTGTATGCTAACTCACCTGATAGAGTAAAACGTGATTCAGCACTGGTATTTATTAAAGGTAAGGCATCCAGCATTCTCGTTATAAAAGCTGGTTTAACTGTTAAGCTCCCATCAATATCAGTCATATACATTTCAATGTTTTCATTGCCTATTCTGGGTCGTCTATCGGTAACATTTTCAGAACGATAAATAAAAGTCCCCCCAAGTTTTGCCCAATCCGTTAGATTCCAGTCCGCTCTGACTCCGGTTAAGGTTTTACTAGATATATCAAAGGTGCTTCTATATTCGTAATCAATCTCAATTTTAGCATCTGGATCTTTACCTGCTGAAGTCAAAAAAGTAATTCTACCAAAATCATAATCTACGATATAATCTACATTCTCTTTCTGCTTGATACCGTTCACTTTAACCGAAACACTACCTTTAAGTATTCCTCCTTGAGCTAAGTCTACGGATTCACGCCCTATTTTACCTTTAACCGAAAGATAGAAGGATATATCAAGATAATTAATACTTTCACCTTCATCCGTATAGATAATGCCATCGCCCAAAGGATCAAAAGGTTGAATGAAAGGTATAGTAATCAAACCTGTAGATAAATTGACAGTATTATCGTCACCATTAATTAATCCGTCTCCATTGCTATCCATTTTTAAATAATCAGTATAGGTAGTGATATAACTGGTAGCAAGAGAATCAGGAACCAGATAATTGCGGGTCAAATCCACATTTAAGGTGTAAACATCTAAAGTGAAGCCATCACTTTTGATATTATTTTTGTGCATATCATAGACATTACGCATTTGATAATGCCAGACATTATTGGGGTCTTCTGGGTCATATTCTTGATTGCGGCGTCTTAAAACTTTAACATGAAGAATCCCATCCTGCACATCACTATTTGCTGGAACCGGGATACCATCCTTTTGCGTATATTTTACGGCTACGGTAGTACGACGATCAATTGTTTTATTTAAGCGAATAATCCCAGCGTTATAATCTGTAATAAAATCAGTTCCTTCAATTAATTCATCATAGTATGGTACATAGAAGTTTGTAGGACTGAAGAATATGGTATCTCCCACGGCAGAAGCTACATTATTGTTTGCGTTTCCATCATCAATAAAGACTCTAACAGTACCGTTAGCTGGTAGTAAGTTAGGATTTTTAATAATCCAGGCACCAGTGGGATCTGTCTTAATAGCATTATTCACCCATCCAGCAGGAACGGTGGAAGAAACATCCTCCTGAGTATAGAGTTCATATAAATCGTAAGGGTCTGCTAGATAGTACATCGTACGGGGAGCATAATCTCTGCTACGGAAGATAGTAGAATCAGCCTGACTTGTACCTACATAATGCTGAGTGTTTTTTTGTCCTTCTTCAGTACTGGCAATAAAAGTTAAATCAAGATTTTTATATTTGAGTTTAGAGGTTATGCCAAATAGTCCTTGTGAAGCTGCAGAATAGCTAATATAACGAGAACCTGGTAATGATAAAGCTATATTACCACCTTCTATGATCTGAAATAATTCATCTTCCGTTCCTGTGTATTTTATATTGATATTATCTGGATCAAAGAATTGCTGGTCCTGACTGCTATTATATTTTAGATTAACCCCAATCTTTTCACCAATAGTTCCTGTTAACCGAAGATTGGTATCCTGTCTCATTTTAATATCCAACTGACTGGCAGTATCACTTTCATAAATAGCTACATTCTTTCTTTTCGTACTGCCGACTTCCATACTGATTTTTTCAGTTCCATCTATATTCAATCTTCCCGCAGAAGAACCTAAAACCTTCTGAACCGCTTTGGGGACTGCAATAGAAGGAAGTTCAAGAGAAAACTCTTTAATCATTCCCGTTTTGGTTAAGGTAGTCTGCTGAGATTGAGTTAAGTATTGGGATAGCATAGATTTATAAAATGCTTTTTCTTGGAGATTGGCAAAATAAGTATTAAAAGAAATAGTACGGGGTGGGACAAGTTCAAACTTATCTATTTTAGTATGAATTATAACTTTCTCCTGTGAATAATCTATCTCTTCCTTGGTCTCTGGTTCAAAATCCTTTATCCAATACGGCTGGCTTTTAACATAATTCAATCCCCCATATAATTTATATACATCAACTTTGTTAAATATAAGAGGATGATATCCTTCTAGATAGATACGTGGTAAGGGTTGTTCTTTAGCTAGCCCCAAACTGATTATTATCAGAATTATGAATGCCAGACAAAAACGCTTTAACATTAATTTAATGATTAATAGTTTTATAAGCGAGATAAAAACCGTCTAAGGTAAGAGTTTTATCTACAATATCAATAGATGGAACCAACGGATAAATCAAATCAGCTATTCCACCTGTCAATATAGTGATTATATTAAGACAATTAGGATATTGCATTTTTATATTTTGAATATAGCTTTCCAACATATAAGCATGACCATTCACTATTCCTGAAAGCAAAGCATCGCGAGTGTTTGTTCCTAATAAAACAGAGGGAGAAACTATTTCTATTTGAGAAAGTAGTGCTGCTTTTTCAAATAATGTGTCTGAACTGACTTTTAAACCGGGAGCAATTGCAGTTCCTTCAAAGCTTCCTTCCTTAGAAATAAATTGGATAGTAGTAGCAGTTCCCAGGTCAATAATGATACAGTCAGAATGATATTTTTTTAATGCTCCAAAAGCGTTTGCTATCAAATCAGCGCCAATAAAAGAGGGATCCTCCACTTTATATTTTATACCTAGATGACTAAGGGCATTTATTTCCCAGATTTCAGCAGTAAGATATTTCTGAAATAAATGCATCCAGATACGCATCAGTTCCGGAACAACAGAACCAATGATAATGTTGTTTATTTTATTAAGGGATTTGCTATTTAAGAGAGGAATAAGTAAGCTAAAGTATTCATCAGCAGTACGATGTATAGAACTGCAAAAACGAGCAAATCTTACTAATTTTTCCTGCTCGTATATTCCACAGGTTATGTTCGTATTTCCAATGTCCACTACTAATGTAGCAGTTTCGGCATTTTTCTTCATAATAATGACCATATAAAGAGTATTTGGGAAATATAAAAAACATAGCCTATTTCATTTTTGTAGCTAAGATGGCTATGAGAAGATTTGTGTCAATATAATTCCTGCCCTGCGTTATAAGAATTGCAATACTATTAAAAACCCAGTTCTTTTAAAGCAGAAGGTTTTTTTCGCCATTTAGGTTTAACTTTAACCCAGAGGTGAACCATAACTGGAACACCCATAAAATTGGTAAGTTGCTGTTCTGCATAATCTCTAATTTTGGCTAAACCACTACCATTTTTCCCGATAATAATAGGTTTTTGACTTTCCCGTTCCAACCAGATAATGGCATCTATGTGTATTCTATCCTCTAATTCATTGAATTTTTCCACCAAAACAGCTGTAGAATAAGGTATTTCCTGACTAAAATAATTAAAGATTGCCTCCCGGATAAATTCTTGGGCAAAGAATCGCATAGGCAAGTCTGATAGTTGTTCTTCACTATAGTAAGGAGGATGATAAGGAATATATTTTAGCATAGCTTCCATCAGTTCGGAAACTCCATCCCCTCTTGTAGCAGAGATAAAAAAGGCTTCGGTACAGGATTTTGGTAGTTGATTGATAAAAAAATCTCTGGAATAATCTTTCTTTAAATCAATCTTATTAAAAACTGCGATTTGAGGAATTGGAATTTTAGCTAGATGCTCCAACACTTCCAGATCATAATCCGTTGGAAAGCTCGTCACTTCACTCATAAAAAGAATTAAATCCACATCTTTATACGATTCTGACCATAAATCCTGCATTTTCTCTTGCAATTTATATCGTGGTTTGAGATAGCCTGGAGTATCAATAAAGATAATCTGACAATCATCTCGGTTTAAAATTCCTTTAATATTATAACGAGTGGTTTGCGGTTTAGGAGAAGTAATGGAAAGCTTTTCACCTATAAGGCGATTCATAAGAGTGGATTTACCGGTGTTTGGTTTACCTAAAATA
>Ga0172377_10004220_pt1 | contig 14818 bp, 12 predicted proteins | sample Pumphouse3metaG_FD_119749 | JGI IMG/M metagenome (GOLD analysis project Ga0172377, IMG submission 119749) | Leachate microbial communities from a municipal landfill in Southern Ontario, Canada - Pumphouse #3 metaG | ecosystem: Engineered > Solid waste > Landfill > Unclassified | place: Canada... | reverse complement strand
GTTGGAAATATTACAGTAAATGAGACGACAAACGCTGTAAACGGGGTGGCTATAAATGTGAATGGTGGCGGATTTCAGCGCTACGGAGCAACATATGACGGCGCTCAAGGTTATCCGCATAGAGCTATCATGCGTAATATCCCAGCCAATTGGCTTATATATAATTCTACGACACCGGGAAGTTTATTTAATGAATTTTCGATCGAGTTCAATAAACAAAATGCAGGCTGGGTAGGGAAATCTGAGACGGAAACTTCTACGGATTCGGATGCCGCAATTAATTCAAGTCGGAGAATAATGTGGTGAGACATCATGGTTTTACACTGATAGAATTAATTATTGCTATCGTTTTAGTCGCAATTGTTGCTCTATCTATACCGGTTATGACGCAAATTCAGGCACGTGCGACAGAAGGGAGCATTTCTCAGGAAGCGGTGTATGCGGCGTCGGCTAAATTATTACAGACGCTTAGTTATCCTTGGGATGAAAATTCCAATAATCCTGATTTGGTAAATGAAGGTGCCACTGTCGTTTCAGAGGTGGTTGATATACCGGGTGGTACTGCTGCGTTAAATTATCCTGCTTATGGATGTCGTCCCGGTTTTATCAACCGTAAATGCCGTTTGGATTTGAATGGAACAGTTGTGTCTGTATCTAATTTGGGAAGTGATCAAGCTGACCCTGTTCAAGGGATCGATGACCGGGCTGAAAATGGGATAAATATGGATAATGAGGCGCTCTCTGCACAAGGATACAAGCATAATTATACTATGGATATAGCGGTGAGTTATGTTAGCGATAATATGGGAACAGGAGGAGTTATTAACTATAGAAATACGGCAAACCCAAATTTCATTTTTTCTACAAATGCAAGTGCAGGCGCGACAAATTTAAAGTTGGTGTCTTTGACAATAAGAGATAATGATAAAAATGAAGTGGTCACGGTTTTGAATGCTTATGCAGCAAATATCGGTGAAGCAAAACCGTATAAAAGGACCTATTAATGAGATGTGATAGAAGGGCTTTTACTTTAATTGAGATGGTTATCGTTATTGTCATTATGGGGATTATAGGAAAATTTGGTACTGACCTTTTGATGAATTCATATCAAAACTATATTTACGGTGTTGCTACTAACCGATTATTAGCCCAGAGTGAAGCGGGGGCGGAGCAGATCGCTAATCGATTACAATACCGTATAAAAGAATCCGTAATCGTTCGTAATGGAGGAGGATTTGATTCGATTGCTACCTCTACGGCGGCTGGTAATAATGTGATTGTTGAATGGATAGGTTATGATATCGATGGATGGCGAGGAGATGCCGCACCCACTCCAACATGGAGTGGGATTATCGATGTTGATAATGCGGCGGCAACTCCTAATGTATTGGTTTCACCTATGACCTCTACGGCTAGAGCTACTGCTGTCATCAATGCATTGTCGCCACGAGGATTGGGTATCAACGGAGCTGCTATATTTTTTGTCGGTGATGAAAATGTATCTGTCGCTCAAGGATTTGGCTGGAATGGTGCCGTAGGACAAGGCGGTAATATGCATAGGATCATAACAGGTGGAAATGTAGATGAGTTTGCCCCGCAAACAGGGACCTTTACGGGAGTAGATGTATATGAGTATTATCGATTGGCATGGACTGCATACGCACTCGTACTTAATGGGAACACATTGAACCTTGTTTATGACTACAGACCTTGGTTAGGTGAAACAAGGGCTCGTGGAACCACTGTCGTTTTGGCTGAAAATGTTAATAGTTTCCGTATGCGATCGATTGGTGATGTATTGAAAATTCAATTGTGTATTACAGATAAAGGTGTATTTAATGTCGATACAGAATCAAAAGGATATGCGGTATGCAAAGAGAAAACAATATTATAAAGCGTAAAGGGATGGCGTTATTGATGGCTATTTTTTTACTGATAATTATCGGTTCGATTATGGCTGTTTCTTTATCTATGAGCGGAACGACAGTAGCCCGGACAACTAATGATTACTTGCACGAACAAGCTTTGTTATTAAGCAGCAGTGCAACAGAATATGCCGTTTTAGCTATTTCAGGGAGAGATAAAAACAATACTTTACCGGTGATTAATGCAATTTATCCTAATGCTGTCAATCCTATGTTTGATGTGACTATGAATATCCGTTATATCGGTGATTGCCCCAGATGTGCAAACTACTACATCGATAATTTGACTTCGACACCTACACACGAAGCGAATACCACTGTAATGATCGATGTCGATGTTAGCAGTAATCCTGCATTAAACTTAAATGAGCCTATACGTTATCACAGACGAACTTTACAAAAATTATGATTGGGATAATACAGAAAAGAATCTACCGTACTTTTATTCTATACGGTAGTAAAAGAAAAGCGTTGTTAGAGGGCAAGTTGAGCGATTTTGGCGACGACGTCTTTTTCACGGACAGGCTTCATTAAAAACCCGTTCGCTCCGCATTCGAGGGCTTCCCCTTTTTTGGTTTCATCCGTTGTTAAAACGATAACGGGAAGTTGGCGCAACGATTCATCGGCGCGGATGACTTTTAGCATTTCGATCCCTCCCATCACCGGCATAATGATATCCAGAAGAATGATATCGATATCGTCTTGTGATTTAAGTACGCCGATCGCATCAGCGCCGTTTTTGGCTTCTACTACTTGGGACACATTGGGAGTCTTCATCAACATCGTCTTAAGCAGTTTCAGATTGATCATATCATCATCGACGGCAAGTACTTTTAATTTTTTATCACTCATTGAGAGTCCCTATTCTTAGATAAATTTTTCAAAAACAAGTCGAAGAAGATCTTTGTTGACCACGTTTTTGATAATTTCATGTACATACATAGCGTCTTCGCTATCCTCAGTGCTGTTCGGATCGATGAGCATTACGAGTGTCGTGTCACTATCTTTGGATCGAATTATATCATACAGTTCCTTGAGATCAAGTTCGCTGAGACTCTTATCAAAGAGTGCTAATTTATAGCGATGCGTTTCAATTTCGTGTAATAGGTCATGTGATGTCATGACACTTTTATAGGTATATCCTAGATCGTCCAATATACGTGTAAAAAGTTTCATCTCCAAAAGATTTTGTTTGGCAATCAAAACGTCTGCATCAAAACTCGAACGGCGCTCTTCAAATAGAGGCTCTTCGGATAAGTGCTCATCCGGTACAAATTCCGGAACTTCTTCTTTACTTTCAGAAACGGACGGTTCTTCGAGAAGAATAGGCTCTTCGGCTAATGGAACTTCCGTATCAGCCGCTTCGTCCGAAGCAGCAAACGGTGTATCTTCTGATGGGAAATCGTCAGTGTCGGTAGGTTGATCATCAATCGTGTCGAAGAGAGGTTCATCCAATGTATTGATAGCTTCTTCTTCAATTATATTTTTTTCAGTATCGGGGATATTTTCATCGCTTATAGGTGATTGCTCACTGTTGGCAATATCATGAATCGATTTCGGTACGGATTTGATATCGACGATTTTATGCGATAAGAAATTGTTTAACAGAGAAATGATTTCAGAACGAACTAACGGTTTGGTTGTATACTCGTCCATTCCGGCACTTAAGAAACGTTCACGGTCTCCTTTAAGCGCATTGGCGGTGAGAGCGATAATCGGGATATGATGCTGTCCGTAATCCTCTTCGAAATCCAATATCTCTTGGGTTGCTTCGATACCGTCAAGAACCGGCATCTGGATATCCATAAAAATAATGTCGTAATTGCCGTTTTTACGTTTTTCAAAGGCCTCGAGTCCGTTATTAGCTATCGTGATTTCCAATCCGAGGTCTTCGAGGGTTCGTCGAATCAGTTTCTGATTGATGATATTGTCTTCCGCTACAAGGGCAGCAGCGGCAAAACGGGAATTTTTCTCATCGAATTTTTTACGGCGGGAAGCTTTTTGTTTACGGTTAGTGAATGCTTCTGCATCGTATGCTTCGAGGGTAGAACGGATTTTTGAACTGTTGATCGGTTCGTAAAGGACTTTGAAAATATCGATTCCCATAGAATCGATTTTTTTCATGTAATACGATTTAGTGATAAGGACAAGCTGCTCTTGCGCCGAGGCATAGGCGAGAATATCTTCATCATGGGTAAAATCGTTATCCACAAATAGAAGATCGTAATTGACCTGACGTTCCAACATTTTAAGCTCATCGAGCTCGTGGAACGTAGTGTAGCTGACTCCGAAGAAATCAAGATACTCTTTGATGTAAGTATTTTGGAGCTTTTTCTTCGAGGTGCTTTCCAAAATAACGGCATTGATATTGGAGAAAAAACCTTTGAACGATTCGTTGAGAGTTTCAATCTCTTCAAATTCCAAGGTAAAGAAGAAGGTCGTTCCGTTGCCCGGTTCGCTTTCCAAATCGAGACGTGAGCCCATTAATTCGACGAATCGGCTTGAAATAGTGAGTCCTAGCCCTGTACCGCCGTATTTACGGGTAATAGAAGTATCTGCTTGAGAAAAAGCTTCGAAAATACGCGATTTTTGTTCGCTGGTAACCCCGATACCGTTGTCTTTGACTTCAAAGCGAATACGCGCACGGTTAAGGTGTTCACACTCCAAGCGGCGGATATCGACGCTAATCGCTCCTCCGCTATTGGTGAATTTGACGGCATTGCTGAGAAGGTTGATAATAACTTCTTTAATTTTGGTCGGATCCCCTTTGAGAGGGCGTTCCAAACTCGGATCGACATAGCAGGCGAGGTCGATATGTTTTTCAGAAGCGCGTACGCCGTAAACTTCAACCGCACTTTCAAATTCATCCATCGGATTAAAGACAATCTCTTCGATTTCAAGTTTATTACTTTCGATTTTTGAAAGGTCAAGAATATTATTGATAATCTCAAGAAGGTTTTCCGAACTTTTTTCAATGATATCGATAAATTCGCGCTGTTCATCGTGGAGCTCGGTATCTTTAAGAAGTTCGGTGAAGCCTACGATACCGTTGAGTGGTGTCCGAATCTCATGCGACATATTGGCCAAGAACATCGATTTGGCTTCAGAAGCTTCCATCGCATACTGTTTATCGTTGAGAGTTTGTTCGATGATACGCTCGAGCAAGGCGTATGCTTGTGCCGTCCCGGCCGCAGTATCGAGATTGATAGATCCGCTGAGCGCTTGTGCTTCATCATCATGGGTGTCTTCGGCTACCCGTTTGAGAACCGACTCAAGATTTTTAATATTGGTTGTAATTTCGCGTGAAAGCAAATATCCCAGCAACCCTACCAAAACGGCAATGATCCAAACGACAATAGCGATAACGAGAAGTTGTACCGCATTTTCTTGAACAACGGATGCGCGTTTGTCCATAGCGTCGATGAGAATTTTTTGGGCACTGTCGATCGCATTGATTTTTTCAGAAATCATGGCAAACCAGATGCCCGATTGGGTATCGTAAGCGCCGTTTGAACTGGCTTGAAGAATACCGGAACGTTCGCTCATAATATCTTGATAGAGCTCGGTATTGTCTTCGCTGAAGAGGACGGATTTTAATTTAGTCTGAAGCTCTTTGTCTTTCATCCCTTCCAATGCAAGCGTATCTGCTTTGGCAATCAGTGAAAGCCATTTATTGAGTTCTTCTTCTTCGAGCGGAGTCGCACGTGAGATGATATAGGTAATGTAGTCACGTTCGATACTGCTGTACTCGTTGGTTCGTACGAGAGAGAGGTAAGTGGTCGAATAGGCATTAATCTCATCATCGAAATGCAATCCGGCAAGTTCAGCCAGTTCATTGATGAGCATTTCTTGAGATTTTCCGTATACATCGGAAAATACTTCGTTGAAGTTGGCTTTTTGCTGATCGACTAAAGGGCGTGACTTACCGATTTGAGTTTGAAGTTTTGCGATGAGTTGGAGAAGAATATCGGCATTGGCGCTTTCGGCACTATTGGTTTGTTTAAGTGTTCCGAGATATTTTTGATACGCGGTAATCTTTTGATCGACGATAAGTCGCTGTGCATGGAGAGATTTTAAAGTAGCGCCGGAAGAGCTACCCATATACATAACGGTCATTCCCCGTTCGCGGGAGAGATTATTAATCAAATCGGTTAATTGTTTATTCCCTTCTAACCTTACTTGAAGCTGTTGTGCCCCTTTGTAGCTCACGAATGCGTTATAAACGTAATAACTCGCGAGTGTAAAAAGAATCAGAATCGGTAAAAGACTGATGAGGCGAAGTCGATTTCTAAGTCCTAATTGCATGGAATCTCCTCTTTATTCGTATTATTTATAGTTGTTCAAGAAAGCTGTTTAGTCGTTTGGATGCTTTGTGTGCTTCTTGTGCATCATTGGTCTGTGATAATATAGCCAATTCATCTGAAATTTCGTTCAAACGGAGATTATCGCTGATTCCTTTGAGCTGTCCGGCGATTCTTTTCCATGAATGGGTATCGAATGCGCCGATAGCATCTACGATCTCTTTCCCGGATTTAAGGGCGTCGTGTTTGTATTCGTGAATGAGTTCGTCGAAAAAGTCGTGTTCGATCCCAAGTGCTCCGGCGATGGCAATCTTATCGTAATGGAGCCGTTGAGGCGGTAAATCGATGATGGAATTTTCATCATCGGACGTCGGCATCTCCATTAAATCGATAACATCCAATTTTTCTTTTGAAAACTCTACTTTTGGTTCTAGAGGGATTTCTGGAACGTTTGCTTGGTTGAGCTCTTCTTCTTGTACCATCAACGGGGCATCGTCTTTTAAGGCAAATTCATAGATGTCGTCTTGAGAAGTGGATTCGGAAAGAGCAGGTTGTATAAATTCCGCTTCTCCATGTTCTTCGATATCAGGAACAATAGTCGTGCTTTCAAACGAAAATGTCTCTTTGCCCTCCAGTTTGTCGATGATGGTATAAAAATATTTAAGATTGGCTTCGATTTCGATTGGATCATTGGAGGTATTGATGATACTGAGCGTTTCGAAAGCGTCTTCTATTCGGAGGTTGGCGGCAACCCCTTTAAGTTTGTGAGACAAGATTTTAACGTTATTCGTATCCCCTTTTAGAACTGCTTCGAAGAGTTCGTCTTTGAATTCGTGGGATTGTTGGATAAAGTCACCGATAAATTCCTGTATCAAATCGACCGGCAAACCGAGTTCGTGAGCGGCGACATTCGGATCAAAACGATAAGATTGGTCCACTTTAAGCTGGGTAAGGAACTCTTTTTCGGCATTCGTGTAATGAACGTCGCCGAGCATCGGACGCTCTGAAGGGGTCGGAATGATTTCCATCGGTGCGGCAATGGTTTCTACCGACGGGATCTCTTCGAGCTCTTCTTCGCTGAGAGGAAGGCTTAATTTGGCATACAGGTCTTCTAGCGGTTCTTCTGCCGGAAGTTCGAAATCGTTATCGTTATAAGACGGAATATCTAATGTGCTCGGTTCGCTTAACGGGGTGGGAGTTATGTGGGTGTAATCAGGTAAAACGACTGTTTTTTCGACTTTTTCCATAGGCATTTCCATCGTCGGAGCAGAAACAGTAGGGCCTTTTGCAGGATAAGACGAAGATGTTGCTTGATTAGAAACAAAAGTATCTTCGCCCACAGAGGTAATGTGGGTCATTTCGATCATATAACCGTTTTGAGACGGCTCGGAACACATGAAAAAATTATGAACTTCCAAGGTACAAGAAAACGTGCGGCCGTTTCCATGAACGATCGCTGTACGGGCATCCGAATCGGCATGAAGCAAGAAATTGATCCAGCTGAAGCTTTTAAAGTTGTGGATATAGCCTGGTTCTTTGGCAAAGAGATCGGCAGCATCTTGACAGACTCCCAATAAATCTTCCAAAGAAGCGTAATTGAGTAGTTTTAGCCCTTCATCGTCGATACCGATAAATTCGTGTTTGTGGTTATAAAATAGCACGCATCTCTCCCTATTGTTCTTGTTCTAGCATTTTTCGGTATAACTCGGCAGTCTCTTCAATATTTTTGCGTGATGCCGGTTTGCGAGCCGCGATATACCCTTTGAGTTTACCGGTTTCATCATACGAAGGGGAAACCTCGGTATCGACCCAGTAATAGCGGCCGTCTTTGCGTAGGTTCTTTACCAACCCATGCCAAAGAGTTCCTGATTGTATGGTCTTCCACATCTGAGCGAATGCCGCTTTGGGCATATCGGGATGACGAATGATATTATGCGGTTCGCCGATGAGCTCATCAATGCTGTAGCCTGAAATTTCACAAAATTTTCGATTGGCAAACGTAATATTGCCTTTTAAGTCCGTTTCGCTGACAATGGCACGTCCATCGAAGAAATATTCTTCATCAATCGGATTAGGTTTTTCCATGCATTCGACCCCTTAGCTAAAAAACTGCTGAAAACGTAATCTGTGGAATATGGCATAAACTCCATAAAAGATTACTTAGAAAGGTTTTCACGGTAAAAATTTTGGATATTTTTAGCGTCTTTTGACCCGATTAGTTCACAAAGGGTCTGAAAGTCACTGTTTTCTATGGCCTCGAATGTACCGAAATAGTCGATCAGTTTTCGTATTTTGGCGTGGCTGATTCCATGGACGGATAAAAGGTGAGAGTGCTGATCCGATTTAAGTTTTGTTTTTTTGTGGAAAGTAATCGCGCTTCTATGCGCTTCGTCTCGCAGCATTTGAAGAAATTGCAACCGTTTGTCCGAACTTTCCAGCCGAAGCAGATGATTTTCGGTATGGATGATGTCATGTGCCGAGCCTTTGGCCCGATGCGCTTTCGCGTCGATTTTTTCTTTGCTGATGGCAATTACATCGAGATGGATGCCGTTGGAATGAAGTAGATCGATTGCAAGCGAACGTAAAGTCTCTCCTCCGTCCAGTACCCAAAGATCCGGGGGAGGATTCTCTCGGAAGCCTTCGATTCTCCGTGTCAGCATTTCACGCATTTGTCCGTATTCGTCGTGAGTATGCAGATGGAAAGAACGGTATCCTTTTTTATCGAAAGACTCTTTTTCATAGACGATCATGGCTCCGACGGTAGCTGTGCCTCCGTGATGAGAATTGTCAAAAACTTCGATACGTTCAGGGAATGTTTCGAGCCCGCACAGCTCCTGAATCGAGAGAAGCAGTGAGCCATTACCCGGCTGAGGCGATCGGAGCAGTTCATCGGCGTTGTTAAGTGCTAAATCGATGAGTTCTTTTTTCTTACCGCGTAAAGGTGCCTCCAAAGAAGCTTTTTTACCAAAGAGACTGCTGAGATGTTCTTTGACCCATTCTTGGGATTCAAACGTATGGGCCACCAGAATAGGGGCGATAATCGGAGGACGCTCGTTTCCGTAAAACCCGATAATTGTCCGTTCATATGCTTCGTCGAGGGAAAAATAAGGGGTGATAGTGATAAAGTCGTGCGTCGCAGAGGCCACTTTCCCCTCCCGAATAAACAGACGGAGAATGCAGCCTCGCGTCGCATTGAGTGCGATGGCAAAAAGGTCATAATCATCCGTCGAAGCGAGATCAATCTGGGATGAGATTTCGCTTTTTCCGATCCTTTCGATTCGATCTCTTAGAACTAGAGCCTCTTCAAACCGTTCCGCTTCGGCATAGAACCCCATTTTACGCTCAAGCTCTTTGATCAGTTTGCGTTTGTTTTTGATCCACTCTATCCCTTGGGTGACCATTTGCATATACAGCTCTCTCGGGACGGGAAGTTCGCAGGGGCCGAGACATTGTTCCATTTGATAAAAAAGGCACCGTTTTTTCCCTTTCAGACAGCTTTTTTTCTGTACCAGTTTGAGAAGCTCGTAGAGAGAATCGAGAATATCGCGTGCCCCGACTGAAAAAGGGCCGAAATAGCGGATCGATTTTCCCTTGATGATTTTGCGGGTCAATTCAAAACGGGGATATGCATCATCCAAGTCGACGTACAGATAGGGATAAGTTTTATCGTCGCGCAGTAGAATATTGTATTTCGGTTTCAACTGTTTGATAAGAGAGTTTTCCAAAATCAACGCGTCATGCTCGTTCTCGACGATGATATAGTGCAAAGAAACCGTTTCGGAGAGCATTTTTTGGATTCGTAAAGATAGGGTAGATTTGGGACTTAAAACCGGAGTAAGGTTAAAATAGCTTTTAACCCGTTTGGAGAGATTTTTGGCTTTGCCGATATAAAGAATTCTCCCTTTGTCGTCAAGATACTGGTAAATACCCGCTTCGTGAGGTAAAGAGCGAATTTGATCGATCATCGGTAGGCACTTAATGAATAATTTATTGAAGCTATTATACCATCTGAGACTGAAGAGAATAAAGGGATGACATGGGAATAAGATTAACGGCTCTCATCAGCGCGGTGGCAGCAATGCTGCTGCTTGGCGGATGCGGGTATAAAGCGCCGCCGTATTACGAAAAACAGCCTACGCAAGAGGGTACGTCTGTTGCGTTATGATGTCGTGATTATCGGTTCCGGAGTTGCAGGTCTGTACGCTGCGATCGCTCTGCCCAAAACGTTAAAAGTCTTAATCATTAACAAATCTAATCCGTGGGAATGTAATACGTATTATGCTCAGGGTGGTGTTACGACGGCATATAACGACGACGATATCGAACTGCATGTCCGCGATACGCTCGATGCAGGGGCGGGAATGTGCAATGCTGAAGCCGTCCGAATGATGAGCGAACATTCTCAAGAGGTGATTCGTGATCTGATAAATCGGGGATTCGCATTCGATAAAGACGAAGAAGGAAACCTGCTTTACACGAAAGAAGCCGCGCATTCTCGAAGCCGTATCTTGCACGCCGGAGGGGATGCGACGGGACGTTATCTCCATTTTTTCCTGCTAAACCAAAATCCGCATCCGATGCTTAGTAATACGACCGTCGTCGATTTGCTTATTCGGAACAATCAGTGTTGCGGCGTGGAAGTAGTGAGTGAAGGTAGCCGTCGTATTATATTGGCCGATAACGTGATTATCGCGAGCGGAGGAGTGGGATCGCTGTACGAATACCATACCAATGCTTCGACGATCAGCGGGGACATTCACGGCATTTGTATCGAAAAAGGGATCGCGCTCGAATCGATGGAGATGATGCAGTTTCATCCGACCGTCTTCGTAGCCAACAATTGGGCGCGAAAACAGCTCCTTTCCGAAGCGCTCAGAGGAGAAGGAGCACAAGTCGTCGATGAGAACGGATATAGGTTTTTATTCGAATACGATCCGCGCGGTGAATTAGCGCCGAGGGATATCGTCAGCCGGGCGATTTTCGATTACAAAAAACGGAGCGCTAAACAGGTGTTTCTCTCTTGCGAACAGTTTGAATCGGAATACTTTAAAGAGCGTTTTCCGAATATTTACAAGGCATTAAACGATTTGGGATTCCATCTTCCCAAAGATCGCGTCCCGATATCGCCGGCATTTCATTACGCCGTCGGCGGGATTAAAAGCGATATCAACGGGAACGTTCCCGGGATCAAAGGGCTGTACACCGTGGGGGAAGCCGCATCGACGGGGGTACACGGAGCCAACCGGTTGGCAAGCAATTCCTTGCTTGAGGGGCTTGTTTTCGCACGAAAAGCGGCTCATTCGATTATCGAAAACCCTGTAAACAGCTGTAACACACGTTTTGAAATCGGTACGGAAGCGCTTGAAATGCCGGGCGATAAAGAAAAAAAAGACTTTCTGCGTCGTATAATGTGGGAGAATGTGTCTATCGTGCGCACTCCGAAAGGATTACAGCGTGCCCGAGAGGCCATTGAAGAGATGCTTAATCAGAAGATCGGCAGGTTACTGCGTCTTCGATTATTAAGTGCCAGATGTATCGTTGAATCGGCACAAAAACGGTCAAAATCGATAGGGGTACATTATATGACACAAGGAGTTAGTGAATGACAGCAGAAGTTGCAGAACATGCAGCGATAAATTTTGTAGGCAGTCCGTTTGGATGGCTGCTGCTTGCCATTTTCGTGGTGGGTTACTATTTTATTGCAACCGAAGAGAAATACCATATCGACAAAGCGAAGCCGGCTCTTTTTACAGGGACGTTTATGTTTGTCCTTATCGGTCTTTATTATGCCATTGAAGGGGCAAGTTTTACTCCGTTTGAACACGAAGTGGATCATCTGATTTTGGAAATCTCTGAGATTTTCTTCTTCTTATTCGTCGCGATGACCTATATCGAGGCGTTGATCGAACGCGGGGTTTTCAGTGCATTGCGGGCAAAACTGATTGCGAAAGGGTACAGTTACCGGGAACTTTTTTGGATTACCGGTTTATTGGCATTCTTTATCTCCCCTGTGGCTGACAATCTGACGACGGCATTGATTTTATCGACGGTTTTGCTAACCATCGATAATAAGAATAAAGCTTTTTTGGTACCGAGTGCCATTAACGTCGTTGTCGCGGCAAATGCCGGAGGGGCGTGGAGTCCGTTCGGAGATATTACGACATTGATGGTATGGGCGGCCGAAAAAGGTGCGTTTTCCGAATTTTTATATCTTTTCCCTGCATCATTTATCGGATGGGGGATTACGGCGTTCCTTTTAAGCCGATATGTGCCGGATTTGGATCCGTTAAAAGACGGCGATCCGGAAGCGGCGGCTAAAATCGAGATACTCAAAGGGGGAAAAGTCATCATTGCATTCGGTGCGTTGACGATTGCCCTGGCGGTTTTGGGAAAACAGCTTATTCACTTGCCTCCGATGTGGGGAATGCTTTTCGGTTTGGCTATTTTGCAGCTTTATATGTATTTTCTCAAGAAACGGCATAACGTTGATGTCAGTATCTTTGAAGCGATGAGTAAAATCGAGAATAATACGCTTCTTTTCTTTTTCGGTATTTTGGCGGCGGTAGGGGCACTTCACTTTACCGGCTTTTTGGAATATGCGGCAAAACTCTATACGATGTTCAGTCCGACAATCGTGAATATCGGAGTAGGATTTCTTTCTGCCGTGGTGGATAACGTTCCGGTTATGTCGGCGGTGCTTAAAGCCAGCCCGGCGATTGATCAGGCACAATGGATGTTGGTGACGATGACCGCCGGTATCGGAGGATCGCTCATCAGTTTCGGAAGTGCGGCAGGTGTCGGTGTTATGGGAAAAATGCATGGAATCTATACGTTTTCTTCCCATATGAAACTGGGCTGGACGGTTTTGGTCGGATACGTTGTATCGATCGGAATCTGGTATTTGCAGTTCATCGTTCTGGGCATTTATTAAGTCATATTCAAAATTAAACTACAATAGGGTACCCTTTCATTAACGCAAAGGGTACCCACTCCCTCCCGATTATCTCCAACTAAAGGCTCTCCTTTGAAAGATGTCAATATTATCGTTCTTGATTTCGGTTCACAATATACGCAGTTGATCGCACGCCGTCTCCGTGAAGACAAGGTGTATTGCGAAGTACTTCCCTACCACACTAAAATCGATGTGATTAAGGCTAAAAACCCAAAAGGGATTATTCTCAGCGGCGGCCCTTCTTCCGTTTATAATAAAGATGCGTACGAAGTCGATCAAGGGGTTTACTCGATGGGTATTCCCGTACTCGGTATTTGTTACGGAATGCAGCGTATCGCGGTCGATTTCGGCGGATCGGTGATCCGAAGCGATCATCACGAATACGGAAAAGCGGAACTTACGATCGATATGACGCAGCACTCGATTCTCTTTGAAGGGTGCGAAGACGAACGGATCGTATGGATGAGCCACTCGGACAAAGTTGATGTATTGCCGGAGGGGTTCGTTCCGATCGCGTATTCGCCGAATTCTCCGTATGCGGCAATCGCTAATGAAGAAAAAATGGTTTATGCGATGCAGTACCATCCTGAAGTCAATCACTCTGAAGAGGGGTATTTGATGCTTCGCAATTTTGCCCGCAAAATCTGCGGCATCACCGAAAAATGGGATTTGGGGCACTACCTAAAAGAGCAGATTGTCAAAATCCGAGCCCAAGTGGGTGAGGGAAAAGTGCTGTGCGCTCTTAGCGGCGGAGTCGATTCTTCGGTTGTTGCGGCATTATTGTACGAAGCAATCGGAGATCAATTGATCCCTGTATTCGTCGATAACGGGCTTCTCAGAAAAGGGGAACGCGAATCGGTCGAAAATATCTTTAAAGTCCATTTGAAAGTGCCGTTGATCGTTGCGGACGCTTCGTCGATTTTCCTCGGTAAATTGGCGGGGGTTACCGACCCTGAAACCAAACGCAAAATCATCGGACATACCTTCATCGAAGTATTTGAAGCGGAAGCGAAAAAGCATGACGGGATCAAATTCCTCGCGCAGGGGACATTGTACCCTGACGTTATCGAATCGGTTTCAGTCAACGGTCCTTCTGTTACGATTAAATCACACCATAACGTCGGCGGATTGCCGGATTGGATGGATTTCGAATTGATCGAACCTCTTCGCGATCTTTTTAAAGACGAGGTACGTAAACTCGGGCTTGAACTGGGCTTGCCGGATTCACTCGTTAACCGTCATCCGTTCCCCGGGCCGGGATTGGGAATCCGTATCATGGGCGAAGTCAACAAACCGGATCTCGATTTGCTTCGAGAAGCGGACGCCATTTTGCTTGATGAGCTCAAAGCAAGCGGATATTACGCCAAAACATGGCAGGCATTTGCCGTATTGCTGAACGTGAAATCGGTCGGAGTGATGGGTGATAACCGCACTTACGATAATACGGTCTGTGTTCGTGTCGTCGAAGCAGTGGACGGTATGACGGCGACATTTGCCCACTTGCCTCATACACTCTTAGAGCGTATCAGCCGCCGCATTATCAACGAAGTAGACGGTATCAACCGGGTTGTGTACGATATCAGCTCCAAACCGCCGGCAACGATCGAGTGGGAATAAGGCGCACCCTTTGCGCCCGATCT
>Ga0172377_10004219_pt1 | contig 14821 bp, 7 predicted proteins | sample Pumphouse3metaG_FD_119749 | JGI IMG/M metagenome (GOLD analysis project Ga0172377, IMG submission 119749) | Leachate microbial communities from a municipal landfill in Southern Ontario, Canada - Pumphouse #3 metaG | ecosystem: Engineered > Solid waste > Landfill > Unclassified | place: Canada... | reverse complement strand
TCCAGCGCGTCCAGCAGCGGCTGGTCGTGGCGCGTCCCGTTGTAGGATTGGCCGAGCTGCAGCCTGCCGTATTCATAAACGCTGAACCGCTTAGGCTTCATCGCTCTCTTTCATCAGCACCCTCAGCGCTTCCGCGAAGGCGGCGTCATCCAGCTCCCCCGCGGTGACCAGGCTATAGCGCGTGTGGTCGCTGAATGCCTCATTATCCGGTGAGGGCAGGGCAAAACTGTCCTGGGTGACCGGCGCGGACTTCACGAAACCGGAGCCCAGCACCAGCTCGATCCTGCCGAAATTGCCGTAGAAATACTCCTGGAGGAGGGGGATGATCTCGTTGAACAAAACTTCCTTCAGGCTGGTCTCACGCCTTGCCACCCTCAGGAAATAGCTGTGCCCGATGGCGTGGTCCTTGTCCAGGATGCCCTCTATTCTCAGGTTGATGGTTCTCAACAGCGCGTCCAGAGGGATCCCGCTATCTTCATGGCCAGCCAGGAGGCCATATTCCGGCTTCATCTCGCGAAAGCTGAACCTGCGCCTCAGAGCGGTGTCCAGGGCCTCCACGCTGCGGTCGGCGGTGTTCATGGTGCCGATGATGAAAAGGTTCGCGGGAACCGAGAACTTCTCTTTGCTATAGGGCAAAACGGTCTCCAGCGCCTCGCTCTGGCCGGCCCGCTTGTCCGGCTCGATCAGGGTGATCAGCTCCCCGAAGATCTGCGAGACGTTGCCGCGGTTGATCTCGTCAATGATGAGGACGTGGGGAAGGGGAGTGCCGGCAGTCTGGATTGGCGGGACCGTCTGGTTCCCGGCTTCATAACCGTAGTTGGCGGCCAGGAGATTCAGCACGCCTTGAAAATACCCCTTGTCGTAGGGCGGAACTTCTCCACCTGTAGCGTGGGCGAGGATGTTTTCCCGGGTGAGGGTCACGCCAGGCCTGAATTCCGGTGCGGTATGCACGGTCAGATTGCCTTTGCTGTTCAGTGAAATTCCAAACTCAGCTCCGTTGGGCGTTTTGACCTTCATCACGGGCTTAGGCATGGTTGCCAGGTCTTCGCAAAGTTCGGTGTAGGCCTCTTCGAAATTTGAATCGCTCTCTTGATCCCCGGCATTGAACTCATAGCTGCCATCATCCGCTGAAGGAGAGCGTCTCACTCTGCTGGAGGCCTGTGCGCAAAGCCTCTTGAAGATCCCGTCCACCACCTCATAGCCGATGCTGCCGTGGTTGTTTTGATACGTCACGGGTTTGATCCCCTCGATGAAATCCTCATAGCTCATGCTTTGGTGAAAGGTGGTGAACACGATCCTGCCCTCGTCCACCAGTTCCCGGTAGCGTCTGGTGATCTGCTCCCTGGTCCTGTTTACCCCCATGAAACCAGGATCCGTGATCTCCACGGCCAGGTTTACCGAGTTGTAGGTCTTGCCCGTTCCGGGAGGGCCGAAGAGGATCTGGTTCAGGGGATGGGATGAAATGGATATTGGTTTGTCCAGCGGAAGCGGCCTGTAAATCGCTCCGTCTACACCCATGATAGCCAGGAGCCTCTGGTAATAGTATTCATAGTCCGGGTGGTCAGATTTGTAGGGCGTGATGTCGGTCAGGGTCTTCATCGCCAGGCTGTGGTCAACAGACCATTCGTCCCTTAGCTTCCACTCAACCTTACGGCATTTCTGGTAATGATCCAGGCTCGGGTCGAAGTAGTAGTCGGAAGTGACTTCACCGTATCCCAGAAGGGTCGTTCTGCCCTTTTTCACGATGACCACGTCACCCGGCTTCATCTCTGTCTTGAACTGCCAGTTGGCCAGGGCATCATTGTACTTTTTACCCTCATCCTGTGCGCTGAGATCCAGCAATTTCTCTTCTACCTCGGCTTGGGATGAGTATTGTTCCAGATCGCCCAGATTGGTCCAGCCGATGGCCATATAGCCCTCGGATCGGAATTTGTCCCACGCCTCCGCGTTACGGCCCGGGGAAAACAGCCAGTATCTTTTTGAGCCCTTGGGGATGCTCTCCCCTTTGGCCAGCTTTTCCAGCGCCAGATATTGTTTTTCGGTGGCTTTGAAATTTGTACCTTGAAAGCCCACATTCAGGTCTTTCAAATCCTTGATTCCCTCGATGACGGATCTCAAGATAGGACGTTCCACCAGATTATGGTCCAGCCTTATCATCACACGGTCACCAGGCACATTGAATGAATTGTCTTTATAAAATTCCTGATCCTCGATATCTCGGACGCCATACTCGATTTCTCCGCTGATCTCGCCCAAAGCGTAGCATCCCGCTTGAGGGCCGGTGACCCAGAGGATGACCTTGTCTCCGACCTCTATGTCCTTGGTGTGTTGGGCAACCCTCCAGCGGGCTTCCGTTTTTCCACGCAATGCTGAGACAATATCGTATACATTCGGGTTGCACTGAAAAACCCAGTAGTTTTTCTTGCTTTGAGTCGCATTCCATTTCCAGGCCTCATAAGATAGTTCAGGAAAGGGAGTGTCCGTCTTTGACCTCACCTTTTCCAGGATTCCCAAGTATTCGTCGTATGTATTGAATCTGGGGTCTATACCCATAACTTCTTTTAGATATGGCCTTGTCTGCCCATCAACGCACAGGTAAAAATCCGGGTCCACCATAAAAAACGCTTCGGTCAGCTTGGCTTTGCCCACCGACACTATTTTTAGCGCGTCCTGAAAATCATTATCAGTCACAGTATGCGTAATTGTCTTATAAAACAATGCCCACAGCCGGTTAACCTCGTCATGCGTCCTTATGTCTTTTTGAGGAAAGATCCGCACGCTGATGGCATTCGCTGATGGAACCCCGTGTGCGTCGCTGGGAACGGAAAACCCCAGATTCCGGGCTATGTTTTGAAGGATCTGCAGTCTTTTAACAGCGCCGTATTTATATATATAAAAGAAAAAAGTGAAAGGCTCCATTTCCTCAAGCTTGAATGTCCTGCCGCTGGCATCCCGGTCAGTGAAACTGTCAACTCCGGCTTTTTCTAGCTCAGCGATAAGCTCCGGTTGACGTTCCTTCATGGTTTTCAGGTATTGCACTATCTCTTTGTGCGTCTTCACCCAGGTAAACAAGTTAGTTTCAGGCATTTTTTCTCCTCTGCTCAGGCAATTTACTATCTATCCTCGTTTCGGCCAGATCATGGTCACTGCACCTCAAACACGCCCCCAAGAATCGGTTCATGAAACTCGAAATCAATGTTTTCCTCCGCTTTCAGCCTGGCCAGTGTTATTTCCTGATTGGTCCTGAGTTTCTTGATCTTTCCATGGATCATATCCACGCGGAACTTATGTTTATCAGCCGATTCCATTTGTTGTTGCAGTTTTTCAAGCTCATCCTCCTGGATCCTTATTCTCCTGTCATAGTTGAATCTCAGGCTTTCACGCTTTCTTTCCAGAACCAGATTGTGCCTGGCTTTGTAGCGGTTGAAAGTTCTCATGAAGGATTCACTGAAGGTATCATTTGCTATTTCAAACGCTTGGCGGACATAATCGGGATCGTCACAGGCAAAGCCGTGCAGGGAGGCTCGCCCTTTATCGATCAAGGCCGCCATGATGGCTTCGCAATATTCGCTGCTTCCTATTGGGCTCAGCGTTACGTCCAGGATGACTGGAACGAGGTAACTGCTTTCTTTCAGTCCTGTGATGGTCCCCAAATACATGAAATAGAAATAGATCCCTTTCTTGATATCCAGTTCCTTGAGCAGCAGGTCTTCCTGATGCACGCTAAAGGAGTTCGTGTTTATCAATCCACCCTCTTCATCGCTGTATCTCTTTGTGATATATGAAACAAGGGGATGCATGATGCTGATGAAGGTTAGATTGCTGTCTTCAAAAGCTACATTTGAGTCCATGGTGAATTTCACCGGCCGTTTATTGTAATACATGAAAGGCAGGTCGATCTCATCCCCGCGGGTATGAACATCACGCATGAAGCCTTCGCAGAGATACAACTCCCCCAGATTGTTTTGAAAGTCATATTTCACAATGCTATCAGGATACCTGGTGCAGATAAAGCCGGAAAGATACTTGAATAGCTGCTGCGGGGCAATATACCGGTGTTTTCCCTTGATGTTCCTGATCTCATGCTCGTAGAAATAGTCCAGGCTGAAGATCTCGGTCGAGCGGTCCTCGAGCAGCTTCATATCCTCCATTTTCTGAACGAGCACCCTCTCTTCTTCCAAGTATTTGCTCTTCTTTTCTTCATCGCTTAGGGATGTGAAGAAAACATTCTTGGTTATCCGTTCAATCACTTCACCCATGATCGGTTCCAACAGGCCGATGGAGGATTCGAACAGGGATATTCTCTGATAAAGCCTGATGACTATCTCATCGTCTATGGTGTCGCTCATCCACAGATTGTAAATGTGGAGAACCTCAGATTTTTGTCCGATGCGGTCGATCCTGCCGATACGCTGCTCGATTTCCATTGGATTCCAGGGCAGGTCGTAGTTGATGATCGTATCGCAGAACTGCAGGTCGATGCCTTCGCTGCCAACCCGTGAAGAAAGCATGATCGAAAAACCCGTGTCGTTCCTAAAATCGTCTATCAGCCTGGACCTGTCTATCTTCAAGGTGCCATGCATGATGTAGGTCTGATAGCCGGCCTCCCTGAGACAGTTTTCCAGATAGGTCAGGGTTGGGATGTAAAAAGCAAAGATGATCACTTTGTTCGAGTGTTCCTTTATCTCGGTGATCAGTTCGATGAGCTTTGTTAGTTTGCTGTCCGTAAAAGGCAGTTTTTCCCCCAGAATCACATCGTCGCCGTTCTCTTCCAGCTCATCTATCCAGTCTTGGGTGGGCGCTTGGGTCAGGTATTTTGCGATGAATTTCTTGCTATGGGCCGGCAGGGATGACGACAGCATCCTCTGCACGCTGAACAGAGTGAAGATGCTATTGGGGAAGGCTTTGGTGAGAGATTCTTTCACGCTGCGGATCAGGGCATTGTAAAAGCGCTGTTCTTGCTCTGAAAAGGAGATCGAATGAATGTGGGCCCGTCTGAGGGGCCGGTTGATCATCACATCCCGCTTACGGGTGCGGGTGTAAATGTTTCCCATGAAGTGAAGGTCGCTTAGCGATCTTTGGATGCTCACCATGTGTTCCAGTTCTTCTGTGCTTGAATCCCATTTCCGGGACTTATGGCTGCTCAATCCGGCCATTACTTCCTGGTATATTTCGTTGTTGACATAACTGTTTTGCACCCCTGTAAGCAAATCATGGGCTTCATCAACCTTGGGGGGCATCTGGCTGATCATGTTCAGGGCTTTTACTATGGGCTCGTTCTGGCTTAGCTGGTTTTCAAATGAATCCACATATTCGAACTGCTGCTCATCAAGGATATTGAGGATGTTGAACAGGTTTTTCCTTTCAGTGTGGACCGGTGTTGCCGTCAGGAACACCATGGCTTCGCAAAACGCGCTGAGTTTCTTGATCACATTATGCTGGTGCGAGCTGTTTCTCAGGCTGTGGGCTTCGTCCACAATCAACAGGTCCCATTGATAATCCGTTTCTTCAATGGTCTGCGAGACTGTTTTGGACCTTATCGATTCCAGGGAAATGATGAATCTGTTTTGTTTGTACTTGTTTCTGTAGGTTGCCTCTTCCTCGATGATGCCCCTGAACTCCCTGGATCCGATGACCGTGAAATTCTGATTGAACCTGTGAAGCATTTCCTGTGCCCATTTCAGCCTCAGGTTTGCCGGCACCACGATCAAAACTCTGCCCAGCTCCTTGCGGGCTTCCAGCTCATTGATGATGAGCCCGGCCTCGATCGTCTTTCCCAAGCCCACTTCATCGCAGATCATTACACGGCGTTTGGCTGAGCCAATGAATTTCATCAAGGGCTTGAACTGGTATTCATAGAACTCAGTGCGGGACGTGTTTATGGAATACACGTTGTTTTGGATCTTATGGGAATTGACCAGTTTCAAATGGGTGAGGGTTTTCTGAAATTCGTTGAACTCGCCGAAGTAATTGGCCAGGAAATTGTCTATCACCTCGGGATTTTCCCGGAATTCGATCAGGCTGGTTTCAGAGTAGTTGGTCACTCTGTCTGGAAAGCGGACTTTATAAACCTTTGTCCCTTCCGTTTCCTTGACTTGCTCCACCAGCCCTATTCGTTCCGGATTGTTTTTAACTCTTACTCTGGTCCCGATCTCGATCATCTCATCTTCCCAACCATTCTCGCGTGGGTATCAATTCGTCAGGGATCGTGCTTATTCTGGTATCCGGGGTAAAATCCCGGATCGCACAGTCTTTCGGCATCACATACCTGCCCAGGGTTTCTTCCGGCTTCTTGGTCAGGCCGAACGAAACTGCGAATCTTGTATATGGCGGCATATCCCCGCTCCAGTCCACGGGTTCGGCCAAAGCTTGAATGCCTTCTTTCACCCCAATATACTCATTGGTCCTTTCATGGTACAACGGTATTGTGCTAAAAACCTCCCTTACGGTGGGGTCATTGAATCCTCCGCCGCTGCCGAAAACTGTGATATCGTAGAAAAACTTCATGGTTTCCATTCCTCTCAGTTTATCTTTCACGCGTTCCCAGATTCCCGACTCGTGAAATTCTTCCCAGATGCTCTTGTAATACTTGCGGACAACGTCAGGCGTCACCTCTGTTTCAGATGCCAGCTTATCGAGGTAGGAATACCCCTTGTACACAATCTTGGCATCGATGATATCGGTGGTCCCTTTTTGCGTGTTCACGAAGAACAAGGTCAAGTCGGTTGTGCCGGCGCCAAAATCGTAGAGGGCATACAGCTTGCTTCTGGCGCTGCGTTCGCAAAAATCCAGGATTTCCGCTATGGATTCAGGGATTATGCTTGTTTTGGTGCTTCCGTCATCAAAGGTTCCGGAGGTTTCCAGAAGCAGTTTCATCATTGCGTTCCAGTCATGATGGCAGCCTTGGGCGAATATCCTTCTTGCCAGGAGCAGGGTCTGGCCAAACATTTGGGCTTGTCTGTCGTTGTTCAGCTGCTCCACCGGAAGGCAAACTGAGAAGATGTATTCGGCCTGCTCCCCGGCTCTCACCAGCTGGCAGATATTCTCTTTTGCTGCCTGCATCACAAAGGCCAGATAGCCCGCGCAGATCAGTTTATAACGCTTGGAGAGGTCCTCCTGCAGCAGGTGTTGTTTGAAATTCTGGATGATCTCTCCGCCCGGTTTCAATGCTTCGAAACCATAGCTCAGCTTGTCTCCGTTCCTGGCCGCCACGCTGGGGATCACATAATCGTCAAATCTGCTCTCCGGGCTAAACCCTTTGGGATGAAGCGACTTGAAAACCAGCGGCTGGTAGCGGCCTTCTGATTCATTGTTGAACGAGACTTTGGTACGGCTGGTCCCCAGGTCTATCCCCACATAGATCTTGGCCCCTGTTCGCCTGAACCTTGGCGCGGGGGTCCGGTCGCCTTCTGAGTTTGAAGTGGAAGCTTCAACCGGTTTTGGGGCCTCCCGCTTCTCTTCCTCTGAAGCTGTTATCGTCTCTTTCATGCTCTCCGGAAGTATGAAGGATTCTATCTCTGGTTCCGGAGCTGTTTGCCTGGAGGTTCTCCGTTTGGTTTTTTGGTTCAACCCGCTTATCCCGCTTTCGGCATGCTCCGCGGCTTCGTGTTCGAAAGTGGATTCATAATGCAGCAGATCACATTTTTTCCCTCGCTTGTATTTGTCCAGCCTCACTATGTAAGTATCTGTTCTGTTGTTCTCTCTCAGTTGCAGGCGGAGGGCCTGATGATCGTAGTTGAGATCGGTATAGTAGCTTCGCGGGTGGAAATCCTCCGGATTGAGGGTTTGGCAAACCTGGATGTTGCGGGCGTCAGCTCTCCAGATCTTGAGCTTTCCCCCCGTGTCCAGGCTTGCGAAAAACTGGTCATTCAAAAAAATCACCTTTGAAACAGCGCAGGTGTGCCTGTCCTCCTGATACAGCATGTCCAGGCCGTTCACCGACTTGCTGAAGATCTTTAGGAGAGAGCTGTTGGTTTGGTAATGCACTTGAAAGGTCCCGGAAGGGTTCACCGCGACAATGTCTGGCTGTGCTTCCTCGTCCTCTGCCTCTGGGGACTGGGGGGCTTGCTCCGCTTCTTCCAAAATGGCTGGCTGTGCTTCCTCGGCTTCTGGTTCCGGGGGGGCTTGCTCCGGTTCTTCCGGTTCGTAATTTATCAGCTTGAACTCGGGCTTGACCAGCTTGACAGTGCCAGAAGCGGTCCTGATGATCTTCTCGTTTTGGGATCCCGTGTAAAAGAGGAAACAGTTGGGAGACAGGTTGTCAGGGTTGATGAAGCTGAGGCTGTGTTTCATCTCTTGAAGCCGCTTTGTCTTCACTTGCCACACCCTGGGAAGAGGTTCGGATTCATCGATCAGAAAACCCTTGCCGATCAGATGTATCTTTGCTTCAGGCGCCAGCTTGCAGGTGATTAGCGCTTTGTCGCGGGCCATGAAGATCCGTCTCGTACCGTCGGCGCAAGCAATGATCAGGTCTCCCGTGCTCGGGTATAACTGGATGTAAAGCAATTCTGACGGTAAATGAATACGCGCGGGGTTTGTACCTCTGGAACTGGAATAAGTAATTATTTGCCCTGGCTGCTCATAGAGGATCACATAATTGAGATCGGCATACAGCCTTTCCTGTTTTATTGACATATTAGAACCTCCAACGAATCATTTTATCATATTCTGCGCCAGCAATTCTACAGGGGAAAATCACGCCAGAACCCTCTGGATTTATTCTGACTGGAATGCAGTACTCCAAGCCTTTATCCATATTAACTTTGTCACACAGATGCCGCAAGTGGCGTGGAAAGCATAATCAAGGATTAGACAGTGCCCGGCAAAGCCGCTTCACTGGAGCCCAAAAACAGTTGACATATAATATATGATATGTTTTGGAAATGCTGAATGAAATATCAGGCATTCCAAGTAAACTTACTAGATGCAAAACACGAGTCACTTTCTCGTACTTTATTTTCATGCTGCAAAAATGGAAGAGTGCCTGAATCTGTCAAGCAATCCCTAAATTTCGACTGAGATTTTTCGTCCTCAAAACAACATCCCTGCCTATCTTTAATTTGTTTAAAATAGGTGTAATTTGTAGACAACCCCATTTTTAGGCGAAAAACCCCCTTGGCATCCGGCCCGCCCCGCTTCTCCGAAACAAAGGAAAAGGAGTTGCGACATGCCAATGAACAGAGGGCAAATTCTACGGAGACGGGCGCTGGGAGCCGGTTTATCCGCCCCGGCCGCTTCCTCCCGAGGTGGAGGATCTGGACCGTGTTCCCACCGAAAAGCCGCCACCGCCCCGATGTATGTTGGAGCGATATGATCAGAAGAGGGTGAGCCCCTCTGCCCGCTCTGTGATCAGGGGACGGGTGAATCGGAGGCTCTGATCCGGTAGAATCTCCGGTCCGGGTCGTAAGCGCCTGTCCAGGAAGTTGAGCCTGTAGCTCCGATCACGGCAAAACCGGTGAAAGGATCTGCGGAAGCTTCGATTTGATAACTTACGGCTCCCGCAACCGCGTTCCACTGGATGGTCAGTGTGGTTTCGGCAAAACTTATAGTGAGATTGGCCGGGGCAGTGAGATCGGCGAAATTGGCATAGCAGAACCCATACGCCCCGATACTTCCCGCACTGCCAAAGACCTTCAGCTTATAATACGCGGTGGCGGTGGGAATGAAATCGAGAGCAAAGTTATCCCCGTCACCGCTGTCATCGTCATAAGCGATCAGAGAGCTGCCACTGTCATCATACACCCAGATGCGGGTGTCGGTAATGCCGGTTGAATAGAAGGTATAGACCCTGTTTGCCGCGCCCTGGAAGCGGAACCAGTCCTGCTCGGTGTTGCTGTGCAAAGTGTGGTTCTGCGTCTGCAGCGTCGAAGTTGGCGTGATTGCCGTGTATTCAGAGGCCGAATTATCGGGTTCATAGGCATCCGCGGCAACGCTGAAGAGGTAATTGAATGCATAGCCGCCCACCCAATCGCCATAGCCATCCACTTTCACTTTGTAAAAGTTATCGGCGGCGGGAGCGAATTGAAGGCTGTAGTTCAAGTCATCCCCGTCGTCATCGTCCCAATCCAGCAGAGTGGTTCCGTTTTCCGCATAAAGGAAGATACGGGAGTCAATGCTTCCATGCGAATAGAAAGCGTAGGCCAGCCCCGCGTAACCGTAAAACAGGAACCAATCCTGGTCTTCAGCGCTGTGGATGGTGTGGTTCTGGGTTTGGTTGTTTCCCGTCACAGTGAGTGTTGTGTATTCAATGGCCGTATTATCGGGCTCAAAACTATCCGGATAGGCGTTGTAGCTATAGTTAAAGCCATAGTATCCGGTGACGTTCTCATATGCCACCACTTTCAGCTTGTAGAGTGCATTGACCGTGGGCGTGAACTCCAGCTTGAAGTTATTCAAATCCCCGCTTTCATCGTCCCAGGCGAGCAGCGTTGTCCCATTGTCATCATACAAATAGATTATGGTATCGGAGCTATAGGTGGAGTAAAAGGTGTAGCAAGCCCCGGGATAGCCTTGGAACCTGAACCAGTCCTGATCGCTGTTCACATGCAGGGTATGATCCTGGGTCTGGTTGATGTTGGAGATAGAGAGGTAAGTAAGTTGACTGGAGGAATCATCTGGTTCATAGCTATCCGCTGGCGCCGTGTAACTACTGTAAAAGTGATAGGCTCCGATCCATCCGGTCACGGCGACCACCTTGAGTTTATAACAGGCAGAGACGGTGGGGGTGAAGCTAAGATTGTAGTTGTTGAGCTCCCCGTCATCGTCGTCCTCATCCAGTAGAGTGGTTCCGTTGTCTTCATAAAGGAAGATCTTGGTGTCGGCGTGGCCGGTGGACCAGAAGGAATAGGTCATTCCGGAGATGCCTTCGAATCTGTACCAGTCTTGGTCGGCAGCATTGTGCAGGGTGTGGCTTTGATCATAAGAAAAAGTATAAGAGGCTATCGGAGTGTAGGATGAGGCGTCGTCATCCGGCTCGTAGGCGTCCGGATCCGCTACGTGGTGATAACAGAACACATAAGCTCCCACAGCGTTGTAGCCGACCACCTTGATCTTGTAGTAAGCATTGGCGGGTGGGGTGAAGTACAGATCGTAATTTGTGCCTTCCCCGCCATCATAGTTATAATTGAGCAGCGTGGTCCCATCATCCAGATACAGATAGATGTCCGTGTCGATGGTGCCGGTGGAGTAGAAATGATAGTTCCTGTCCGTATAACCGTAAAAGCGATACCAGTCCAGGTCCGTACCGGAGTGCAGGGTATGGTTTTGGGCGCCAAGGAACGGTGTCGGGTCTATCAATGTGTAATCGGCGGCGTCGTCATCCGGCTCATAGCTGTCCGGATCCACGCGGGCCAACTCACCGTTTTCACTGCTGAGTTCGCTGTTTTCGCGGATGAGATCAATTTCCCTGCTCTGTTCCCGGGTCCCGCTGCCGGGAAAAGCGGCAAAAACGGGTATAACTGCTGTTATCAAAAATAGTAGGGGCAACAGAAACTTGAGATTTGTTTTCATGATATTCTCCTGTAGTTGGTTATGGGAATATTGTATCCTCAGAGCCCGGGTGGATATCTCAGGCTGTCGATATTGAGGGTGATCGATGGCCTTCATCGGTCCGTGTTCACCGGTTGCATTTCTAATGCCGGTGATGACCTGATAGTGGCAGGTTGCAATGCGATCCACGAAATCGATTGCTTGTCATTTATCGCTTCGGCTTTTCCCCTGGCCAGACTGATACATCCCCCAGGATCGGATGGCATCGATTGATAAGCAATCTGAATGATGGCGCCCGCGTGAGGTGCTATTTTTTTGCCCTTTTTGAGCAATTTTCCCATGTCGATAACGATCCCATTAAGTTAAACAGATTAAAAAAATCATTCAGATTTTTCAGCTCAATTTGGTCAAGTATTATTTTTGCAAGCAGTTTCAGGGCGCTATTGGGAGGGCTGCGCCGCATTTTAAGCCCCGAGAATGCCGGTTCTCAGCGGCGCGTACCGCTACTCTCCCGGAATAACAGGGCTGGCTATTCCCACATAGTCTGGATTCCGTTTCTTCGTTCCGGGATCACAGTGCCCCGGCGGATCGGCGTCCGCCGCTACTTGACGCTAAAGTAATCTTATCAGCGTAAGATACTGTAAAGCAAGGTATTCGAAAAATACAAGCAGCACTTTGGCAAACACGATATTTAGAGTCATATATCGTGCTAACTAATTGTGGTTTATAGCCACTAAACAAACATAATCCGTTAATAGCTAAAAACAAATTAATATAGTTAAATCATAGTCAAAGAGAGGGGATTTTGTCGCGGGCCATTGGGACTGTATCTTTTTGCTGATGCTGATTTAAGGAAGGACACCAAGTGGCGAAAGAAACAGTTCGATTGCCTTCCCCCCTGGCTGGGCCAATACCCGAATCAACTACAAAAAACACAAGCCCGGATTGGGGTGATTCGAATCCAGCCCTCGCGGGAATAGCCGCCACGCCACCCCGCCACCACGCCAACCCTTTCCCCTTTTCCCAATTCGTGTCAATATGTGGACGAAAAAACCCCTTCCCACAATTCGGAAAAAAGATATCATCGGTATCAGATTTAACTAATCTAAAATGCGGAAGTTAAACCAGTAATATTTCCCTTGACACGATACCAGCATGTTGACATATTGTCCACATACTGGAGGTAATATGACAGAGCAACTGCTAAACGTCAGCCGTCAGCCCTTCGACTATCAGTATCTGAAGGGCTTGCTCAGCGGATACAGATATCCCCGCAACAAGATCAGCAAGCTGCTGAAAACCGGGGAGATCATCGCGCTGAAGAGCGGCCTCTATGTTCTCTCAGAGCGCTTTGGCCGGGACCTTGTCCCCGAGGTTGTTGCCAATCTCCTTTACGGGCCTTCCTACGTCTCTCTGGATTACGCCCTGGCCAGCTATGGCCTCATTCCGGAACTGGCTTTCCAGGTCACCTCTGTCACCACCGGGCGCCGAAAGGCCTTTGAGACCGCGGTGGGGACCTTTAGCTACCAGCATCTGAAGCCGGAATATTACAGCCTGGGCTATCAGGCGCGGGAAAGCGGGGACACCAGCTATCTGATCGCCACTGGGGAGAAGGCCCTCTGCGACAAGCTGTATTTTGCCTCGCCCCTGGAAGATGCCGCCACTTTGGAGCGCCATCTCTTTGCAGACCTGCGGATCGATTTTGCCCGCCTGCGCGCCCTGGACAGGAAGCTGATCTCGCGCCTGGCTGGTCTGGCTGGAAAGCGCAACCTCAAACTTCTGAAGGAGCTGACGCAATGAATGCCCATCCCCTGAACTCTTTCCTGCGCGGATCTCAGCCGGGTAACACCGGCGATCATCGCCGCAAGCTGCGCGAACTGATCCAGAAGATCTGCCTGCTGGGTCTTTGGCGGGGGACTTTCTTTGAACACGCCGCCTTTTATGGCGGCACGGCTTTGCGGATGCTGTACGGCCTGGACCGCTGGTCGGAAGATCTGGATTTCTCGCTGCTGGAGGAAAAGCCGGATTTTCGGCTGGGAGACTGGCTGAACCCCGTGCGCCAGGAACTGGAAGCTTGGGGGATCAAAGCGGAGGTGGACCTCTATGAGAAAAAGGCCAGCCAGAGCGAATCCGCCTTCATCAAGGCCAACACCCTGAAAATCCTGATCGACCTTAAAATTCCAAGCTCCGAACTCAGCCGGCTGCATCGCGATGAGGTGAGCAGCGTGTGTTTTGAGCTCGATCCTCACCCGCCCTGTGGTTTTGAGAGCGAAAGCCGCTTCCTGCTTGAACCCATCCCCTTCAGCGTCCGGGTGATGAGCCTCCCTGATCTCTTTGCTGGCAAGATGCATGCGGTTCTGGCCCGCGGCTGGGCCTCCCGGGTCAAAGGCCGGGATTGGTACGATCTGATCTGGTTTGTCCGCAGCGGGGCCACGCTAAACCTGGACCATCTGGAAGCCCGGTTGAAACAGAGCGGCCACCTGGAACAGGAAAGGTCCCTGGACGCGGTTTCTTTCCGGGCTTTACTACGCGCCAGGATCGGCAGGATAGACTTTGCCCAGGCCAAACAAGATGTCCTGCCCTTTATAACCGATCCCGCAGCGCTCCAAAACTGGTCGAAAGAGCTGTTCCAAGATTTGCTGACAATCATCACGCTGCAATGATCCGGACTATCATGCGGTTTTTTAAACGCCACTATCCAGGAGCCAATTCCTTAACTGGGAAATGAGCGAAGCATGGAGTTCAAAGCCCAGCCAGGGATATAACCTTTCGCCCGGCTTGCAGGGGGGGGGCTTCATGCAGCCGGCAGAACATACCGCCACTCCAACCTGTCATTCCGGGGTGGCAGGGTCCTCGCGGACGAGCGCAGCGAGTTCGTGGGGTGCTGTAGGGGCCCCGTCGGGGTCCTCGCCGGACAACTTGTTGGCCGGTGGGGTGATTCGGATCCAGCCCTGTGTGTCATTCCGGGGGAGCGTGCGCCAGCACGCGGGGCCCTGTCGGGGTCCTCGCCGGAAAACTTGTTGGCCGGTGGGGTGATTCTAATCCAGCCTGTGTGTCATCCCGGGGGAGCGTGCGCCAGCACGCGGGGCCCCGGGATCCAGCCCTCGCGGGAATAGCCAACCCGTCAACTCTTTCCCCTTTTCCCCTTTTCTCTCTTTCCCCTTTTCTCTCTTTCCCCTTTTCCCCCTTTCCCCTTTTCCCAATTCGTGTCAATTCGGTGCGCCACGAAGCGTTGCCTGGTAAGCTGGTGAGAATCCAGCCCATCCAATTGTCCGTTCAGATGAAAGCGAAGAAGATGGCTGCAGCCGCAAGGCGAAGGTCAAAGCTCTTCTTA
>Ga0172377_10004213_pt1 | contig 14831 bp, 13 predicted proteins | sample Pumphouse3metaG_FD_119749 | JGI IMG/M metagenome (GOLD analysis project Ga0172377, IMG submission 119749) | Leachate microbial communities from a municipal landfill in Southern Ontario, Canada - Pumphouse #3 metaG | ecosystem: Engineered > Solid waste > Landfill > Unclassified | place: Canada... | reverse complement strand
TGACGGTTACCGGGAGCGGTTAAAAGGATTCAACCCAGTCTATCGGGACTTCAACATGAAGCGACATTTCTACCGAGTGTAAATTGACGATAATCAGCTTGCTGTTTTTGCGTTTTTCAACGATGGCGTAGTCCCCTTTGAAATTGCCTTTTTTGATCATGACGGAAGATCCTTCCACGATTTCAGGATAAATATCAACTTTATGAGTTCTGGCTAAAAGTTCATATTTTCGGACGATTTGCAGATCGGCCAGCAGTTCTGCGGCAAGTGATTCCGGTAGAAAACATACTTTCAATAATGATGAATTAAGCTTGGCAATATCGAAGCCCATCGAACAGGTTGAAGCAAAAACATAATTGGGAAACATCGCTACTTCGCGCGTGTAAATCCGCTGGGAGTAATGAGTGGTTTTCGTAATCATCGGCAGGTAACATGGAATGTTTTGTGCCTTCAGTGCCTCATATAGCCGTTTTTCGCATCGGGGTTTGGAAATAAAATACATCCAGAGCGTGCCATCGTGAGGACGGAGCATTTCCAAAATGTCATCATGACCTGCAGATTTATCGTTTTTTCTAATATCCATTTTATGAATCCGTGAAAACGGTTTTGATTTTTTTCTTAATGGGTGAGATGCCGGTATTACCAATTTATCACGGAATCAGGCTTTTCCCAAGTAACACGAAGTGATGCTTTTTAGGGAAACTAAAAAACATCCGCATCAAAAATCCAATTTCAATAATGGCCTTTAATGTACAGCAATTCAAAGTAAATACAAGGAATTGCCCGCTCAAAATAGGCAGTATAATTTGAAAAAAATAGTCGCATTAAAGCACTGTTGAGACCACCATCCATTCAAGATAACAATCCGGCCGTAAATCAATAATCCGGCTGATTTTTCTATCCATGAACTTCGCGCGCGCATAATGCGCGCGCGAAGTTTAGAGAGGCTTGTAAACGCTTTTTCAGGTTCTTTGCGAAGACCGGGATAAAAATATTACTGCGCGGAGTTTGATGCCGGTTTAATCCGTTTTTCCACCAGTGCCGAGAACATCGGGCTGTCTGCCGGAAATTCCTCAAAAATAAAGTAAGAGAGTCTGATCTGGTTTTGGTTGCAGAATGATTCGATTTTTTCGAATACAGGTCTGGAAATATTATGGGTAGTAATCACAAAATTATCGAAACGGCGTTTGGCATAGAGTTGCTCCAGCTCTTCTGAATTACCGATAACCTGAAAGCCGTAAACATTCAGGTTGCGCAATACCGGGTCGTCATCAATTATGCCGATGATAACCAGCGGGTAATACATATGATAATGGGTGAAGAGCGTGTGCAGATAAATCCGGCAGGAAAGACCACCCCCGAATATCACGGTTTTCGGCATGTTTTCAACCGCGGTTGCCTTCAGATAGAACTGCCGCAGTCCGAAACTCTCCAGATAACGCACCACAAAACGTTCGCCGCCAATCAGCAGAAAAGCCAGCATCGCGAAAAGCATAAAAGTCGCCACCACCTCCTGGAATGCCAGCCCTTCGAAAAGAATGCCGTGAATATACAAGGTGTAAACGATTGAAAAGCTGATCAGCGAAGCGAGCAGCAACGTTTTTACCAGCAGATAATAGCGGTTGATACCGGCGCGAAGCCAGAAGGTTTTGTAAATGCCGGACAGACAGAGCAGAACGGGAAACGGGGCGAGCATGCTCAGCAGCGAAGGCATCGTGAACGCGTCCTGATGATTGGAAATCAGCAGATACATTGCAATGAAGTAAGCCATGCAAACCAATATACTGTCAATGATGGGATGAACGGCAACCAGAATGATGCTTTTTCGCGTTTTTTTTAAGCCATTGACCACAAAACGGAATGAATCCAGCAGTTCGATATTGGCCAGGCGAATCGCATACCCGATGGCGAACAACAACAGCAGATAGGTCAGGGCCGGCAGCGTCGTTCCGATTAACAGACATATCATCGCGACGGCAGCGAGCCCGATGGCGATCAGATAAATCAGCAACGCGGTCTTGGTTTGGCTTTTTTCCTTTTGCATAATCCGGTGATGAAGGTGTTCGCTGTCGCCGGTCATTATTTTCACCCCGCTTTCCGGGTCATTAAGTTTGCGGATCACACGTCGCCAGATCGCCAGCAGCACATCAAAAATAGGAACTCCCAATGCCAGCAGCGGAACCAGGAGCGAAGTGAAAGTAATGGATTTTGAAACTTGATTCATGCTGATAACGGCAAAGAAAAGACCAATGAACATGCTTCCGGTGTCGCCCATGAAGATTTTTGCCGGAGAAAAATTATAGCGCAGAAAACCTAAACAGGCACCGCAGAAGATCATCAGAAAAACCACGACATGAATGCTGCCACCGATAAAAATACACCAGGTCGCAATACACAGTGACGCAATCGAAGCCAGACCTGCCGCCACCCCGTCCAGGCCGTCAATCAGATTGAACGCATTGACCAGTCCGACAACCCAAAGCACCGTGACCGGCAATGTGATATATGCCGGTAAAACGTAATCGAGCAGAGAATGAATACCGTTGCCGCTGTAAAATATCACCATGGCCGCGGTAATCTGTGCCAGCAATTTAAAATGACTTTTCAATTCAATCCGGTCATCAATCAACCCGGTAATGACGATAATGAGACCGGGCAGTATGATGCTGAAAAATATGGACGAGGCTCTGGCCGATTCAACCGGAGTGCTGATGCCGCCGTAGGTATAAAGCAGTCCGACCAGAAAAAAAGCCAGAATAAACGCGATGCCACCGCCGCGCGGAACCGGACGAATATGAGCACGCCGACCACCGGGCTGATCCATATAACCCAGATAGGGCAGAATGTGGATGCAGGCGATAGTGACGCAAAGCGAAACCGCAAACGCGGCAGCAGTATATATCAGAATTGCGGCCAAGCCGTGAAGATTAAGAATCATTTTATATCATCTCTGTCGTTATCAATAGTTTTAAATTAATGGAAGATAAATATAACATGCACTGGTGATTGTTCCAAAGCGAAGCCCCTGTATTTGTGTAAAATTCAGTCCGGCAGAGATGGGAAACCGCGCTTTTAAAGAGGTAATTCGTTTTCAAGCCGCCATTGCCACTTTGATCCCGGGCATGGCCAATAATTTTTATCCGTAAGTTTCACCTTGACCACCGCCATTATAAAAAAATAAAACTCGAGCGCGCATTATGCGCGCACGAGTTTTAAGGGTGGTTTTTAGGTTGATTATTATTTGCAGTGACGTTTACGCACTTTCGCCGCCGCGTTTTTGATACCATCAATCATGTCCTGGACATTCTGTTCGGTAAGGCGCGGATGCATCGGCAGGTTGGTTTCGCGTTTATAGAAAAATTCGCTGGCGTTCGGGCACTGATTCGGATCGTATCCCATTCTCTGCAAGCCGGTGAAGTGGAATGTCGGCTGATAATGGAGAATGGACTGAACCCCTTCTTCCTCATAGAGAACGCGCATGAATTCGTCACGGCTGCCGCCGAGTTCTTTTTCATTTACGCAAATCGTGTAAAGGTGATAGACGTGTTCACGATCTTTCGGTTCGTAAACCGTTTCGATACCTGTGACGTCCTGCAGTCCGGCCGTAATAGCGTGTCCGATCTGCTGGCGACGCGCGGTAAGCATCGGCAGTTTATCCAGCTGACAGCAACCGACTGCGGCCTGAATTTCATTCATGCGGTAATTGCTACCCCAATGTCCGTTCCAGGGAATAACATCAAAATGCGCGGGCATCCAATATTCCAGCGGCGAAGTTTTTTTGCAGGTGATATCGCCGAACTTCCATTCGTTTTTGCTCTGATCCCACGGCTGAGTGTTGTTCATGCAGCGCAAATTCTGAATACCCTTGGCATATTCATCGTTATTGGTGGTAATCATGCCGCCTTCACCGCAAGTGGTGATATTTTTCAGGGAGTGGAATGAGAAGGCGCCGACGTCGCCGATGGAGCCGGCCATCCGTCCTTTGTATGACGCGTTGGCGGCATGAGCGCAGTCTTCGAGAACTTTCAGCCCATGCTTGGCGGCCAATTCCATAATCGGGTCCATATCGACCATCAATCCGGCATAATGAACCACATAAATCGCTTTGGTCTTCGGCGTGATTTTGCGTGCGACATCTTCAGGATCAATGTTGAAGGTACGCGGATCAATATCGGCGAATACCGGAATTCCGCCTTCTTTCAAAATCACCAGCGAAGTCGCCACAAAAGTATTCGGCGTAACAATTACTTCATCGCCCGGTTTAATGTCGAACAACTGGGTGGCGACATGCATGCCGGTGGTGCAGTTGGAACATGCGAAAGCGTATTTAACCTTGTGAATCCTGGCGAATTTCTCCTGAAATTCCTGGGTTTTCGGTCCCATGGTCAGGGAATCCTGTTTCATTGCCGCAACTGCCGCGTCGAATTCCGCATCGTCATAGATGGTGCCCATAAATGAGTAAGGAACTTTTAGCTTCACGCCATCTTCTGTGGCGTAAGAGCTGGTGATGCCCCCTTCGGTTTTCCCGCCGGTAAAATGCTTTTTGTCGATTTCCATGATTTACCTCTTGGTTTTGAGTTGTTTTTTTATATGGAACGAATTTTCAATTTCTGCTTATCTTCATGCACAATGCGCTTGCCGCTGCGTCTGGCCGCTTCGGCGGCGGCAATCGCCTCCCGGAGTGCCGGCACGGCATTGCTCAGGAATTCCTCTTCGATCTTTTTTCCGGTTGCCGCGCTGGCACGTTCAGGATAACCCATAACGCCAACCTTGACGTCAGGTTTTTGAGAAGTCTGAACGATTTCCTGCTTGAAGTCGGTAAAGCTTTCACGCAACTGATAACTGTCCGGATCGTCGCGTAAACGTTCCGCCACGACCGGCTCGTCCATGACGATATTTGGCCGAACCACTTCCGGGCACCAGTGTAGCAACAGCGAAGTTTCCGCCTCCGCCGCATGATAATCGCGCTGAGTAAAAAGTTCAGTCCAAGTCGGTGAAAAATCCCAAATCTGGACCAGCATGATCAAAGTTTCGCGCAATGCCGGATTAAGCCATTTCAAAATACGCAACGACTCTTTCAGATGAATCAGCGATTCGCTACCGCCATGACCGGGTAAAATGATAAAGTTACGGAATCCTTGAAGCGTCAGTGATTCAATAATTTCCCCGACCAGATTTGAAAACGTGTTGGGCTTGACGTTGATGGTGCCCGGCAGCATTCCACCCGAAAACGTGTAATTCAAAGGCGGCGCCCAAAGGCAGCCCAATTCCGCCGCCAGCTTTTCCGCACAGAATTCAGCGTTACGGATATCCACATCCAGCGGCAGATGGTGACCGTGCTGTTCGCATAAAGCATAGGGAATTATAATCGTCTGGTTGGTTTTAAGATATTCAGATAACTCCGCCAAAGTCAAATCGCGCATTCTTAAACTTTTCATCATAACACCTCTTTTTTGATGACCTGTATTAATTATATTGCGTTTTTATTTATTTTCAATGATTTGTAATACAATAATAGAAAAAATATTGGAAATTATTTGCGCTTTTAATACGTTTATGAACTATATATGCCAATTTTTAGAAAAAAAAGATAAATCAAGCTGAATAAATCGGATGCTGATCTTCGGGGATGTCCGCACAATATTGCCGGAAGCGGCAGGACGGGCAATTTTCATGATTGGGCATGAAGGCGACCGGATTAAGGGAAAAAGCGCGTTTTTCGATGTCCGCCAGGGTAATTGAAATTTCCAATGCTTTGGCTGAAAACTCGCGAAACTCACCGGTTTCGTAGTTGTATCCGACAAAACCGACCCGCGAAGGCGGAATTTGAAATTTCTGCATGGCAAGCACGCATTGAAGGGTGGCGGAAAAACGTTCCGAATCGGGATTGAGTTGATTTAGAAATAGCAACTGACCTTGATCATGCCAGGCGATAACCGGATTGCACCAGGCGGTTACGGCGCCGACGGCGATTTCACACGGATATTGAAGCAGACAACGGTCGATTTCGCCGATTTGTGTGAGAATCTGCGGCAGCGGACTTGACTCAAGAACTTCGAGTCTGCGCCGCAATTCGCGTCGGGAATTTTTTAAAAAAAGTTCCGGCTCGATTTCCGAATAATAAATCTCCGCAATATTAAGGGTGCCCGGATCCTGAAGCCAGTCACGGCGTCTGATCTGACCGCAACCGCGATCAAATAATTTGCTCACCGCCGCCGCAAAGCCTTTCCCTGAAAACGGCAGGGTGGAACGCAGTGCTTCGCTGAAGAGTTGATCGAGCCACCAGTTGCCGGGAATCATTTTTTTTAAACGGTAAATTTGCTGCAATTCGGGTTCGGCGAGAGCACTCCAGCCGCCGCCGGCACCATGATAATAAAGCCAATATGCCCGGGGGCAGAAACTAAAAAGTCTGTCACGTGACCAGGACCAGGACAGACTGCCGCAATTCATCAGATATTGACCTTAAGTTTGTCATAAGCACGGCGCACTCTGGCTAATGCGTCTTCATGGTCACTGCCGCGCGCCAGAAGCACCGCCATGCGGCGATGTCCGTTGACTTCGCGTTTACCGAAAATACGCATGGCAGTACCGGGCTCCGCCAGCACTTGATCGAGATTCGCGAAAACGGCTTGGTCGGATTCGCCGTCCACAACCACCGCCTTGGACGCAGCCGGACTCCAGAATTTTATTTCCGGAATCGGCAACCCGAGAATAGCGCGGGCATGCAAGGCAAATTCTGAAAGTTCCTGAGAAATCATCGTCACCATCCCGGTATCGTGCGGACGGGGCGAAACTTCACTGAAAATAACGTCATCACCGCAAACAAACAGTTCAACTCCGAAAATACCGTTACCGCCGAGCGCGCCGGTAATCTTCCCGGCGATTTCTTCAGCCTTGGCGAGCGCGGAACGCGACATCGGTTGCGGCTGCCAGGATTCGCGATAATCGCCGTCAATCTGAATATGCCCGATCGGCGGCAGGTAAGAAGTCCCTCCGGCATGACGTACCGTCAGCAAGGTAATTTCATAATCAAACTGCACAAAACCCTCGACAATCACCTTGCCGGCGCCGGCGCGTCCGCCTTCCTGCGCCTTGCGCCAGGCGTCATCAATATCGGCTGCCGACCTGATAACACTCTGCCCGTGCCCGGACGAACTCATTATCGGTTTGACGACGCAAGGTATTCCGATTTCTTGAACCGCACTCTGAAACTCTTCACGTTCGGCAGCAAAACGATATGGCGAAGTCATGATGCCCAGCGTTTCGGCGGCAAGACGGCGGATGCCTTCGCGATTCATCGTCAAAAATGCGGCATTCGCGGTCGGAATAACTTTGAATCCCTCTTGCTCCAGCTCCAGTAAAGTCGCGGTGGCAATAGCCTCCACTTCGGGGACGATATAATCCGGGCGTTCTTTTTCGATGATTTCGCGCAACGCCTTACCGTCAAGCATGGAAACGGTATAAGAGCGGTGCGCAACCTGTTGTGCGGGTGCGCCTTCATAACGGTCAACCGCAATTGTTTCAACTCCGAACCGCTGGAGTTCCAGCGCCACTTCTTTGCCGAGTTCGCCCGCGCCAAGCAACATCACCTTGGTAGCTGACGGCGATAACGGTGTTCCAATTTCAACCATAAATTTTTTCCTTATTCTATATACCGATGATTTTATCCAAAAGCCGGAATTACTGCTGAAAATCCGGGAGAAAATAGAGTTTGCCGGCTTCGAGCCGGTATGGAGCGACGCCGGGCAAGGCAATGTTAAGCTTTGACGTACTTTCTGCCGACATCAGCAAATTCTTCAACGAAAATCCGCGCCGCACTCTGACGACCTTGTATTCTTTCAGATTGGCCATTTTAACGGCCTTAAGTTCAGCATCTTTTTCATAGCCGAGTTCATCAACCATCCCGAGCTGAAGTGCCTGGGTGCCGAGAAAAATGCGTCCATCCCCGATTTCACTGTTTTTTATTTTTTCTACTGTCAGCCCACTGCGTCCTTCGGCCACCACCTGAACGAACTGCTCATAAACCGCGTTGATATGTTGCTGAACCAGGGTTTTTTCCTCAATTCCGGTCGGTCGGCTCCCGCTGAGCATATCTTTCATCCGGCCGGAAGTATAATTTTCGGTGGAAACGCCGATTTTTGCCATCAGCTCATAATATTTCAACGCACTCATAATCACGCCGATACTGCCGGTGGTAGTCATGGGGTTGGCGATGATATAATCGCAGCCGGCAGCGATATAGTAGCCGCCGCTGGCGGCCAGCGACCCCATCTGCGCAATTACCGGAGTCCGGTTGCGGCGCAAATTCAGGATCGCGCGATAGATACGGTCGGAGGCAACCACCTCGCCGCCGGGCGAATCAATACTGATCACCACCGCTCTGACCGTAGAATCCAGCGCAGCCAGATCCAGAATTTCGCACACTTCGTCGGCTGCCGTATATTGATGGGTACTGCCGAATGAAGATTCAAGCCGATTGACGATGATACCGTTGATCTGAACAATCAAAATCGTTTCTTTGGCATCTTCGATTCCGGAAACATAGTTGTACTCGTATTTGTCGCCCAGCGATTTTGTTTTGGTTGCCGTCAGTTGTTCGGCAATACTGCCGATGCCGCTGCTGAGCGAACCGATAATGATGAACAAGGTGACAAAAAGCAAAATTCCCGCTAATGCGAAACCGCATAGAATCAGCAGGCATGAGTTAAAAAAACGGTGCGGGCGTGGTTCGACATTATTACCATTTGAATCGCGATATGTTTCACTCATAATTTCTTCCTTTATTTTAGAGTTTAAAATTTCAACTGTGCCGGTCGATATCAAGCTGGCCGATGGATATCCGGGTTCTGAGCCGCCGATAATCGTCAATACTGAAATTTCCGCAAAGCGGGGTCAGACAGTTTGCCGAAGCCGCGGCCAATCCGGCGGCAAAAGCATCTTCAAAAGGAGTACCGCTCAAATATTCCGCGAAAAATATGGCGGCGGCAGTGTCGCCGCTGCCCAGCGGGCTGACAATGTGTTCGAGTTTCGGCAGCGCGAACTCCCAGAAATGTCCCTCAATCGCGGCATAAGCATTGTCCGGCCCGTCAGTAATCGCGACTCCGGTCAGCGGGAACCGGGTCATACAGTATTCGATAGCACGGCGCGGATCTCGGGTTCCGGCGATTTCAGCAATCTCGTCAAGATTGATTTTTAAAATCATTTTGCCGCCGACTTCCAATACCGGCTTGATGTTCTGCCATGAATCGACCAGCAGCGGCAAATTATTTTCGGCCGCGATCCGGGCGACGCGCAGATAAAGCTCAATTCCGGTTCCGGTCGGAATCGTTCCGGCGATAACCACTCCGCAAGCTTCGCCAACATGCCGGCTGAACTCATCGAGCATTTCTGTGATATTTTCAGGTGGTACTGGATATGACGGATCGATAATCTCGGTCATGACCTGAGTCTTTCGGCACAGACAAGTCGTGCAGGTGCGAGTTTCGTGCGCGGTGATGATGGAACAATGCGCCAGCTTCTCGTCGTCCAGCATGGAACATAGCCGTGAACCGATTTCGCCGCCGGCAAACTGAAACAAGAGCGCGGAGAATTTACCCCAGCAACGCGAAGCCCGGCAAAAATTAATTCCCTTGCCGGATGGAAAATACTGGACTTGATCTGCTCGGTTGACCCGCCCATAAGAAAATTCCGGGAAGAAAAGTGTCTTCTGCCATGCCGGATTCGGGCCGAGTACGATAATTTTTTTCATAATAACTCCTCAAGCATAGAAATCACATCGTTATCGGACATTGGACGCGGATTATTGCGCATACTGTTGCTGCGGCAATTTTTCACAATAAAATTGAAATGTTGCGGCGCAAGCCCGTAAGAAGTGAAACCGCCCGGAATGCCCAGCGCGGTGCATAATTTCCCGACAACATCCACAAAACCTTCGGCGTCGGACGGCAAACCGCAAATTTCCGCCAGTGCCGCATAATATTTTTCGGAAACCGGCAGGTTCCAACGTAAAACCGACGGCAGCAATATGGCGCAACACCGTCCGTGGGGAATCTTGAGCAGCGAACCGATCGGATGTCCAATACCATGAACTGCGCCAAGACCGGAAACCGCAAAAGCAAGCGCACCATTCATACTCCCTTCCGCCATTGCGCGCCTGACAAAGGCATTGCTACGGTCAGCGGCGAAAATCGGGAGATTCCGGTAAAGTAACCCTGCGGCAAGCGCGGCGTGTTCTCTGGAGGCCTGATTGGCGCCGAGTGAAATATACGATTCGACAGCCTGGGTAAAGGCATCCAGCCCGCTGTTGACTGCCAGCTCATAACTGCATCCGGCGAGGAGTTCCGGGTCAATAATCGCGAGATCAGGATACATCGTCTGATGCCGCAACGATTTTTTAATCTGAGTTTCAGGATCGGTCAAAACCGCATTGGGGGTCAGCTCGGCTCCGGTTCCGGCAGTGGTCGGAAGCGCGGCCAGAAACAGTCCCTTCCCGGAAATGGACAACGTTCCGTCAAAATATTGTTTCAGATTTCCGCTTACCGGAATCAGCGCCGCGGCGGCTTTCGCCGCGTCAATAACGCTGCCGCCGCCGACGGCCACGACCGCTTGCGCGCCGGAACGACGCCCGGTTTCAATGATGTTTTCAACTTCGTGCAACGGCGGCTCGGCGGCGACACCGCAATGTACGGTTACCGTTCGGTTTGCCAGTATACTGTTCAGTTGTTCAAGCAGTCCGGATTCGGCGACATGGCGGCCGGTCACCAGCAGAATATTTTTAAGCGTGGATGGAATTTCGCGATTAAGACGTTCAATCGTGCCGTCGCCGAAAATAATTTTTACCGGATTATCCATAAAATCTCCAAATTCATCAATTAAAAATGCCGGGATCGCGTTCGCTCAATATTTCAAGTAATTTTTTGGCCGCCTGAGCTTCGGCCGCTTTGCGATTGACTGCGCAACCCCGGGCTTCATAGCCGTTAACCGATACCGCGACCAGAAAGTTAGGATTGTGATCCGGTCCATTTACCGCCACCACCGAATAATCCGGGGTCAGATTCCATACGCGCTGCGTGTATTCCTGAAGCATTCCCTTAGGGTTATCGCCAGCCAGACAAAGGCACGGTTCCGGAAAAACCTGTTTATAAACGGCAATCAGCCAATCGCGAACATTTTCGTAACCGCTGTCCAGATAAATAGCGCCAATCAGCGCCTCAGTCAGATCACTCAAAGTCGAATCACGTTCAGCCCCGCCGGATTCAATTTCACCGTTGCCCAGCAACAGAAAAGCCCCCAGATTGAGGTGACGCGCGATTGCCGCCAACGCATCCTGACAAACCAGCGAAGCGCGCATTTTAGTCATGCCGCCCTCTTTAATCCCGGGATATTCGTTAAACAGCCATTCTGAGAGCACAAGGTCGGCTACCGAGTCACCGAGAAACTCCAGCCGCTGGTTGTCGTACTGCAGGTTATGTTCCACCGCATAGGAGCGATGGGTTAATGCTTTTCGTAACAGCTCCCGGTTTTTAAATTCATAATTAATCCGGTACTTCAACTTTCCAATGTCTTCAGCCATACTTTCGCAACCTGTTTCAAATCAGTAAATGATCCGGTTCAGCAATTTTTAATCACCGCAAACCGCTAATTTACCTGATTAAAGAGTTATTTCAATTTTCGCTTCAGGTTAAACTTCGCTTTGCCGTTATATTTTTTTCATGAAATTTGTCGCAGATTCAGCATCAGTAAAATGTTGACAGCACCATCCGCGTTTCCGGGCAACCTCAATATTTTCAAGACGATCGTCAAAATACGCAACCGGCACGCCAAATCGTTCTTCAAAAGCCTGATAAATTGCCGGATCCGGCTTCATCACACCGACTTCAAAACTGTAGATAGCGCCGGTAATCAGCGGTGCGAAGGAAAGCTTGCGGGCAACTTCCATCGCATGAAGTTCGGAAGTATTCGAAAAATAAACCAGCCTGTATCCGGCATCAACCATCGCTTTGGCGAATTCCGCCATACCCTCGACATCTGAATCAATCGCGTCATTGAATATTTCCATAATCGAATCATCGTTCATTCCGGCGGTCTCCGGCAAAAAAGCACGACTCCGCTTCAGCCATTCGTACTCATCAATCAAGCCGCATTCCAGCAGATTGCAGGCCGCGCCAAAGCCTTCCGGCAAATCCGCGGCAGCGGAGATCCCAAGCCGCCCCAGGCACCGCTGATGATTAAGTTTGATGCAGACGCCGCCGATATCCAACGCAATTACTTTGATATTATTCACCGTCATTAAATCTCCAGTTGATCATGGTAATGGGTTAAACATTCGCATCCGGCTTCACCGACCGCCACCACATCCTCCAGCCGGACACCGCCCCATTCCGGATAATACAAGCCGGGTTCTACGGTAACGACTTCGCCGCCGCGCAAAGGCATGAGGTTGCGCTGATTCAGACGCGGTGCTTCGTGAACTTCCAATCCGAGTCCGTGCCCCAAACCGTGAAAAAATCCGAAACTTCTGCCGTCGTCGCGCCGTCCGCTGGCAAATCCGGCAGTTTTTAAAACCGCGTCCGCAGCATTATGGATTTCTGCCGGAACGCTGCCGGTTCTTATCATTTTTTTACTATGTTCCCGGGCCGACCTTACCGCCGCATAAGCCTTGCAGACGGTTTCCGGTGCCTTCCCTTTGACAAAAGTACGAGTCATATCGCCAAAATATCCGGTTTCGGTCATCCGTGGAAAAATATCAATGACCACCGGCGTGTTGGAACGGAGCGGACCACTGCCTTCATTGTGCGGCTCCGCGCTCTGCCGGCCGCCGGCGACAATAGTTGATGCGGCGACACTGCCGTTCCGCAACAGCTCAATATTGATTTCCGTCCGCACAATTTCCGAAGTCAGGACGGCATTATTCCAATGCAGAATACCTTCGGCGTCCGGTTTTGACGTGTGCAAAATACCTTCCGCCCGCCGCATTGCCAATCCGGTTACCCGCTGGGCTTCGCGCATGTGGTGCAACTCATTTTCATTCTTAAATTCACGCTGCGGGAAAAAACCGTTGCGCGCAACCGCGATTTTTACCCCATGTTTACGCAGAAAATCTGCCAGCACAACCGGGAAATCGGGGGGAACCCGAAACGCTCCGATATTGAGCGATTTGACCAGTACCATCAGCACATCGCCAATGCCGCGCCGCCCTTTTACAATAAAATCTTCATAACGCAACAGTTTAATGTCGGAGTGACACTCCTGAACTCCGCGGTCATATTCCAGCGCCGACAAAATCACCGCCTTGAGTGAACCGCTTGAAAAATAGATAAAAGGGTCCGGTGCCCGGAAACCGGTCGCATAAAAAATATCCGCCGAGCGTTCACTGTCCGCGACAATCAATGAAGCTTTTTTCATCTTTATCCTTTGTAAATTGAAAATTAAGTATAATATTCGTAATCTTATGAATTCCCCAAAATACTGCGGAATAGACAATAAAACAAGGCATAAAAAATGAGTTCAAATACGATTTTAATCTACATTCTGATTTTTCTGTGTTCATATCTGATCGGCTCAATTCCGTGGGGTTTCCTGATCGGACGCCTGTACGGAGTCGATATCCGCAAAGTCGGCAGCGGCAATATCGGCGCGACCAATGTGACTCGTTCGCTCGGCAAACTGCCTGGACGCATCTGTTTTTTTCTTGATTTACTGAAAGGTTTTCTGCCTGTGCTGGCGGTTTCCATGATGTTAAAACAACAATATTTTGATGACCCCGATCAATTTGCCCAGATTATCGCGGCAGCCTCGGCAGTGCTCGGACACATGTTCAGTGTATTCATGAAATTTCGCGGCGGCAAAGGCATCTCAACCATTTTCGGAGTGCTGCTGGGCTTTTCACCATGGTCATTTCTGGCTGCCGGAATAGTATGGGTGTTAGTTTTTCTGATCAGCCGTTATGTATCGATGGCCAGCATTGCCGCCTGTGCTGTTTTGCCGGTCGCGGCAACATTATTCACCATGACCGAAGTTTATTATCATTCCATCTGGGTACTGGCTTTTCTGTACCTGCTGAGTATTCTGGCGGTGATCCGGCATTCCGCCAATATCCGCCGACTGATCAACGGCACAGAAAACCGCTTTGAAAGAAAAAGGAACCGAACATCATGAAAATTGCAATTTTGAGCGACGGCGGCTGGGGTACCGCGCTGGCGACCGTGCTGGCAGCCAACAGTCACGAAGTAACGTTATGGGGACCGTTCCCCGATTATATTGAAGAAATGAAGCAGAGCCGCGAAAACACTCGTTTTCTGAAAAATGTCCAACTGCCGGAACAGCTCAAGTTGGAATCCGACATTGCCAAAGCAGCGGAAGCCGATTATCTGGTACTCGCCGCTCCGGTTCAATACATGCGCGGAGTCCTGAGCACCCTGAAACCGTATTATGAACCGCGCCGCCATCGCCTGATTGACGTGGCCAAAGGAATCGAATGTGAAACGCTGCTGCGGGTCAGCGGCATCTGCGCCGAAGTGCTCGGCGAATGCCGTTACTCCGTGATGTCCGGCCCCAGTCATGCCGAGGAAGTATCTCGCGGCGTACCGACTGCGGTGGTTGCGGCTTCGACAGACCATACCCTGGCGGAAGAAGTTCAGGAGTTGTTCATGAACCACTATTTCCGGGTTTACACTTCAAGTGATTGTACCGGAGTTGAACTCGGCGGAGCGCTGAAAAACGTCATGGCGATTGCCGCCGGCATTATCGACGGCATGAAACTCGGCGACAATCCCAAAGCCGCGATGATGACCCGCGGCATTGCCGAAATGAGCCGGCTCGGTGTCGCCCTC
>Ga0172377_10004211_pt1 | contig 14834 bp, 25 predicted proteins | sample Pumphouse3metaG_FD_119749 | JGI IMG/M metagenome (GOLD analysis project Ga0172377, IMG submission 119749) | Leachate microbial communities from a municipal landfill in Southern Ontario, Canada - Pumphouse #3 metaG | ecosystem: Engineered > Solid waste > Landfill > Unclassified | place: Canada... | reverse complement strand
TTAAATAAATGTTTTTTGTATTTTTTACAAGAAATATTTATATATTATTTTATTCATAATACACTTTGTGGTTATTAATGGTTACATTAGAAGTTATAGAAGAAAGAGTAAATAATACATATAAACTGTTAGAACATATTGCAGAAGATAATAGACAATCACATAAAGAAATCATTGAAAACTTTAATAAAAAATACTCTGAAATACAAAACAGTTATGAAAAACTAACAAATCATGTTAACCACAGAAATGACAATATATGTAAAGATTTAACTTTACTTAATAGTGAATTATTAAAAATTAGTCAAAAAATTATTGAAATTGATATTAATAAAAATAAAATAAGAAATATCGAAGAAGAAGTTGAAAGTATAAAAGATAAAGATTTAACTGAACGAAGTAAAAGTATCGGTAGAAAAGAGCTTTTTAAATGGGTTGGTGGCTTTTTCGGTTTAGGTATAAGCTTATTTACTTTATTAGAATTATTAAAAACATTTATTTTAGGATGTATTTAGGCTTATTTGATAAGTGTAAGAGAAATATTTATATATTAAATTCATTTAATTCTAACTATTAGTGATGTTTATGAATCAAGATTTCAACTTTAAATGTTTAAATTTATCGTTAGTCGTAGAATACGATGATAAAGAATATACTCTTGGATGCGTTGAAGGAACAAACTTTAGCATGGGTAGAGAAGGTGCACCTGAACCTTATTATGGTTCTGTAACTAAACGACATAGTATTGGTACAAAGAAAGGTTCATTAACTATTTCAAGATGGTATTATGTTGATGAAGGTCAAGAATCACTATTACTTGATATGTTTAATGATAAAACTGTTTTTGATTTAACAGGTAGTTTAATTGAAGAAGATGGTACACCAATAGATAATACATCTATTACTTTTAAAGACTGTGTAATTTATAATTGGAATCCAAAGACAGGTGGAGCAGATGATACGTTAGGTGAAGAAGCTGAAGTTCATTTCTTAGATTGGGATATAAGTGAATTCTTAAGTACAAAAGATAGTCCTTAATTAGTTACTTATTTTTGAGTAGCTACTCATAAAAAAATAGACACACACACGCCCTATTTTTAAAAAAGTATAACAAAGTAATTTATACACCAAAATGCTTTTTCTGTTTTTTATTTATTGATTTTTTAACACAAAAATTTAAAATTTAGGGTTACCTAAAAATATAGTATAAAATACTCTAATATAATATCTTAAGATATAATATACTAACTAATATAGTATCCACTATATGTATATATTATTATATACTTAATAGTATTTAAATGTATTGGTATAAAAAATAGGTATTTATTTATTTATAATTATTTCTTTAATTGGAGTAAAGTTTTCTTTCTTATATTCATTTATTATTTCTTCATTTATTTTAATTATATATTCAGTTTCATTATTAGGCATATACTTATTTAAATATAAATTTTTATCTACTTCACTACTTATAAATGAGTAACAATCTTTATTTTCTCTTTTACTTATATATGCACTTTTACCTTTAACTTCAATTATTTCCATAGCTTCTAACCAATTAATCCAACTTGTTATACTATGTCTATCTCTAACGTTTAAAGTGGAAGAGATAAGTTTTCTAAGTTGGAAACGTTTAATAGTTTTGTATTTACTTATTTTTTCAACTAAGTTTTTCTGTTTAAGAGCTTTAATTGACATTTTATCACCGCACAATTAAACGTTAAACACATATTTAAACGTTAGGGGTGTGTGTGTGGATACTAAATTTTGAGTAACTACCCATTTTTGAGTAACATAAAATATTTATATTTTCTCTAAATAAATATTTCATATATGAATGTTTTCTATATGTTTATGTGTAATTCATAAAACAAAAACGAATATGCGGATAAAAATGTTTATATAGAATTTTGCACTTTAATATTTAGTGATGAATTAATGAAGAGGAAACGTAGTCAATATAGTTTATTTACTCCACCTGTATTCTGTATGATGTTATGTGGTAACGATGAATTTTTATATTGCGAAGCGTTTAAAGGTAAATGTTTAATAGACAAATTAGTTCAAAAAATAATTAAAGAGGAAATACAGCAGATAGTAGAGGAATCAGCAGAGAATATTTTGATGCCTATAAGTAAATATAATAATAAATATATAAGGAAACTTTTTAGTAAAAAAAGTTAGAAAAGTTTATTAAGGCATCCACATAATATATGTATGTGGATAATTATGGTTAATTATAAAAAGATAGCTATTTCTGGAGTTCATTCATCTGGAAAAACAACATCGCTTTCTTATGTAACATATAAAATTAAAAGTAGAGAAAATGTTATTGGAATTTTAAATGAAGTAGCAAGAGATTGTCCTTATCCTTTAGGTGTTAACGGTAATTTTCAAACTCAATGGTGGATTTTAAATAATCAAATATTAAAAGAATATCAGTTACAGAGAATGTATGATACTATAATATGTGATAGAAGTGTTTTTGATGTTATGGTGTATTCAGACGTTTTATTTTATAATGGAAAAATGAGTAATGGAGAATCATTTATTATTTGGAAAACAGCTTTAGAATGGGCTAAACAGAATCCTTATGAAGCTATAATATTTTTAACTCCACTTAAATTTGAGGAAGATAAACAAAGAACTAAATCCACTGAATTTGCTAAAGAAATATATAATTCATTTAATGATGTATTATTTACTAATTTACCTAAAGAAACAAGGGTTTATGTAGTAGATGAACCTGAAAAAGATAATCGTTGTAAAAAAGTTGGAGAAATAATAGAACAATTAATGAGTGGAAAATAAATTATGACACCATTTTTTGTTTGGTTTATGTGTTTTCTTTTACTTATTTTATTTATAACTTTACTTTATTTATATAGTGAACAGGATAAAGAGGAATAAATAATGAGATATTTAATAACTGGAAATGGTGGTGGCAAAACAACTTCTTCACTTGGAGTTGTTATGCGTAGTTTAGCTCATAACAAAAAAGTTTTAATGATACAGTTTCTTAAATGGAAACGTGACACTGGAGAAATGTTGTTTAATCACCCTAATTTTGAAATATATCAATTTGGAAGAAATGGTTGGCATGGATTTAACAGTTTAGATGAAGAAGATATGAATATATGTAAGAATGCAGTTAAATTCATTATTGGAAAAACTATAGTAAACAAATATGACACAATAATTTTGGATGAAATAAACCTTGTGGCTTACTTAAATCTTTTAAGTATAACTGAAATAAAAGAATTGTTAGATTATATTCCTGAAGAAGTTAATGTTGTTTTAACTGGTAGACATGCACCTAAAGAGTTAATTGCTCTTGTTGATGTAGCAAATCAAATAAACGAAGTTAAAATACCAAAGAAGTTTGTGTGCGTGGAAGGCATTCAATACTGATGTAGAAGTACATAAAGTTTAAATAATATATTTTACATTCTATATTGTATGGTGAATTAAAAATGGGTAAAAAATCTGGTTTTTCTCCAATTATTAAACTTTGGGATGGAACAAGTGTTCATCAAAGTCTTGATACTTCATTAATGAATGATGTAGCAAGTAAACTATGTGATTTAGGTTTAGCCTCTATTTATAGAGGAACATGGAGTTATGAAAAACTTGTTAATGGTAAACAAGCGTTTGTAACTCATACAAGGCGTTTAGGTGGAATGAATCCTTATAGTGTAAGTCAACGTGATGCAGAAAAATGGATGATTAATATAACTAAAGGTTTAGCTCCAAAGAATGCATGTATGAAAGTTGCCGCTCATGGACATACAATTAGAGGAACTATTGATGATGAACCATTTAAAATAATTAATAGTCCATGTTGGGCAACTTTTCAAGAATATGATAAAGCATTAGGTAATTTTGAACATTATCAAACTGATATTGGTGCATTCTTTATTTTTGTCACTAATGAAGGTAGAATTAGACTTCAAAGTTGGCTTTATCAACCTTTCACTTATAATCATCATTTGAATGAGATTTATGAAGGAGAAAATTCTAATAAGAAATTTGTTGAGTTAACTGATAAACCAGTTATTGAATCTTACCTTAAAACGTTAGCTTCTAATAGTAAACAAATAATTGCTGTAACAGCAGATTATCATTGCGGTCATACTTCAGCTATTGCTCCACCACAATATAATTATAATGGGGTAACATGGGAAATTAAACAATCTAAAGCTAATGCTCGAATATATAGTTATTGGCAACATTTTATTAAAACATGTAAACTTTTAGGTGTAACTGATTTTTGGGTTATTGGAGATGCATGTGATGGAAGAAATGTTTTCGCTGATAAAACACATAGAACTTTAACTCAAAATCTTGATGAACAGAAAGCCTTATTTATAGAATTATTCAAAGACTTTTTGTAGTGATTTAAATGAAAAAAAATAAGTCTTTTCGTGAATGGTTTTTTAATGACTATTTAATGAAACTTCAACTTTCTTCTCCTTTAATTTCTGGTAACAAAAACTTAAGTGATAAACATGAACGTATATGTAAAGTAGCTGAATATATAATTGCTAATCCAAATATTAATATTGCTGATTTACGTAAATATGTAGCGTTATCCTTTTTTATTTCTATGCGAACAGCTTTAGACTATATTAATTATGCTAAAATGTTAATTGATGAATGGAACAAAAATTAACCACAACATTTATAAATAACTTTTAATATAGTATAGAATACACAATGAAGTGATTGATATGGTTGAAGAAAAAAGAAAACAATCTTTTGTAAGTAATGAGAAACCACAAGAAATTAAACAAGAAACTCAAAATAATGAAGTTATCTCTGCTGAAACATTAGAAATAATGAAAGCAGATGCTTTAATTTCTATTGCACAAAGTTTAGAAAAAATAGTTGAAAAAATGGGTACATCCCAAGTAGTTAATCAAGCTACTGGAACTCAAAATTCACCTGTTATTTCTGTTGCATCAATAGAAAATGTTATTCCTGAAGAAGTAAAGGATTCAATAACAATTACTGAAAACACTGATAGATTCATTATTAAATCAAAGAAATTTCTTGGAACAGAGAATTTTGCTAAACTTGGTAGTGCAATACGTAATATAAATGGTAGATATATTAGTGCTGGAAAAGAATCTCGTTTTGAGATTATGAAGTAAGTTTTTGTTGTTTTAAACAGAAAACTTTATATATTTTTCTCTATTTTTATTTCTTATTAAAGATGTGAATTTATTATGTATAATGAAGAAATGATTATGTTTCCATTTGAATATGTTGCTCCTATTTCAATTGAAATAGAAGAAACAAATCAAGGTAGAGCTTTAGTTTCAGGTGTTTTACTTAGAGAAGGAGAATCAGGTAACGGTAATCTTTATACTTTAGATGAAATGGAAAAGATTGCTCAAAGAGCTATACATGTACCTGTATATGTTGGTGCAACAACCAAATTTGTTCAAGGTATGTATAGAAAGAACGCACATAATTTAGATAAGAAAAATTGTATTGGAAGAATTATTTCAACTAATTTTGATAAAGCAAAAAGAGTTATCACTTATATAGCTGAAGTATTTAATACTGATGTTTTCCCTAAAATAATTGAAGAAATAAAAGCAGGTTGGGGAGCAAGTATTGGTGGTATGGCTAATAAAGCACGTATTGTTTTTGATAAAGCTAATAGAATGTTAACTAAAGTTGAAGATATGATTATTAACCATGTACAATTACTTCCACCTAATGTTGCTTTAGGGCAAAATGAAGCTGTAGTTAAAAATGTTGAAATAGAAGAAACATTAATTGTATATGATTCTACTCCATTACAATCAGAACAAGAATATGAACCTGTTAATTATAAACTAAAAATTAATCTGTGAAAAACCATTTAAAAAATCTTTCTTTTATATTATAATTACGTAATGATTTATTTAAATCTCTAACACATTTGTTACATATAAACATAATATTTTCTTCTGTAAAATCATTTATATTTCCATTAATATGATATATTTGTCCATTTGTTTCTTTTTTGCATTTGTCACAAATGTTTTCTTTTCTTGATTCAACTGTTTTTTTCCAGTTACGTTCTAAATAATTATATATTTTTATTGTTAATCCTTGTTTAATTAATTCACGTATAGCTTTTGATTTATCTATTTCATTGAATGCGGCATAATTTTCAATTAATTCTTTTAATGTTTTGTCTGCTCTAAATATTATTTGTTCCATATTATCCCATCATTTGTATTACAAATACAGAAATATTTATAAGTAAATTATAATATATAAATGTTACGGTAGAGATTTATGAGTAATGAAGAGCAAAAGAACGATAAAAAGAAAGATAAATTAGAAGTTGAAGTTAACGTAGATAACAAAAACACCGAAAGTTTAGTTAAACTTTTATCTGATGCTGAAGCTAAAGCAAAAGAAAAGGAACAAGCTCTTAAGGAAAAAGAAAAAGAGATTGAACGTTTTACAAAAGAAATGAAAGATAAAGATGAAGCAAAGAAAAAGATTGAAGAAGAAAAACAGAAAGCTTTAGATGAATTAGCTAAAATTAATGAAGAAAAATTTAAGGAAAAGAAAGCTATTCTTCTAAATAAAGCTAAAGAAGTTTTTAAAGATGAAGCTAAATTAAAAGCTATTGAAGAGAAAATTAAAAGACCTGAAGATGTTGATACAACCGCTTTTATTCTTGAATCCTTTGTTGAAGGGCAAAGACAACATGAAGAAATGTTAGCTAAACAAAAGAAAGAACAAGAAGAAAAAGAAAAGAAAGAGAAAGAAGAACAAGAGAAACAAGATAAAGAGAAAACTCCAGATAAAGGTAAAGATGATAAAAACATTGATGATTCTAAAGATAAAGACAAAGATAATAATAATGATAAAGAAGATAAAGGTAAAGATGAAGCTGAAGATAAACGTAAACAAGAAGAAGAAGATAAACGTAGAAAAAATGTTATTGGTTCAATTAATTTAAATTCACAAAAAAATATTGATGGTGGATTTGATAGTCAAGCTGAAATGATTTCTTATTTACGTAAAATGGAACATAGCTCTGACCCTGAAGAATCAGCTAAAGCAAAATCTATTTTAGATGAATTATGGCGTAAAAATGCTGTTGCTATAAAAAAGAACTTTGATGGACAAAAGAAAGGTACAATTGGTGAAATAGGATTCTCTGATAAAGTTGACCCTGAAGACCCAAATAGAAGTAAAGCTCCAACGTTACGTGATTTAACTAAACGTGGTGGAGAAACATTAAAGGAGGTTTTACCTGATGCCGATTGATGAAAAAGAAAATAAATTTAAGAAACTAAAAGTTTCCCCTCTTAATATACATTTAGAAAACTGTGTACATGAAATAGCATTTTATGACGGAAAAAACATTATTTATGAGAAATGGCTTTATCCAAAAGAAAATTATCCTTGTGGTGGATGTAGAAGTACAGAAGATATTCTATTTATGCGTGTTCCACCTTTGAATCGTGTAGTGAAAACTTGTCAATATTGCGGTACAACTATTGTAGAAAAAGAGAAAGATAGTGAAGGTAGAGAAAAAGCTATTTTATGTGATACTTATATTATGACTGTTGATGAAGTAAGAGATTTCATTAAACGTAATAAGATTACAAATAACTTTGTTCCACCTGCAATAAATAAATTGTTACGTATAAAGCGTAGACGTAGAACACCTAATATTCCTTTAGATAAGTTAGATTTTGAATAAAAATCTATTCTTTTTTTTATTTTTTTAAACATTTTTGTAATATGAAAGAGAAATATTTATATATTTGTTTTTAGTTATCAACTATATAAAGTGATAAATTATGGGTAAAGTTTATATTGAAGAAACCCTTCAAACAGGAGATGCAATAACCGCATTAACCACAGGTCCTTATCTTATTTATTCAGAAATCTTAGAAGGAGCACGTAGACCTCTTGCTTTCTTACAGGTTGTACAAGAAAACTTTGACCTTGTAGGCAAAGATGGATATAGAATACAGTTTCTTTCTGCAACTCAATTATCAGCTTCATCTTCAGATGAAGCATCAATTAATACAACTGGAATGAGTGCAACAGATAAAACTCTTTCAGCAGTATATGTTGACGTTGACGAACAAATTTGGGTAGCAACACAGGTTTCAGATTTCTTGAAAGAAGATTTTCCAAGCATTGATGCAATCAGACTAAACTTCTCTAACATGGGTAAAGCTCTAACAGAATACCTTGATGCATTAGTATATTCTACAATTGCAGGTGCAAGTGGAACTCAAGCTCATTCATGTGATGATTTCGATTATGGCGAAGCTATAGACGCTTTAACTAAACTTAAAGATGCTGATTGGATGCCTGACCCTGTTAATTCACCATTCCTAATAGTTTCAAGTGGTATAGCAGGTGGATTACTTAAAGATACAACTTTCGTATCAACTGAACGTTATACAACTGCTGATGTCGCAAAAATGGTAGCTGGAGAAATCGGTAAATATGCTGGAATGCGTGTATTAGAAACTTCATTACTTAAAGATGCTGATTCCGCTTATATAGTTTTCCCAAGTAACGCTGGATACGGTCCTGTCGTGATGGTTTGCTGGAAACGTAGAGGAATTAAAACTGTTGAAGAATATGAAGCAACCAAAGCATATACATATTACAATTCAAGTATCAGAGCAAATGCATTAGTCGTTCAACCTGAAGGTATATGTAAAATTACAATCACAAATAGTCCTTAAAAATTTCTAACTTTATTTTTTTTAAAGTAGCTACTTCCATTTTTTATTTTTAGTTATTAATAAAAGAAATATTTATATATCAATTTTATAATTCATTATTAGTGTGAATGATTATGAATTATAGTACACAGGAAGATGTTTTTCGTGAATCAGGATTAGATTCTGAAATAGTTGAAAAGTTATCTGGAAGAAACAAGACAGAAATAACTAAACAAATTTTAGAATATATTGAAGCTTCTGATGCAAAAATAAATAATATTTTAGGTGTTCCAATACCAATAGTTAAAGAAGAGCATAGATTTAAAAAGAATCCAACTTTAATGTTAGGTCCGTATGAGGATAGTTTAGGTTTTCATTCAGAATGGAATCCTAAAGGTTGTGTAACTTCAGTTTCAGATATTAATATAAATGGAACATCTTTAAATCTTCCTTTTCCAAATGATTGTGATGAATACACAGAAAATGTTGATTATGTAACTGCTGGAACAAACTGTTCTGTAAGTAGAGATTTCTCTGTTAAAAAAGCTGGAGATGCAAGTATAAAAGCAATATTTAATGATGCTGGATATTTAACTTTTTTTGATGGAGAAAACAATTTAGATTATTTAATTTATAATATAGATTTCCTAAGTTTTTGGGGAAGAACAACTGATAAAACAGCTACTTTTACAGTAAAAATATATAATATAAATGATGAATATATATCTTCAACTTTCACTATAGGATTTAATAATACATGGAAAATATGTTCTTTAGAGTTAGCTGATTTTACAGGTGATTTTAGTTTAGATGATTATCCTATACAAAAGATAGTTATTGAATCAGATAAAGCATGTACATTATATATTGATAACTTAAATTTTAATGAAGGAATATTTTTTACTTTACCTGAAGGTTTAATATGTTGGTCTGATGTAAACGAATATCCATATGTAAATTTTGAAGTATCATATCGTTATAATCCATATAAAATTAAAGTTCCAAAAGATTTACGTGAAGCTTCAGCTAAATTTGCGGCTGTTAAATTACTTGATTTCTGCATTGGAATGAGAGGTAAATATATGAGTTTTAAAATTATGAGTGAAAATATTGATAGAACTCCAGATAGAGAAACTATGGAAGTTGATAGGGGAAGAATAATTGCTGAAGCAAATAGAATATTAATGAGTATAGGTGTTGGAACAAAAACTTCAACAGCTAATGTTTAGGTGATTTAAGTGGGTAATGAAGGATATTTAAGTGCTTTAGAAGCGGCATTAAAAACACATATTAGCGAAGCTGATAGTTCTTTATCTCCTGAAGCTACACATGTTATAACACATTTAGATGATTATATATATAATTTTGAACCAAATAATTTTCCTATTGTAACAGTTAGAATTGGTAAATCAAGTAATATAGAGGCTTTTTTTGGTAGACATTTAAGTAAAACTAAACGTGGAACATATATAACTGTTCCTTTTTCTTTAACTGTATTTCATAATCATTCTACTACTAATTCAAAAGAAAGTTTAGCTATGGATATTGCTGATGCAATTAAATCTAAATTATTAGTTTCAAACGCTAAATCGGTTGGATTAATTCGTTACACAAATATTTCAATTGAAAAAAGAGTTAGTAATTTAGGTTCTGTTTCACAGGCTTATGTTGAAGGTATAATTGAAGCACGTAGAGCTTTTAATGCTTAACTAACATAAACCGTAACGTTTATAAATAAGTTTTTATATACTATTATTAATAGGTAGAATGTTATGAGTAATCAAAATTTAGAAGAATATCCTATACATGAATCATTAAAAGTTATAACAGGAGAAACTGTTTTTAAAGATAATAAATGGTGGGAAGCTGTTGTAACTACCGAATCAAATTTTAATGGTAGAACATACAGAAAAGTTACATGGTACAGATGGAACATGAAAAACGGTAAATGGTTTAGAAAGGAACATAAAAACATTAATTTTATGAATAATTGGGAAAAAGCAAGAGATATAATTCAGAACCAAATGGAAAATAAGGATGTAGTGTAAAATGGCAAATAAAACAGAAATGGATAAGGCAATAGAAAGACTAAGACAAATGCTTGAAAAGAAGAAAGGTGACTTATTTGTTAAAGCGGCTGATGGTTTTGGCAAAGGTATTACTATGCAACCTGTAAATAATGATGAAGTTGAAGATGAAGAAATTAATGGTTTATTAATTAAAACAGGCACAGTTATAGATGATATGATTGGCGGTGGAATAGGTGTTGGCAAATCAGCTATGGTTTATGGTGCACCAGCTTCAGGAAAGTCACAGACAGCATTCACTGTTTTAGCGTTATGCGAAAATTATGTTGTTTGGATAGATATGGAAGACACTTTTAGTTTTAAACGGTTAAAAGAAATATGTGAAGCAAGAAATATAAACTATGAAGAGAAAAAGAAAAAGCTTATTTTATATAAATGTAATAATTGGTTTGAACAAATGATTGCTGTTAGAAGTATTCCTTCACCTGAAGAAATAAAAACTATGTATGGTGAAAATGCTAAAATAGATTTAATTATAGCTGATAGTTTAACTGACCAATTTAGAGGCGTTGAATTTACTGGAAGAGAAACTTTACCTTTAAAAACTGGTATGTTACGTGAATTTTTAGGTGCATTAAAAGATAATGCAGTTGTACATAAAGCTGGAATATTATATACTAATCAAATTTCTGCTAAACCTGTAGCTACTCCATATGCAAGTGCATGTGATACACAATCTCCTGTTGGTGGATATAGCGTTGAACATAAACCTTCATTTAGTTTACATTTTCGTAAAGGAAGCGGTAATATTCGTGTAGTTAGAATTATGGATTCAAGTTTTAATAAACTTGGAGAAAGAGCATTTGTTATAAATGAGAAAGGTATAGATAATTTGCCTAAACAAGCAGAGAAAGCTCAATTATATGAAAAGAACTCTGAAAAATTCGATTCAACGCAATCACAAGAAGAAAAAATTAAAGAAGAGAAACGCAAAAAGAAACTTGTATATAAACCTGAAGAATTAACTGAAGAAGAAGTTTTAGAAGAAATAAATGCTGTTGAAGAATCACTTCCAATAGAGGGATAAAGTTTGGTATTACAATTTACTTTATCTCCCCAAACTTACAAAATAATTAAAGGGAGAATGTGTAAAGATGGTAAAGAATTACTTTGTACTTCTAATAAATGTAAATTTGATAAAAACTTAATTGAAGTTAAAGGGTTTATAATATGTTCTGATTGTGAAAAACAAGGTAGAGAAATAAAAGTAGAATATGATAACGTTAAAGGTGAATTTAAAACGTGTCCTATATGTCACACTTCATTTAATATTAATGATAAAAAAGCTGTTTGGACACAGGAAGCTATAAGTAAAAGAACTGGTAAAGGAAACGTTTATATGCATAAGGAATGTTGGGATGCATTATTTATTGATGTGTAAGTGGAATTAATGGGTAAACCTTATAGAATGAAATATGCGGCTTCTCATGGTGGTGGATGTGTAATATATCTACCTGAAGACCCACGAAAACATCAATGTGAAGCATGTAAACGTAAAGTTGGACAGGGAATAAAATCTACTGCTCTACATCATACTTCTTATAAATATAAGGGAGATACAGTAAAAAAGAATCCAAAGTTAGCTTTAGATAATACGATTGAAGTATGTTTTACACATCATAAAATAGCTGATGCTTTACGTGTATTAACAGATTTTAATCCTAATCATATATTAATGACTTATAAAGTTATTTCAGGAGAAGCAAAAACTAAGTTAGATACAGTGATAAAGTTATTATTTAATAATTCCGAAACCTTTAATAATAAACAGGAACATATATTTAGTAAAGATAAATGTGATTAAATATGAATGTAATTACTAAACCAACAATTTATTTAGCTGGTCCTTTAAACTTTGATAGTAAAGAAGATTTTAATAGAGCAGTAAATTGGCGTGAAAAATTTACTGAAGATTTTAAAGATGATTTTAAAATTTTAAATCCTTTGAAGAAAATTAGTGGAGAAAAAAATATTTCAGATGAAGACCGAGTTTTACTGTATGAATCACATAAAGTAAATAATGATGTTACAGTTAGAGATTTTTCTTCTAATATAATTGAAACTGATTTAGAATATATAGTAAATTCAGATTATGTTATTCTTCATTTACCTTTAAAATCAGACTATGAATTATGTGGAACTTATGGAGAAGCAACTTTAGCTTTTTATTTAGGTATACCTGTAATAGTTGTTTCAGATAGAGAAATAAGGGATATACCTAAATGGTTAATTGGTTGTTCAACCGTAATACTTAAATCTTTTGGGGAACTATATGATTATATATTAAAGTAAGTTTGTATCTAAAATGATTGACCATATAAGTAAAACAGATTTCCTCTATGAATTTTTTGGCAATTTCGGTAGAGATTATGGGTTATTTCAAAGTTTTACTGATAATCCAAAATTTCTTCCTGAATATATTAATGAATGTAGATTAAATAAAGAACCATGTTTTATTAGTGTACAGCCAAGAAATTCACATCATTCAATTGTTGGGTTAGAAAAACTTTTCTTTGATTTTGATTATGCAGACAAAAATAAAATAAAGAAAATGCGTAATGAATTACTTAAAAAATATAATAATGATGAAAATAAAGTTAATAAACGTTTAGATAAAATACTTCTTAAACGTAGAGAAGAAATGGTTCAAGATGTTTTACTTATAAATAATATTTTAGTTAAAAAAAATATTGTTCCTTTAGTTGTTAAAACTTTTAAAGGTTACCACATCTATATTTATTTTGATAAAGTTTATTCTATTACTGGTGATGAAAACTTTATTAAAAACGTATATTATAGATTAATAAAAAATGTTTTCGGTGAATTTAGAAGTGAATATTTTGATACTACATCTCAAAGAGATATTTATAGATTATGTCGTGTTCCATTAAGTTATCATGAAAAAAATGATGAAGAATGTATTATTGTTGACGGTAAACTTAAACCAACAAAAATTAGAGGATTAAGTTATTATAAATATTCGGGGTTAAGTAAAAAAGATATAATTAGAGCTATGAATGAAGTTAATTTTATTGATAATGAAATTAAATCTAAACCTGCTCCTGTAAAGAATATAATTAAATATAATGTTAATAATAATTATAAAAAAGAAATTAGACCATGTTTTAAAGTTAGATTAGAAAGTGGTGAAATGAGTAATATGTTACGTTTAGCTATGTTAGTTGAAGCATTCTATTATGGAATACAAACTGAAGATGAAATGGTAGAATTTTTTAGACCACTTCATGATTGGGATGGAGATAAATCAAATAGTAAATGTCGGTATCAAGTTAATCGTTTTTTTAATTTAAATGTTGAAAACAATAAATGTAAAATTAAACCTTGGCGTTGTTCTAAACTTGAAGAACATGGTTTTTGTATTCATGATTCATGTCCAATATTTAATAATAAAAATAAAAGAAAGGTGATTTGTTGAATAGAAATCAAAGGAAAAATAGAATGAATAAAAAAGAAATGAGTGATAAAGTTTGGAAAGAAATATTTAACGATATAAAAGAACAATACGCATTTAAATGTTAAGGTATTTTTATGGTTTCACGTAAAAAGAATGCTACTGCAAAATGGAAATGGCTTAAAGTCATTTATGGATATATAGATGATTTAACAGAGGAAAATAAGAAAAATAAAGAAACCATAACATTTATATGTAATGAATTACATAATTTACAGGAACAAATAAATAAGTTAAAAGATGAATTAAACCATGAAGAAAATAAACATTGATTATAATTCAACTTTATATAGTGATATTCCAGTTAATGTTTTAGAATATTTTGAAAAAATGGTTTTAAGGGCATACACTGTTTTTTCCATGTATAATTGGGTTGAAGATTCAGAGAAATCTAAAACAGTATTAATGAATAATTTATGTGAATTATATTCTATTTTAAAATCTGAAAACTTTGAATTTCCATATATTGAAGGTGCAAGGTTTCTTATGATACCATATGAAAATAGTGTTGGTATACAAGTTTTTTTTGATATGGGAGAAAATGCATGGGAGTTTAAGTGATAATGA
>Ga0172377_10004210_pt1 | contig 14837 bp, 14 predicted proteins | sample Pumphouse3metaG_FD_119749 | JGI IMG/M metagenome (GOLD analysis project Ga0172377, IMG submission 119749) | Leachate microbial communities from a municipal landfill in Southern Ontario, Canada - Pumphouse #3 metaG | ecosystem: Engineered > Solid waste > Landfill > Unclassified | place: Canada... | reverse complement strand
CTTCTCCATTTTCTTCATCTCCTTAAGGCCGTTCTTCCATTCCTTGCGCCATTCAGTCTTGAATTCACCGGATTCTATATCGTCGAGGACGGATCTCATTCCCTTTTTTGATTCCTCGGTTATCACTCTGTCTCTTCTGGTGAATCCGCCGTACTCGGCCGTGTTGGACACAACGTTCCACATTCTTTCCAAGCCGCCGGTATTGATGAGATCGGTGATCAGTTTTGTCTCATGGAGCACTTCGAAATAAGCCATCTCAGGAGGGTAACCTGCATCGACCAATGTCTGGAAACCGGCTTTTATCATCGCGGTCTGTCCGCCGCAGAGAACGGCCTGTTCTCCGAAGAGGTCGGTCTTGGTCTCGTTGTCGAACGTGGTCTCGAACACACCTGCACGAGTGGCACCGAGGCCCTTCGCGAGCGCAAGTGCGATCTTCTTCGCATTTCCTGTTGCATCCTGATGTACGCAGACCAATGCCGGAACTCCGAAACCCTCAAGGAAGACGATCCTTTCCATATCACCCGGCGCCTTGGGCGCCATCATGATGACATCGGCGTCCTTCGGCGGTTCGATCAGCTTGTACGTGATCGCGAATCCGTGTGCGAACTCAAGGGCCGCACCCTTCTTGAGGTTAGGAGCGACCATATCTCTGTAGACATCCGGCTGTACCTCGTCCGGAAGGAGCATCAGGACCACATCCGCGCCTTTCACCGCATCGGGGATCTCGGCTACCTTGAGGCCGTCCTCCTTGGCTTTCTTCCAGGATTTTCCGTCCTTTCTCACTCCCACAGTGACATTCAGTCCGGAATCGTGGAAGCAGAGTGCCTGGGCCCTTCCCTGTGCACCGTAGCCTAAGACTGAAATCTTCTTATCTTTGAGAACGTTGATATCAACGTCCGAATCGTGGTAGATACGCATTCTATTGCCTCTCTTTGTACGTTAGTCCATTTTCACTCTAATATCTATCTATGGCTTTTTCGGGTCTAGAACGGACAACGGCCTTTGACCAATGGGATCGAAGGATTGCCGGGGAGCATGGGTAACGAATCCTCTTCGGGATCGATCTTTATGTCTATGAGGCATGGTCTGTCACATGCGAATCCCTGTCTGAGGGCATCTGCCATCTCCGAAGGTCTTTCGACGCATATCGCCTTTGCACCGAACGATTCGGCCAACTTTATGAAGTCAGGATTGGATTTGTACAACGCTGTGCCTGAATATCTCTTATCCCAGAACAGTTTTTGCCATTGTTTGACCATTCCGAGCCAACCGTTGTCCATCAGACAGATGACCACAGGAAGGTCCTCCGCAACAGCAGTGGCAAGTTCCTGTATCACCATCAGGAGGCCTCCGTCGCCGGTTATGGTCATAACCTTCTTGTCGGGACAGGCGGCCTTCGCACCTATGGCAGAAGGCAGACCGAATCCCATCGTGCCGAAACTGCCGGAAGATATGAATTGTCTGGGACGTCTGATCTTGAGACAATGCATCGCCCACATCTGATTCTGACCCACATCCGTTGTCACGATGGTATCATCGTCAAGGATCTTATTGATCTCGTACATGACCTTCTGGGGAACGATGGGGTCGTCGTTGAAATCAAAGTCACAGCTGCATCTGCTCTTGTATCCCGCGACCGATGATTTCCATGATGGATTGATCTGGACTGTTCCGATCCTGGCAAGGATCTTCTTCAACGCGTCGCTGGCGTAGTCCTGTATGTTGAGCGCATTCTGATCGTGTTTGTTGAACTCCACCTTATCGATGTCTATATGGATCACCCTGCAGTCCTCTGAGACACGTGTGTGGGGGCTATACGTCCTGTCCGAAAATTTGGTACCGACAGCTATGAGGAGATCGGCCTCTTTCATGGCATTCAGGGCACCGACCCTCCCATGCATTCCCAAGGCACCCAGTGACAGGGGATGATCCGCGGGGATGCATCCTATGCCCATGAGCGGAGTGAGAACCGGGGCATGTATCCTCTCTGCAAGTTCCACCACCAGGCTAGACGAATTAGAATTGACGACACCGCCGCCCGCAAGAATGATCGGTCTCTTGGCCTCCCTTATCCACTGCACGGCGGAAGGTATCAGGGAATCGTCTGTAGGAACGGTCTTGGGGTGGTATTTCTTTGAAAGCAGTCCCTCATCGATATCCGAGTTGATCGCATCGACAGGAAGATCTATGTGTACCGGACCCGGACGGCCGATCTGAGCCACCTGCCAACCTTCTGTCACGGCCTTGGGCAGTTGATTGAGCTCAAGGACTCGGTAATTGTACTTTGTGACTGGCATCATCAGACTGAAGGTGTCCACCTCCTGGAATGCTCCCAGTCCTAAGGAACCAGAGGCAACCTGGCCAGTAAGGACGATCATCGGTATAGAATCCGCAAATGCTGTTCCGACGCCCGTAATGAGGTTCGTCGCACCGGGACCGCTTGTAGCCAAGCAGACGCCTATCTTCCCCGATGCTCTGAAGAAACCGTCAGCCATATGCGCAGCGCACTGCTCGTGACGTACTAGGACATGGTGAATGGATGAGTTTAGTATCTCATCGTAGATCGGAATGACGGATCCACCAGGGTATCCGAACATGGTCTTTACACCTTTGTCTTCCAACATTTTGAGTAATGCTCTCGAGCCTTTCGTATTAGGTCCTCCTCTGTGTGGGCAGTGAATGGTAGTGTTTAATAATTGCCGTCACATACGCGAAAGCGCGATGACGATCGTATACTGTGAGCAACTTTTGGAGCATACACAGTGGGCAGATCATCCAGAATCCCCACTAAGACTCAAGACGATGAAGAAGAAGCTTGAGAAAGAGGACCTGTGGCACGATGTCATCGAACCTGAGCCGATAACGGAGGATATGCTCTACGGAGTGCACACCAAGGCGCACATCGAAAAACTGAAGAAGGGCGGTAACTACCCCATAGATCCAGACACGTTCCTGCACGACGACACATACGGATTGGCGATGCTGTCGGCATCGGTTGCCGTGACCGCTGTCAGATCAGCATTGAAAGGGCATCCGACCATAGGACTGACGAGACCTCCAGGGCATCATGCAGGCAGGGACCACATGGGTGGATTCTGTTATATCAACAATGTTGCCGTGGCCGTTGACAATGCGAAGACAAGGACAGCGATAGTCGATATAGATGTGCATCATTGCAACGGTACCGAAGAGATATTCTACAGCAGGGATGACGTCATGGTGATATCCATACATGAGGCCAATTTCTATTGGAATTCGGGTTATCTGGAGAATACCGGCGAAGGAAAGGGAAAGAACTTCAACATCAACATCCCAATCCCTGCAGGGTCCGGCAACAGAAGTTATCTTATGGCGATGGACGAGATAATCGTACCGGTGATCAGGAGATACGACCCGGAACTGATAGTGGTCAGTCTGGGTGTGGACGGTCACTACTGCGACCCCAATTCGCATATGCTGCTGAATACACAGGGATACATCGAACTGTGCAGAAGGCTCTTCGATATAGCAAAGGACGGGAAGATCGCATTCATCCTCGAAGGAGGTTACCATCTTCGTGCCACGGCAGAGGTGGTCGCGGGTGTAGTCGGAATGTTCTCTAATAAGGAGATCAAACCTGAATACGGTGAGGACAAAGGCGATCAGAGCAACGGCCCCAGAGAGGTCCGTAAGGACAAAGAGTACATCGCCCGTGCTTGGGACATATGAGCATTCGCAACGATGTGGATGTATATCCGAAGCAACTTTATTTTAAGGGTATGCCATATCAGAGTCGATAGGGGAGTACAATGAAGGTCAGGGTCGGAATCAACGGATACGGAACCATCGGAAAAAGAGTGGCCACAGCTGTCAGCAGACAGGACGATATGGAGATAGTGGGCATCACGAAGACAAAGCCGTCCTATGAGGCGGCACTTGCAGTCGAATTCGGTTTCCCTTTGTACGTGCCGGAGGGCAGTGTTCAGCTCTTCAAGGATGCAGGTGTGAAGACGGCCGGAACGATTCAGGACCTGTACAAGAAGGTCGATATAATGGTCGACTGTACTCCGGGGGGTGTATCCGAACGGTACAAGGCGGAGTACACCGCAGCGGGCATAAAGGCGATCTGGCAGGGTGGAGAGGATCACAGTCTGACGGGCATATCATTCAATGCTTCAGCGAACTACAGAGAATCATGGGGCGCACAGTTCTCACGTGTCGTCTCGTGCAACACCACCGGTCTACTTAGGACCCTTTATCCGTTGGATAAGGAGTTCAAGATAAGGCACGCGTTCGTCACATTGGTCAGAAGGGGTGCCGATCCAGGAGACAGCAAAGCCGGTCCAATAAATGCGATAGAGCCGTCGGTAAAACTTCCGACACATCACGGACCCGATGTCCAAAGCGTGATGCCCTGGCTTGACATACAGACAATGGCAGTCAAGGTTCCGACGACACTCATGCATGTACACACCTTGACGGTTGAACTAGGTTCGGATACTACGACCGAGGATATCCTGGACGTGTGGAGAAAAAGCCCCCGTGTAAGGCTCGTCAAGAGCAGTGACGGAGTGAAGTCCACGGCTCAGATCATGGAGCTCTCCAGAGAGCTGGGGAGATCACGAAACGATATGTATGAGATAGTGATCTGGGAAGACGGTGTCAAAGTCATCGGCAATATGCTGTACTACTATCAGGCGGTCCATCAGGAAAGCGATGTGATCCCGGAGAACATAGACTGCATCAGATCCATGTGCAAGATGGAAGAGGATGCTGCAAGATCCATAGCGAAGACAGATAGGGCAATGGGTATCTGAAGGTCAGCATATGAAGGATTTTCATACTTTGGAGGATTTCAATTTCAAGGATAAGACCGTCCTTCTCAGGGTGGATATAAACTGTCCTCTGGACAAGAAATCGTTGGAGATAATCAACGACTCCAGGATAAGGAGGATAATCCCGACGATCCGTGAACTGATGGGGAAGAGGGCCAAGGTGGTAATTCTCGCTCATCAGAGCAGAAAGGGAAAATGGGATTTCATTCCCATGGAACAGCATTCCAAGAGATTGGCGAAACATCTCAACAGTCCTGTGAAGTACGTGAATGACGTGATAGGCTCCGATGCTAAGAAAGCCATAGGAGGGCTGGTTCCAGGGGAGGTCCTGCTCCTGGGTAACGTCAGGGAACTCGATACGGAAACGGCCGATACCGACATGTTCGGTCATGCGGAATCCCAATTGGTCAAGGAGCTTGCCCCGCTGATCGACTACTATGTCTGCGATGCGTTCGGTGCGGCCCACAGGTCGCAATGTTCGCTGGTGGGGTTTCCCATGAAGGTCCCGTCAGCGTCAGGGAGATTGATGGCGAAGGAGGTGTTCGCGCTGAAGGCGATATTCGACGAGCCGCGTCGTTCATCGGTATTCATTCTGGGAGGCGCCAAATTCGGCGACGCCTCTGCGATGATCGACCATGTTCTGGGCAATAGGACGGCGGACACTGTGATCCTCACAGGATTGGCTGGCAACGCCTTCCTTCTGGCGAGAGGAGTGGATTTAGGTGAAGCATCGGTAGACGTGTTGAGAGAGGAACTGACCGATGAGAATCTTCAGTTGGCCAGGGATGTGATGTCAAGATACGGTCAGCGTATCCTTTTGCCCATAGATGTTGCCGTCGAGAGGGAAGGAAGAAGGGTCTCTGTGTTGACCGGAGACATGCCCACCGCCGAGCCAGCACTGGATATCGGCGATGAATCGATAGAGAAGTTCAAAAAGGTCATACTGTCGTCGAGGACCTCGTTCATGTCAGGTCCCGCCGGAATGTACGAAAGGGAAGGATTCGGAGTGGGTACGAAGGAGCTAATGAACGCCATGATCGAATCGAGAGGGCAGTCCGTCATAGGGGGCGGACACACGGTGGGTGCAGCCGATACGTTCGACCTCACGGACAGATTCTCTTACGTAAGCACCGGTGGCGGAGCATTGGAGACATTCCTTCTCGGTCAATCACTTCCGGTGATAGAGGCTCTGAAGTACTCCTACAAGAACCTTTGAGGGACCCATGATCTCCAATGCAGAACTGACCGGAAGGCTGGGTCTAGATCGCTGTGTCGGTTGCGGGAGCTGTACGGACGTGTGTCCCAGCGCACGTAACGGGGGGGTTGTGCCCGACGAGGTCGTTCGATCGGTCCTGGATGGCAATGATGCAAAGGACATATGGAAATGTCTTGTATGTCACAGATGTTCGGAAGTATGTCCATTCGGTATCGATGTCTCGCAGATGATGATATGCCTAAGGAATTCAAGTGACGATGTGCCGGACCGTTTCAGGAAAACAGGCAAGCAGATGTTCGAGAAGGGGAGGTTGTTCACTATGGCAGGCAGAGCGGAGTCGATGAGAAAAGAACTTGGGCTGCCTGTCGGGGACGTGGACGAAAGTGCACTGGATGAGGTAAGGAAGATTCTGAAGGGAGCTGGTTTTGATGAATGATCCGACACTCTATCCCGGTTGTGTCATCCCTTCAAGGCTGCCCTTCATCGAATCTGCGGTCAGATTCATAATGGATGAACTGGATATCGGCATCGAAGATATGCAGGACACCACGTGTTGTATGGAGCCAGTCGGTCTCATGTCACTGAGTCTGGACGGCTGGTTCGGGGTGGCATCACGACTGCATTCGATCGCTGCCGGAAAAACCATAGTGACCTTGTGTGACGGATGTTCGGTCTCCTTGTCTGAATGTTCCGAAAGACTGCAGGATCCAGAGGGCGAAGATGAAGCGAGGAAAATTCTTGCGGCGATAGACAGACCGGTCTGCGTTTCCGAAGTGAGGGGGCTGATCGAGGTCCTTCACGACAACATCAAACTGATAGAAAAGAGGGTTACGAAGCGGCAGGACCTTGAACTTGCTGTGTTTCCAGGATGTCACTGTGAATACGTCTGCTCCAGGAAGGGATTGTCCGCGAACGCCATGATGTTCGATATCGTCAAAGCCATCGGGGCCGTACCTAGATATCCGAGGGCGAACCTCTGCTGTGGCGGCGGTCTATCCATGGTCGACGATGTTTTGTCCAAGTCCATACTCAATGAATCCATAGCTTCTTTCAAGGCGACGGGCGCAGACGGGGTGGTGACCTCATGTCCGTTCTGTTTCCTGCAGTTCGATACTGTTGCGCGCTACAGGACGTATCACATCGCAGAAGTTGTCGCAACGGCGATGGGATGGGAAGTGGATACGGCAAAGTTCCATCGCGGTCAATGATCACTCGATGTCCAATGAGAAGCGAACCGATTTCACGGAATGCGTGAGACATCCCATGGATATTATGTCCGCGGAGTTCGCATAGTCACCCAGACAGTCCAACGTGATGTTCCCCGATGCTTCCACCTTTATACTCCTATCTATGGATTTTACGATATCGCGGATCTCAACGGTGGTCGCGGGAGATTGATTGTCGATCATTATTATGTCTGCACCGCATTTCGCTGCTATTTCCGCATCTTTTTTGTTCTCGACCTCGATCTCTATCTTCATCGAGAACGGTGCCTCCATTGCGATTTCCATGGCCTCTGCCACGCCACCGGCGGCTTTTATATGGTTATCCTTGATGAGGATGAGATCGTCAAGACCGTATCTATGCGGGTCTCCGCCGCCCAGTACAATCGCCTTTTTCTCGAATCTTCTGAACCCGGGGGTGGTCTTCCTCGTTCCGGCGATTACGGCAGTGCTGCCTTTGACCCTGCATATCCGGGTAGCATCGTCCGTGGCCGTTGCAATGCCGCTCATTCTCATCATCATGTTCAATGCGACCCTTTCACAGGTGGTGATGCTCCTGAGCGGTCCGTCGATCTCCATAACGACCGTACCAGGTTTGACTCTGGTACCATCCTTCACCTTCTTTTCAGCGATAGCATCCATTCGGCTGAACACATCGATAGCTTCTTCCAGACCTGCAACGATTGCGTCATCCTCGCATGTTATGACGGCTTTTCCGTCAATGTCCGGGACTAGCATCCTTGTTGTTATGTCGCCGGACCTGATATCCTCGTCGAGGAACTGCTGTATCCAGTCCATGCTCTAAACATCCAATGTGAATTCCTTCCCTGTCTCAGGGAGGATAACGTTATAGTCCGCCAAGTCGTCGAGGAATAATTCTCTTGTCTCCGAATGCATTATCACGACGTTTTCGGGATTGCAATCCTTTATGAACTGTATGAGCTGAGGATGGTCCGCATGTGCGGAGAAATCGAATTTCTGTATCTCGCAGTTTATCTTTACCATCTCACCCTCGATCATTATGCAGCCGTTATCCATGAGGAGTCTTCCGTTGGTATCCTCTGCCTGGTAGCCCACAAGGAGAACCGCATTCCTCGGATCATCCTTCAAGCGTTTCAGGTACCCCAACACCGGACCTCCGTCTAGCATACCTCCGGTGGTCACAATGATCTCCGCTCTGCCTGCATCCTTTCTCATGTTGGCGTTCCTTACCTCGTTGAATTTTCTTCTGGCATTCTTCAGTACTTTGGCATCAGCCAGATACTCAGGATAGTCAAGGTATAAGCGGGTAACCGAACGACCCATGCCATCGACCCACATCTCGTAACCAAGATTTCTAAGGAGGATCATAATTTCCTGTGTGCGTCCGATGGCAAAACTGGGTATCAGAACGGTGCCGCCACGGTCCACAACCTCGGCGATCTTGTCCAAGAACTCCCTTTCCACGGTTTTTCTGTCAGGATGCACGCGTCCGCCGTAAGTTCCCTCTATGAAAAGGTTCTGGCAATCAACGGGTTTTGCACCATCGACCAATCTCTGTCTTATCGTGTGTATGTCACCTGAGTAGAGATTTGTCGTATCCACACCGAAACTGAACATGGCCGCTCCCGGGATGTGCCCTGCGGAATGCATCGATACGTCTATCTTTCCCAGTTCTATCGTATCTCCGAATGTGATCGGAACAACGTTTTTCATCGTTCTTTCGATGTCACCGTTCGTATACGGTAGAGGATAATTCTCCGCTTTGGCTATTTTCAGGCTGTCATACATCATGATCTCGCCCACTTCAGCAGAAAGCGGTGTGGTAAACAATTCGCATTTGTCCCTTCCGCAGATCGCCGGGATCATACCGCAATGGTCAAGGTGACAGTGCGTCAAGAGTGTATGGTCCACCCTGGGTGCCTGCAAAGGATACTCCGGCGGTTTGGTCGGGCTCATCCCATACTCTATCAGGACGGTCTTCCCTGCCCCTTCCATGGTCATTCCCATGCGACCTACCATCTCTGCACCGCCAAGGAACTTAAATTTCATTTCCATTAACTATATCTCCGTGTTTTTTTATGGTGCCTCCTTCGTATGGAGGACTTTGTGAAAAGAGGGCGGCGTACCGTTCCCCTTTGGACTGTAAGCATTGACGCGTGCATTATGCGTGCGACGACAGTAGCTTTAGACATTACTGATATATTTAGGTTGGCGAATTGAAGGTGATGTTCCTAGCATCCGCTATACGCATGACGTCAGTCGATGCACCAAATGGTTATATATAGGCAAGCTCCATATTTCAGTTTGTCGGACATAGAGCCGACAAAAGGGATGCACGTGTCGAACAAGAATAGCAGTGGCACTTCGGGTACGGGTGTTGCGGTGATGGGCGCTATGGGCAAGGTGTTGGGAACGGACTCCAACAGCGCATACGATATGAAGTCAGCTACGTGGCTGGCCTTTATTCTGTCCTTCCTTCTGTGTTGGATTCCTATCGTCGGACAGATGGTGGCTGGATATGTCGGAGGCAGGAGGGCGGGATCGCCCGCACGTGGCGTGCTTTCGACCACCGTTGCCGTGGCGGCCGTTCTCGGGATCCTTCTGGTGCTGTCGGTCGGATTATTCTCGATTGATGGTCTGCTTTCAGGTGATGCGGAGGCCAAAGTAGAGGCGATAGGCGAGACATCACCGGTGCTTGGCGAGGTTCTGACATCAGGTCTGTCGTATCTGGGAGCGTTCTACACCTCGACAGGCAAGATATCGATAGATTTCAAGCTCTATTTCATAACAATTGCATTCGGTTTCATCGGCGGCATCCTCGCGGACCAATCGAGAAAAGAGCCACGTCTGCCCGTGCAGTCTTCGTACGCAGCGACACCGTCTCATCACGCCCGCTCACTGGATATGCATCTGGCGGGTAAGAAGATGGGATTCGAGAGTTTTGACGATTATAAGGCGATCAGTGTCAACAGCATGGCCACCGCAGCACCGGTATCGAAGATCAAAGAAGCACCGGTGAGAACAGCAGCGGTTACTGCGACAGTGGAAGCATCATCCAAAGGCGCAACGCCGACGTCTTCCTGCGATTCGGAGCATAAAGATGGACCGTTTTCGGGTCTTTTGCACAAGGCCGATAAGAAATCCGATCCCATGATGGTGAAATCATCTCCTGAAGACGAGTACAAGTATGTGTGACCCCCGTGCATGCGCGTCAGCCCCTAACAACATTATTTTATAGGGTCAGCTATTTGCAGACAGGTAGAGGCTGAAAGTTTGTTTTGTTCATCATGTGGATCGATGATGTTTCCAAAAGACGGGAAATATGTCTGCGCTCAGTGTGGTCTGGAGAAAGAGATCGGAAGCAAGGTAGAACATTTTACCACTGATGCAAAGTACAAAGAGACCACCGTGATCTCCGAGGACATAGCGACACTTCCGAAGACGCGTATCATATGTCCAGAATGTGCCAATACAGAGGCATATTTCGTGATAAGACAGACCCGTGCTGCAGATGAACCCGAAACCAGGATCTATCGTTGCTGCAAATGCAACTATTCCTGGAGGGAATACTGATAAGTACCTAAAAATGGCTTAAAATGTGGTGATGAGTTGTTCAAAGCAGAGATTAGATCGGATGCCCTCAAGGGTTTGGTCAATATCATCTCGACCTTGATCGATGAAGTTATGTTCACGATCGATTCGGAGGGGATGAGCCTAAAGGCAGTGGATCCAGCGCATGTGGCCATGATAGAATTGACCGTGGGAGCGAAGGCTTTTGAAAGCTATTCGGCGGACAGCACAGAAATCGGTGTTGACCTGGACAAGGTTAAGGACGTGTTGAAACTTGCCAGTTCTGGGGATGTGATATCAATAGAACAGGACGAGGACCACGGGAGACTGATATTCAGGGTCGGAAACATCACGAGACGCATGAATCTCGTCGATACATCCAGTATGAGCGAGCCGAAGGTTCCGCAACTCGAACTGTCTGCGAACATCCAGGTTTCCGTTGCAGAACTCCAGAGAGGCATCAAAGCATCCGAATCGATCTCTGATCACATAGCCCTCATTGCAGATTCCGATTCATTCGAACTCTCGTGTGAGGGTGACACCGATTCGGTGAACCTCAAGCTGGAGAAGTCACAGCTTGCAGGATTGCAGGCCCCAAGCCGCGTATGCAGTCTGTTCCCACTGGACTATTTTTCGAATTTGATAAAGGCCGTTCCGTCGGATATGGTCGTCAGGATAGAATTGGATAACGATTATCCGGTTCAGCTGTTCTTTGACCTCATGGATGGAAACGGTACTGTAAAATACCTTTTGGCTCCGAGGATCGAGAGTGACTGAGCGTAAGGTTGGATGCAGGGGATCAGATGGACAGCACAAAGAATCTTGAGAAAATGGCTAACGCGCTCAGGCTGCATGTCATCGAAATGACGACGGCTGCAGGTTCTGGGCATCCCGGGGGCTCTTTGTCCTCTGCAGAGATAATGTCCGTCCTGTTCTTCAAAGTGCTGAGACACGATCCAAAGAATCCGTCATGGGATGACAGAGATCGTTTCGTCCTGTCCAAAGGGCATGTCGCTCCTGTTTACTACGCTGCACTGGCAGAATCGGGTTATTTCCCCGTAGATGAACTTCTGACACTCAGGAAGTTCGGGTCAAGGTTGCAAGGTCATCCTGTGAGGGGTAAGCTTCCCGGTGTGGAGATGTCCACCGGTTCATTGGGGCAGGGCCTAAGCATGAGCTGCGGAATAGCATATGCAGGCAAGATGGACAAGAAAGATTACACGACGTACTGTCTCTTGGGCGATGGGGAATTGCAGAGCGGACAGAATTGGGAGGCAATGATGTTCGCTGCCAATCACAAGCTGAGCAATCTCATTGCCATCGTGGACCGTAACCGCCTGCAGAGTTCCGGCGATACCGAGCACATAATGGCACTGGAGCCCCTCTCGGACAAATGGTTGTCCTTCGGATGGAATGTCATAGAGACGGACGGGAATGACGTCGAAAAGGTCGTTGCCGCGTTCACCGAGGCGAAATCATTCAAAGACGGTCCAACCGTCGTCATCTTCGATACCACTAAGGGAAAAGGTGTCTCTTTCATGGAGAACAACGTTGAATTCCATGGCAGATGCTGCAGATGCGAAGAGAAGGAACAGGCTGTGAAGGAACTGAGAGGGGTATGCAATGGGTAAACGTCTGGCACAACGTACATATTACGGAAAAGCTCTGACAGAACTCGCTAAAGAAAGGGCAGACATCGTTGTTTTGGACGCAGATCTGGCGGGTTCCACCAAAACTTCGGAATTCAAGAAGGTCGCGCCGGAAAGGTTCATAGAAGTGGGCATAGCGGAGCAGAACATGATCGGAATAGCCTCCGGTCTAGCAGCTTCCGGGAAGACCGTTTTCGCATCGACATTCGCAGTGTTCGCGACGGGTCGCTGTTGGGAGCAGATCAGGCTTTCCGTCGCATACTCCAAGATGAACGTCAAAATAGTCGCTACCCACTGCGGTATAAGCGTCGGTGCGGACGGGGCATCGCATCAGGCATTGGAGGATATGGCGATAATGCGTGCACTTCCGAACATGGTCGTCATCTCGCCCGCAGACGCATACGAGGCGTACGCTGCAGTGATGGCGATAGCGGACTACAAAGGGCCGTGCTACATGAGAATGGGACGCAGCGATTTCCCCACGATAATGCCTGAGGATGTGAAATTCACCATAGGCAAAGCGACCGTGTTGAGGGAAGGGGAGGACGTAACGCTCATCGGTACCGGTCAGATGGTGTCCTCATGCATGGATGCGGCTGATATTCTTTCCGAGGAAGGGATAACCGCTGATGTGATAAACATGTCCACGATCAAACCACTGGATACGGATGCCATAGCGAGATCCGTTGGGAGGACAGGCTGTGTAGTCACAGCCGAAGAGCACAGTATCATAGGCGGTTTGGGATCCGCAGTGGCAGAGTATCTTTCGGAGGATCTCAATGCCCCATTGACCAGGATCGGAACGAGAGACAAGTTCGGCGAGTCAGGTGAAGTGGATATCCTGCTGAAGGAATACGGTCTCACGGCAGAGGATATCGTCGCGGCAGCCAAAAAATCGATTTCAAAGAAGAGAGAGGGAGAACAATGAAGATATTCATAGACACGGCCAACATCGAGAGAATCAAAGAGGTAAACAGCTGGGGTATCCTTGACGGTGTAACCACGAATCCGAGCCTCATCGCGAAGGAGGGTGTCGATCTGAAGACATGCGTCAGACAGATCGCGAAGATAGTCGACGGTCCCATCTCGGCAGAGGCGATGTCGATGGATGCGGAGGCAATGATTGCCGAGGGTCGCGAACTTGCAAAGATACATCCAAACGTCAACGTGAAACTTCCGATGTGCATAGAGACCCTCAAAGCAACGAAGGTCCTCTCCTCAGAAGGTATCAAGGTCAACGTGACACTTATTTTCTCAGCTCAACAGGCCCTTTTGGCAGCCAAGGCCGGTGCGGCATTCGTGTCTCCCTTCGTTGGACGTTTGGATGACATCGGACAGTACGGTTCCGAAGTGGTCTCGCAGATAGCTGTCATGTTCAGCAATTATGATTTCGATACGCAGATCATCGCGGCCAGCATAAGGAATCCGATGCATGTTCTGGAGGCTGCATCCGTTGGTTGCGATATTGCCACCATACCTTACGATGTCCTGAAGCTGATGGTCTCGCATCCCAAGACCGATGAGGGTATCAAGAAGTTCATTGCAGACTTCGAGAAGTCCAAGAAGAACTGAGGACATCCATATGCACGACGATGTTGTCGTGATCGGAGGCGGACCTGCCGGCAGCAGGGCGGCACGGCTTCTGTCCCGGGACTACGACGTCACTGTCCTGGAGGATCATCCCGTATCAGGGATCCCAGTGCAATGCACCGGGTTGATAACACAGAGGGTCGTGGAGCTTTCCGGTGTTAAACCGAACATACTCAACGAACTTTACGGTGCCAATGTTCATTTTCCGAATGGCGGTGTGATATCAGCACGTTCCGGAAGATCGAAAGCGCTATTGGTAGAAAGATCCGATCTGGATGTCAGGATGGCACATGCGGCACAAGACGCCGGTGCCAAATACGCATATTCGGAGAGGTATATGTCGCACAGGATCGAAGACGGTGCGGTGAAGTTAAAGACGACGTCTGGAAAAGTATACGATTCTACCATGATAATCGGTGCAGACGGTCAGAATTCCAAAGTCTCCATGTCTCTGGATGGCAATCTTCCCAAAGAATATGTACGTGGCATACAGGTCGATCTGAAACATGAGATGGACGATCAGAAGATGATCGACATATATATCGGCGCAGAGATCGCACCTGGATTCTTCTCCTGGGAGATACCATTCGGTGAATATACGAGGGTGGGACTGTGCACTGCATGGTCTGCCGGTCCGCCTGTCGATTATATGAAGGTACTGCTGAAGAGGACGGGTCTGGAGGGTAAAGAGGTTGTTGGCAAGGTCTGCGGGAAGATTCCGATCGGTGGCAGAAGGAGAACATACGATGACAACATGTTGCTGATAGGCGATGCTGCTGGACAGGTCAAACCG
>Ga0172377_10004208_pt1 | contig 14840 bp, 12 predicted proteins | sample Pumphouse3metaG_FD_119749 | JGI IMG/M metagenome (GOLD analysis project Ga0172377, IMG submission 119749) | Leachate microbial communities from a municipal landfill in Southern Ontario, Canada - Pumphouse #3 metaG | ecosystem: Engineered > Solid waste > Landfill > Unclassified | place: Canada... | reverse complement strand
CTGTGCCTGTCCGTAGGGCGTCCTCCTACGTAAGTCCCGGCAAACAGAGAGTCGAACTTTTCCCTTTTGCTCCTGTCGTAGTAGTGCTCAAGGACGGAGACGAGCAGGCTCTTCCCGAACCTGCGCGGACGCAGGAATACGGGAGCTTTGAACCGTTCCAGTTGTTCTATATACATGGTTTTGTCCACATAGTAGAATCCTTCACCTCTTATTTCCGCAAAGTTGGACACCGCATAGGGAATCTCCAGTCTTTTTTCTTCTGTCATAGCCGTAATGTATTCTTATATGATACAAAGATAGTGTTTTAGCCGATAAGAACAGAAAAAAATATCTGTTGTTCTGAATCCTTACGATGTAATGCGATTTGAAAATAATTCGTTTTAGGAACGACTCGAAAATTAGAGTTGTTAGTCTTTTTTTGTACCTTTGTGTCCATGATTTATTGTATGGAATATGGATTTCTCGTTTTCGTTGAATATTGACGGATGTATGTACACTCCTGACCAGTTGTGTGATAGGTCTGTGATGCTTTCTGTTGCAGGTTGTGATGAGGATATGTTCAATTTTTTTTCCGAATGGTTGTCGGATGAAACGGAGATTTCCGCTCATACTTCTGGTTCTACATGCGAACCGAAATCTATACGCTTGATGAAAAAATCCATGGTGGAGTCTGCTAAACGTACGAATGCATTTTTTGGATTGAAGGCTGGTGATCGCATTTTACTTTGCTTGTCAACTTCATATATAGCAGGTAAAATGATGGTTGTGAGGGCTATGGTGGGGAATCTGAATCTTTGTTTGGAACGGGCTTCTTCGGTTCCGGTGGTTTTAGGTGATTATGATCTTGTCTCTATGGTGCCAATGCAGGTACGTATGTTGATGGGAAAAAAGGATGGGGAACAGACGTTGTCTCGTATCCGATATTTGTTGGTTGGCGGTAGCCCGTTGCCAAAAGAGGTGGCCGAATGGCTGAAGACACTTCCTTTGGATACTTATATCTCTTATGGGATGACGGAAACGGTTTCTCATGTGGCTCTCTCTTCGTTGAAATCACAATGTGGTGCGGAGATGGTATATGTAGCCTTGCCAGATGTTTCGTTCTCTGCCGACTCGCGCGATTGTCTGGTAATCAGAGCTCCATATCTTTCATCAATCCCTTTGGTGACCAATGATGTGGTTCGTCTATTGTCTGACACCACTTTCGTTTGGGTGGGTAGATGGGATAATGTGATTAATACAGGAGGTGTGAAAGTCTTTCCTGAAATGGTAGAGAGAAAGATGGTGGGTTTGATTGATTCTTCTTTTTATATTACTTCGGAACCGAGTGAGGTCTTCGGACAACAGGTCGTTCTGAAAATAGAGGGAGAACCATTTGATGTGGATGCTTTGATGAAAAATTTGGAGTTGCGGCTTTCCCGTTTTGAAATGCCGAAGAAGATTGATTTTGTTCGTAGGTTTGACCGAACATTGTCAGGAAAAATAAAACGGAATTAAGATAATGAAATGAAACAAGAAAAAAGATGAAGAAAATTGATATTAATAATATGCTTGGTGGTATCTCGTCTGTTTTTGATGGTGACTGGCTGGATGACTGTATGGGTGCTTTGTTTTTCTCCTTTTTTGGGGAGTTGCCCTGTTCTCGAATGATAAGGGGTGAGGTCAAGCGTAGTTTTGTGGATGCGTTGAAATCAACGTTTGGCGAGAACGAGGAATTCGCCATATATGATTATGAATGTTTCTCCGAAGCTAGGGAGCATGAGTCTGCAATTGGGGATGAAGAGCCGGATAGTACAGATAATACGATTTATAGATGTTATGTGGTGTTGAAGAAGAATTTGATGCTTAGCTTTTTTGACGGAAAGGTTTTTGTGGCCTGTTCTAATTCCAATTTGGAAGACGTAGAGGAAATACGTGCATTGGCGGAGCATCATGTGGTGGACAAAAGGGCAGGTTTCTGTAATCTTCATGTGGTTACGTACCAATATAACGAGTTCGATTTGGAAAAAACGAAAGTGAAAAATTGCAAGTTGGATGTTAATCTTCATTATAACGATGATTTTCTTCCTGTGTCTACAAAAATAGAGGAATTCATCAAGTCAGACCGTAGTGGGTTGGTTATTTTACATGGCAAACAAGGTTCGGGGAAAACAACTTTTATCCGTCATCTGATTAATATGGGGGCGTGTAAAATGATTTATATGGGTGGAGATATGGTTGGAAAGATGGCCGATCCTGATTTCATTAATTTTGTCAGGAAACAAAGACATTCCGTTTTTATTGTCGAGGATTGTGAGGAGCTGTTGGCTAGTCGAACCGGCAATAAGGTGTTGAATGTGGGCCTTGTCAATATTTTGAACATGAGCGACGGACTACTGAGCGATGACATGGGAGTCAAGTTTATCTGTACGTTTAATGCTCCGCTTAAAGACATAGACGAGGCTCTTCTTCGTAAGGGTAGATTGGTGGCGCGTTATGAGTTCGGGAACCTGACTGTCGATAAGGTGAATAAGATTATAGAAGAGGAGAATTTGAATGTGCCGCACCAGACTCGTCCGATGACGTTGGCCGAACTATATAATTATGAGGATTCTGATTATTCGATTTCTCATGGGAAGATAGGTTTCTGATTTCCGTCGTCTGATATATGTAACGAAAAAAGGTTGTCCAACGTTGGACAACCTTTTTTCGTTCCGGTTATTTTCTTCTGTTGTCACATCTTTTTCATTTCGTTGATCAGAATGTCGTTCTCCTTTGGTGTGCCTACAGTTATTCGAAGACCTCCTTGACAGAGGGCGACGTTGTTCCTGTTCCTTACGATGATACCTTTCATGACAAGTCTTTCGTAGGTGGCGTTTGCATCGTCGACCTTCACCAGAATAAAGTTTGCATCGGTTGGATAGATATGTCTGACGATGGGTACCTCCTTCATTTTCTCAATCAAAGAGGTTCTTTCCTCTAAAAGAGTTTTGACCCATTCTTTCACTTGCGATGCGTTGTCTAAGATGGATAATGCTTGCTTCTGCGTTAGAATGTTGACGTTGTAAGGATACTTTATCTTGTTGAAGATGTCGATTATTTCAGTAGAGGCGAATGCCATGCCTAAACGGATGGATGCACTTCCCCATGCTTTCGAGAACGTTTGTAGGACGATTAAGTTGGGGTGTTTGTCCAGCTCTTTGAGAAATGAAGATTGGGAGGAGAAGTCGATGTATGCTTCGTCTAGGATGACGATGCCGTCGAATACGCTGACTAGTTTGCGAATCTCGTCCTGGTTCAGAGCGTTACCTGTCGGATTGTTTGGTGAACAGAGCCACATGACTTTCGTGTTTTTGTCTGCCTTCTCCATCATCTTGTCTGCTGAGAACTGAAAATCCTCGTCCAATAGTATCTCTCTGTATTCGATGTCGTTGATATCGGCACAGACGCCATACATTCCGTAGGTTGGTGCAATGGCAACTACGTTGTCCTTTCCTGGCACGCAGAATGCGCGGTAAACGAGGTCTATGGGTTCGTCGCTGCCGTTGCCTAAGAATATGTTGTCTTTGGCTATTCCTTTTACTCCTGATATTTTTTCTTTAACCGCCCATTGTAAAGGATCCGGATATCTGTTGAATGGGGCATTGTATGGATTCTCGTTCGCATCCAGATAGACAGAAGCCTCTCCCTTGAACTCGTTGCGGGCACAAGAGTATGGCTTCAATGCCATGATATTAGGTCGAACTAATTTTTTTAACTCAAACATAAGATTGTTTTTTTTTGTGTTTGAAAAACTTTATTTTTTCGGATTCTCTCTTTTTTAGAATACAATCCGTATCAAGAAACTTGATGATTGTTTTCTCTATTGTTTAACATTATGATGGTCAGCTCCTTGGGGCTGCTATGCTCGGAGTTGGCAATGTAGCCATGGAAGGTGGTCGCCAACATGGCGGCTCTTTTCGCATCCTCGTCTCCTTTTATCTTGAAATAGAATATCATTTTTGTCTGTCCTAATAGAGTTTGCCAATCTTGATTATTTAAGTCTGAGTGTCACGGCGTTTTTGTGGGCGAACAGTTGTTCGTTTTCTGCCATGGTTTCGATGGCGTTTCCGATAAGTTTCAGGCCATCCTGAGAAATCTCCTGATAGGTCATCTTCTTGCGGAAACTGTCCAGGTTTACGCCATTATAAGCTTTCGCATAACCGTTGGTCGGCAGCGTGTGGTTTGTTCCTGAAGCGTAGTCGCCGGCACTTTCCGGTGTGTAGTATCCTAGAAATAATGAGCCGGCGTTAGTGATCCGTTCTGCAATCTTGCCATATTCTTTGGTCGCAACGATGAGATGTTCGGGAGCATACTCGTTGCTCATCTCGATTACCTCGTCCATGTCGCGTACTAAAATTATTTTGCTGTTTGCTATGGATTTTTCCGCAATCTCTTTGCGCGGAAGATTGTCGAGTTGTTTCTCGACTTCTTTCATGGTTTCTTCGGCCAAATTCTCGCTGTTTGTTATCAGGATGGCTTGGCTGTCTACACCGTGCTCGGCTTGCGACAGAAGGTCGGAGGCTACGAAAGAGGGGTTGGCCGTCTCGTCGGCGATGACCTCCACTTCAGATGGTCCGGCAGGCATGTCGATGGCCACGTCGCGTAGGCTTACCAGCTGTTTGGCTGCTGTCACGTATTGGTTGCCAGGACCGAAGATTTTATATGCTTTAGGCACGCTCTGAGTTCCGTAAGCCATGGCTCCGATGGCTTGGACACCACCAATCTTAAATATCCGGTCTACGCCAGCAGTCTTGGCTGCGAAAAGGACAGCTGGATGAACTTTGCCTTCCTTGTTGGGTGGCGTACATAGCGTTATCTCCTTGCATCCGGCTATCTTTGCGGGAATAGCCAACATCAATACGGTTGAGAATAGCGGAGCTGTCCCTCCCGGAATGTAGAGGCCTACTCTTTCGATAGGCATGGCTTTTTGCCAACATTTCACGCCTGGCATGGTCTCTACGCAAGGAAGTTCATGGTCTTGTGCCCCATGGAATTTTTCGATATTTCCCTTCGCTAGGACGATGGCGTCCTTCAGCTCTTTAGAGACGGTTGTCTCGGCTTCCCTTATCTCGTCTTCTGTGACTTGCAATGAGGTAAGTGAAACTTTGTCAAACTTCAACTCGTATTCTTTCACAGCCTCGTCGCCGCGGGTGCGGATGTCGTTGAGCACGTTACGGACAAGGTCGAAAAGACTGCTGTTGTCGAGCGTTGGACGGGTCAGTAGTTGACCCCACTCTTCTTTTTTCGGATATTTTATATATTGCATGACGTTTCCTTTTTAGACCGATGATAAGTTTTTTCTATATGCGAAGAAGGGAGGAACAAAACCTTCCTTCTTTGAAGGAGTGGAGGCTTCCTATAAAATCATTTTTTCGATAGGAACAACGAGGATTCCTTCGGCTCCAAGTCCTTTCAGCTGGCTGATGATGTCCCAAAATGTCTTTTCTGCGATGACGGAGTGCAGGGAAGACCATCCTTCTTTGACAAGCGGAGTCACGGTAGGAGCCTTCATTCCCGGAAGGATTTTGCATACCTCGTCAATCTTATCGTTCGGAATGTTGAGGATGATGTATTTTTTCCCCTCGGCGTTTTTGTATGAGTCGAAACGGAAAAGAAGTTCGTTGAGGATTTCCCTCTTTTCTCCGGTTAGGTTCTTGTTGCCTATCATGAGAGCCTCGGAATACATAACTACTTCAACCTCCTTCAGGTTGTTGCTGACGAGTGTGCCTCCCGAACTTACGATGTCGAAGATACAGTCTGCCAATCCTATTCCCGGCGCAATTTCCACGGATCCGGTGATGATGTGAGTCTCTGCGTTGATGTGGTTCTTTTTTAAGAAATCTTTCAGGATGCCGGGATAGGAGGTCGCTATTTTTTTCCCTTCAAACCAGTCCAGACCTTTATAGTCTACTGCCTTTGGAATGGCGAGAGACAGTCTGCATTTGCTGAAGTCGAGGCGTTTTATGATATCTGCATCTTCCTTCCTTTCTACAAATTCGTTTTCTCCAACCACGCCTACGTCGGCTATTCCGCTGGCTACGGCTTGTGGTATATCGTCATCTCTCAGATAGAGAATTTCGACAGGGAAATTCTTTGCGGGGATGAGTAAGGTCCTTTTCCCTGATTCGATCTTGATGCTTGATTCTTCGAGCATTGTCATTGTCTCTTCGTATAGACGGCCTTTGGCTTGAACTGCGATTCTTAACATAATCTGTATTTTTATTGTTATTGATATTTTTTTGAAATAAAAAAAGCTCACCGTTTTTTCGGCAAGCTTTGTTCTTATGATTGTTCACATGGCATATCTGCTCACCGAGATTATCGTTGATAATGATGATGGATATGATGTGAAAGCTGTTGCATTTCTATCTGTTTTAGTTTTTTACGATGCAAATATAGAAAAATAATTTGTAAGAGAATAGAAATCTGTCTAAAAGTTTAGAAAAGAGTTTTAGAAAAGAGTCGTTGATAGTGTTTGCTTTGTTGCAAGGAAATGCGGTTGGTGGAGTTTGTCTTCGGCATTTCTTGTCTGTTCGTGTTCCTGTTTTTGAATTTCATATTACCTTTGTGCTCGATTTTAGAAAAAAGTAGAACCACATGAAGATATTCGGAAATGTGTAATTTAGTAATAGATCAAGGTAACTCATCCACGAAGATAGGGGTGTTTGATAAGGGAGTTCTGCTGTTCTCGGAGCGTTATCCGATGTTTGGTGCTTTGGAGATTGCTTCGATTTGGTCCCGATTTGAAGTGGAAGATTCCATCTTGTCGTCGGTGGTAGATTTGGACAGTGAATTACTGTCTCTCTTGCAAGCCAAATCGCACAGGTTTGTTTTGCTGGACGAGTCCACTCCGTTACCAATCTCCAATCTTTACGAGACACCGAAGACACTGGGACGAGATAGGTTGGCAGTCTGTGTGGGAGCTAACTTTCTGAAGCCTGATTCCAATCTGTTGGTGATTGATGCGGGAACGGCCGTGACATATGATATCGTCAATTCCAAAAATCAATATGTGGGAGGTACTATCTCTCCGGGTTTGGACATGAGAGCGCGGTCCTTACATAATTTTACGAAGAAATTGCCGTTAGTAGAAGTGAAGGAAGATGTTGGGATCTATGGAACCACCACCGAAACGGCGCTTCAGAGTGGAGTTTTGAATGGTTTGGTCTATGAGATGGACGGATATGTAAATGCGTTGTCGTCCGTTTATCCTGACCTTTCAGTATTTTTAACAGGTGGCTCTTCTTTTTATTTTGAAAGAAAATTAAAAAGTGTCATCTTTGCAAATCAAAATTTATTATTGGTAGGATTAAACCGAATACTCTCATTTAGATGTTGAAAAAGAGCTTTATACTTTTATTTCTAATGGGCTTGACTGTCTCATTATATTCACAGAATAATACGAGTTCTCCTTATACCAGATATGGATATGGTAATTTGGTCGATGCAGGGTTCGGACAGAGCAAGGCGATGGGAGGAATCTCCTTTGGATTGCGGTCCAACCAATTTGTCAACCCGGCCAACCCGGCATCCTATACTGCAATAGATTCCATGACGTTCCGCTTTGAACTTGGTGCGGCCGCTAAATTATCAACCTATTCGGACAATGCGGCCAACCAGACGACATTTGATGCCAATTTGGAATATCTGGCCTTGCAGTTCCCTGTAACCAGATGGTTGGGCGTAAGTGCAGGCCTTCTGCCATATTCGTTTGTCGGTTATGATTATTATTCGAAGACAACGCAGCCATCTTCCATCATCTCCAATTCGCTCACCGCAACCTATAACTATACGGGCAATGGAGGAATCACGCAGGTTTATTTGGGCGCGGGTGTGTCTCCTTTCGAGAATTTTTCGGTGGGTGCTAATTTCGGGTATAATTTCGGAACGATAGAGCATGTCAGCAGTGTTACTTTTGATACTACGATTTATCGATCCATGTATCAGAGCAAACAGATAGACATCACGGACTTTATCTGGACGTTGGGTGCTCAGTATGTAATCCCGTTTGAAAACGAGAAAAAGTTGACGTTGGGCGCTACATTCCAGACAAAGTCAAAGTTTTCTGCCAATGCGCAACAGGTTGTCTATTCGTCTGGCGTCGATACGGTCACTATTGATAATATAGATGATTTTGAATCTCCGTTAACATTTGGCCTGGGATTTGTATATAACTTTTCAGATAGGTTGATGGCAGGTTTTGACTATAAAAGACAGAATTGGTCTGATGTCAAGTATTTTGGAGAAAAACCATTCGCCGATAGGAATAAATATTCGATGGGAGTTGAGTTTTTGCCCAAAAGTTCTAGCAAGAGGTATTTGGAACGGGTATATTATCGTTTTGGAGCAAACTACTCCAACTCTTATGTGAAACTGAATGATGAGACATTAAACGAGTTTTCTCTCAGTGCAGGTTTGGGATTGCCGCTGAAACGAGGGTTGAATCCGACAGTCGTGAATCTTGTATTTGAGTATGGAAATATGGGTACAACTGCCGATAATTTGATCAGGGAGCGTTATTTTAAATTCACACTGAACGCCACAATCAACGAAAGGTGGTTCATGAAACGAAAATTTGAATAAAAAAACATTAATATTTACAGTGATGAAAACCAAATTTATATTGTCAGCGGCAGCGTTTGGATTGGTCGCTTTTTCTGGAATGGCCCAGACTGGCATAAATAGTGGAACGAAGTGTGGACATGGAGCTGATAGTGTGGCGTGTGTCCAGAACTTGAGTTTGTTGGGACAATATGGAAAACAAGGCGATTTTGCAAGCGCTGTAGGTCCTTGGACTCAGGCTTACGAGAATTGTCCTGCATCTCACGTCTCTATATATCAATATGGCCCTAAAATCGTAGCTTGGCAAATCTCTCAGGAGAAGGATGCTGTAAAGAAGGCTCAGCTTCTTGATAAACTGATGGGGGTGTATGATAACCGTATGAAATATTTCTCTAACATGAAGAAATATGGCAAACCATATATATTGGGAAGAAAGGCTATCGATTATGTGACTTATGTGGATCCTGTAAAAGACCCATTGAAGGAAAAGGCATACAAATGGTTGGCTGAGGCTATCGAGTTGGGTGGAGAGTCTAACGAGGTTGGCGTTTTCCAGCAGTATTTCCTTTTGGCCGATGATATGTACAAGAAAAATCCGAATGGATTTAAAGAACAATACATCAACGACTATCTTATGATTACTCCGATGTTGACAAATCGTGGCAATTCGGGTGTGGCTAAGGATTCCGTTTATGGAAACATGAAGACGATTGTCGACGTGATGTTCGCTAAGTCAGGAGCTGCTCAATGCAAGGATTTGGACAATATCTATGGAAAACAGCTTGCGGCGAAGAAAGACGACAAGGATTTCATGAAGATGGTTTTGGCTCTCTACTCAATCGCAGATTGTGAAGAGTCTGACGTCTATTTCAAGGCTTCCGACTATATGTACAAGATAGAACCGTCAGCTTCTGCTGCTCGAGGTTTGGCTGTACAGGCTTATAACAATAAGGAGTATTCGAGAGCCATTGAGTATTTCTCCAATGCGATTTCCATGGAAACCAATAATGGAGATAAGTCAAATCTATATATGAAGATTGCCGCGGTGTACAATAAACTGGGTAATTATTCAAAAGCCAGATCTGCGGCGCAAAGTGCGTTGAGCCATAACTCGGCTAACTCTAACGCATATATCTTGATTGCTCACTTGTATGCTCAGCATTGTTCATCTATCAGTGATGATCCTATCCTTCAAAAGACCGCTTATTGGGCTGCTGTCGACAAGTTGGAGAGAGCCAAGGCTGTTGATCCTTCTTGTTCTGCGAATGTCAACAAGATGATATCCGGATACAAGGCTAATTTCCCTCCGTCATCTGAACTGTTCATGAGGGGTATTAAATCGGGAGCTTCATATACTGTTCCTGGATGGATTGGAGAGACTACGAAGGTTAGATAATTTGTAGAAAGTGGATTATAATAGGAATTTTAAATATATGCATGCGGCAGCTTCCGTTCTGGTGGCTGCTGTGTGCTTTTTTGCCTCTTGTTCAGAGAATGTGGAGAAGGTTGATGCTATCCATGACCGGTCGAAAACTCCCTCTCTGAGAGCAAGTGATGTGATGACTGTCGTTTCTGACTCTGGTATTACGCGTTATCGTGTCAATGCCAAAGAGTGGTTGGTCTATGATCGTGCGGCAGAACCTTATTGGGATTTTCCGAAAGGCCTTCATCTGGAGAAGTTTGACACGGAGTTGAAGGTGGATGCGGAAATAAAGAGTAAGTATGCCATCTATTATACGAAGAAGAAGTTGTGGGACTTGAGGGACAGCGTTCATGCGATGAATCTCAAAGGCGAGAACTTTGAGTGCAAGCGTTTGTTTTGGGATGAAAACGAACAGCGTGTTTATTCGGACGATACCATTACTATAAAACAGACGGATAAGACGATAGTGGGAAAGGGTTTCGAATCGAACCAGTCGCTCACGAGATATACAATCAGAAAGGTGACGGGAATGTTTCCCGTTTCGGAATAAGAGGGGACGACATGGCAGCACAGATCTTCTTGATAGTGTTTACGGTTGTGGCTTATGCTTTCTTTTCGGGGATGGAGTTGGCTTATGCCTCTTCCAATAAACTGAGATTGGAGTTGGAGGCTCCTGATGGCCGTTTCGAAAGCAGGTCGCTGACTTATATCTATAGTCGTCAAGGTCTGTTCTTGTCTATGTTGTGGTTGTTGTCTTCGCTATCTTTTATCGTGTATCTGTTGTCTGCTTTCGTTTTCCTGTCTTCCCAGTTCCCGCATATTGACACGTGGCTTTTGATGTCGATGGGAGGGGTGGCTTCTTTGCTGTTGTTGACATTCGTTTCTGACGCTGCTTTGAGGCTGGTCTTTAGATTCAATCCAACTACGGTATTCCGCGTATTCTCGTTGCCATTGTCTGTTCTGACCTATCTCTTGAAGCCGATAATGGCTGCCTTTTACAAACTATTGAAAAGTGTGGGGTTGAAAGACAGTGGCGTTTTTCATTTTAGCATTAACCGTATCTGTAGGGATAAGGAATATTCTGACTTATGTAGGTCAGAGATGTCCGAACAGGGGGATGATACAGATGAGGAAGTGCGTATGTTTCAGAATGCGTTGGACTTTTCGAATGTTAGGATAAAGGACTGTATTGTTCCGAGAACGGAGATCGCGGCTATTGACGTGGAGTCGTCCTTGGATGATTTGAAGTCCATGTTCGTTGACCTGAATTATTCCCGAATTTTGGTTTATAAAGACAATATAGATAACATCTTGGGTTATGTACATTCTTTGGATATGTTTGATAATCCTCATGAAATCAAAGATATGTTGAACCCTCTGCCTGTGGTGCGGGAAAATATGCCAGCTAATAGGATGCTTCGTATTTTTTTGCAGCAACACAAAGGCATGGCCTTGGTGGTGGATGAGTTTGGAGGCACGGCGGGCATCGTGACCTTGGAAGATATCATGGAGGAAATCTTCGGAGAGATAGAGGACGAACATGACGAGGACGAGGCGTATGTCTCTAAAAAGATGGGGAAGAATGAGTATCTGTTGTCGGGAAGGTTGGAAATAGATGCGGTGAACGAATCTTATGGATTGCATCTTCCCGTTTCGGAGGAGTATACTACTATCGCAGGCTTGCTCTTACATGAAAATTATATATTGCCGGACAAGGGAGATGAAGTCCTTGTGGGACGGTATGACTTTTCGATTATGAAGGTCTCTTATACCAGAATAGAGCTGGTTAGACTGAAGGTGAGGGAGTGAACCGCTGTATCTGTTGCCTGTGCTCAGAAGGAAGAAAAGACACATACTGCCGGGCATCAGAGAATGTGAATTCATGAAAAACAGAAACTAAATGGATTTGAAATGACGCTGGAATGTAAATTATTTGGACCAAAATGTTCATTTCGTCTGATAAATTTTATATATTCGCAGCTCAATTTGTTGGACAATTAAAACAATAAATAACTTAACAAAATAATGGCAGCATTAGAGAAAATTAGAAACAGGGCAGGTTTGCTTATCGGTGTGGTAGGTTTGGCCCTATTCGCTTTTATCATTGGTGATTTTCTGAATTCGGGAACAACCTATTTTGGAATGTCGAAGAATATAATTGGAGAGGTGGAAGGTTCTGAAATGACGATTACCGATTTTCAGGAAAAAACGGAAACTTTCCGCAATGTCGTTAAGATGCAATACAATCAGAATCCGGAAGATGGAGATGTGAGAGATGCCGTTTGGAATGAATTCGTCATGTCTTCCATTCTGAAAGAAAAGTCTGCGGATTTAGGAGTTTCCGTTTCTGTTGATGAGATGAAGGAACTTACGGTGGGTGACAATACGCATCCGATGATGGGTCAGATTCGTTTCCTTTTGGATGAGAATGGCCGATATGATAAGAGACGTTTGTCTGCTATATTGGCGAATAAGGACAAAAGCGATTATGCGAATTATTATAATATGTGGATTTATTGGGAGTCTGAGTTGAAGAATAGGATGATGATGGACAAGTACCAAAGATTGCTTTGGGCTGCACTGTCTCCAACCAAGAAAACAGTAGAAGCTGTCGCTTCTTATAATAACGCAGAAATGGATTTGGCAGTGGTCCGTAAGAACTATTATGAAATAGCTGATAGTACGATTTCCGTTTCTGATGCAGAGCTGAAGGCTAAGTATGAAAAGATGAAGCCAATGCTGAAGACGGATGGTTATCGTTCATTGAAGGTGATTGTGTTTGACATCAATCCTTCTGAAAATGACTTCAAGGATGCTGAATTCGCTATAAATGATGCAAAATCTCAGTTGGATTCAATGAAGATGGAAGATGTTCCATTGTTTGTTTCTCAGACTTCTGATTCTGAATATCCTTATGTGTCTTCTTTCGTTGCCGAAAATGAGGTGGATGCTGTATTCAAGGATTTCGCATTCTCTGCTGGTAAAGGTGCGGTGTCTGACATGAAGTTGGATGGCCCTTTTTATAAAGTGGCAAGGGTGATGTCTGATGTTCAGATGAGACCGGATTCAGTAAAGACAAGCCGTATCATTGTGTTCAGAGGAAATAAGGAAGAATCGAAGAAGTTGGCAGACAGTTTGATGGCTGAGTTGAAGAAAGGTGCTGATTTTGGAGCTATGGTGAAGTCGTTCTCTCAGGACAATAAGAATGTCATTGCAAATGGTGGTGATATGGGTTGGATGAAAGAGGGAATGTCTGGTATGGACGAGTTTGATGAAGCTGTGTTTACTGCAAATGTAGACCAAATTGTTTCAGTACCAGTTCAGGAAGGTTTCTTCTTGATGAAAATCACAGAAAGGACAAAATCAGTTAAGAAGGTGAAACTGGCTGTTGTGGCTAATAAGGTAGAACCAAGTACGGATACTTACCGTAACGTATACGACAAGGCAAAACAGTTCATATTGGCAAACAGAACTTTGGCGGAGTTCGAAGAGTCTGCAAAGAAGGAAGGTTTGGCTGTGATGCCATTGGATCGTCTAGGACAGAACCAGTCTAAGGTTTATGTATTGGATCAGCCAAGAGAAATGATAAAATGGGCTTGGGAACAGGATAATATAGGTGAGGTTTCTGAAAAGGTATTCGAAATTCCTGGTAAATGTGTGGTTGCTGCAGTCTCAGAAGTTGTTGAGAAAGGATATATCCCAATGGCGCAGGTAAAGGCTCAGCTGGAGTCTGATGTGAGAAAGGACAAAAAAGCGGAAATTCTCATGAAGGATTTGGCAGGGAAAACGGATCTTGCTGCTGTAGGAACTGTAGATACTGCAACAAATGTTAAGTTCTTGGATATGTCTATTGCTAAGGTAGGCAATGAGCCTGCAATCTTAGGTGCAGCTTATAAAATAGCTGTAGATGCAGTGTCTGCTCCTATTAAGGGCAATGCGGGTGTCTACTTGTTCAGGGTTTTGGCTAAGAGAAGCGCAGCTCCGATGCCGTTAGATGCTTTGATGGCAGCTCAGAAAGCAGAGGTACAAAGCATGGTAAATAGAAGTATGTATCAAGTGTTGATGGATAATTCAAACATTGAAGATAACAGATACAATTTCTATTGATTCATTTGATATTCAAACCACCATATTAGAGAGGTGGAGATAAGACAAAGTTCACGAAGATATCCGAATGGTTTTTCTTTGTGAACTTTGTTCGTTTGGAAATGTTTCTTTTTTTTCGTAGACGATTTCTCCTATTGTCGTTAATGGTAGGACGGAATCTTTATTCGAAGGTTATAAATTGATTATAGAAAATTGCGAGATGGAAAAGGTGAAGTTATTGGGAATGACCTTGACGGAGTTGAAGACACTGACGAAGGAGATGGGACTTCCTTCTTTTACGGCAAAGCAGATGGCCGATTGGCTTTACAAAAAGCGCGTGACCACAATAGAGGATATGACGAATTTGTCGATGGCCAACCGCTCTAAGTTGGAGTCGGCTTGTGAGGTGGGTATTGTATCTCCCGAGCGAGTTCAAGAGTCGGAAGACGGAACGAAAAAATATCTTTTCAAAACAAACGATAGTTATATAGAGACTGTTTTTATTCCGGAGGCGGATAGGGCTACGCTTTGTGTCTCAACCCAAATAGGATGCAAAATGAACTGCCTCTTCTGTATGACGGGGAAACAGGGGTTTTCTGGTGATCTGACGGCTGCTGACATTCTAAATCAGATGCAGGCTATCCCAGAGTATGATAGGCTGACAAATGTTGTTTTCATGGGGATGGGTGAGCCTATGGACAATGTGGATGCGGTTCTGAAATCGTTGGAGATAATGACATCCGATTATGGT
>Ga0172377_10004206_pt1 | contig 14845 bp, 12 predicted proteins | sample Pumphouse3metaG_FD_119749 | JGI IMG/M metagenome (GOLD analysis project Ga0172377, IMG submission 119749) | Leachate microbial communities from a municipal landfill in Southern Ontario, Canada - Pumphouse #3 metaG | ecosystem: Engineered > Solid waste > Landfill > Unclassified | place: Canada... | reverse complement strand
TACCAGTGAAGGTGCCGGTAATGCGACAACCGACATAAAACCAGGTAAGTCTATGCCAGAACCTTTGATGGACTATCAGATTGGTGCTGATCTTGATTGGGAAGTTGACTTATGGCATAAATTGAGCTCTAGTAAGCATGCTGCTGTAGAGCATTATCTTGCTACCGTTGAAGGGCGTAATGCCGTGTTATCATCTCTTATTTCCCAAGTAGCAGAAAACTATTATGAGCTGCTTTCGTTAGATAATAAACTAGATTTGATACATCAGTATATTGGCTTGCAGAAAAAGGCTGTTGAAATAGCTAAAATCCAGAAAAAGGCTGATGCTGATACTGAGCTTGCTGTTGAGAAGTTTGAAGCAGAACTAGCTAAGGCTCGCGCTGACGAATATACATTGAAGCAGCAGATTACGGAGAGTGAGAACAGTCTTAATTTGTTGCTTGGCAGATATCCAACAAAGATAGATAGAAACAAAGATGCTTTCCTTTCAACAAATCTACAGAAGGTGATGACAGGAATACCATCTGAACTTCTTACGAATAGACCTGACATCAGACAGGCAGAACATGAATTGGCTTCGGCAAAATGGAGTGTAGATGCGGCAAGAAAGGAATTTCTTCCATCATTAAATATTTCAGCCTCACTAGGTTTGGATGCATTTAATCCTACATATCTCACAAAAATTCCTAAGTCTTTGGCCTTTAGTGTGCTAGGTGGACTTACTGGTCCGCTAATTAATAAAAAGGCTATTCAGGCAAACTTCCAGTCTGCTGATGCACAACAGATAGAGGCTCTTTATGAATATGACAAGACTCTACTCACTGCATATTCAGAAGTATGTACGCTGATGTCGAAGATAGACAACTTGGATAAATATTACCAATTGAAGGAAGAAGAATCACAGAAACTCGACAAATCAATAAATATAGCCCGTATGTTGTATATGAATAGTCGCTGTACATATCTGGATGTATTAATGGATGAACGTGATGCTTTGGACGCAAAAATGGAACTCCTAGATGCTAAGGCACAGCAACTTTCAAGTATGGTTGATGTATATCGTAGTTTGGGTGGTGGACAGAGCCCTGCTCAGGAATAGTTCACTGATCAATCGCTTTCATGTAACAGACCATTACGTAAGAATAGTAACAACCTATATTCTCATTTCAGAAAGTTGAAGGTAAAATGTTCTCGCCACTGGCATATAGACTGGGTTTTTGCATTGCTTGGGGTTCTTATATTTACACTTGTGCCAGTAATGTCGGCTATGCTACTAAAAAAGGATGTAAGAGAAAAGAAAAATAAATTCTTGAGTTTGGTTTCTAACGGTGCTATGCGTATCTTTACATGAATCTGTCAGAAATAGTGTGCACTCTAGGGTAAGGCCAGTAGTGATGACTGTTGTGATGGCCACATTGGGACTTATGCCTGCTACTATTTTCGTATTATTTGTATTCCCACTTATTGTTCAAAAAATTTATGGCAAGGTTTTGTACGATAAACATGGAAAAATGGTACAACGTAGGCTATAATTTATTAACTTTGTATATTTAATTCAACTATATATTATATGGCGAAAATATTATTGGTGGAAGATGAGGTTAACATTGCCTCATTTATAGAGCGCGGACTGAAGGAGCTTGGGCACAATGTGACTGTAGCTAATGATGGAGAGGAAGGATGGATGAAAGCCCAGACGGACAATTTTGAATTCCTTATCCTCGATATCATAATGCCAAAGATGAATGGCCTGGAGATGTGCGCTAAATATCGTGCCGAATACGGTTACAAAACGCCTGTGATAATGCTCACGGCTCTTGGCACTACTGATGATATCGTTAAAGGTCTAAAAGCCGGCGCAGACGACTATCTGGTTAAGCCTTTCAGTTTTACAGAACTGGAGGCCCGGATAGAAGCTCTGCTGAGGCGTGCATGTGACAATAACACTACTGCCGAACTACATTGTGCTGATCTGGAACTGAATTGCCGCAACAGAAAGGCAACGCGCAGTGGTAACGATATAGACCTAACGGTAAAAGAATATAAACTGCTGGAGTATTTTATGACTCATCAAAATACTGCAATAAGTCGTCTTACCCTACTTAAGGATGTATGGGACAAGAATTTTGACACTAATACCAATGTCGTAGATGTTTATGTAAACTATCTAAGGACAAAGGTGGACAAAGATTTCGATCACAAACTGATACATACGATAGTCGGGGTTGGATATATCATGTCTGAATAATAATAAGAAGAATGAAGATAGGTCACAAAATTGTATTATTCTATACTTGCCTTACATTCGGTATAGCCATGTTCATCATTATGGTTTTCTATGTATTCACTTCCAGATACATAGACCGTGTGTTTGAGGCTAATCTTTGCGAAAAGGCATATCTTGCAGCTCAGAAACATTTCAAGGCTGACGAGATGAACGCTGATGAATATAAGGTTATAGAGCGTAAATACAGCGAACTGCTGCCACGTGCCAGTGAAACTGTTATGAGAATAAACGGTAACCGCAAGGCTTTGGATGATACGCTTAACCTTTATCTAAGCGAAAATGAACAAAAGGAAATATACAATGGTGAACCTATCAATTTTTCGAAAGGTGTGATGGACGGTGCCGTACTTTATTGTCCGGATAATCAAGGGAAATTCATAATAATTGTGATGGCCCACAACAAATACGGATATAAGATACAACAGCATACTCTATATCTATCGCTCATACTTCTCATAATAAGTATTGCTATTACTGTTCTAATGGGACATCTATATTCAGGCAGAATACTACGCCCTCTGAAACAGATTCTTGAGCATCTTAAAGGTATAAGGGGTAATGATATGGATGTACGACTAAAGGATACCGGCAATAAGGATGAACTGGATGGACTGGTACACAACCTTAATGATATGCTTGACCGTATCAGCGAAGCGTTCCGCTCTGAGAAATCATTTGTCAGTGCAGCATCGCACGAACTCAGCAATCCACTTACAGCTATACAGGGTGAATGCGAAATTACGCTTATGAAAGAGCGTAACCAAGAAGAATATATTGAGTCTCTACAAAGGATCTATTCGGAAAGTAAACGTATGTCTCTGCTTATTAAACATCTACTATTCCTGTCAAGACATGATGATGATCTTACGCAACAGGAATCTACGACAATAAAGTTGAACGGTTTTCTGCAAGGTTTGACCCAGTCAACCGAACGTGTAGTTTTCTCTGATGAGTCTAAATCAGACGTAATGCTTGATGCCAATCCATATCTGTTGCAGGTAGCTATACAGAATTTTCTGAATAACGCGACAAAATATTCTAAAAAACAGATAGACTTGCGTCTCAAACAGACTGTTGACAAGATTATAATAGAAATAGAAGATTATGGTATCGGCATACCTGAGTCGGAGGTTGAACATATTTTCCAGTCTTTCTATCGTGCCACTAACACTTGCGAATATGCGGGAAATGGCATAGGTCTGGCTCTCTCTGCTAAAATTCTCAGGATATACAACGCGGAGATAAATATTGATACTATTGAGAAAGTTCATACCAAGTTCACTATTTCATTTAATAAAGGTTAGTATGTTACACAACATACTGTTATCGTACACAATTTTTGTGTGCTCGTACACATAATAGTTGATTTATATCAAGAATTTGGTACTTTTATACAAATATCATGATAAAAGTATTGACTTGATTTAAAAATCATTGTATCTTTGCATCATCAAAAGGTTAATAGTTAAGGTAAATAAGATTATTAAGGTATTAGATTAAGGTTAATAGGAAAATTTGTTTAAGTTATCAAAGGTATTAGATTAAGGTAGTAGAAGATTGTAAGTTAGGGATGACAGGTATTAGATTAAGGTAAGTAAAAAAGATTGTAAGTTAGGGACGACAGGTATTAGATTAAGGTAAGTAAAAAAGATTGTAAGTTAGGGACAACAGGTATTAGACTAAGTCAATTAAGACGATTGTTAAATTTGAGAGAAAGGATGAGATGTGATGTCCCCTGTGTGCAGTAAGACACTGCAACAGGTCAATTCGGGGAGGGAACTTCTCGATTTTTTTTGTCCCTATGTTAAACCATTATTTAATGTTACCAATAATAATATTCATGCTCTTTTGCTGCTATAGCATGCATTTTGCAGAATATTTTATTAAAAAAATATTGTTCAGATTTTATTTATATCCACATAACCATGCATTACTGCATATATTGTAAGTGCGGATACACTCTTTAGACCAAGTTTATCCATTATGTTCTTACGATGCGTAATGACAGTAGACAGACCTATATTGAGCTTGTCTGCTATTTCCTTGTTTATAAATCCCTCGACAATAAGCGAAAGGACTTCTATTTCGCGATCGCTTAGCAATTTTGCATTCAATACTTTGGGTACTGGTGGCAGATTTTTGCCGTGTGCATGGGCACTCTGCTCCAAAAACAGTAAAGACTTGACGAGTTGTTCCTCGTCTTGATTGATACACACGCAATGAAAATCACTCAATTGTGAGTTGGGATCATTAGATGTTGTGAGCACAATAGTCTTATGACGATTGTCTGTAAAGAACGGACGGTTGGCAAGTACTACATTTGTAGCTACAAAATAATGAAAAAAACTGTCTGCATTATTTGCCTCCATCTCTGCAAAAGATCCAAATGTCTCTACTGTAAGTATAGGCATAACATTCTGCAATATAGTTTTCAACCCCAACACTGCTAGAGTATTGGGGTCTATAATTGCTATTTTAGGACGTTGCATTTGCATATCGTCGGCAAAGATACATTTTTTTAACTGAAAGCCGGTTTATTTTTTCCAAAATCTTGGTGTAATATCTGTAAAATCATCACCTACCGCACGCTTATAAAGACGTTGATTGGTTGTTTTTTCTTTAAGACAACCAAGATGTTCGATATACGGTCCGACCTTAATATAATCAAAATCCGACTTTTTTACACTCTGTGGTATGTGCTGTCTGCCGCTGTACCATGCCACCCGATACTTGGGATGCTCACGATGGATATACCTAGCCAGGGTATTAACATAAGACGGTTCTGCATCACCACCCATAAAACATATACATGTAATATCATTACCATACTGACTAATAAAACTATCTATGGTCATGGACGTAAGTTGATCGCCTATATTCTCCCATAAATACTGGCTATGACAACCAGGACAATGGCATGGGCAATTAGAAATGTTTATAGAGAGTGTAACCTCATCCGGTATTTCCTGGAAAACGATTCCTGTATTTACATAATTCAACATTCGTCTGTGTCTTTTATGCTTTACGCCTGAGTTTTTTCTGCATAATAACGACGGCTAGCTTCTTGCTGGCGTGCTTCAGAGAAATTGCTTACACGTTTAAGATAGCCTATAATACGTGTCATATAATCAACGTTCTTGCTGTGACATTTTGGACATTCATGCAGATAACGTTTGTCTATATATCCACATTCATTACAAATCGTATTAGGTATATTGAATGTGAAGTAATTACATCCTTCTTTGGCTGCGACCTTTAGCAACTGACGATACTGCGCCTTACTAAGATGCTCTTCCAGGTTCATATGTAGCGCGCTGCCACCTGTAAGGTGCTGGATATATGGTGCTCCGTGTAGCTTAAACTTATCTATTATATTGAGGGAGTCGTCTTCTACAACATAGAAATAGCTATTGTAACAGTCGCGCGGAACTAAATAACCATCCTCTTTATCCCATTTTGCATGCTTTACACCTACATTTTCTGCCGGTATCATCTCGCAGTTGAACATAACTTCTTTAGTACGGTACTGCTTGTTGTATTTCTCGACAATACCCAATACTGTCTGCACAAACTTCAGATAATCAGGATTATCATTTATCTTAAGTCCCATGAATTCTGCAGCCTCAACAAGTCCATTTACTCCTATTGTAAGATACTGACGACTCATGTTGATATAACCAGCATCAAACAAAGGAAGCATACCATGAGCCTGAAGTTCTTTAAGATTTTCATTGTAAGCCATCTGAACCTTATGGCAAAGGTCTACGATATTGCTCAAGGTTTCCTTATAATCCATCTTGTTGTTTACAGCATACTGTATACAACGGTTAAGATTAATAGTAAGCACACTCTTTGAACCGGTGCTTACACCTCCTGCGCCCAATGTGTAACTAAATCCATTGTCCTGAATCTCGTTACGTAGACGACAACAGCTACTCAGAGAATCGGCATTGTCACTAAGATAAGTAAAGAATGAATGGCCTTCTGAATACATCTCTGCTGTGAAATCGCCCCAATCTTTATCCATCGTATCACCATCCTTAGACAATAACGCCATAGTTTCTACCGGGAATGTTAGTACAGCCTTTGTACGCTCATGATTGAACCACTTCATGAATCGTTTCTGCAACCACGAAAGACCGTTCCAGTCGGGTTGACTGCCGTCAGGAAAATAAAAGTTGTCAAACAGGCTATGGAAATAATACTGGTCGTAATAAGAAATGTTCCAGAATACAGCCTGATAGTTACGCGCACCTGTAGGCTGGTTGATACTATATACAATCTGCTCAAAACAATCGGTAATTACTTTGTCCATCGTACGCTGCTTCAGTGATAAGTCTACCACTTTATCTGTTTCATTATAATATTCCTTGCCATATTCAAGACCGATAAAATAATTCAGATACATGAGGAACTCAGGTGTGGCACACGCTCCACTAAGCATACTTGAAACCATAAACACCATATTTACAAAGCCACCACAGAAAGACTTCAGATTTGTAGGAGCCGAAGAATTACCACCGATGGCAGAAGTTCCACCTATCAACCATGGATACATTGTTATTGATGCACAATAATTGGCAAGACTGGTCTCGTCATTCTTATATATAAAATGATGTGTAAGCAAGTGAATATAATTATCAGACAATTCTTTACCATACATTTTTTTGATACGGTCTGTAAGCAGACGACGGTTAAGGCGGATAAAGTTTGACTTAGGCAATTCTCCTATCAAAGTTGCAATATTTTTGTGCTCGACATTAGCATTGGCATCATACTTTGAACCAGTTGCTGCATTAGCTGCTTCGCAATAGTCTGCCAAAAAGTTCAACTTCTCCATTGTCTCACGGTCTTCAGTATGACGCTGTCGATACAGCATAAAACTCTTTGCTACCTTATAATAACCTTCGCGCATAAGAGCCTCTTCAACCTCATTCTGAATATCTTCCACCTTTATACCCTCCTTAATATCTAAATGACTGAGTATCTTAGATATACAACCAAGATCTATAGGTTCATCAACTGATTCAAATGCTTTGATTATAGCATTCATAATCTTGTCTAACGAGAAGCGGTCTGAAGACCCGTCTCTTTTCGTAATGGTGAAGTTTTTTATTTCCATGTTTTTCTCTTTTTAGGAAACTTTTCTATTGTATTTTTAAAAAAAGTTTTCCATTTTGGACAACTTTATTTTAAAAACTTCAAAGAAAAATTTCAAATATGTTTTTTATATCTGATGCAAAGATAGTATAAATTTCTGTATATTGTTCTCAAAACGACAAAAAAAATCAGTATAAAAGTAAAGTTTTCGTATTACTTTACATGCAAAATTATAACTTTTTTGAGTTAAATACTTGCAATATATAAAGATATGTATTTAAGATGAAGTTTCTATTTTAATTCGGTCTATCAGTCCCAATCTTCAAATTCCAGCTCCTGCTCAATCCACTCCCCCTTATTATCTTCAACTTCATCAACAGAATTAGAAACTGAAAGTCCAAGAAGTCTTATCCGTTTACCTTCATTATTAACCTGGTGCATCAAACTTTTTGCCAATGGCAGAATATTTTTCTTTTCAAACAAAATACTATTACTTGTGGTTCGGCGCGTTATCTGGGAGAAATCACTATATTTGATCTTTAGTGTAAGAGTACGACCGCGAAATTCGCTTTTACGCAATCTCTCTATAAGTTCTATTACCGTATGATATAGTTCTATTACAATCTCTACATGATCATCCAGGTCTTTTGCAAACGTCTGTTCGCAACCAACAGACTTGCGTTCACGATAAGGCTCAACCGCCCTGTCGTCTATGCCTCTTGCAAAGTTATAATATATTGTGCCTGACTTACCAAAGACCTCAACCAGATGTTTCTGCGAACAAGTAAGAAGTTGTGCGCCATTAAAAATGCCAATAAAATGCATTTTTTCTGCAGTCTTTCGTCCAACGCCCCAGAAATCTTCGATTGGTAATTTTTCAATAAAAGATTTTGCTCTATCGGGATGAATAACAAAAAGTCCATCCGGTTTATGGTATTCAGATGCAATCTTTGCGAGAAACTTATTATAAGACACCCCGGCAGAAGCTGTAAGGTGTAGACGGTTCTTTATTTTCTGCTTAATCTCTTTTGCTATATCTACAGCAAGTTCAATGTTGTACTTATTGACTGTTACATCAAGAAAAGCCTCATCTATAGATATCGGTTCTATTAAATCTGTGTACTCTCTGAATATATCATGTACCTGAGCAGATACCTTCTTATATAACTCATAATGCGACGGTACTATTATAAGATTTGGACACATTCTCTTGGCTACCTGTATAGACATAGCAGAATGTACACCGAATTTTCTTGCCTCGTACGAAGCTGTAGACACCACACCTCTCTCCTCGTCACGCCCAACAGCAATAGCTTTACCCTGCAGTTCAGGATTCTCACGCTGTTCGACAGATGCAAAGAAGGCATCCATATCCACATGTATTATTTTTCTATTCGGCATTAATTATATAAAAGCGAATACACCAGACATCAATTATATATGCAAATGGCTATAGAAAGAATGTCTGGTGTATGTATTATCAATATTAATATATTATAGTTTTAGACGTTCACGTGCTGAGTAATAATCTTTCATTATTTGTTCTACAGCTTCTCCGGCTGTCTGAATTTCTCTGATAGAAGACGCTACCTGACCTATTTCGAGTTCTCCATCTTTAAGATCTCCTTCGAAAATTCCTTTTTTAGCACGTCCTTTACCAAGAATTTCTCTAAGTTCATCTACTTTTGCGCCATTAAGTTCTGCTTCGACTATACGCTGATACAGTTCATTCTTTATCATACGTGTAGGTGAAACCTGCTTAAGAGTAAGCTGAGTATCACCTTCATTAAGACCAATACATAGTTTTTTAAATTCCTCGCTTGCAGAACTCTCAACCGTAAGAGCAAAACGAGTACCCATCTGAACTCCGTCTGCGCCTAGGGCAATAGCTGCAAGCAGACCCTGACCTGAAGAGATTCCACCTGCTGCAAGCAACGGTTTATCTGTAACCTTACGTACTGCAGGTATAAGACACATTGTTGTTGTCTCTTCTTTGCCATTATGCCCACCGGCTTCAAATCCTTCAGCCACAATAGCATCTACCCCAGCCTCTTCGCACTTCAAAGCGAAACGTGAACTGGCTATTACATGTGCGACCTTTATTCCGTTATCATGCAGACGAGATGTCCAAGTCTTAGGATTTCCGGCAGACGTAAAAACAATCTTAACACCTTCCTCTATTACTATATTAATGATTGAATCTATCTCTGGATACATAAGTGGTATATTAACGCCGAATGGTTTATCTGTGGCGGCCTTGCATTTACGTATATGTTCACGCAATGTTTCTGGATGCATAGATCCTGAACCGATAAGCCCAAGTCCACCTGCGTTACTCACTGCTGATGCGAGACGCCAACCGCTGCACCATACCATACCTCCTGCTATTATTGGATACTGTATTCCAAAAAGATTGCAAATTCTATTCATAATAGTTATTGTTTATATAATGCAAAGATAGTGCATTTTTATATTGCAACAACCATTTAAATCAAATTTCTGTCTTTAATCTTATGTCGGCAGATGACGCACCAATTTCTATTCGGCTGACATCGGTATCTCGTGGAATATAAAATTCAACATGTCTGGTATCTCCACGACTAATGTTAATACGGCAGAATGATTTCAGTTGCTTAATTGGTGTATCAGACTGATTACCAGACTTAACTACATATAACTGCGCCACCTCATCTCCATCTCTTGTGCCTGTGTTAGCGATATCGAAAGAGACTTTAAGGCTGTCTTTTCTTGATATTGAAACAGATAAATTAGAATATTTGAATGCGGTATAACTCAAGCCAAAACCAAACGGATAAAGAGGTGTTCCTCTAAAATACATATAAGTACGACCATGTGTTATGTCATAGTCCATCATATTGGGCAGATCTGTTATATCTTTGACCCATGTCTGAGTAAGTCGACCGGCAGGATTATATTTACCAAAAATAACATCACTTACTCCATGACCAAGTTCTTCGCTGCTATTTGCAACGTGCAATATAGCAGGAACAGCTTGTTGTATACGATTTATTGCATAAGGAAAACTGCTTATCAATACAGCCACTGTATTAGGATTAGCTGCATGTACCTGCATAACCAAATCTTCCTGATCAAGAATCAGCGACCGACGGTCTACATCTTCCTTTCCCTCACTAGCAACAGGAGCGACATCCCATGGGGCATTACAATATGGATGATTGCCTACACAAACAATGGCTACATCAGCCCATGCTGCTGCCACTCTTGCGCTGTCCATCATATTTTCGTGCACATAACGCACTTCAACATTGTCGCCAACCTCTTCACGAATAGCATTTAGTATATTGACTGTATAAAAAGGTTTTCCACTATACCAGTCTTGAAGTACTTGCGTAGCACGCTCTCCAATAACAGCGATCTTCTTTATTTTCGATTTATCTAGAGGTAGTATGCTATTTTCATTTTTAAGAAGCACAACAGACTTGCATGTAGCTTCGCGCACTAATGCTTTAGTCTCAGGTTTCGTCCATGGAGCCTCATCATTATCAATTCCTATTTTGGCATATGGATTATGGTGTGCATCTTTTCCATCCAGTAGACCTAACCTAAGAGAAATCCAAAGATTGCGCTTTACGGCATCGTCAATTTCCTTCTCTGTGATTAGTTTTCGCTTATATGCATCTTCTACAGCATCCTTATATCTATCAAGAAACTTTGTTATACCGGCTTTGATACATTCAGATGCAGCAAGTCCCCTATCATTGTCAAAACACTTGTGAGCAGAAAGTAAAAGTCCGAAAGCGCCTCCGTCTGTGATAAGCGAACCTTTAAATTTCCACTCTTTCATCACAACATTACGTAATACCGGTTGTATGATACACGGTGTTCCATTGTACGAATTATACGCAGTCATCATAGCCTGACTTCCCCCTTCGGTTATACCTTTATAAAAAGGATATGAATAATAATCCCTGAACAGTTTTTCACTGAAATTGGATGAAGTGAAAGAACGGCCATACTCATTGCTGTTAGCAAAAAAATGCTTCATAAGCGAAGCCGAACGCCAATATTTTGGATTATCACCCTGTATTCCTTTAACAAACGATACAACAAGACGAGATGTGAGATAAGGATCTTCACCATAACATTCTTCTGTGCGGCCCCATCTCGGATCACGCCCCATATCTGCATTTGGAGTCCAAATAACCAAACCACTTTTAGCAAAAGATGGATTTTGAAAAAGATAACGGTTCTCTGTTGATATATATGTAGCTATGCGATACAACAGATCTGCATCCCATGTCTCACCAAGGCCATAACTCTGCGGAAACACAGTAGTGGGCGTTTGAGGTCTATCACCATAAGTAGGTCCACCCAGAACTACTCCATGGAGTCCCTCAACTCCATTAGAACCTTTTATACCAAGTCGTGGTACAGATGTGTTATTACCAAGTGCGTCTATCTTCTCATCAAAAGTCATGAGAGAGATAACATTTTCTATACGTTTGTTGTCAGACAACTTTATATTATTAAACGGATATTGCTTTTGTGCTGAAGCGTAAATAGGTGCTGAAGCAAGCGAAACTGAAATGATTAAATTTATTAAGTTCTTCATATATAGTTGATTTGTTGGCAAATATAAAAAAATAAGGACACATTCTAATAATATTGTGAAAAAATATGATATAATGTTTTGTTTTTTTCATAATATATGCATAATATGTTTTGAATTTATGATAATAAATAGTAACTTTGCAAACAGAAAATAAGAGTGCTTGCTACCTCTATAAAAACAAGAAAAATGTATTACGTAAAGAAAAGAATGGAGATTTCTGCCGCCCACAGGCTGAAATTGAATTATAAAAGTAAGTGTGGAAACCTACATGGGCATAATTGGATAGTAACCGTCTACTGTAAATCACAGGAGTTGGATGAAAATGGTATGGTTACGGATTTTAGCAAAATAAAGCAAAGAATAAGTGACCATATGGATCATAAAAACCTTAACGACGTATTTGACTTTAATCCTACAGCCGAAAATATTGCACGATGGATATGTGATAATGTTGACAACTGCTATCGCGTGGATATTGCTGAATCTGAAAACAATACTGCCACTTATGAAAAAGATTAATGAGATTTTCTATAGTCTTCAGGGTGAAGGTATGAATACCGGGACTGCGGCAATATTTATAAGATTTTCAGGATGTAATCTGAATTGCGACTTTTGTGATACTCATCATGAAGATGGAACAATGATGACTGACGATGATATAATATGTGAGGTAAATAAATATCCTGCTAAAATGGTTGTTCTAACAGGAGGGGAACCTTCTTTATGGATAGACAAGAAATTAATAGAAAAGTTGCACGAAATAAATAAATTCGTAACAATAGAGACAAACGGCACTAATAATCTGCCTGATGGTATAGATTGGGTTACATGCTCGCCAAAAAAAGGTGGAACAGTAGTGCTAAATCATATAGATGAACTGAAAGTAGTATACGAAGGCCAATCTCTAAAAAAATATGATAAATACATAACATGCAACCGTTTTCTACAACCTTGCTCAAATAAGAATGTAAAAGAAACAATACAATGCATTAAAAAGTATCCAGAATGGAGGCTAAGTCTTCAAACTCATATAATAGTCGGTATAAGATAAATGTGTCTATATATAATAAAGAGGATTTACTCACGCAAATCCTCTTTACAAAAAGCTTAATTCATGGCATAATCTATCAAACTACTTTTTAATCATTAATATTTCAATCAATCATATGTTTATACTTTTGTATCACTACATGCTGCAAAGGTACAACAAAACAAGATTTGGCACAATACCTAAAAGTAAGTGTTCTTAATAAACAAAGTATTGGTATATAATTTACTTATTTATTGGTATTGCAAATAATAAAGTCATTTCGTAACTTTGCAACTGAAATGATATTTATGATTAATTATATTCTACCTATCAAAAAGAATATTATAGTTTATGTAAATGAATATTTTATAAACGGATGTAAATGATTATTTATAATTTTACAGATGATAAATCTACAAGATTATTGACAATGGCATATATGGTAAGGCCTGCAGGACTATGTATCTGGAGCTTACGGGCTATATTACGACGATGGGTAATAACAGTATTGGTGGATATGCACAAGTGATCAGCAATCTCTTTATTACTCATTCCTTGAACAAGACTTATAATAACATCTTTCTCACGATCGCTCAAGGCTTCTGTCTTGTCTGGTGCCTGACTGATCATACTCGAAATTTTCGCTGAGACATCATTCTGCTTAGACTTTTGCTCTAGTCTACGTATGGCAGGAATGAAGATGTGGTCTTCTACTTCAGAATGCTGCATAAGCCAGTCTTCATTATTATATATATCATAGAGTGTTGCTGTCAACTGGTTGTTATGCATATCATCACTTGGAAGATACTTTATGATAATATTTTTAAGTTCCTTTAGTTTCTTATCTACTTGGCCGTGATGCTTGGAAAATGTATCTATATCATAATTTATTGTCGACTGATTATTAAGAAGACCTTCAACATATGGAAAGACATTCTTTTCTTCATATCCCATATGCAGACGTATCTCATGTGCATACTCATCATATAACTTTAATATAAGACGGGCAAGATTATCATTTTCATCCAATGCACTTTCCAATTCTTTACGGATGAATGGCAACTGGAACCCTAGATAATAATCATGACTGGCTTTAAGATAATGAAGGAGTGTGGGCAATGATAAACGCTCTTGGTCATCAAAATCAGTATAACCATTTATCGTGAAGTTGACAACAATCAGAAAAGTGTAACAGTCTACGTTTTGCTCATCACAAACCTGACGTACTGTCTTATCTCCAAAACCAAGACTAAGGCCAAAACTGCCCAGGCTTTGCAGAATATTATAATTATCCCTTATAAGAGATATCATCTGATCATCTGCCTCATACATCTTCTGATTTTTCATCACCCTAATTATTAATTATTAATCGGTTGCAAAATTACACAAATTTAATTACACAAACAATAGTCATTATTAGGTATTTTATCATTAGTATATATGTTTTTCATATAAACAGAGCTATAAATACCTAGAAACAATGAATACATTTTTTACCGAATTTTAAGTATTGTTCAATGATTGCGTTAATACAGTTACAAAGCCAGATAACTATGAAGTTAGAATTGAATCAACTATAGGTATCTATGGTTCCGCTCTACTAGATGCGATTCCTGACGACTCGCTTATAAATCAATATGCGAAAGAATCTCCTTATGTTAAACTCAATCCAATGATGTGGGATGCATCATCTAATTCGTTGGCAGGAAGCGCCTGGTATACATTAGCTGATGGAAACAAACGCATAAAAAAATTTACATATGCCCTTACTCGTGGTTCACTACAAGATGGTCCAGGAGCAAATGCGATGTGGAATATTACAAATGTGACAAGG
>Ga0172377_10004205_pt1 | contig 14845 bp, 10 predicted proteins | sample Pumphouse3metaG_FD_119749 | JGI IMG/M metagenome (GOLD analysis project Ga0172377, IMG submission 119749) | Leachate microbial communities from a municipal landfill in Southern Ontario, Canada - Pumphouse #3 metaG | ecosystem: Engineered > Solid waste > Landfill > Unclassified | place: Canada... | reverse complement strand
CCAAATCAACATGGTTGAGAATACCATCCGCACAAAGCCCGATGGACTTCTCTTGGCTCCACTCGATGCAGTGGCCTTAGTCCCCTACATTAAGCAAGCCGTTGATGCCGGAATCCCCGTCGTCCTTTTCGACGCAGGTGCCGACACCGATCTCCACTCATCACTGGTTGCCACCAACAACTACAACGCTGGTGCACTTGCTGCTCAAGCAATGATTAAAGAGCTTGGTAACAAAGGGACAATTGGGGTAATCGTCCACAGTGCAACTGACCGCTCGGCTATCGACAGAGGCGATGGGTTTTTAGACTACATGGCTGCCAACTCTAACATCAGAGTTCTCCCCCCTGTTTACGGTAGTGGAGGGGAGCACGAAGAGTCTGCTAACTTGATGGTCGACCTTATCCGCGCCAACCCCAACCTTGATGGTGTCTATGCCACCAACGAAGGTGCCGCCGTTGGAGCCGGTATTGGGGCTAATGAGGCTGGAGTAGCCGGTAAGATTACCCTTATCGGATTTGACTCAGGCGCTCAGCAAATTGCGTTCCTAAAGGATGGGACTATTAGGGGTTTCGTCTCACAGGACCCCGTACAGATTGGATACCTTGGTGTTAAGGTCCTCTACGACGTCCTCCAGGGCAAAGCTGTTGAAGAGGAGATCGATACCGGTGCTGTTTTCGTAGACCTCACTAACTTTGATGATGAGCACGTACAGCAGATTATTTATCAATAAGCTTTGCTTAATTGATTGAATGTTCTACACTTCGTGTGGCTTAATAGGTCACACGAAGTTTTGTGAATGACCGATAATAGGTTAGTAAATCTAAAATAAGAGAAATGAAGGAGCAAACAATGAAGAAACGAGTAATGATTCCAGAGCAAGAATATTTCGACAGAATAGCAAAAGCTGCTAAGCTGGTCGGAGAGGCTGGATTGGACGTTTTAATTTCGAACTGTACAGAAGCCGACTACTCTTTTGTCCGCTATTTCACCAACTTTTGGCCTCTATTTGAGACTGCAGGAGTAGCGATTGCTCCTAATGGAAAAGCTGCATTAATGGTTGGACCCGAGAGTGAAAAGTACGCTGCCGACCGGAGCGTCCTCAAAGATATCTTTGCCCTCCTCGAGTACCGCGAGTCGGCCGACCCCGCCTATCCCGAGTACAAACCATCTACTTTTAAAGATGTGTTTAAACACATTGGGGTAAAAGGTGAGAAACTAAGAATTGGTATTGCCGGTTATTTAGTCTCTAACCCCATCCAGTTAGAGGGGCTAAGAGCTAACTTCCCCAACGCAGAGATTGTACGTGCCGACGATATCGTCCGCCAACTAAGGGTGATTAAGAGTGAAAACGAAATCGCCTGTATGCGCGAAGGGTTCAGAATTGTTGAACTAGCTACCAAAGATGTTCTCAACGCCATTCAACCCGGCATGACCGAGTTGCAGATGGTTGGTGTTGCCCAAAAAGCAATCTACGAGCACGGAGCTGAGTACGAGGGGTTACCGATGTACGTCTTCAGTGAGAAATCAACCAGCCACGCTATCAGCCGCTCAACCTATCGTGAAATTAGTAAGGGAGACATTGTCCAGCTCAACCTTTCAGCCAAGATTGAGGGGTACTCCCCCAGTATTGGAATGCCCATCAGCATGGGTCCCCTAACCGGAGAGAAGAGAGAGTTGGTCGAATTTGGTCTCGATATGCACAAATGGACCTATAAACAATTGAGAGCTGGCGTTGAAGCTTCCCAAGTTGCCAAAGACTACATTCAGAGATTTAAGGATGCTGGCAGAGAGAAAAACTTTGTCTATGGCCCTTGTCACGGAACTGGAATGATTGAGGTTGAGGCACCTTGGATGGAGACCTCTTCAACCTACAAGCTTGAGCCCAACATGACTTTCCAAGTTGACACTTTCGCCTCTGGCTCCACCTATGGTCTACGCTGGGAGACTGGTGTCAGAATCACCGAAGGTGGGCACGAAGTCCTTTCGAGCCCCATTGGGGAGATTCACGAAATTTCATGCTAAACACAGTGCGCCGATCAGGGTTGGTTATAAGTCTTGCTGGTTTTGCGATCTCGGTTAACACCTTACCGGCGCTGGTAACTTGGTTCTCGGCACGCCTTGGCGTGCCGATAGCCTCGTTTGGAATAATCTTTTTACTTCAATTTGCCTCCTACACCCTCTGTTCGCTCACCATAGGAAAACTACATGCATCGCGCAAACTCCCCCTTTTGGGACTCGTTATTGGCTCATTGGCACTCTCTTCGTTTCTCCTCTTCTGGGTTGGGTCGGTTAAGAGTTTTGCAATGTTGGTGGTAGTTATGATTTTAGTGGGGGGTGCAGGCGGGTTAATTGAGTCGATTGGGACCACTTTGATAACCTCATCGAGTGGCTCCAATCGGATGCTCTACACCTCTCAGTTTTTCTACTGTCTTGGGGCTTTCTTAGCCCCCTTGGGGATAGGCCTCCTCCTCCATCTCAACATCTCAGTCCCTGTTATCGGTTATATTGTGGGGATCTTTTCTTTCGTAATTGGACTTGTCGTCACCCTCTTAGTCTACCAACCTTGGAGAGCCAAAGGGGAGGAAAAGGCCACAGAGCAAGTTGAAGAGAGGGTTGAGGTTGTCGCTAAGATTGAGGGGGGGGGAGGAAACTCCACCCTCATTGCCTTTGCTTTCCTCTTCTTAACGATGGTCTCCTATGTTGTCCTTGAGAGTTCTGTTGCCAACTGGTTTGCGGTCTACGTAAACGACGTTTTAGGACACCCCATCGCTAAAGCCTCCTTTGCCCTCTCCCTCTATTGGATAGGGATGGGACTTTCACGCTTCTTCTTCCTCTTCTTCCCCATCAAGCACCACGCTAAAACCCTCTTAATCCACGTGGGGATGATGTTAGTGGCCCTCTTAATTCTCATCTTACCAATTATGAACAGTGGTGGGGTGGCCGTCTTTATCGCTATTTTCCTCTTAGGGGTGGGGTGTGGACCAATTTGGCCCCTCTTGATTGAGTATTGTTCTATTATCTTTAACCAGGAACACCTCTTGATGTACCTCGTGGGTGCTGGCTCAATTGGAGCGCTATCGGGGCCGGTAATCTCCTCCACCCTCTTCTCAAAATTTGGGTTGAATCGGCTGATGATTATCTTAGTCGCCTATTTGGGGGTGGTGTTAATCTCTTCGCTCCTTACAATCATGACAACTCGTCGACCAGCGCTTAAGCACATCCACACGAGCGACGCTTAATTATCTTGCCTTGTATGGTAACTCTTTGAGATGAGGTGACGTCGTTTTCTTGCATCGAAGCAAAGAGGAGCTTAGCCGCCTCTTCCCCCACCAGTTGGCCAGTGCCACTCAAGGTGGTGATGGGTGGTTCAAGTGATTCAATATAGCTGAGGTTATCGAAGCTGACGATGGCAACCTCTTCAGGGATTTTAATCGACTCTTGAATTAGTGCTTTGTAACACCCCAAAGCCATCACCGAGTTGGCCACAAAGAGGGCGCGGGGACGCTCCTCTGGGTCTAGTTCAAGGAATCTCTTCATTGCCCGGTACCCCCCATCACTCGTCCAGTCTTCACTTATTATATGGCTCTCGGGAACCTCAAGATGACTCTCCGCCATCGCCATTTTGAACCCTTTTAATCGTTCAGAGCCTGAGGTTTGGTTGAGGAGCCCCGCAATACACCCAATGTTGGTGTAGCGGTGGGCGATAAGGTGTTGGGTGAGGATAAAAGCCCCCTGTATGTTATCGTGGATAACGGTGTTGGTCTTAACCTCTTGCAACTCGTTGTCGATTACCACTAGAGGGGTCATGTCGTCATTTAAAATCTCCCTAACCGTCGCATCGGTGGTCCCCACTGAAGCGAGTACAATGCCGTCAACATACTTACTGGTGAGGAGGCGTAGTGCCTCCTCCTCCCCCTTCTCGGTGTTACCGCTGAAGCTGACAATCAAGGAGTAGTTGTGGGCTTTGCAGTAACCTTCGATTGCCAGCCCAACTTCCCCAAAGAATTGGTTAGTAAAGTCAGGTACGACAAGGCCAATGGTGTTGGTGCGGTTGGTGCGTAGTGTGACTGCCATCGGATTGGGACTGTAGTTGTATTTCTTAATCACCTCCATAATCTTCTTTCGAGTCTCAGGGTGAACGCCCCCCTGCTGGTTAACAACCCTCGAAATAGTCTTAATGGAGAAACCTGTCTCATTGGCAATGTCGATTAACCTAACTTTTTTCATCTTACTAGTACCTACTCACTCTGTGTCAGAGCTTTCGTAACTTCTTTAAGGTAGGCTTCGGGGGTACTTGCACCAAAGGCGTACCAAAGAGTGACGCTCTCTTTACCGGCTAACTGTTTAATAGTCCCCTTCCGCGTCTCATTGGCAAGACCGGTGGGTCCTCCGGTTGCGGGGAGGGCGAAGCCACAGGCTGAGCGGTCGGGTGTTTGAGTTATCCAAGTGACGGTGTGGTCGAGAACTTTTGTATCAGAGACAACCCAATAGAGAGCCTCTTTACCACTCTCCATAGTTGTTAGGGCATAGCGCCCATCCCCAAAGGTCGATTTAGCTTTGTTGGCGTGGTCGAAAATGGCCACCTCTTCAGGGTCATAAATCATCTTTTTGGAGAGGGGGAGCAGTCGAGAGGGATCTTTATCGACTCCGGGAATAACCTTTTCTAAAAATTCAACAGAATCGCTGTCGAAGGGCTTAACCATGTAGTTGAGTCTACCCATCTGCGGATAGTGGAAGTTGATATGGGCTAGGTATTGGTAGTTGAGCGGAGCAAAGAAATTGTTCTCTATCTGAGCCTTAACCACCATGTTGGTCCCACTCTTGTTGATAAAGATTTTGGGAGTGAAGGTGTAGGCGGCCTCAAATGGGATGTAAAGCTTGAAGGAGCAACAGAGGGCTACCGGGAACTCCTCATTGTCGTTGTCGATCTCTACCCAAGCCGACTTAGGAATCGAGGTGGGGAGCTCTCCATGTTGTGGGTGGGAATCTTCAGCAGTGGGGTTCCCCATCGAGAGGAGGCCACAGTGGATTAAGAAGGCCCCATAGTTGCGTAGGAAATCTAAGCCATAGGCGGGTTCAGGGACAAAGCCGTCAAACTTTTGCGAGACCCCCCTGACGCTCCAATCCCAAACCTCTCCCGCTAGGAAGGGGAGCCAAACAACCTCTCCCTCGCCAATCTTGAGGCGAAGAGCTTCAACTCCACTGTTGTAACGGTCAGCTTCAATAGAGAAGTTGAGCCCCTCGATGAGAGGTTTTCTTGTTGAGGAAAAGATCTCCCTGTTCAATTTTAAGACAATCTTTTGGTTATTTTTCATTAATTTCCCCCTAAAATAGTAAACGTTGTCTATATCCATTCAACTCTACAATTGACGATTTGTCAATATTTTCTAAAGTGAAGAGATAAAAGGTGGTAATATCTAGTCCTTTTCGAGACTTTTATCTTTAACTAGAGATTTTACCGAAGAGCGCACCAGTAGTTCGGGGTTCAAGATAACCTGGGTTAGCCCCTTTTGGGAGTTCTCTATGCGATTAAGTAAAATCCCAGCGGCGTGGTGGCCTGTCCTCTCTTTGGGCTGGTTAACGGTGGTGAGGGGAGGGTTGAGGTATTTTGTGGCCAAGATATTGTCATACCCCACAACACTGTAGGTGTCAGGGATTGAGAAGTTGTAGGTGAGGGCAGCTTCATAGATACCGATGGCAATTACATCACTGAGGGTAACGATGGCGCTAAACTGGTCCCCCTTGATTGAATCTTCTCCTCTAAGGATTCTCCCCATCTGGTCTGCCGTTGCCTCGATAGTGATGGGGTTGTGTTTTACCAGGTTCTCATTGTAGGCGATATTGTGCAAAGCGAGGGTCTCTTTGTAACCGTTGAGATAGCGCTGGGAAGAGGGGAGGTTTTGAGGACCATTGAGGAGGAGAATATTAGTGTGCCCATTTTTTATGAGGTGTGAGAGTGCTAAAGCTGCGGCAGCTTCGTGGTCGACATAGACGCAACAGAGGGGACACCCAGTGGGGAGGTTGTCGATAAAAACGGTGTGCACCTCCTCTTTAATCAAAAGGTCGATATTCGCCGACTCCTCACTCACCGAAGAGATGATTAATCCCTCAACCCCTTGGCTAATCATCGTGAGGATGTTTTTAAGCTCTCGCTCCTCGTCGTAGTTGCTATCGGCTAAGAACATTGTATACCCCTTCTGGTTGAGGAGGTCTCCAATGGCTTTGTAAATCTCAGAGTAGAAGGGGCTTTGAAGGTCGTTCAAGATTACTCCAATGGCCATCGTGCGCCGGCTACGCAACCCTTTGGCAAGGATGTTGGGGGTGTAGTTGTACTCTTTAGCTAAAGACTGAATTCTTTTACGGGTATTTATGTTGATTGCTGGGTCGTTGTTGAGAGCTTTGGCGACGGTTGAAAAAGAGACTCCCGCTTTCTCTGCGAGAAACTTTATCGTGACATTTCTTTGCTTCATTGTCCCTACCTAAGATTTGACCTCTTCATTCTACAAAAAGGGGTATCTGATGTCAAACAAAAAGCCTTAATATAGGGGGGGGGGAGAGGTTTTTAAGGAAAAAGTTAAGTTACGGGGATGAAAAACTTACCCCTCTAAGTTCTCACCAAAAGGGGGGGCGGTGTGTTGCAAGACCCCTTTTTTTAAGTTATAGTCAGGAGGATAGTGTTTCTAGGAAACTAGGGCTTTGTCGTGTGCAAGTAGTTGCTTCCCCTAAAAGGGGTAGCAGATAAATATAATTTCAATGGAGTGTCAAGATGAGTAACAAGAAAATGGTTACTATTGATGGGAATAGTGCAGCTGCCCACGTAGCGTATGCTTTCAGTGACGTAGCAGCGATTTACCCAATCACCCCCTCCTCACCAATGGGGGAGTATGCCGATTCCTGGGCAAGTACCGGAAGGTTGAATATGTTTGGTGAGCGTGTCGATATCATGGAGATGCAGAGTGAAGCTGGAGCAGCGGGTGCTGTTCACGGAGCCCTCTCCGCAGGAGCTCTCACTACAACATTTACTGCCAGTCAGGGCTTGTTGCTGATGATCCCCAATATGCACAAAATTGCAGGCGAGATGTTACCCACAGTTTTCCACGTCTCTGCCCGCTCATTAGCTACCCAATCCCTCTCGATCTTTGGAGACCACTCCGACGTAATGTCGTGTCGTAACACCGGTTTCGCCATGACCTCCGCCAGTAGTATTCAAGAGACGATGGATTTGGCCCTTGTTGCCCACTTGGCAACCCTCAAATCACAGGTCCCTTTCCTTGCCTTCTTTGATGGCTTCAGAACTAGCCACGAAGTGCAGAAGGTTGAAGAGATCTCCTATGAAGATATGGAGAGTCTAGTTGAGGTTGAGTACATTGAGCGCTTTAGAAATCGTGCTATGCGCCCTGAGAAACCATTCCTCAAAGTGGCCGCTCAAAACGAAGACGTCTATTTCCAAGGGAGAGAGACGGTCAACAAATACTACGACGCCGTCCCCGCCATTGTCCAAGAGTATATGGACAAAGTGGCCAAAGTGACCGGTCGTCAGTACCACCTCTTTGACTATGTGGGAGCCCCCGATGCTGAGCGTATCGTAATTGCAATGGGGAGTGTCCTCGACACCTTCGATTGGGTTGCTGACTACCTTAATAAGAAGGGAGAGAAAGTTGGTCTTCTAAAAGTGAGACTCTACCGCCCCTTCTCAGCCAAAGATTTTGTGGCAGCTATTCCCCAATCGGTTAAGAAGATTGCTGTCCTCGATAAGACCAAAGAGCCCGGGTCGCTGGGTGAGCCCCTCTACCAAGACGTTATTACAGCACTAGCTCAAACTGGTCGGGAAGGAATCTCTGTTGTGGGTGGTCGCTATGGCCTCTCGAGCAAAGACTTCACCCCCTCCCACGCTAAAGCGGTCTACGACCACCTTAACGCTGGTAACTGGCACAACTTCACCGTCGGAATCGTTGATGATGTGACCAACCTCAGTATCCCCGTTAACGAGAAGGTCGATGTCTCGCCTAAAGACGTTGTCTCCTGTATGTTCTGGGGTCTTGGTTCAGACGGAACCGTTGGCGCCAACCGCGACTCAATCAGAATCATTGGTGAAAATACCGAAATGAACGCTCAAGCTTACTTCTCTTACGACTCGAAGAAGTCGGGGGGAATTACTATCAGCCACCTCCGTTTTGGTAAGAGCTCGGTTAATATGCCGTGGTTAATCGACAGTGCCAACTTTGTCGCTTGTCACAACCCCGCCTACATCGGGCGCTATGACATGTTGGGTCCTCTCAAAGAGGGTGGCGTTTTCCTCCTCAACTCACAGATTCCTTCTGACGAGGTCTTTGAAAACTTGACAGCCAAAGAGCAACAACAGATTATCGACAAGAAGATTAGATTCTACAACATCGACGCCCTTAAGATTGCCGGCAGTGTGGGCCTTGGAACAAGGATTAACACCGTCATGCAAGCTGCCTTCTTTAAGATTTCAGGCATTTTCCCCGAGGAAGAGGCCATTGCCCTCATCAAGGGTGCCATTAAAAAGACCTTCGGTGCTAAGGGTGAAGATATTGTCAAAATGAACTGGGCCGCCGTTGATGGGGCTTCAGATGCCCTCACTATGGTTAAAGTTCCTGCTAAAGTTGGTAACGCTTACGTTCCTAAAAAACTGATTGGCGAAGATGCTGATGCTTTTGCTAAAAATATTATTGAGCCCATCATGCACCTCAAAGGGAACGATATCCCCGTATCGAAGATGAGCTTCGACGGGACCCTCCCCCTAAGTACCGCGCGCTTGGAGAAGCGGGGCGTTGCCCCCTTTATCCCAATGTGGCACAGTGAGAACTGTATCCAGTGTAACCAGTGTGTCCAATCGTGTCCCCACGCCGCTATTAGGGCTAAACAGATTGATCCTAAAGATCTTGAAGGGGCTCCCGAAGGGTTCCACACCCTCCTTTCAAACACCAAGAACGATCGTGAACTCCGCTTTAAGATCCAGATTTACCCCGAAGATTGTCAAGGGTGTGGTGTCTGTATCGAAACTTGTCCCACCAAGGTTAAATCACTCGAGTTTAGTTCTATTCAGGCTGAGCGTGAAAAGGGTGAGACCCAATTTGCCGAGTTCTTCGATGACCTACCCGACGATGTAATTGATGGAGTCTCTGTCAACACCGTTAAGGGGATGCAGTTTAAGAAACCTCTCTTTGAGTTCTCTGGAGCCTGTGCCGGTTGTGGTGAAACCCCCTATCTCAAGCTTGTTTCTCAAGTTTGTGGTGAGCGGATGATTGCTGCCAACGCAACAGGGTGTTCCTCAATTTATGGCGGAACTTTCCCCACCACCCCCTATGCCCAACGTAAAGATGGAAGGGGTCCTGCTTGGGGTAACTCCCTCTTTGAGGACAACGCTGAGTACGGTTTAGGAATGCGCTTAGCCGTCGATTCAAACCGACGCCAGCTGAAGAATATTGTTAACCAGCTCCTTAAAGTTGGAACAACGCCAGCCCTAACTGAAGCCTTAAACAAGAACCTCGACCTCTGGACTGATACCACCGAGGCCTCTATTGAGGCTCAAAATGTGACCCAAGCTCTCCTTGATGAGGCCTACAAAGGGGCCAAAGGGGAGGCTAAAGAGCTCCTACGTAAGGTAGTTGAACTCAAAGACTACTTCTGTGAGAAGCACGTCTGGTCATTCGGTGGTGATGGGTGGGCCTACGACATCGGGTTTGGCGGAGTTGACCACGTTATTGCCTCGGGCAAAAACATCAACATCCTTGTCCTCGATACCGAAGTCTACTCCAACACCGGTGGACAAGCCTCTAAGTCGACCCCCATTGGGGCGGTTGCCAAGTTTGCCAATTCCGGAATGGAGAAGGGTAAAAAGAATATGGGCTTTATGATGATGAGCTATGGCCAAGTCTACGTTGCCTCGATTTCACTGGGAGCTAACCGGCTCCATGCCCAAAAAGCAATCCAAGAGGCGATTGCCTTCAATGGCCCCTCAATCATCTTCTGTTACTCCCCCTGTATTAACCACGGGATTAACATGCGGAAGAGCCAAATTATTATGAAAGAGGCGGTTGAAGCTGGTTACTGGCCCCTCTTTAGATTTAATCCAACCCTCGAGGAAGGGAAGCGCTTCTCATGGGATTCCCGTGAAGTTAAGGGTGACTACCAAGAGTTCATTAAGGGTGAGCGTCGCTACACCTCACTTTATAAGACCAACCCCTCAAGAGCTGAAGAGCTCTTCGCTCTAGCCGAAGAAGATGCTAAGCGGAGAATGAAGTTCTACCAGAGTGTTGGCGAACTGATGTAAACAAGAGGGCCACCCGCAAGGGTGGTCCTTTTTAACTGGAGTGTAACAATGTTAGGGGCCATTGTTGGTGATATTATCGGTTCTCGGTTTGAGTTTGATAACATTAAAAAGAAAGAGTTTGAACTCTTCTCATACGATTGTTTTGTAACTGATGACTCGATTATGACATTGGCGATTGCCACAGCTCTATTAGAGAGTAAAGAGGACTACAGCGACCTCTCTCAAAATGCGGTTAAATACATGCAACTCTTTGGTAGCTACTACCCCTATGCTGGGTACGGGGGCTTTTTTGCGCAGTGGCTCACTTCTGATAACCCCCAACCCTATGGGAGCTATGGGAACGGAGCTGCTATGCGAGTCAGCGGTTGTGGATTCGCTGCCACCACCCTAGAGGAGGCAAAAGCGCTCTCCTTGGCGGTCACCGAAGTGACCCATAACCACAAAGAGGGTCTCAAGGGGGCTGAGGCAACCGCAGTCGCTGTTTTCTTAGCCAAAACAGGGGTTAAGAAGACCGAGATTTTTGATTATATTACCCAGAACTACTACCCCCTAGACTTTACCCTCGATGAAATTAGAGAGACCTATCAGTTTAATGAGACTTGCCAAGAGACAGTCCCCCAAGCTTTAGTCGCTTTCTTTGAGGCGGATGGATTTGAAGATGCAATTCGTAATGCAATTTCTATCGGTGGTGATAGCGATACTTTGGGTGCTATTACCGGAGCGATTGCTGAGGCTTATTACCAAGTGCCCGACAAAATTAGGGAGGAGGCTTTAACATTCCTCGAGCCCCAACTCATCGAGATTTTAGAGGAGTTTGAGGCTCGCTTTAGAGACTAAAACATCGACTCAATTGAGAGGAGCTTATCGAGCGCCTCTTGGGAGAGATGTCCTTCATCAAGGACAATCTGGTAGACAGAGCCACCACTCTCTTGTGCTTTCTTAGCGATGGCATTACACGCCTCATACCCAATAACGGGGACAAGAGCGGTCACTAAACCAATACTATTTTCAACCATAGCGCGAAGTCGCTCACGGTTAGCCGTGATTCCCACAATACACCGATCTCTCAAAATCTGTAAAACTTTAGTGTAGTGGTTGATTGAGGTGAAGAGTTTGTAGGCCATAATCGGCTCCATCACGTTAAGCTCAAGTTGTCCCGCTTCACCTGCCATAGCGATGGTTAAGTCGTTACCCGCCACCTCAAAGGCGACTTGGGTTACCACCTCAGGGATTACTGGGTTAACCTTGCCTGGCATGATTGAGGACCCTGGCTGCATTGGAGGGAGGTTTATCTCTCCCAGGCCAGCACGGGGACCACTCGAGAGGAGGCGTAGGTCGTTACAAATCTTAGAGACCTTGAGGGCACTCTTACGTAAGAAGCTTGAGATCTCAATAAAATCGCTCGGGTCTTGCGTTGCCCGGTAGAGGTCGGGGGCCAGGGTAAGGGGGAGGTTGGTCAGTTTCGCCAGATGTTTGGTGACAACTTTGGCATACCCTTTGGGGGCTGTAATGCCTGTCCCGATGGCAGTAGCTCCCATGTTGATGGTATAGAGGATAGAAATCTTCTCCTCCAACTCCCTGAGGTCATCCTCAACCATTAGAGCCCAAGCACCAAACTCGTGTCCAAGCGTCATCGGCACAGCATCTTGAAGTTGAGTTCGCCCCATTTTCAAGACATCTTTAAACTCTTCGCTCTTCTCTTTAAGGGCAACGTGTAACACTTTAAGGGAATCCTTAAGGCGCTCCAGTTTCCAAACAATTGCTAAACGCAAAGCGGTAGGGTAGACATCGTTGGTCGATTGGGAGAGGTTAATGTGGTTATTGGGGTGGATGTGGAGATAGTCTCCCTTCTCTTTACCAAAGAGCTCCAAGGCTCGATTGGCTATAACCTCATTGGCATTCATATTGACCGATGTTCCAGCTCCCCCTTGAATCGCATCGACGGGGAATTGGTCGAGGAATCCCCCATCTATAATCTCATCGCAAGCTTTAACAATGGCTTCAGTTTTGTCACCACTTAAAATATTGAATTCTCGGTTGGCCAGAGCGGTCGCTTTTTTGACATAACCGAGAGCTTTGATTAAAAAAGGAAAATTGGAGATTGGTTCCCCTGAAATATTGAAGTTCTCCAGTGCCCTCACAGTTTGAATTCCGTAATAGGCTTCAGATGGAACATTCTTAAACCCTAATAGATCGTGCTCTTCTCTGTAGTTTCCCATACCTACCTCCTAATTTTTCTTACATTATACCCTTAAAAAATTAAAATTATAGAGATAAAAAGCAAAATTAAATTAAATCATTACTCATCTGTACAGTTTTTGCGCTACCCCTCTGTCGCGAGCCAGAGGTCGATTATTTTCTTCCCTGAACGGTTCATCTCCTCCATGAAATCGGAGGTGTGTTTTCTAAAATAGAAGTAGTCGCTAATCGTGCCACTGTTCTCAAAAGGGAGCCTCTGTTGCTCTCTAAGGCGCTCTTCTTGTTGCCCGAAGGCCTTTTGAAGCTCCTCTAGGTGGGGCTCTTGGTAACTGTTCTCCATGAAGATAGATTCAACGGGGCACCTAATAGCTGGCACATCGAGGGGCTTGGGATTCTTTGGGTATCCAAAGATTACTAAAGTAGCCACGGCGGTGTAGTGGGAAAGGTTGAAAAGGTCTCTAATCTCTTCGCAGTTCTCTATAATATCACCTATGTAACATGAGCCAATGCCTAACGCTTCAGCTGCTACAACGGCGCTTTGAGCAGCAATAAGGGCATCGCTCATTGCTAAGAGGAGATCTCCAGCACCGGGTTGGCGCCACTTTATCCCCATCGCTTCCCCCTTAGCGACACTGCCACTCTCATGAAAGTAGTTGACCCACTTTTGGGCATCACTTAAGAAGAGCCACACCATGGGGGCTTTGGCAATCATTGGTTGGTCGTCACACAGTTTGGCTAAGTGCTCCTTCTTCTCTTGGTCAGTTACCTCAATCACCGAGTAGAACATCATATTGCCAGCCGTGGGGGCTCGCAAGGTTGCCTCTTGGATTAGGGCCCTATCTTGGGGTGAAATTGGTTTATCGAGAAATGAGCGGTGGGTACGGCGGGTAGTTAAAAGTGAAATTGTCTGATTCATAGGAGCTCCTTAAATGTACTCTATTTAACAGGTGTGTTATTATAGTATACAAAGAGGGAGGAAAGATGAAAAGAGCACGGGTCTATCCTTATCGTTGGGTTGTCTTGGTAGCCCTGATGGGGGTAATAATGGTTTCGCAGATGCAGTGGCTCGTCTTAGCCCCGGTAGCACGTGCTGCCACCAAGTTTTATGAGGGGCAAGCTTCTTCAACGGCTATCGACCTGTTAACCCTAATCTTCCTTCTAGGGTTTATTGTTTTTAGTCTCCCCGCCTCCTATATTATTGACAAATTAGGACTAAAGTGGACTCTACGACTCGCATCTCTTTTACTAGCCTTTTTTAGCTTGCTTAAGGGAATCTTCAGCACAATCTTTCCCCTAGTACTAGTCTCTCAAATTGCTTTAGCTATCGCCTATGCTCTAATCCTCAGCAGTGTTACGCTGGTCACCTCACGCTGGTTTGCCCTATCTGAGAGGGGGTTTGCCACCGGCCTAGTCTCGCTAGCCCAATATTTAGGGCTCATTCTAGTGATGGTTGTCAGCCCCTTGGTGGTTAAAACCCACCCCCAAAAGCTAAATTATGGAGAGGGGGTAAGGCCCCTCCTCTTCTATCTGGGAATTGTCAGCGCAGCGGTTGCTATAGCGATGTTCTTCCTCTTCAAAGAGAATCCCCCCACGCCCCCTTCAAAAGAGGAGGTTGTCCATGAGAGCCCCATCCCCACTGTTAAACTATTTTTTGAGAAGAAGAGCCTCCTTGGCTTCTCCCTAATTTTTGGTCTTGTTTGGGGCCTCTTTAACGCATTCATTGCAAAGATAGATAGTTTGGCTGCTTTTATGGGGGTTGAAAACTCCAATGGAATTGCCGGTTTAATCTTACTAGGGGGGGGAATGGTGGGCTCAATTGTGGTCCCCTACCTCTCCGATTTCTTTAGAAAGAGGAAATTTTTCTTCTTTATCTCTCTAGCAGGGATCTTTGTTTGTTGCCTCATTTTTGCCTTTATGCCCCTCTTTAGTAAGACTACAATGCGCACCTATATCTTGGGTTATATCGTAGCTGGTTTCCTTGGATTCTTCTTCCAGAGTGCCATCCCCCTCGGTTTTCAATACGCCTCAGAGTTGAGCTATCCCATCAAAGAGTCCTCTTCGCAAGCAATTCTCCTAATGGGGGGGCATATGATAGGGGCCCTTCTCCTCTTCTTAATGCTCCTTAAAGAGGGGGCCCTCTTAAGTCACATTTTGGTTGTCAGTGTTGTTCTCCTTGGTATTGCTACTGTTGCCCTCCTCTTTGTAGAAGAATCTCCCCTCATTATTACCGAGGAGGAGCGTTTTGCAGGTGCTTTGGAGGAGACAATCAAGGGGGAGTAAGGGTAACTTAAGGTCCAAGCGAGGCTAATGGGACGACACAGATTCCGTCATCACGTCTATAAGCGTACT
>Ga0172377_10004204_pt1 | contig 14846 bp, 10 predicted proteins | sample Pumphouse3metaG_FD_119749 | JGI IMG/M metagenome (GOLD analysis project Ga0172377, IMG submission 119749) | Leachate microbial communities from a municipal landfill in Southern Ontario, Canada - Pumphouse #3 metaG | ecosystem: Engineered > Solid waste > Landfill > Unclassified | place: Canada... | reverse complement strand
GTCATAACTCTATTAGCTTCGACGCACCGTTTATTCTACGTGAGTACGGGCTAACGATAAAGAATCACTATCTTGATACGATGCACGCTTGGCACACACTCTACAGTGAATTTCCGAACGGACTAGACTTTGTTTCAAGTATGCTAACTAATTACCCAAACTATTGGACAGGTAAAGACGGCAAAAACGATTTATCAGAATGGTTATACAATGCAAGAGACTGTATTGTAACTTATGACATATCGCATATAATTGAGCAAGAACTAAAAGAAACAGTTGTTACAGGAAGCCACTTGTACGTGTAAATTAAGGAGAATAACTATAATGAACGTGATAGATAATCCAACACTTTATGATGTCTACACAAAGCACGTGCATCCACTTGCAGTTGCTTTGGCGTTTGCGCAAGAAAAAGGCGTAATGATAGATATCGAAACGCGAGACGAGCTGAGTAAAAAAGTAAAAGATGACATAAAGCAGACTAAGAAAAGAATAAACGAGCTAGCTAGCGAAGTCTATAAAAAAGATGTACAGCTAAATCCGAACAGTTCTAAGCAAGTACAAGAATTGCTATACAAGCAAATGCGTTTTCCTGTTGTGTACAACACAGATCAGCGACCAACGGCAAATGAAGATGCAATATTAAAGTTAGCAAGAAAGTATCCGTCGGAAGAAGTTCTCGATTTAATTTTGAAGTATAGAAAAGATACTAAACTAATATCAACGTTTCTAGAAGTAAACGTTGATGAAAACAACTGTATGCATACAAGCTACAACGCATCTGGAACAAAGAGCTTTCGAATTTCATCGTCGCAAGATCTGTGGAAAAGCGGTATGAATTTACAAAACATACCTACCGGCAAGCGTCCAGGTGTTACTAACATACGACATTTATTTATGGCTAGGCCTAGCAAAGTATTTGTAAAAGCCGATTTAGTGCAAGCAGAAACTATGGTTGTAGCTCGTATCTTGTGCAGATATGGTGACTATACACTGTGGGATAAGTATGCTAATGATGCTGACTTCGACGTACACCGCTGGGCAGCTGCCGGTATCTATAACATTGACGAAAAGTCAGTACAATCGATACAACGATCGGTTGGTAAAGTTGCAAATCACTCGTCAAACTATTGTGCCGGACCTCGAGCTATACAGTCGACAGCACTTAAATGGGGTGTTGAAAACATTGACTATGATATGGCAAAGCATATAATCGCAACCAGACGTAAAGAGTTGCCTGGACTTGTCAAATGGTGGAGAGACACAGAACGTAAGATTCGAATGACAAGAACGCTGACAACGTGCCTGGGGAGAAGAAGAACATTTTTTGGCAGAACAAACGATAATAGCGTTATACGCGATGCTGTTTCGTTCGAGCCACAGTCTACAGTTGGTGATATCTGTAATACAATGTTTAGACGTTTATATAATACCTTGCCAGAAGGTGCTTGTGTATTGCTGCAAGTTCATGACGAAGTTGTAGTAGAGTGTTACGAGAGTCAGGTGGACGAAGTTGTTAAGTTAATAAAACAATCTGGAGTCGTACCGCTATGGCTAAACAAGAACATGGATCCGCTAATTATTCCGTTAGAGATATCTATTGGCAAGAACTGGCGCGACATGTGCGTTCTGTCTTAGGAGGTTATAAATGTCTAGAAAATGCCCTGATGGAATTTTGCCTGCAGTTTGTAAATACACAGAAGGTATGGAGGCGCCTCCTGAGTTTGTTGTGTGGTCTACTATTGTTACTCTATCAGCCGTGCTTGGAAGAGATTGTTTTATAGATCAAGGATATTTTACAATATATCCTAATGTCTACGTAGTACTTGTTGCTAGCTCAGCTCGGTGCAGAAAGTCAACATCTATATCAATAGCTAAAGATTTTTTAGATAGCTTACCGAATCGCGTAAATGTGCTTGGACAAAAAATGACGCCTGAGGCTTTAATTGGTGCACTTAGTGGAATGGAAGTTAAAGAAGGCGAAAGTATGATCATACCATCTGCGATCGGTGTTGCTATAGTAAGTGAACTATCAACACTAGTCGATCGAAATAGTTTCAAAAGTGGTATGATTGCACTGTTGACTGATCTGTATGACTGTAAAGATTTTGAATATATTACTAGAAAACGTGGTCGCGAGCTAGTGAAAAATCCATTTTTGTCTGTTCTAGGCGGCTCAACTATTCAATGGATAAAAGAGGCCATACCTGAAATTTCTATAGGTGGTGGATTTACAAGTCGAGTAATTTTCATCTATAAAGATTCTCGAACAAAACTAGTACCTTGGCCTGTAGTCACAGAAGAACAGCGCTTCTTAAGAGAAGCAATTATTCACGACTTGGCAGAAATACATAAAATGAGAGGACCGTTCGCTCTTGATGACGAAGCGCTTGAGTTATATAAAGAAGAGTATACGCTTTTTAACACACATAATCCACTCATGGACGACGATGGGCTCAGTGGATACGCAAATAGAAGACATCATACGTTGTTAAAAGTTGCTATGTGCGTGTCAGCTAGTCATAGCGATGATAGACTAATTACGTATAACGATCTAAAGATGTCGCTTAATCTTATGAAAGTCGCCGAATCGTCAATGCCGCTCGTACTTCGTGCTTTGGTATCGAAAGAAGTTGGTGATATATTTGAAAGCATTGTAATGTTCTTAATGAAGAATAAAGTAGTGTCTAAATCAATGTTAGTTAAACAGTATAGGCACAAAATGACTAGCGCTGAACTGGATATACTTATGAGAACACTTGAAGACGAAGGTGTTGTGAATATTGAATTTGACGGCAAGTCGGTTCGTTATGTTTATGTAAAGTAATGAGTTGTTCAAACAATGAACAACTATCGTTCATACGATCCGAATAGCATATGTAATAGTCGTTCTCTGTCGTTTCTTTCGCGCTTCTTAAAGTCATATGTATCACTAAGCTTACGCTTAACAGCGCGATATAGCGTAACGTTAGTAACGTCGTTAGCTGCTTCATATACATTTATAATATCAGTTAACAGAGGAATAAAGTATTCAGCTTTTCGAGTAAACACGTTTACTATTCTATCTACAGCTTGATTCATCGTTATGTCGCCACTTGTATATTCGTGAGCTGATCTCGAAATGGCTTCTAAAATATCGACAATATCTTTAATACTTGGATCTAGTGGTGTGTACGTAAGCGCGGTAAGCGGGTGATAAGCACCACGACCAGTTAACATAGATAGAGCCGTAAAAGCAAGTGAGGACGATACGATACCACTAATCACGTTATCAAAAGCTCTAAGAGCCATTCTATATCGCCCAGTCTGCAATCCATCGAACATTGGCATTAATCCGTTTCGCATTAGTAAGTCATACGTACCTCTTGTAAATACGTAAACACCTGCAAATAATCTGCCAGAGTGTGTTTGTTCTACAGCAGATCGCTCGACTGTTCGGTACTTAAAGTTCACGTTCTCAGTCGCCCATTCAGCTGAGAGCTGAGCAAGCTTAGCTACTTCACCATTTCCTAATAACGTAGCTGCTAAGCGGCGTTGCTCAGAAGTAAGAGAGTCTAAACGCGTTCTCTTCATAAATTCGTTTAAATTTATATCTCCTCGTGTGTACTCAATAGCAGATCGTTTTGTTAGTGTGAACTGCGGAATGTAAATTCCTAGTCGGTTCATCTCATCAACAAGGCCGTACAAGCCACTGGTGCTGTCTAGCCAGTTTTGTAGTGTAAGTGCGACCTGACCGCCAAGTGTCTTATCGATCTTAGCATAATCCATCATTAAAAACTCTTTGAAATAAGCACGTTTTTGTGATATACTTTGCTTGAATACACTATTAAGAGATTTTACTAAGTCTGAATCTATGTCTGACAAAGTATTGCCGGCTACAAGTTGTTTAGATATTCTAGTCGACTCAGCTAATAATTGTCTAGAATTAACAGCTAGCGGTGATAAAGCAATGTCTTGCACAGCATTTCTTGTAGACCGCCACAGTAAGTCTTGTGGATTCCAGACAATAGACATTCGAACACGCCACCACCAAGCTTTGGCTTTAGCTAAAACACTGGTTAGACCTTTTAGTGGAAGTCGACGCAGCATTATGTTGTCTATGTTATCACTAATGTGCCTTATGTCTCTCAGCGTGATTGGCGTTTCGTTTAGCTTTTTATAAAAATAATCAAGATCGGATGCAATAGCGTTTAGAACAGCAGCACGCTCCGCGTGATACATAACATTGTTTATTACAGATCCACGTTTAATGTCAGCCGATCCACGTCGAGTGTGTGCTTCGCTCATAATATCTGACGGTTTCTTGGCTTGTATCTGTTTTCTTGTTAGTGCATTTTGACCAACCTGTGTTAGAAAGTCTACAGTAAGGTCTGGGTTATGCGCTTCAGATAAGTAGTACTCAGCGCGCAGACCCCACGGCGGTTGTTCTGCGATCCATTGAGACAAACGATTTTCTGCTTTAGCTTTTCGTCCTTCTTGAAGAATTACGCTCGGATCACCGTATCGTTTAACGTCTGGTGGAGCTTTATCAGTATAATCCCATAAGCGAAATACATTTTCTTGTACGAGTTTGCCGACTTGACCTTGTAGTAAATCTTTTAATGTAGTTGCAATTCGCTGTGCATGCTCAGGCAACAGTTCAAATGTGTCTTTTGCAGTCTCTGGATCATATAGCCATTGAGCGATAAGATCGTTCTCAGTTGCAGTTAGTTTTTTAATATCAGCATATGACAACCGCTGTTCTATAAGCGCTTGTGCATCGTGCGATGCAGTTAGCGATTTAGTTATCATGTTTCTCCAAGTTGTGTAAAATGCCTTGCCTGTTTTTAGCTGTAGATCAATCATAGCGTATCGCATTGGTGCAAAGCGATTAAGCAAGTGCATCTCTTTACCTTTTGACTCCATCTGCTTAATTTTTCGCTTGGCAGCTTGCATCTTCTTATCTATAAGCTTAAGCTCTTTCATAACGAAAGATCTTGTCATTGCATCGCTTGGAATTGGCTGGACGCCTAAATGAACAGCATCAGATATAAGTAACTCGAGCAAGTCAAGTGACAACTCGTCAGTCGGCAAGCCAAGCCGACGAAGCAATAACTCAGCCGAGTCTCGTCGATGCTCAACATCAGCTAGTTCAGCTATTATTTTATTGGCTTTATTTGCAGTTCGCCGTAGTTTTTTTACTCTAGCTTTTTCTTGATTGGACAAAATTCGTGGCTTGAGTACTTTACCAAACACATAGTGCGGTCGTCGAAGATTACTTTTTGTTTGCTTGTTAAAGTTTATGTAATGAACAGGTGAATCGACACCTTCGAGATTTATTTTACTAACAGACGAGCCCAGATTCTTCAGATACTTATTTACGAAGCTAGGTATTTTTTGGTCGTAAATACTTATAAAGCCACGACCGCCAACAGCGAACATTGTGCCTTCTATAGAACCTTCTGTTTGTTTACTTATACTTTCCCATATATCACTGTCGATCATATTTTTTAAGTTTCTGTTTGACTTTTCGATCGAACCATCTGGTCTAACAATTAAATCTAAAGCTGATATAGCTTGAGCACTGTAGATGGTTACAGCTTTTTTACCATCTGGTAAAGAATGCCAGTCGACACGATCTGATATAAAGCGACCGGCTGACACATCGTGCCATCGACTGATTTGCTGTTCTCCGGTCGTCCAAGACACACCGTCAAAATCGTTGTCAGCAGCATAGCGAAGCATACGCTTCATAACAATATGATGCCACGGTGTTTTTGAGTCGTTTTGAAAAGGTGCTACAGGAACACCTTTGGCAAGATCGAAGATACTGACGCCTAGCTCTTCTTGTGCTTGCCTTCTAAGCATATTATTTTCTTCTTTCAATCGGTTGATAGCTTCAGTATCTCTTCGTCTTTCTGCTGCTCTGGTCTCACTAACATTGTTGAGCCATTTTGAGTAAATTTCGTGAGCTCGAGCTGATATGTATCCCTCTTTACGACCGGCAGTATGCCAGTCTGATTGAATTTCTTCTATATGTAATATCTTTTTTCCTTTGACGTTTCGAGTGTTAAATCGAACGTGTGCAACTGTATTAACATCGTTTGGCCAGTGCACAGACCGATATTGCCCTATATTAGTCGGTAAGTGCAAAGTAATTTCAGTGTAGTTAGTCGCCCGGCCTGGCAATTGAAATTTATCGTAGCGTGTACGTCTTTGTCCTTCTTTTATTTCATCAGCAGTACTAACGTATCGCCTCGCTAAAGTAACAAAATCAAGGTCAGTAAATGTTTCGACAACAGTATCTGGATTTAATCCGTGCTCTCTAGCAAAGTTAATTAGCTGAGATTCCGTAGAGTTAATTAGATTCCTAACTGTATTATAATCAAAAGGCACGCCAGGCAAAGCTTGATGATACGCCTGAACTAAAGGTCCATATTCATTAGCTACATCGTGACCAGATACTCTAATTACTTCCGTTATCTCTAGCGAATTACCTGCAATAGTCTCCATCGCAAGCTGCTTAGACACGGTTTTTTGTTTAGTTAGCTCATCTAATCCAAGCCACTTTATCTCATCTTTAGTAATATTGTTATTTTTTAATAGCTTATCAAATTCCTGACCCGTCATATTATCAGTCATTTTGTTAGCTATAACTTCGTGCGCTCGATACGCCCATATGTTAGATGCTTTATTAGCTTCGTCGATAACACCTAAATTAGCTAGTTGACTAACAGCATCTCTTAACTTATCCAAATGATCGTTTCTTGATTTGATAAGCTCTGGAGCTTGCTTTATTTCTTCAATAGCTGCCATTGCATTAGCCGGAGTAACGTGTTTATACTCTCGAAGTATCCGACCGGCGTTTCTTACGTCTTCCATAAAGACTTCATAGTCTTGCAGTCGACCCTCAGCAACTTTTTTATCTAACGCGGATGCGTCTGGATCGGCCAACACATTTTCTGCTTCTATTTTAACTTTCTTCCAGTACTTACCTCGACCAAGCTCTCTGCCAGCATCAAGAACCGCTTGTCGCTCAGCCGTAGTGCGAGTTTTACCGTAGTGAATGTCTCCTTTCATTGTAAGTGTAGTTGTAGCAGTCGGAAGAATCGCGCCAATAAAACCACCAGCTAAAGCGCCGTACAAGCCACGCTCAAGCGCTTCTTCATAAGAAGGCCCACCTTCGAAACTTGTTAGCAAAAGCGCGTCGCTATATTCCTCAATGAATTCTTCGATTGCATTAGATACTGAACTTACCATCATCGTAGATGTGAAGTCTTTTCCGTGCTTGATTAGATCAGACCACGCACGTTTACTTATATCTCGCGTCATATTACGTAAGTTCAGCTGTCCGACTTTGTGCGACTTAATGATTCGTGACGCTTGCAGCGACTCCATAACAGTGTAAATAGTACCAGACACTAATCCACGCCAGTTTGCTTCTTCATCAGTAGCTCCAAGTTTTTTAGCATCGCGCCAAGTATTTTCATATCCTACATTAAACCAAGCATATCCAGCCGATACAGTACCTAAGTACGGACCTCCAAGTTTTGATAGTGCCATACCTGAAAGCATGTACCCAAGAGCGTTACCAGATACCTGCATAACGTTTCGAGCAATGCCAGTAACTGGATACCTAAAAGATTCCGATTCTTCCAACCACCTTTGTCCTTCTCTAAACATTTTATGTTGATACCGCTCAACTGTTTGATATATAAGTACGTCATCATCATACGCAAGAGATTCGGGAGATATATAGACAAAAGGCTTGGTAGGATCTTTTACCGTAGGATCGAGATGTCCTAAGTGTCTTCCTAAGCCAGACAACGTAGCGCCAGCGAGATTGATCACAGATGACTTAAAAGAATCAGCAAATAGTGCAAGAAGATTTTTATTATCCCATTCAGCTTGTTGTTGTGTCCAAGAATCTTCAATAGATTTTTCTATCTTCTTAATAAGCGCGTATTGTATACGTCTTGGATCGTCAGGTGATAGCGTAGCTATACTCTCAGCAAGCATTTCGTCGAGTGGTACAGGATCTAAGCCTGTAGACATGCCAGCTAAATCACGCCGAACAGATGGTCTAAGTTTTGGCTCACCAAGCAGTTCGTAAAACTCAGCCGGATAGCCTTTTTCCTCTAGCCATCTTTTCCTAAAATCGTCAGGCAACGACTTGTAAGAATCGCGTATTTTGTCTTCTATACCTACGACATACTGACTTAGTTCTAACTGTCTATCCTCATCAGATTTTTTACGTTCTTCAACACGCTTTTTAAGCGCATTGAGTCTTATACGAGTGTCTTCAGCCCACTGAAGAGCTTGATGCGATGTAGCTGCAGCCTCGCCTAGACTAGACGGATCAGCTATTTGTGGAGCTTTGTATCCAGTTTCGCTAAGCTTAGGAAGCTCTGGTAACGACTCGACTATATACTTTGACATATTGTCTTTATCTTCATCGAGCTTTGGTAAAGGCTTAATTATATACTGTTCATACTCAGGTTTCATTTCGGTCTCTCAATATAACCAGCTTCTGTAAATTGTCTAATAACTTCTTCATTATCAGCAGGAACGTGAGCAACTTGTCCAGATTTTATATTATACATTCTAATATGTCCAGACGGAAGTGGAGGAGCGGTTCTATCAAGCTTATCTATTTCGCTAAGTATATTATCTAGTGATTCAGTAGCTGCGCCAGTCGCCGGTTGAGCCGCTGATCTACTAAAATATGTCGGTACAAACGGCTGACTTTGCTTGTATTGCTCGTATACTTTGTTACCGTAACTTCGAGCATCTTCTTCACTCATAACCTTAATCTGTTGATCACCGAAACCAAACAAGCCTCTAGGCAAATATACAATCCTCAAATCACTGGGATAGCGCTTATGCTCATAAAAATAGCCAAAGGCATACGGTCGAGTGCCTTCTGAAAACATTTGTTTGTCTTCTTCAGACATTGTGTCAGGAGTCATCTTGGCTGTAGCACGTGCGCGCTCAATTTTTTCTTCAAGCGCAATACGCTCTTCCTCTCTTTGCTTCTTTACAATATCGACTTGTTTGCTTATGTCTTCAAATAATTTTGCTCGTAGATCAAATCCTTTTTCTTGCTGTTCAGGCGTCGCGCCGGCTGTAGCTGTTATTTGAGCCTGAATTAGTGGATCTATATAATGCTGCAATCCAGATTCGTTTAAGGTTTTTATAGTTGACGCTAATTGCTGTGCTGCTACGTTATACGGATGCATCGCTGCATTGTGTAGCTCTATAACTGCACTTGCCTCTGCTCCACGGGCTAATGCTTCTGTGTAAGCTGCACGTGCTCTATCGAGCTGCTCACCGGCAAACACAATGTTAAACATCTCGTCAGGAGACATATCATCTAGACGTTTTTGTGCATTTTTAATAAGTTCTTGTCTAAGCTTGGCGTCATCTGCTTTAGTCTTGTCACCAGCTTGCTTAGCTATATATTCTTGTCTTTTGGCTTCAAGACGATTGTCTCTAAGTTCACGCTCTATATCTCCTTCAAACCTTGCAAGTTCTGCTTGTAGTCTATATAAATCTGCTTGTCCACTGAGCACGTTTGCAGATGCTTCAAGTCGCTTAATTTCCGCATCTCTTTTTGGTCTTTCTTCAGCCCATTGTTGTTGTCTAAAACCAAGTTCTTCTTTTGCAAGACCGAGCTCTTCTTGTCTAATCTTAAGACCTTCTCTAGATAGCATAAGATTTACAATGCCAGATAGGTCTTTTTGCTGATATGGTTGTGTTCCTAGTATCATAACTAATTACCTTTCTCTAATTTATCTACCAGCTCATTAACTGCTCCGACTAACAGACCGATTATGGCCGTGTAGTCAACAAACTTCTTTCCAGACGTCTCAAAAACAGCTTCTGGAAGAACTTTCTCGACATCTTGTGCGACAAGCCCAGCGCGCTGGTCATCAGGCTTTTCTGTATATTCGAACAATACGGCACGAAGCTGATTAACTTTATCCAGACAATTCTTTATAGGACGAACGTTGCGTTTGTATCTTATATCGGATAGCGCTAAAAGCGCGCCTAGTCCAGCGCCTTGTAGTCCACCGTATGCAAGCGCACCGCCTATTGCACCAAGCGCAGCTGTACCCCACGGGCTTTCTTGGCCTTGATAGCCAACCACTTGTGTAGCAGGCACACCCATAAACTGTATGCCGGAAGTAATCCAAGGATTATATTCAGCAGCAGTTCGTAAGAATTCTTGGTACTGTGCACTAAGCGCTTGTTGCTCATAGCCTCTCATCAGATCAGACGCGCCGGCCATTCCAGTGAACTGTTGATAAGGAAGCTGTGCATATTGCGTAGCCGCTGGCAACCGTCTTGCAGCAGCTTGCTCAGCCGATAAAAACGCTCTTTGCTGTTCTGCTTCTTGGGCTTGAAAGAGTGTAGGTTGTATGTACTGACCGTAATAGTCAGTCGCAGCACGACCTACGCCTGAAGCACGTTCTCGACTGTATAGCCCACCAGGCACGCCTGCGTACTGTTCTTTAATAAGCGGAGCAACTGTTCTTTGCCACGTTTCCATTGCAGGTACGGCAAAGTCGCGCTCCCATCGTCTTGCTGATGCTTGCTCATTCCATTGCCAAGCGGGAGTTGCCGAGATATCAGCAAGTAGCGCTTGCCGTGCAACGTCAGCGGTCATTGGGAACTGACCGCTGAGCCATTTATACGCTTCTTGCAGTGACGTAGGAATACCGGCTGTGAGCTGTCCACTGTAAGGAGTCGCACCTTGCTTAATGCCAGATTTTATCGCCGGCTCTAACGCACTAGCTACACGTTTTTGCTGAGGAGTGAGTGTTTCAACGACTTCTGTTTTAGGCTTGGAAGATTTCATCTTTTACCTCTTTATCTATTTTATGACTAAGTATTTTCGAGAAAAGTGTAAAGCCCCACCGACGCTCAAAAACACTAGCGTTTCGCTGTGTTTCTACTCTAATTTCGTCCTTGCCGATACCAATAGTCCATAGCTGAACAGCTTTTAGAAGTTTCTTAGATACATAGCTGGGGCACTTATTACTTATAAACACTTGATGCACAAATGTGTGATGCTGCTTATACACGTCAACAGCTAATAAAAAACCTTCTAATTTATCGTTATCCATTACGTAAATTAAAAGTACGCTATCAGGATCGCTTGACATTTGTTGTTTAATTATGTAAATTAAATCATCATCGCTAAAGTCGTCGTCTATCAAATGACCTCTAAGAACGTCCACCATTGCAGGTTTTTTGACTCTTATTATGCGCATTGTTATGACAGTTGAATTAACTTAAACTCAGAAATCATTGCATTTTGTGCGCCGTTTTTAGTTGCCGGCCCATCCATAAGACAGATGTGTCCTATGGCAGATCCAGAACTACCGATTCTAACAGTGTCAGTTTCTGGAAAATCGTACTCGAAACTTTGCTCGCTAAGCAATTCATCGTTCAGGTATATCTTCGACTTAAGTGCAACTCTATCACACTCAATTCGTATTTTTGCCCAGTCGTCTGCGTGCCACTCAGTCCCAGACCAGGACTTAGTATGATTGTGTATACCACTACTCGACGGTGAATGCTCAACACTTTTAACTATGAAAGCAATTTGATCAACATAGTCACTAAAAGCGTTTCGGTTAATATAGACTTCCAAAGAAAAGTCACTGTCGCTGTCACCTGTACTGTGTCTAGCTGTAACAAAGTAACCACCGACAGATGGCGTCGAGCCAGACTTTAATCGTGCGTAGAACTCTAGCGCAAACTTCATAGGAAGAATCAGTTCTTCTGTACTAGATAATATATACGTAGGAGCTCCTGTATCGTCATACGGATCAACGTAGCCTTTAACGCCGCTTGTCGATACAGAATAAAACTTACTGCGAGCTCCAGTTCGCCCGTCTTCAGTCTTAATAGGAACTTCGTCTGGCGCATAAATATCAGCTATGCCAAAAACGCCTGATGCTGGAAGTCGATATATATTGAAATAAGGCCCATCGTAAGAAAGGCAAGGTATTTCACCAAGAACTGTCTCAGTTTCTATATTTGTACTGCCTCCTATACGGCCATCACCGCCGACAACTAGATTGCCAGAAATAACCATCGTAGATGCAAATAACTTACGTATTAAAAGATTACGCAGCTCGAGCCAGAACCTGTACTGTTCTTCACTGATCGCAGGCGGTACAGGTATATGCGGAAAACTAAATTCATTATTAAGTTTATCCACCGGTTATCTCACCATCTATTTGAACATTGCCGTGTACGTGTAGATTACCATTCACTACAAGATTGCCAGGTACGACAAAGTCGCTAGGCGTAACCAGTTTTCGCATAAGTAAGCCACGCAGCTCGATAAGAAATTCTCGCATCTCTTGCGATACGTCATCAGGAATTACTGGAAAGTTAAACTCGTTATCTATATTAACTGTCATAAACATCTCGCTCTGTTTGAACTACAGCTTTAACCTTAAATGTACCACGTAAGCGTACATCGCCTATAAGCTTATATTGCGAAATAGAAAATCGAATTCTTCGACCTACAACATCAATAGGAACGCGATAAGTTTTCCATTCTCGGCTCAACAGTACGTTTCCGCATTTAGTCCACGTATCACCGCTATCTGTAGAATACCTGATGTGAACATACGACTCAGACGTCACACCTGCAGCTGTAAAGCTAAACCACTGAAATCTAAGAAAACGCTCTTCTCTATCTGCAGTCATATCTGGAGTATGCAACATAAAATATATAGGCTCACCATCGTCGTTATTCAAGAATTCATCGAACTGATAGACATAACCATCTGCAGTTATAAAACACGTCTTAGAATATCCAATCTGTCCGTAGCCAGCATCGCAATATTGAGATGTTTCATCGCAATAAACATCTGCAAAATCAGCTGAATCACAGTACCAAGCAAGATAATTCTCAAAGAGACCGAATCCTTGTACGCTGTGATTTAATCGATAACGCTCCCAAGATAGCTCGTCTGGCTTAAAGTTAAATGCATAAATGTCTTGACAATAATCATCGCCAGGCAGTGGAATAGCAAACAGCGCTTTATGCCGTCCTTGATCTAATCCGTTATTTATCAAGTGCTTTTTACTTATATCTATATCGTTAAACATACGCTTTTCGATACCTTCACCGACTGGCTTCAAGTCTGTTTCACCAAAGTACGCATAAACACGACGATCTGTTCCAAGTAAAAAATGTACGTTAGTCGAACTCCATACAGCACCTTCTGCAAACAGACCAGTTTCATAAATCAATGTAGGAAACGAAAATACAGTAATACCACCGAAATAGCGACACATAGTTATGCTGCCTTCAGAATATACCACCATAGCTGTGCCTAAAGGAACAGCACGAAGAATCTGGCCAACAGTATCAGTTAGCACGTAGTATCCAGACACTCCAAGTGACCATTCTGATATATCTCCAGTATCTGAGTAGTACAAAACACGTGAATTTCTAGTACCGCTTACAACACAGTTCATCACAAAAAAGTGATTCCAAAACTCTTGAATGGACTTAACGCCACTAAATGGGACACCATCCAGTGGGCCGCCAGTCTTATCAAGTTTAACAAATCTGTCTCCAGTCTGACCTTCAAAAGCGAAAAATCCGTCGACTCCGTTAGTTATAACAACAGCCATTCCACCGTTGCTTCTAAAAGCATCAAAGTCTGTTACTGTACAGACAGACCATTTGTTAGACGTTGATCCACTAAATAAGTCAGGTACTCCGTCAACTTGATCCCACTTATCAGAATCTTCAGAAAAAGTACTTCCAGACGTATGCCCTTCAATACATACGTAAAACTTAGTTGACCCGTTAACGATTTTTACATAGTCGCCGATCGAGTAAGCTGTCGATGCAGTCCAACCATCAACGTCTGACTCATCTTTATAAGGTGTTATATCATCCCATTCACCAGTATTTTCACTGAACCGATACGCATTAGTTGTAGTAAGCGCAATATGGTGCTTATAGCCTGTCGCGTCAACATAAAAGATCAATCGCATACCTGTGCCAGACAAAGGCAAGCTCGTGTTTCCAAGCTTACTATACCCCATACGCTTTCGACACATAGTAGGCTCACAAACTACGTTTTGCATCCACGGAGATTGCGCTCGACTGAATTCCGTCGATTCGTGGTCAGTGTTTAGTCCATTAACCGGTACAGGCGCTGTTAAATAAATCTGTTGCATTTATTGTCCTATATATACTATGCGATATGTGCGAATAATGTCTTGACCGAAGTACGTCGCTTGACTGTATCGAACAGCTGTAACTTTATAATAATCACCGTTTTTGACAAACATCGTATGAATGAGTATGGGTCTTGGCATTTTAATATCCGATAGCGAACCAATTTATGGACAACTGGTCGATCAGTTCCTCAGTGTTTAATTCAACAAGGTAGTAATAGTCTTTTGGGACAGGAACGATATCGCTGCCGTCAGGGATGGACGGGGTAATATCGCCGCTGACATAGATAATATCCGAGGACGGCGAACAGGCAAAGCTTTGCCGCATAAACATCTTGCGGCGCAGTTTGGCTGTTTGGATTTCGCCGTGCCAGTAGCGGATGTTTTCGGCGTCTGGAGTGAAGGCCTTGTCCAGAAGGACGGACGGAAAGTCCTTGCGCAACCCCAAGACCGGACTGTATATGCCAAAGTGTTTCATAGCCTACTCGTTTGGATACCAGGTGATGGACTCGACCACCGCGCCGCCCTCCGTTGTGGTCACGCGGTACTTTTTGCCCTTAACGATAGGCACGCTGCACGTCAGGTACTGAATATTCTGTGCCGAATCGCCGCGCGTGCACATTCCTCCGATTCGGCCCACTTCCGTC
>Ga0172377_10004203_pt1 | contig 14846 bp, 11 predicted proteins | sample Pumphouse3metaG_FD_119749 | JGI IMG/M metagenome (GOLD analysis project Ga0172377, IMG submission 119749) | Leachate microbial communities from a municipal landfill in Southern Ontario, Canada - Pumphouse #3 metaG | ecosystem: Engineered > Solid waste > Landfill > Unclassified | place: Canada... | reverse complement strand
TGAAAATTTCATCCGGATCGCTGCCGGGGGGGAAACGCATAACCTTTATTTCAAAGTCAAGCGGCAACAGCAATTCCAGGGCGCGTGCGGAAGCCTTTTGACCGGCGGCGTCACTGTCGAACGCCAGATAGATCCGGTCGGTATAGCGTTTCAGGATGCGGGCCTGCTCATCGGTAAAAGCGGTTCCCTGAGGCGCGACCGCGCATTCGAACCCGGCCCGGTGCATCGCAATCGTATCCAGCTGCCCTTCACATAGAATCGCCATGTTGTGTTCCTGTATCGCCTTGCGCGCCAACGGCAGGGCGTAAAGGATACCGCTTTTTTTGAAGACCGGGGTTTCCGGGCTGTTTACGTATTTCGCCCCCGGTACTTCTTTTTCAATTGTCCGGGCGCTGAACCCGACAACCCGCCCCTGTTCGTTCCATATCGGAAAAACCAGACGGTTGCGAAAACGGTCGTAGACCCGTTTGTTTTCCTCGTTTACCAGCACAATTCCGGATTCAAGCAGTTCTTCCTCGGAAAAATCCAGTTCTTTGCCGTGAGTGAGCGAGGCGTCCCAGGCGTCGGGGGCGGCTCCGAGCTGGAATTTCTGAGCCGTTTCAGGAGGAATGCCGCGTTGCGCCAAATATTGGCTGACCGGCCATTCCGGATTATTTTTCAGCAAGAGAGCATACCATTCGGCGAATTCCTTGTTGATTTGATATAAACGCTCACGTTTACCGGCTCGTTGTTTGGCTTGTTGGCGGTCTTCGGGACTGGAGTAAGTTTTTTCCGGAATAATAACGCCGCATTTTGAAGCCAGAATATGGATAGCGTTGGGAAAATCGACTTTTTCCCAGTCCATGACAAACCTGAAAACATCTCCCCCGGCGCCACAGCCAAAACAATGATAACGCCCCCTCGCTTCCGATACCGTAAAGGATGGGGTTTTCTCGTTGTGGAACGGACACAAAGCTTTCCAGGTTCCGCCGCCCGCTTTCTTCAACGGAATATAAGAGCGGATAACATCTACGATATTGCAGCGGGAACGAATTTCCTCAACAATTTCGTCTGGTACGGCTCTGTTCATGCTCTATCCATTGGCTTCGATCTTTTTTATGCGAGCCTCCACCCGTTTCCGCTGTGCTTCGAAGCTCGGTGACGGAGTAGTTATTTTAAGGTAGCTCCGGTAGTATTTTAGCGCACGCGCCGGGTCTCCGGCGTACTGGTCGGCAAAAGTCGCGAAGTTCAGGACTATCAGCGGTTTGGACGCCCCCAGGCTGTAGGCCTTGACGAAACACTCCGCCGCCTTGCGTATCTGTTGGCGCTCGGCATAATAAATCCCCATTTCATTCCATAACTCGGCGCGTTTGCGGAAATTTTTAGCAACTGCCAGTTTGTTGTAATATCTGATCGCGCTATCGAGTTTCAGGATACTCGAACAACGGGCAAGCAACACCAGGGTATCGTTGTTGTCGGGTTTCAATTCCAGTGCGCGCAGCAGAGGCGGAATAGCGTCCTGCATTTTGCCCTGGTCTTTCGAATAGAGTCGTCCGAGCGTATATTGAGTCTGAAAATTCTTAGGCGCAACCCTGACCGCCAGCCGCGCGGTGTTTACGGCCAGATCGTCTTTTCCGCAGCCTTCGTAAGCCAGCGCCTTGAAAATAAGCGCGGCGGCATTATTCGGTTCCCGCCCGGAGACTATTTCGAGCTTGTCCAAGGCTTTTTCCCAGCGGCCGCCGCTGGCGTCTTTCAGGGCTTCGTTCAGCAATGTCTGGGTAGGTTGCGAACTGTTTCTGCCGCATCCGGCAAGCAAGATAACCCCCAGGCAGCAGACTGTTGGAACGATATGTGAAATTTTGAATTTTTTAACCATTTCCGTGAATAACCGTGTCTTTATTTTTCTAAAAACAAACCATGAGTGTAAACTAATTTCAAGCCGGGTTTTTACAAGTTAAAAACCCGGCATTTTAATGCAAAACAGCAAAAATCCAGATTTTTTTAAGAACCACTGTTGACTTTTAATTAGGGAGCCCTATTTTAAATATAGAGATTGAAGATTTCATTATCTTTAACTTTGTCCCCTTGTTAGTCTGTGATGAATTATCATGGGCAGGCGGTCCGGGTTTTAGCCGATCCGGGCCGCATTTTTTTTAGGAAATGCGGCGAGTCACCCCATTCGCCGTACCCAATCGTTTCATCGGGGTCTTCAAGCCAAAGTTTTTCATCAAAACACGGTTTATCATTGTAGAGCCGGTAAGCGGCACGGTATTCCGTGTCGGTTATGTTGGGCATAACGATATTCGCCCCGGCCTGAACGCCAAGCTCCCTGCCGCGATTATTGAGAGCCTGCAAAGCCGTGGCCGCGGCAATGTTGACGTCTTTGAGATACAGCCGGCAGGCGGCGATCATTTTCAGGCCCAGCATAAGCTGTTTTCCCTTATCGAAACCGGCAACTTGTTTTGCCAGTGGCGTGTCGTCATGAACGACATACGGTCCCATTCCAAGCATGTCGATGTCCTCTCTCGCAAAAAACAATATGTCCCGGGCTAAATCTTCCATTGTCTGGCCCGGCAATCCGATCATTACCCCGGTTCCGGTTTGATAACCGGCCTTTTTTATTTCCCTGAGACAGTCAAGCCGCCGCCGGAAACTATGATCGGCGGGATGGATTTTCCCGTATAATTCTGCGTTGGATGTTTCTATTCGCAGGAGATAACGGTGCGCCCCGGCGGCGAACCAGCGCCGGTAGACTTCGGGCGACTGTTCACCCAGAGACAGGGTAATACCGAGTTTGCCGCCGCTTCCGGTTTTAATCCTTCCGACTATGTTTTCAATGAACGAGGCGTATTCTTCGTTTTCGATTTCACCGCCCTGGAGAACGAGCGAATCATAATTGTTTTCGTAAGCTTGTAAAGCCAGTTTGACGATATCGTCCGCCGCCATTTTAAAGCGGTTGACGTTCTTGTTGCTTTTTCTGATCCCGCAGTACAGGCAGTCTTTGGCGCAGATGTTGCTGAACTCGATTATGCCGCGAAGATATATTTTATTCCCGGCGTATTTGTGTTTTACCCGGCGAGCCTCCCGGAAGATTTGTTCAAGGATTTTTTCGTCTTCGGTTTCCAGTATTCGGCGCAGATCGACCGCAGAAAGTTTCACATCATTTCGTATTTTATCTAAAAAGTCCCGCATTCGTAAGGTTTCCTTCAATACCGGTGAACCCGGTTTGCATCTTGTTCATAAGCTTATACATTATAGGCAAGTTCAATAAATTCAAAAGTTTCAGGGCCGATTGCCGTGAAAATACAAAAATAAAAACGGACAAAAGTTGATTTTTCTCTCAGCTTGTGTAATTTTCCTTAACCCTTAAAACTTAACCCTTAAAACTCAAAAATGGATAAACCGGTCATTCAGTCTTTGTGGATAGGCGGCGAACTTTCAGTCGTTGAACAGCTTTGCATTAATTCATTCCTGAAAAACGGGCATGAATTTCATTTATATGCTTATGGCGATATTCGCAATATTCCGGCGGGAACGACGGTAAAGGACGCTTCCGAAATAATCCCGTCCGACGAAGTATTTCTCTACAGCACCGGGACTTATGCCGTGTTTTCCGACTGGTTCCGCTGGAAACTGCTTTATGAAAGAGGAAACTTCTGGGTTGACACGGACGAAATCTGCCTGAAACCGTTTGTTTTTGACGGGGATCTGATATTCGGGCGGGAAAAGATGGACAGTGTGGCTATCGGCGTGTTGGGCTTTCCGCCGGGCCATGAGCTCTGCGCTTTTATGCGGGACATCTGCGAAAATCCCAATACTTTTCTGCCTTATGATTCCCGGAAACAGAAATTACGCAAGCTGGCGAGAAAACTGCTGGGACGCGGCCGCCGCAACGTCGGCTGGGGGGAAGCCGGCGGCCCTCCAGGTTTTACCGCCGCTTTAAAATATTTCGGCCTTTTTGACACCGCCAAGCCGTTCACCTTTTTTTATCCCATACCGCATTACAACTGGGACACGGCCTTCGATGAGACTTTCGCCAATGACGCGGAATTATTTTCAAATAGCTATGCCGTTCATCTTTGGAATGACATGATGCGCTACAAGAAAGGATTTGACAAAAACGCCGAGTTCCCCGAAAACTCCCTTTTTGAACAGCTCAAAGCCAGATATCTTTAAAGTTTACGCTCTTTCCTTAAGAAGTTTCGCGTCTACGGCATAATGCAACGCTTCGCCTTTACGCCAGCGGCGGAATTCATCCAGTACATAATCCGCCATTCGCCTGACTTCATCATTAATGCTCCCCGCAATATGGGTCGACAAGTAAATATTGTCAAGCGAATATAAAGGCGACCCCGCTTCCGGGGGCTCCGGGCAAGTAACGTCAAGCAATGCGGTCAGGTCCGGACGCGAACGGAAAACCTCAACCAGGCCTTTTTCATCGACCTGGGCTCCCCGCCCGGTATTGATAAAGGTAGCGCCGGGACGCATCACGGCAAAGTGTTCTTTCCGCAATATTCCGCGATTATGCGGCTTATCCGGAAAATGGCTGCTTATTGCATATGCTTCACGAAACGCTTCCTCGATGCTTACCAAACGGTCGATGCCCAGTTCCTTAACTTCCTCCGGCCGGGATTGAAGATAATCGCAGACCGCGATCACCCGGATATTAAAGTTCTTCAGCAGCCGCAGCAGATGACGGCTCACCGCCCCGATATCCAGTAACGCCACCGTTTCGCCGTAGATGCCTTTTCCCGCCATAGCTGCTGGCCATAAGTTCCACGGCCCCTGTTTCGCTTTCCGGGTATTCGCAAAGTACCCTTTCAATGCCAGCAGTATCTGGCCGAGACAGAATTCCGCCACCGGAACGGCATTAGCTTCGACCGCGCTGACAACTGTAATATTGCGGTTCAGAAACGGCGCGGCGAAAGCCTGTACGGAGCCCGCCGCATAGAACAGCGCCTTGAGTTTCGGCATGGCGGCAATCTGTTCCTCGGTAAGAGGCAGCATCCCCCAGCTTGAAAAGATCACTTCCGTTTCACTTAATTCCGGTAATTTTTCCGCCAGGTTTTCCATAGTTATGATTTCCGGGTAAAGAATAGTATTTTCCTTTAGCCATTCGAGGCGTTCCGCTCCATAAACATATTCAAAATTGGCGGGAGTTCTTCCCATCAAGACCGCTTGGGTCATCATAATTTACTTCCTTCGTTTAAAAAGTTTCAATTTTTCAGCCTCATCTCCGGCCTTATAAAACCCATCCAGCGGATAACAGCCCGAAACCAGGCCGCAGCGCGGGGCGTTGGTGCAGTCCCCGAAAGTCCGGCATATATGGCGGCGATCCAAGCTTTTTCCCGCCAGTGAATCGGCGCAGATTTCAGGATAGGAAAGGACCATGCGCCCGATGCCGATAAAATCCGCCATGCCGTTTTCGATCACGGCTTCGCCGACGTTCGGCAGCCATTCCTGTAAATAAGTATAGCCGGAACCGATAAACAGCGCCTCAGGACAGAGTTTCTTAAGTTCGGCGACAGCGTTAATTTGTCTGGCGACTCCCCTCAACGGGTCTTCGGGCGGCAGATAGCCGTCAATAACCGGATAAAAGGCCGGGCGCTGGATATGCGGATTGTAATAGGGGCTGCCGACCGTGGTGCAGATCATTTTTACGCCGTATTCCTGCGCTATCCGGATAAACGCCGCCGGTTCGTTCAGATTATAGCCGAATCCACTGCCATCGCCGCCGAAAGCGTATTTATATTCGCCTTTCCAGTCCATTGCTTTGCCGACGCCGTCCGGGCCTTTTTCAAACGGCAGCCAGTCGAAGATGCTCAGGCGCAGGGAAATATCCAGTTCCGGGACTTCGCGCCTGATCCCGGCCGCAATCTCGCGGAAAAAACGGGTGCGGTTTTCGAAACTTCCGCCGTAATCCCCGTTCCGTTTGACAGCGCTCAGGAATTCGTGTCCAAGATAACCGTGAGCATGTTTTATATCTACAAAATCAAACCCGGCCTGACGCGCCAGTTTTGCCGCTTTGATGAAATGCCGGATAATGTCCCTGACTTCATCATCGCTGACTACGCAGTCGGCGTTATTGCCGAATTTCCGGTCCAGCAGCGGATGACAATAAGCGGTGCGGGATGCGAGCTTCATATCATTATCCGGGTGTGCGAAGCGCCCGGAATGCGTCAATTGAATACCGATATAAAGATCGTCAGTGCGGCCGAACGCCTTTTCATGTTCATTAAGCATTTTTTTGCGGAGCGCGGCGATATTTGCGACGGAGTTCTCTGACAGCATCATTTGCCGGGTGTTGCTTCTGCCGCTTTTCATCACCGCCGCGGCTTCACAGCCGTAAAGCAGTTTCGCGCCGCTGCGGGCGAACCTAAGCCAGCGTCTCTCAGTTAATTCGCCCGGAGAACCGTCCGGCAGACAGTCCCAACCTTCCATCGGCAGGACACACCAGCGGTTTCCGATACCCCGGCCTTTATATTCAATGCCGCGTCCGAACGGGGATTTGCTCCCAGTCCGGGTATTGGCGGCAAAAGGCAGGCTGACGCCCAGTTCTTTCACATATGCCGCAAATTCATCTGCGGTTTTCAGAGTCGATATTTTACGGTATTCAGGCATGTGGTTTTCCTTAAAAACGTTTGTTTTTGCGGATATGCACCAGGATTATTTCGCAGTCTTCCAGGGCTTCGTAAGTGTGTTCGAGCATGGCGTCAAACTGGATTGATTCACCGGCTTTCAACGTGTGTTTTTCATTGGGCAGATAGAAAACCACCCGGCCCTTAATCACCCAGCACAGTTCGTAATCGTCACGGTGCAGGCGCGGCTTGGAAACTTTGGCCCCGGCCGGTGCGGTACCATGAATACAGCGCATATTCCCGTAAGTAACCCGCTCGAAATTGAAGCCGTCGCTTTTGTATTTTTCCGAACTTGCCAGATGGGAACTGCGGTTTTCCGCCAGCGCCAGCAGGTCGGAAGCAGTAAGCCCCAGCACCCGCGCCAGCCGGAAAATGGTTTCCAGTTCGGCGACGCACTGGTTGCGTTCGAGTTTTGAAATGACGCTGGCCGAAACCCCGGAATTTTCCGCGAATTCTGCGATATTCAACCCTTCGCGCTTGCGCAATTCCCTCAATATGGAAAAGTCATATATTTTGTTTGTCATAGCCGTTACCTCCGGTAAATTTCATTTTTGTTAAATTCCGCCCATATATTTTCAAACCAGCCGTCGCAGTGCGGCAGTGCGCGGCGCGGCGTCCATTCACAGTGAACCCTGTCGTCAGCGTCAAGGCGGGTTTCGAGAATCCTGTTCCTGAAGTCGGGGTTTTCCGGCTGAAAATTCCATTTATCCCCAAGCGCTTCATGGCAAAGCCGCCCCACAGGTGAAAGCGTCAGCGCCGACCCCCTGGAACCGACCCCGTCTTTAACCTGTTTCAGAACGGCTTCCAGATAAACCGCATGCGCCAGGCACAACTGCAGATTGCGCAAAGCTTCAGCCGCGTCACCGGGGGAAGCCGTCCGCGCGCCCCGACCGCGCATGTCGTCATGCTGCCGCCAGGCTTCCCTGACCGCCTGTTCCAGCGTGTCCGCCCGGCGAATATGAGCCCCGGCGGCGGACATCCGCGATTGAAATTCGTCACGGTCGTTTCGCCAGTCACGAGCTCCGTCTTTTTCCAGCCAAGTACCGATTTCTTCGATTTTCCGTTTTGCCGCCCGGTCAAAAGCATCCTGGTTGAGGCTGAAATCATTATATCGCGCCGCAATGAACTCAGCCGCGCGAAAAGCCCCGACCTGTCCGGAATTCAGCGCCGAACCGCCGGGCCGGTAGACGCCGTGCGAACCGTTGACTTCGCCGACCGGGAACAAATGTTTTATATTGAGCGACTGCCACCATTTATCGGCCGCCAGGCCGCCGTTGTTATGCTGGGCGCAAACCGCTATTTCCAGCGGTTCGGCAGCGATATTTATGGTGTGATCTTCATAAAGAGTTATTGCTCCGGGGTTCATGTGCCGGAGGCGTTCAAGCGGAGAAGAAAGCAGGGCATTGGATTTTTCAAGGTATTCATAAGCTTCGCCGTTCAAGGCTTTGAAATCAAAATCTTTGCTGTTTGAACGGAAATCCAGGAATACCCGGCGGCCGCGCAGAACAGTTTCAATATAAACGAGGATATCGATAATCGAAGACCCCCCGGCCGCTTTGCGCGAGTCAAAAGGCCATTGGTAGCCTTTCAGGAAGATCATCGAATTCATTTCGCCGGCGGACTTGAAATATGGCCAGAGAAACTCTTTTTCGTCGCTTACGCCATCCTGAGCGGTGGAAATGAACTTGGGCAGTACCTGCATGTAAGTGCCGGAAACATTCCAGCGGAATTTGATTGAAGCCAGCCCGAATTGGGATTCCGGCAGATTCCGGGCCGCGGCCCCGGCTTCGAGGGCCAGCCCTATGGCGCCGGTATGAACTTGCGGATAAACGCCGGCCTTATAAAGTCCGCCCGGCCCGCCGACCGCGAAAATCACATTTTCGGCCTGATATATTTCCAATTCAGTTTCAGTGCGGTTTTTCAGGTTGACGGCGATTATTCCGCAGGCGCGTTTTTCTCCGTTGTCGTTTACGGTCAGCAGGGAAACCGCAACCCTGTTCTCTTTAACCGGGATTCGTTTGGTTTTGACTTCGGCTATGAGTCGGCGGCACATTTCGCGGGAAGTATAGGGGCCGCAACTGGTGGCGCGCCTTAAGGGGTCGTGATCGGTTTTATAACCGATAAACTGCCCGTATTCGTCGCGCGGAAAAGGCACGCCCATATTTACCAGGCTGCAGAAGGCCCTTGCCGACAGAGCCGCTTCAACCAGCGCCAGGTCGCCATGCATGGAACCGCCTGCGAAAAAGGTTCCGGCCAGCGCTTCCGGCGAATCGTTGTCTCCCGCATAGAGTCCGAGTTTATAATAAGTCTGTTTGTCGCTCCCGGTATTTATGGAAGTCCCCATCTGCAGACCTTCGGTGACGATCATAACGTCTTTGACTCCTTCATTCCGCAGCCTGACTGCGGCACAGAGCCCGGCGGCGCCGCTGCCGAGGACCAGAGTGTGGACTTTTATGGTTTTTCCGATTTTAACCATTATAATTGCCTCTTTTTGACAGAATCATTTTTTTATTCGGTGTTCAAAATTAAATTTCTACAGGCGGCTTACCTGCATTCCGCCGTCGACGTTAATGATCTGTCCGGTCGAATACGCCAGGTCACCGCGCGCCAGCATGGCGGCTGCTTTCGCGATGTCTTCAGGATAACCCCAGCGCGGCTGGACAGTGAGTCCCCCGGCAATAAGTTTGTCGTATTTTTCCGCCACTGCCGCGGTCATATCGGTTTTGATTATTCCGGGCCGGATTTCATAGACAGGAATATCGTATTCCCCCAGCCTTGCAGCCCAGAGCTTCGTCGCCATGCTGACCCCGGCCTTGGACAGGCAGTATTCGCCGCGGCTGACCGAGGCGGTATTGGCGGAAACCGAACTTATATTGATAACGCAGGCGGCAAATTCCGGGTCAAAACTTTTCATCTTTATCATGTGACGGGCGGCAAGCTGGGTAAGGAAATACGGACCTTTCAGGTTGATACTCATCACCCGGTCATAGCTTTCCTCGGTCATATCAAGAATGTCGGCGCGCACTTTCGGCGCTACCCCGGCATTATTGACCAGGACGTTCAAAGCTCCGAAGCCGCTTACTATTTCCTCAAGCATGGCTTTGCGGGCTTCGGCGTCGCTGACGTCGTATTTGCAGTAAAGCCCCCTGATCTTATATTTTCCCTTCAACGCGGTGAGTTTCGGAATAATATCGGCTTCCGGGGAGATATCGCAGATAACGATATTGAGTCCTTCCGACGCCAGTTTTTCAGCTATTCCCAAACCGATTCCACGTCCCGCTCCGGTTATCAACGCTGTTTTATTCATAGAGTTCTCTTTTTCTTTAAGTGTATATATTGCCTTAATATATGTTCTCAAAGAATATTTTGCAAGCGTTTTGGGTTACATCCTTACAATATTTTTTTGGATTTTATTTTCGTTTTACGACAAAAAACGTTGACAAAACAGCTTGGTCAAATTATAATATACCATTGGCTTAAAAAACCCAATGGTATATATTGTTAATCAAAAAAGGGACGCTGCAAAATGAATAATCAGCTTGCGGTAAATGGCGGCAGTAAAGCCGTGGAAGAATTTAAATCCGAACTTTGCACCTGGCCGATCGTTACCGATGAGGATCGGGAGGCAATCGTTAAAGTACTTGACGACTGTTCAATGAGCGGAACCGGAATTACCAAGGAATTCGAAAAAGAATACGCGGCCTGGATCGGCGCCAAATATTCCCTGGGCTACTGTAACGGAACTTCAGCCCTGCATGCCGCCATGTGGGCCTGCGGCGTGGGAGCCGGTGATGAAATCATTTGTCCCAGTATGACTTACTGGGCCAGTTGTACTGCCGCGCTGTCACTGGGCGCCGCGGTCAATTTCGCGGACATCGATCCGGATACGCTCTGCATAGACCCGGAAGACATCGAACACCGCATCGGCCCGAAAACCAAAGCGATAGTCGTCGTCCACTATTCCGGTTATCCGGCCGATATGGACAGGATCATGGAAATTGCCGGCCGGCATGGCGTGAAAGTTATTGAGGACGCTTCGCATTCCCACGGTTCAATGTACAAAGGCAAACATACCGGAACTATCGGTGATATCTGCGGCATGAGCATGATGTCGGGAAAGGCGTTCGCTATCGGCGAAGCGGGGCTGGTTACTACCAACAACCGGAGTCTTTATGAACGCTGTATTGCTTTCGGGCATTACGAAAGAACCGGCGCCGCGAGCAATTTCAACGCTGTTGACGCCCAGGTAACGGATCCTGAATTGCATAAATTCGCCGGTATTCCGCTCGGCGGTTACAAGCATCGCATGAATCAATGGTGCTCGGCAATGGGAAAAGTACAGTTAAAGCATTACCCCGCAAGAATAGCCGAAATAGACAAAGCCATGAATTATTTCTGTGACTTGCTGGACGCCGTTCCCGGCCTTAAGACTCATCGCCCGCCCGCAGGTTCCGGCCTGACCAAGGGAGGATGGTACCATCCGGTTTGTCATTACAATCCGGAAGAACTGAAAAATGTTCCGATTGAAACATTCTGTAAAGCAGTAACCGCGGAAGGCGTTAAATGCAACCCCGGAATAAACTCCCCGCTGCACCTGCATAAAGTTTTCCATGAAGCGGATATCTTCAACATGGGCAAACCGACAATGATAAGTTTCGGACAGCGCGACGTGCGCCAGGGCCCCGGAACTCTTCCGGTCAGCGAAGCGGCCTGCAGCAGGAATTTCACAATTCCAAAATTTACTACTTATGACAAAACTGAGATCGAGAAAGTCGCGGCGGCCTTCAAAAAAGTGGCGGATAATATCGACGAGCTGGTCTAAGGAGAACAGAAATGTTTATAGATATTCATGCCCATGCATTTAAAACCCCGTTTTTGCAGATAGACGGGCGGCTTCCGTTTCCCACCCCGGAACAACTTGTAGAACACTACAATCAGATCGGGGTCGAACAGGCTGTGCTGCTGCCGCTGATCGGGCCGGAATTTTATCCGGGGCAGGGCAACGAGGAAACCCTGGAAATCGCGGAGCGTTTTCCAGGACGCTTTATTCCGTTCTGCAACATCCATCCGCGCGCGATCAGCAATTCCCCGGACGCGCCGCTAAGCGACGTTATGAAAAAATACAAGGACAAAGGCTGCAAGGGGATCGGCGAAGTTACCGTAAATATGCCCTTCAATGACCCCTTTATGCTCAATTTTTTCAAACACGTCGAAATCGCCCAACTGCCGCTGACTTTCCATATCGCCCACCGGATTGATCAGGTCTACGGCATTTATGACGATCCCGGATTGCCGCTCCTGGAAGAAACCCTGCAAAAGTTCCCGGGAATCAATTTCCTCGGTCATTCCCAAAGTTTCTGGTCTGAAATCGGGACATTGAGAAAAACTGAAGATCGGGCCGGGTATCCGCAATATCCTGTGGACGCGGAAGGCGCAGTGCCTGAGCTGATGCGTAAGTACCCCAATTTATATGGCGACCTTTCCGCCGGCAGCGGGTGCAACGCACTGACCCGTGATCCGGGATTCGCGGTTAAATTCATGACCGAATTTCAGGACAGGCTGCTTTTCGGGCTGGACATATGCCGCCCGCCGAGCGGAGTTCCCAAACTGGTTACGTTCCTGAATGAAATGAAAGATTCAGGAAAAATAAGCATCGATATATTCAACAAAATCGCGCGCGGCAACGCAGTGCGTCTCCTGGACTTGTAAAAATACGGAAGTTCATTTCCGTATGCGAAAGCGTTCATTTTTACTTCAAGACAAAGGACTTAAAGTTAAATGAACGCTTTCTTTTTATTGTCGTCCCTGTATCCGCGGTCTTCCCGAACGATTTGTTTTCACGCTCAAATCTAATAAAGATGTTTGATTTATCTGTTTTTCAGGGCTACATTAATATTAAACCGGGGAGACCGTTAATGGCAACAGAAACAAATAAACTTGAACCGCGGGAACTTTGGAACATATTTTTTCAAATATGCAATATCCCGCATCCTTCCGGGCATGAGGAAGGCATTTGCGATTTCCTGTTAAAAAAAGCGGAGGCTGCCGGACTTGTCGCCCGCAAAGACAAAAATAATAACCTCCTGATCTCAAAACCGGCGTCAAAAGGCTGTGAACAAGTAAAAACCGTTATTCTGCAAAGCCATCTGGACATGGTTCCCCAAAAAGATGAAGATCACGAATTTGATTTCAAAACGGACCCGATAAAGCCACGGGTTGACGGTGAATGGCTTTGTGCTGAAAAAACCTGCCTCGGAGCCGATAATGGTATCGGTATCGCCGCCGCAATGGCGATCATGCTTGATGATAAACTTCCGCACGGTCCTTTGCGGGCGCTGTTTACTACCGAGGAAGAAACCGGCCTGGCGGGCGCCAAAAAACTGGAAAAGGATTTTCTGGATGGAGATATCCTGCTGAACCTGGATTCCGAAAATGAAAACATTATTTACGTCGGCTGTGCCGGCGGCGCCAGTCTGTCAAGCGATTTCATGATCGAATGGACCGAACCTCATCCCGGCTTCAAGGCCTATAAAATAGAAGTTTCCGGCTTGCCGGGCGGCCATTCCGGCTGTGACATTCACAAAAAACGCGGCAATGCGATCAAACTGCTCGTCGACCTGCTCAAAAACGTTTCGGAGGTCATCGAACTGCAAATATCGATGCTTGACGGCGGCACTCTGGACAACGTTATTCCAAGCGGGGCGTTCGCGATAGTTACGATACCGGAAGATGAAAGCGAAGTGCTTATCGAGGCGACCCGCATGTTTGCTTCCGGCGCCAGGGCCCAATACGATTACAAACACCCAATAATGGAAGTCGCTGAAAGCTGGTATGCGCCGACCAAGGTCTGGACTGAAGCGTTCTCAAAAAAAGTTCTTAACGCATTGGCCGAATGTCCTCACGGGGTTGTCGCCATGAGCAGAAGCATGCCGGGGATAGTCAAGACTTCGAATAACCTGGCGGTACTGGAAGCCTCAATGAATAAACTCAGGGTGAAAAATTCCCAGCGCAGTTTTTACGCGGACGACCTTGAGGAGTTGACCAATCAAATAAGCGATTTGTTCGATAATGCCGGGGCGTTGTCATATGTCGAAAGCGAATATCCCGGCTGGGCCCCGAATCATGATTCGGAAATCGTCACGATTGTTTCCGAAATCTATGAGGAAGCCGGGAAAAAAGCCGATAAAAAAGTCATTCATGCCGGACTTGAGTGCGGCATAATCAGTTCGCTGAATCCCAAACTGGATATGGTTTCATTAGGCCCGACCATTATAGATCCCCATTCTCCGGCGGAATGCGTCAACATCCGTTCGGTGGAAAATTTCTACAATCACCTCCGCGCAATCCTGCAGCGCTTGAAATAATTAACGCTGCATGTTTCTACTGTAAAACCGCTTTCAATGTTTCCTTTGAGAGACTTTGCTCAAAGTTTGTTTCCGGTTCCAAGGGCAAAAATTCCAATTCAAATTTACAATTGCCTGCCGTTGTTATCGCAGGGATATCATGTTTGCTTTTTCTTTCTTTGGCCAGCAGAGAAATCCGATATGGGCCAAAAGGTAAATTCCTGATGCCGTGTTCCCGGATATTATCACTAATCCAGGTAATTTTTCGGTTTGGATAGTCAATCCTTGTTCCAAGGATGTTTTCAATTAACATTGCAATCGGCCCCAGCCCGCTCCAGCCGACAAAATCTTTGCGTACAATTTTTTTATCTTTTTTAAACGCCGGGCCTGATTTTTCCGGAGAATAACATTCCCAAATAGTATTCGGTGAAAAATTTTTCCATACGTTATGCATATGCCTCAAATGTTTTAAGGCTATATTCCTGGCGAGGCAGTTTCGGCCGTATATGGCCAAACCGCGAACGATCATATAATTTGCAGGCGCCCATACTCCGCCTTGCCAATAACCGCCGTCATCCTGATAATTGGGGTTGTCGCAGGAGAGCGCGGGTACCGGATGCGGACGGTTAAATTCTCCCGGATCGGTCAAATGCCTGATTAAGCTTTCCGCCTGTTGCTCGGAGGAGGCGGCAGCCAACAGGGGCCAGAAAGACGCGACGGTTTTACAGCCGGTAAAATTACCGTCTAAGAAGGCGTCATAATAAAAGCCGTTCCTTTCGCACCAGAAGTTATCATTCAAATATTTTTTTCGGTTCCGGGTGAGTATCTCATAATGTTTCGCCAGCTTAAGGTCCCCGACCGCATTTGCAATATTTCTTATACAGGC
>Ga0172377_10004202_pt1 | contig 14847 bp, 18 predicted proteins | sample Pumphouse3metaG_FD_119749 | JGI IMG/M metagenome (GOLD analysis project Ga0172377, IMG submission 119749) | Leachate microbial communities from a municipal landfill in Southern Ontario, Canada - Pumphouse #3 metaG | ecosystem: Engineered > Solid waste > Landfill > Unclassified | place: Canada... | reverse complement strand
GAAATTACTATTGATAAGTATAAGGGTGTTTATCCAGAGATTGATAATAAAGAAATCTATAATATCATAGAAAAAGAAGATGATCGTTTTTCTCTAACACTTGATAGGGGACTTAAGATTATTTCCGAAGTCGAAAAAGATTTATCCAGCAAGGAAGCTTTTGATATCTACCAAACATACGGATTTCCTATTGAGATGATAAAAGAGGAATTGAGTAAAAAGGGAATATCAATTGACGAGAAAGGATTTGATTTGGAAGTTAAGAAACATCAAGAGATTTCAAGGATTGGAGCTGAAAAGAAATTTGGAGGAGTAGGGTCTGGAGAGAATACTTCAAGCTTACATACCGCAACACACTTGCTTCATTCAGCATTAAGAAATATTTTAGGAAATGATGTTCATCAAATGGGGTCAGATATTAATAATGAAAGATTAAGATTCGATTTCTCATTTAATAGAAAAATGAATCCTGAAGAAATTAAAGAAGTTGAAGATTTAATTAATTTAAAAATTAAAGAAGGGCTAAAAGTTAAAAAAGAAATAATGCCTTTGAGTGAAGCAATAGAATCAGGAGCATTGTCATTTTTTAAAGAAAAATACCCAGAGGAGGTGAGTGTCTGGACAATATATAACGAAGACACAGGAGAGGTTTTTTCTAAGGAGATTTGTGCTGGTCCGCATATTGAGAATATAGAAACATTGAAATCATTTAAAATAATTAAAGAAGAAAGTTCAAGTGCAGGAGTAAGAAGAATTAAAGCAGTAATATTATAATATGGCAACAAAAATATACGATATAATTCCTTGTGAAAAAGTTGAGCAAAAGAAAAAAGATTTTTGCTACAAAGAAAAAAAACCAAAAAATAGAAAACCATTTTTTACTATATTAATTTTATTTATATTGGTTCTAGCGGGAATATTTTTCTTTCTTCCGGGAAAAGCAGAGGTTAATATATATCCTAATACCGAGGAAATATCAGTAAAAGAAACAATTGTTGTTGATACAGCCGAATCATTAATCAATTATGAAGAATTAATTTTACCAGGTGTTATATTTTCTGAAACTAAAGAATTTTCTGAAGAATATTTTTCTACGGGAACAGACTCTAAGACTAAAAAGGCTACTGGTATAATTAGAGTTTATAATAAAATAAATCCATCTAAATCATTAAGTTTGATTAAAAATACAAGATTTCTTTCTGTCCCAGGAGAGTTAGTATATAGGGCAGATAGTGCTTTTACGATTCCGGCATCTTCTTCTGGTAATCCAGGATATATAGATATAGCAGTAACAGCTGATTCAGCAGGAACAAAATATAACATACCTTCAGCAACTTTTTCTGTCCCAGGCCTTTCTGGCACGGAAATATATTCTAGTATTTGGGCAGAAACAATTTCCGACGGTCTTTCAGGAGGAGAAGATTCAAAGATTAAAATAGTTACTCAGGGAGATATAGAATCTTCTAAAGAGAGCTTTGAAAGTAAATATACAGAAGTAGTTAAGAAGTCTTTATCTGAATCTATCCCAGACAGCTTCATTTACCTTCCAGAGAACATATTATTAACTTTTGATGATTTATATGCTGATGCTCAAGCGGGAGCTGAGATAGAGAAGTTTACTGTATCAAGTAAAGTAGATAGCAAGCTAACTGCCTTTAGAAAAGATGATTTAGTAAAAATAGGGAAAAGTCTATTTGAAATATCAGACATACAAACAATAGTTCCTAATAGTATTTTATGTGATATTGAAGAACAAAATATTGTTAATGGAAAATTAGAGATTAAAGTTACCTTTAGTGCAAAAATTTATTCCTTCCCAGAAGATGAAATAATAAAAGAAAGTTTAGTTAATAAAAAAATAGGAGACTCTATTTCTATTCTTGAAAATATGTCAGAGATTAAAAAAGTTGAGATTAATAATTTTCCTTTTTGGAGGTCGGTATTGCCAGCGAGAGAAGATAGTGTTATTATCTCGGTGAAGTTCGATTAGTCTCTTGACCAAAAGCAAAAGTTTTGCTATTGTCTTAATATCTTTTACATGGTTAAAAACGACGACAAGATTAAAAAAGAAGGAATAGTTTCAGAAAGTTTACCTGATGGGTTTTTTAGAGTTTTACTAGAAGACAAGACAGAAGTGCTAGCTCATCTAGCAGGTAAATTAAGAGTTTATAGAATAAGAATACTTCCTGGTGATAAAGTTACTGTTGAAACAACACCTTATGACCCAAGAAGAGGTAGAATAATATTTAGGAAAAAACAATAATGAAAGTTAAACCATCCGTTAAGAAAATTTGTAAGGATTGTAAAATCGTCCGAAGAAAAGGGCGTGTTTATGTCATTTGTACAAAAAATGCTAAACATAAACAAAGACAAGGTGCTTAATTAATATTACTATGGCAAGAATAATTGGAGTTAACATTCCAGATGAAAAAAGAATAGATATCGGATTATTATATATTTACGGAATAGGTCCATCTTTAGTTAAGAAGATTTTAGAAGGATGTAATATTCCTGAAAATAAAAAAGTTAAAGATTTAACTACAGAAGATATCAATATCATAAAAGAATATATTGAAAAGAATTTTAGAGTAGAAGGAGATTTGAGAAGAGATATCATGGTTAATGTTAAGAGATTAAAAGATATTGGTTCTTGGAGAGGCTCTAGGCATTCAAAAGGTTTACCAGTAAGAGGACAAACTACAAGAATTAATAGCAGAACAGTAAGAGGTAATGTTAGAAAAACAGTAGGCTCAGGAAGAAAAGGAGCTCCTGCACCTAAATAGAAAATAATATGGGTAAAAAACACGTAATCAAAAAAACTGAAGAAGAGATGATTAAAGAGGGTGAGCAATTAGAAAAGGCCTTAAGTAAGGAGCCTAAAGTTTCTAAAGTTGCTGCGGTTAGAGAAGGTAAGATATATATCTTTAGTTCATACAATAATACAATAGTTACTTTGGCAGATACAGCAGGAAATGTTTTAGCTAGTAAATCAGCAGGAAAACTTGGATTTAAAGGAAGTAAAAAATCAACTCCTTTTGCAGCTTCAAAAATTGCAGAAACATTAGGAGCTGTTGCAGAAAAGATGGGAATCAAAAAATTCCAAATAGTAGTTAAGGGAATTGGTTCTGGAAGAGAATCAGCATTAAGATCAATAGCTAACCAAGGATTTGAGATATCTTCAATAAAAGATGTTACTCCAGTTCCTCATAATGGTTGCCGACCTAAGAAACCAAGAAGGTTATAATTTAAAAAATATGAAACAAGCAAAGTGTAAAATTTGTAGAAGATTAGGCGAAAAGCTTTTCTTAAAAGGAGAGAAGTGTTTGTCTGCAAAATGTGCCATGATTAAGAGACCTTTTCCACCAGGACAAAAAGCTAAAAAAAGAAGATCTAATTTAACTGAATATGGTCGTGAAGTTAAGGAAAAACAAAAAGTTAAGAGATGGTATAATGTTTCAGAGTCTCAATTCAAGAAATATGTTATTGAGGTTTTAGAAAATAAGACATCAGAAGTAGATGTTGCCTCTCAATTAATTTCTAAACTAGAAACTAGATTAGATAATGTTGTTTTCAGACTTGGCTGGGCAAAATCAAGAGCTCAATCAAGGTTACTAGTTACTCACGGACATTTTCTAGTGAATGGAAAAAGAATAGATATACCTTCATACAAAGTTATGATTGGAGATGCTATTTCTATAAGAGAGGGATCTAAAGATACGGAAGTAATGAAAGTTTTACCTGAAAACATGAAGAAGTATACAGTTCCTCAATGGCTTACATATAATTCTGATAAGGTAGAAGGAAAGCTTGCTAAACTTCCAACATCTGAGGACGTACAAGTTCCATCAGAGCTATCATCAATCTTTGAACATTATTCAAGGTAATAATTAATTATTAAAAAAACATGATTTCATTACCAACTTCAATCAAAACAAAAAAAGTATCAAAAAATAATTCTATATTTGAAATAGAATCTTTATACCCTGGTTATGGGATTACTTTGGGTAATGCAATCAGAAGGACAATCCTATCTTCATTAGAAGGAGCTGCTGTTACAGAAGTTAAAATAAAGAATGCTCCTCACGAATTTGCCACAATTAAAGGAATAAAAGAAGACGTTTTACATATTTTAATGAATGTTAAGCAATTAAGATTCAAGATGTTTACCGACGATCCTCAGACAGCCATACTTTCAATCAAAGGAGAAAAAATAGCATTAGGTGGAGATTTTGAATGTCCAGCTGACTTGAAATTAATTAACTCAGACTTGCATATTGCGACAATAACTGATAAAAGTACTGAACTAGAGATTGAGGTTAAAGTTGAAAGAGGTTTAGGTTATGTTTTTGAAGATAAGGAAATCAAAAAGAGTGTTGGTGTTATTGGAATGGATGCAATATATACTCCGATCAGAAAAGTAAATTACACTGTTGAGAATATGAGAGTTGGAAAGAGAACAGATTTCGACAAGCTTTCATTGGAAGTTGAAACAGACGGAACAATTAGTCCCGAAGAAGCATTAAGTAAATCATTAAAGATACTTTTAGAGCAATTTAGTTTCTTGTCAGAACAAGTTGTTGTTGAAGAAGAAGAGGTTGTAGAAGAAAAGAAAAAGAAAACAACAAAGAAGAAAAAATAATATGAAAAAATTACAGAAAGGAAGAAAATTTAATAGGGAAAGAGACCAAAGAAGAGCGCTTTTAAGAACCTTAGCAGTTTCCTTAGTGTTGAAAGAAAAAATTACAACTACTGAAGCTAAAGCAAAAGAGCTTTCTCCTTTTGTCCAAAGAAAAATAACAAGAGCAAAGAAAGGTGATTTATCAGCTCGTAGATACCTATTAACATTATTTCCAGAAAGAATTGCAAAGAAATTAATAGAAGATTTAGGTGTTAGATACAAGGACAGAAATGGTGGTTACACAAGGGTAATTAAATTAGGACAAAGAAAAAGCGATAGTGCTAAAATGGCAATTATTGAATTAGTTTAATATTATGAAAGAAGAAACAAAAAGAGAAGTAATTAGAATAGATGCAAAAGAAAGAACCTTAGGAAGACTAGCTACCGAAGTGGCTTTAATTTTGCAAGGAAAGAATAGTGTAGACTATGCTCCTAATAAAGAGCCTAATAATATAGTTATTATTTCTCATGTAAAAGATATGAAAATTACTGGGAATAAACTAGAAGACAAAAAATATTTTAGACACACAGGATACTTAGGAAATGACAAGCATATTCCTATGATTAAGATTTTTGAAAAGAAGCCAGGAGAAATTCTAAGGCTTGCTGTAAACGGAATGTTGCCTAAAAATAGATTAAGAGCAAGGCATCTTAAGAGATTAAAATTTGATTAATATGGCAGAGAAAAAAACAACAAAAAAAGAAGAAAAAAAAGTAGTAGAAAAAAAGGAAGAGAAGAAGGTAGTAAAGAAGGTAGAGAAAAAAGTAGTAAAGAAGGTAGAGAAGAAAGCAGTAAAGAAAACGGAAAAAGTGATAGAAAAGAAAGAAGAAGAAAAGATAGAACCTATTAAGATTGATACTACAGTTATTTCAGCGCCTCAACTAATTGATGACGATGATTTTGTAGTTAATGAGGATGATTTCAAAGATCTTGGAGATAGATACTTTGAGGGAACAGGAAGAAGAAAGACATCTATTGCAAGAGTTAGATTATACACAAAAGGGGATAAGGAAGTAAAGGTTAACGATGTTGATTACAAAGAATACTTTGATACACCTACTCTTCAAAATACAGTTTTAGAATCATTGGATAAAATGAAGTCCTTAGGCAGATTCAGAGTAGTAGTATTAGTTAGGGGAGGAGGAATTAGTTCTCAGGCTGAATCAGTAAGACATGGAATCGCAAGAGCATTAGTAGTCTTTAATCCAGATTACAGAAAAAGATTAAGAAAAGCAGGATTCCTAACAAGGGATTCAAGGATGAAAGAAAGAAAGAAGTTCGGATTAAAGAGAGCTAGAAAAGCTCCACAATGGTCAAAAAGATAATACATGGAACACACTCATTGCGAGTGTGTTTTTTTATATATCTAAATTATCTATTGTTTCAAGAAAAACATTATTATCTAAAATAAATAGTTTTTCGTTAAAGAATATGTTTGATGTATTTGTTTTATTAAGACTGAAGATATTTAATTTATCTCTATTGTCAACTTCACTGACATAAAGTTCATTATTAATAGTTAGCAAGAAGTAATCTCCATTAAGCCATTTGATGTTATCTATTTCTTTATCAAAAGAAGTGATGTTAATTATTTCATAGGCGTCAGCAAAGAAAGGGGACTCGCATCTCTTAAGGGGCATCAACCATATATTATTTTTATCATAGAATATGATTCGGTTGAAAAGTGAGCTATATTCCAAAGAATAATTTGACTCTATTTTTAATTCAAATAGATTGTTATTTAAATGATAAAGATTTCGATTATTTTCTAGAATAAATAATTCATTTTCTATAAATATAATTTTATATTCATTATTACTATCGTATTCATTGAAGGAGTATAGGGTTTCTTCTGGCTCCGTTAAGTTGTTTATTTTTATAACATTACTCTCTCTTAAGGCATAAATTGAATTATTATATATGGTAAAACAATCTACCTTTTCTCTTGATAATAATTTAGGGGAGTTATCTTTAATTTTGTAAACAGATCCATTTAGTTGATAGATTAATCCTTTTTCATCAAAATTAAAGTTAACATTTTTAGCCTCATTACTTATTGATCTCATTAGATCAACACTTTTTTCTTTAATATTTAAAAGATAGTATAGTCCAGTGGTTGTATTTATAAGGGCTTTTTCTTTGCTTGGAGAAAAAGAGATGCTTTCAATGTTATTAGGGGTCTTGTTGGTGCTTAAAAAACTTTCAATTGTTTTTTGATCGTATGAAAGTAATTCATTCTCAGATGTTAATAAAAGAAATTCATTATTATATGGATATATCTCTTCAATATTTTTTGATATTGAATTAAAAGATATATCGTCTTTAAATAGGTTGATATATTTTGCTTCGGTTACAGTTCTTTTGCTTATATCAAGATTCTTTTCCCAAGAATAATAGCCCTCTTTTTCAACTCTTATCTTATAGCTATCAGGTATTAGGTTCTGGACTAAGATATCTCTAGTAAAAAAAGAGGTTTTATTAATATAATCATCATTAATATATAGATTAGTTTCTTCAGGTAATGCCTTTATATATATTCCTCCTGTCTCTACAAACTGGAATTTTTTAATATCAAATCGATATCCTTGAGAATACATAATAATAGTCGGAGCAACAAAAAGAAACACAATTGACATAAATATGAAGAGTAATGTCCTGTCTTTTTTATTCATATACATATTATATACATCAAAAACCTCCTCTTGCCAATTGTTACTTTATTATATAGAATGGACTTATGAAAATAGGAATAGATTTAGGAACAAAAAACTCTCTTGTATTTATCCCCAATAAAGGGGTTATTTTGAATGAACCGTCTGTTGTTTCTGTTTCCTTACAAGAAAATAGGATTTTAGCTGTTGGTCACGAGGCAAAAGAAATGATTGGAAGAACTCCAGAATCAATACAAGTTTTTAGACCATTAAAGGATGGTGTTATTGCTGATTACAGGATTACTCAAGCAATGATTAGGCACTTTATTAATAAAGTTAACACAGGTTTCTTTAAATTTTTAAAGCCAGAACTTCTAATAGGTGTGCCAGCAGGCATTACTTCTACAGAAAAGAGAGCTGTGATTGAATCAGGCATTCAAGCAGGAGCAAAAGAAGTTTTTATCGCAAAAGAACCAATTCTTTCTGCAATTGGAGCTGGTATCCCAATTAATTCATCATCAGGGCACTTAATTGTTGATATTGGCGGTGGAACAGCAGAAGTAGCCGTAATATCCTTAGGAGGAATAGTTTCTGCTCGTTCATTGAGAGTAGCAGGAGATGTATTAGATAATGCTATTTCTGAATATATTAAAAACAAACATAACTTAGCTATTGGAGATCAAACTGCTGAAGCGATTAAAATGAATATAGGAACAGCCCTAATGGAGAAAGAGCCAAAGTATATGGAAATAAGAGGAAGAGATTTGGAGCTTGGATTACCAAAAACATTAAAGATTTCTTCTAATGAAGTTTGCGAGGCAATAACGGAGCCTCTTTCTGAAATAGTCCAATGTGTTAAAAATGTTTTAAGAGAAACTCCACCAGAACTTTCTGCTGATATTATGGATAAGGGAATGGTTGTTGCAGGAGGAGGAGCTTGTTTAAGGAATATTGCATCATTATTATCTCAGTCTACTGGAGTGCCGTGTTTTGTTGCCGAAGAGCCTTTAAATTGTGTTGCTAAAGGAACCGGTGCAGTTTTAGATAATCTAGACTTATATAAGAAAAGCATAATGTCAAAAAAATAAATATGCCAGAAGAAGCATTTTTAATACAAGGAGGAAATAAATTAAGTGGAGAAATAGAAACAAGGGGCTCTAAGAATGCCTCCTTTCCTGTTTTAGTTTCTGCGCTTTTAACTGACAAAGATTGTATCATTGATAACCTACCTTTAGTGGAAGATGTTTTTAGATTGTTGGAAATCTTTGAAAGCATGAAAGTAAAAGTTGAGTGGATTGGGAAAAGAAAGGTTAGGATAAATGCAAAGAACATGGATCCTAAAAAAATGAATAAAGATTTAGTTCTAAAGTTCAGAGGGTCAGTTCTTTTGTTTGGAGCAATATTGGCAAGGTTTAAAAAGGTATCTCTTCCTCAGCCAGGAGGTTGTGTTATTGGAGTAAGACCGATTGACACCCACTTAGATGCTTTCTCTCAATTAGGGGCAAAGATAAAAGAAGATAAAAAGAATTTTGTTATAACTGCACCTGAAAAAATTAAAGATGATGTAGTTATTTTAGACGAATTATCTGTTACAGCAACAACAAACATTACATTATATGCAAGCTTACTTAACGAAGAGATTACAATTAAAGTTGCTGACGGGGACTATCAAAATCAAGAACTTGCTAGAGTTTTGAAGAAGATGGGAGTGAAAATTAAAGGAGTAGGTTGTCATACTTTAAAAATTAAAGGGAATAAAAAACTAAAAGGATTTAAACATTTCTTAATGTATGATCCAACAGAAGCAGGAACTTTTATTATTATGGCCTTAGCAACTAAAGGAGACATTTTAATCAAAAATGTTGAATACCCCTTCTTAGAATATACACTTAAAAAGTTAGAAGATTGTGGGGCTAATTTTGAAATAATAAAAAGAAATAAAAATCTTGCTGACGTTAGAGTGCTTCCTTCTAAGGACATGAAGATTAAAAAAATACAAGCTCTTCCTTTCCCTGGATTTCCACCAGACTTACTTTCTGTGATGGGTGTATTAGCGACACAGACAAGAGGAGCGACTCTTATTCACGATCCTTTGTATGAGGGAAGATTAAAATACATGGAAGGCTTAACTAAGATGGGAGCAGATATATTTTTCTCTGATCCGCATAGAGCGATTATAACGGGAGTTAAGAAATTATATGGTGCAGATATGGGTTCTTTTGATTTGAGGGGTGGTGCTTCTCTAATTACAGCAGGATTGATTGCTAAAGGTGAGACGACTATAAGAAATATTTATCAAGTTGATAGGGGCTATGAAAAAATAGAAGAAAGGCTTAGAAAACTAGGAGCTAACATTGAAAGAATAACAAAATGATTATAGGTAATACTAAAAAAAGAGAATTACTTTATCGAATTATTGACAATAAAAATATTCCGCATGCTCTTCTTTTTTCAGGACCAGAGATGATTGGAAAAAAGATGATTGCCTTAGACCTTATTAATAAAATTTTTGGAAATAGTAATTATAATCCTGATGTTAGTATTGTTTCTCCTATTGAAGGCAATATAGAGATTGATGAAATAAGGAAAGCAAAACAGAAACTTTCATTAAAATCATATTATGGCAAGTTAAAAGTTTTGATTATTGATGATAGTCATTTAATGAGAAAAGATGCTCAGAATGCATTCCTTAAAATGCTGGAAGAGCCAAAAGGGGATACATTAATTATTTTTATAACTTCTTACCCTCAGATGATTTTAAAAACAATAAGATCAAGAATGCAGGAAGTAAAATTTTCATTAGTTGCAAAAAGTGAAATAGAAGAACATTTAATATCGTTAGGTGCTTTATCAGAAAAAGCTAGCGAAATCGCTCTTATATCTTCTGGTCAGATAGGTAAGGCCATCAATTTTTTTGAAAATCAAGAGAAAATAGATTTATTTAACAATTCAATTGATGATATCGTTTCTCTTTCTAATTCTAAGATGAAAAAAAGATTTGAATATGCTGAAAAATTTAAAGATGACAAGGGGAAGATTAATGCAATAATAGATATATGGGAGAGATTTTTAAGAAGAGAGATGTTAATTAAAATATTTAATTATAAGGGAAGCATGCTTAACTGCTCTCTTCAAAAAGTAAAGGAAATGATAGATGAGCTTGAAAAAATGAAATATATGATAGAGAATAGTAATGCGAACAAAAAGTTATTATTAGAAAATTTATTAATAAAATTATAAAAATATGTACGAACAAATTATTAAAGATGCAGAGCCTAAGATGGACAAAGTAATTGAATTTGTAACTAAAAAATTAGGAAGTTTCAGAACAGGAAGAGCTTCCCCAGCTTTGGTGGAGAATATTCAAGTTGATTGTTATGGACAAATGATGCCTATTTCTCAACTTGCTTCAATCTCCGTTCCTAGTGCGAGACAATTAAGCGTTCAACCATGGGATCCTACTTATTTGCCTATGATTGAAAAAGCTATCCTTTCAGAAAATTCTGGATTATCTCCTGTTATCGTTGGAGAAAGTATTATGATTAATATGCCAATGATGTCAGAAGAGTTAAGAAAAGAAATAGTTAAGGCAGTGTCTCAAGTAAATGATGACGCTAAGAAAACAATTAGAAAACACAGAGATGAGGCATGGTCAGAAATACAGGAAAAAAGTAGAGAGGGAATAATTGGAGAGGACGCTAAGTTTAAAGGAAAAGATAAATTACAGGAAGTTGTTGATAAGTATAATAAAAAGATAGATGAATTCATAAGCCGTAAAAAAGCAGAAATAGAAGGATAATGTTTATTATAGATATAATTGTATTTTTCATAATATTAGGAATAGTAATTCTTGTTCACGAGTTTGGACATTTTGTTGCTGCTAAAAAATCAGGCGTTATTGTTCACGAGTTTGGAATTGGTTTTCCTCCTAAAATATGGAAAAAGAAGAAGGGGGAGACAGAATATTTTATAGGAGCAATTCCTTTCGGGGGAATGTGTGCGATAGATGGTGAAGAAAGTGAAGATAATAACTCAACTTACGATAGAACTAATGTTTGGCAAAAGTTATGGATTTGTGGGGGAGGTATTTTAATGAATATAATTTTTGCTTCATTTTTATTTTATTTCTTAATCGGATTTTCCGGTTTTAACTTTCAGCAAGGGATGATGTTTAGTGATTATGAATTTCCCTTTGGAAATCAAGCAGATTATCCGTCTATAACTTACATTGAAGAAGGTTCTCCTCTATATGGTTCAGATTTTGAATTAGGTGATTATGTAGTTGCTATTAATGGAAATAAAATAGAGGGAGTGGATAACTTTGTTTCTGTTGTTGCGGAAAACAAGGGAAGTGAGATTATCTTAAGCACTGGATTGGGAAAAGAGATTGCTGTTACTCCGCGAATTGATTACCCTGACACAGAAGGTCCACTTGGAGTTGGATTAAGAGAATTAGCAATTGTTAGTTATGAATCTTTAATTGAAAAGGTATTTGTAGGATTTATACATTCTTATAATATTATTGATTATTCTTTCTCAACCATTGGAGACGTTTTTTCTTATGCCTTTAAAAATAATTCTCCTGAAGTTATCGGACAATCATTAGCTGGGCCAATTGGTATTTATGCAATAACAAAAGTTACCTTAACGCAAGGACTTTACGCAATGATAAATCTAATAGCCATCCTTTCTATTGCTGTTGGTATTACTAATTTACTTCCTATTCCTGCAATGGACGGAGCGAAGATTATTTTCACGCTATTGGAGAAAATTAATAAAAATATATTTTCTAAAAAATTACAAGTTAAGATAGAATCAGTAGGTTTTATTTTCCTTATACTTTTAGCAATTGTATTAATATTTAAAGACTTCTTTCAATTTAAAGATATAATATTTAAATAGTATGAAACAAACAGATTTATTAATAAAGACAGTAAAAGAAAATCCAAAAGACGAAAAAAGTATTAATGCGCAACTTTTAATAAGAGCTGGTTTTGTTGATAAGATTGGAGCAGGAATATATTCCTATCTTCCGTTGGGGTTTAAAGTCTTAGAAAATATTAAAAAAATAGTGAGAGAAGAAATAAACAATATTAATGGACAGGAGGTTGTTATGCCTTCTTTACTACCAAAAGAAAATTGGGAGAAAACAGGAAGATGGAATGTTCCTGAAATGTATAAGATAGAAAATGAAAAACTTGGTTTAGGCTGGACTCATGAAGAAATAGTAACACCGTTAGTTAAAAAATATACTTCTTCATCAAAAGACTTTCCTAAATATATTTATCAAATACAATCAAAGTTTAGGAATGAGCCAAGAGCTAAATCAGGACTATTAAGAGGAAGAGATTTTATAATGAAAGATTTATATTCTTTTCATACCAATTCAGAGGATTTGAATAGTTATTATGAGAAAGTAAAAGAAGCTTATTTTAAAATTTACGAAAGATGCGGAATTAAAGATAAAACATATTTTACTTTAGCTAGCGGAGGGGAATTTTCTTCAGCTTATTCTCACGAATTTCAGACGGTAACTGATGCAGGAGAAGATATCATATATGTATGTAAGAAGTGCGGAGCATCTTTTAATAGAGAAGTTTTTGAGAATGAATGTGCTTGTGGGTCTAAAGAGTTTGAAGAAAAGAAATCAATTGAAGTTGGAAATATTTTTAAGCTTGATGATAAATATTCAAGTGTATTTAATTTTAAAGACGACGAAGGTAAAAACATTTTAATGGGATGTTATGGATTAGGCATTACTAGGGTAATGGGAGCGATTGTTGAAGTTTTCCACGATGATAAGGGAATTGTTTGGCCTAAAGAAATATCTCCTTACAAAGTTCATTTAGTCTCTATTAATGCTGATGCTGAAGAAATCTACAATAATTTACAAAAGGAGGGAATTGAAGTATTATATGATAACAGGGATAAAAGCGCAGGAGAAAAACTTAATGACTGCGACTTAATTGGTTGTTATTTAAGAGTTATTGTAAGTGAAAAAACATTAAAACAATTAAGCGTTGAAATTAAGAAAAGAGGAGAAGACAAGACACAAATAGTAGAAATTAAAAAATTAATTGGATTTATTAAAAATGAACTTTAAAGAAATACTTGGAAGACTATCTCAAGATATTGCAATAGACCTAGGAACAGCTAATTGTTTAGTTTATGTGCGTGGTCGTGGAATTATTTTATCTGAACCATCGGTTGTTGCTTTGAATAAAAAAACAGGACAGGTTTTGGCTATTGGTCGTGAGGCAGAAAAAATGGTTGGAAAAACTCCAGGGCATATTGTTGCGATTAGGCCACTAGTTAATGGAGTCATTTCTGATTTTGAAGTAACTGAGCAGATGCTTAGATATTTAATTGAAAGAGCAAGAGAAGATAAATTTACATTTTTAAAACCAAGGGTTATTGTTGGTATTCCATCAGGTGTTACTGAAGTTGAAAAGAAGGCGGTTAAGGACGCAACTAAGTCTGCAGGAGCCAGAGAGGTATTTTTGATTGAAGAGCCAATGGCGGCTGCTATTGGGGCAAGGATGTCAGTTCAGGACCCCTCAGGGAACTTTATAGTTGATATTGGAGGAGGAACCGCTGAAATTGCTGTAATATCCTTAGGAGGAATAGTCGTGTCTAAGAGCTTAAGGGTTGCAGGAGATAAATTGAATAATGATATTATTCAATTCTCTCAAGATAAATATAAATTACTTATTGGCGTAAGAACTGCAGAGAATATTAAGATAAATATTGGAGCGGTGTACTTTGAGAAAGAACCTTTAAAGGCGGATAATAAGACTATGCCAATGAGAGGAAGAAACTTAGTGACAGGCCTCCCAGAAGAAGTTATTATTTCTCAGACTGATGTTAAAAAAGCTTTAGAAAAATCTGCTAATCAAATTGTTACGGAAATTAAAAATACAATTGAAGTTACGCCTCCAGAATTATTAGCTGATATTATGAAGAAAGGAATTGCTTTAGCAGGTGGAGGAGCTCAATTAAGAGGGCTTGATAAAATGATTATTAAGGAAACAAATATACCAACATATATAATTGAAGATCCAATGACAGCAGTAGCAAGGGGGGCAGGAATGGTATTAGAAAACCTAGATGACTTTCATGATGTACTGGTTGAAACCGAAGAATTAAGGGCGCCAAAATAATAAGCACACACAGTGCTTTTTATTTTATCCCCAGGACTTGACATTATTTTTTAATCTGCTAAATTAATAGAGCATGATAAATAACAAGACACATAAATATAAGGCGGTTTGAGATAGTCTTCTTAGTCTGTTTCAAAAGCCGCTCCGTAAGCGTCTTTTTTGTTTTTATGTAAGGTATATTGAAAATAAAATATGTGAATAAGAATAAAATTATTATTTGCTAATCAAAGGTTATTTTTTATGGGCAAATGGTGGATGCCTTGGGACCAGACGCGATGAAGGACGTGGCGTAGCTGCGATAAGCCTCGGGAAGGTGTTAGCAACCTATGAACCGGGGATTTCCGAATGGGGAAACCT